>ERZ772893.122-NODE-122-length-113271-cov-10.617298_pt1 | contig 113271 bp, 76 predicted proteins | sample MGYA00511482_ERZ772893 | MGnify/ENA primary metagenome ERZ772893 (study PRJEB29015, sample SAMEA2737687) | human gut metagenome | biome: human gut; feature: human-associated habitat; material: faeces | place: China | collected 2012 ... | reverse complement strand
AAATCCTGAGCGTTGGCTTTGTTATGTGTTGAAGCACATAGATTCTACGCCTGAGGATAAGTATTATACTCTTCTTCCTGAGTTCTGGGAAGATGAGGAACAATAAAAATGAATTTAAAATTTAGTCAAATTAAGGTATAACCTCCATTAACTTGTGCTGATGGAGGGCTAAATTGCGTATTCTTGTCTCAAAATTAGAAAAATGATGCCGTCGTGCAAAGGTACAACATTATTTTGAGATTTGCAATACGGAGTTGAGCGGATACTTACATGCTATGTGGTCTATCCATTGGAAAAGTGGGTGATGAGGAAGATCAGAATGTGAAGACAGTATGTGCCGATGGTACTGCATGTAATGTAGGAGAGTAAGGCGTTTTATTTTTTGTATTGAAATAATCATGTATATGGATGATTTAATTGCAAATCCTTGGATTGTTGGAATAGGTGGAGGTGTTATAAGTTCACTTATTGTGTTCTTTATAACCAAGTTCTTTTTGAGTAAAAAGGAGAATAAGGAATATGAGCAAAAAGTTAGATTGGCAACTAATGAGGTGGTTTATGCTGTTCGCCCATTAGTAATAGATAAGGCGATTCCTGCTAATGATGTTTTAGCAGCATTGCGAAGTGCTATAGCAGTAAAATATGGCGTAAAGGTTTCTGATGTCATTGGAATAAAGCAGTTGGTAAGTATTCTTGTTCTTGAAATCTTGAGCAATTCGTTTTTGAACTCAAGCCAAAAGAATGAATATTGCAATCTTTTGATGACTATGAAAGATGAGCCAAAACAAACTCCATCTAATGATGTCCATAAGAGGAAGAGTGAACGAAATCTTTATATAAGTATGATGTTGTCTCTTTTATGCTTTAGCGCGGTACTGGGAAGTGTTCTTGCTTCGAAAGAGAAGAATGTAGAAAATGTAGAAGTTTATAAACAAGGCTTTTTCTTAATAAATTCTGCGTTGATGTTTATCTTGGGACTTACTACATTTACTTTATATAAATTGAAAGAACGTCTTAAAAAAAGAAAGATAGAACTGGATAAATTGAAGCTTAAATTGGATGAATATGAAACTGGGGCCAAATAAAGTGGGGCATTATTATCAGTCTGCTCCTTATCATAGCTATAAAGCTAAGAAGCTAAATGACAAGACTCGTTGGATAGCAAATGCTAAATTTGAATATGATATTTTTAATTTGGCAGATGAACACGATGAAAGGGTATTGAGAGAAGAACCACTTGTTAGGAATTTAAGATGGGTTAATGACGACAATAAAGGTCTTTATTCTATTAAAGAAAATGGTTGCATATTGGGAATGTCAGGGGAACGGTTAGCATACTTTCCTCAGCCACGAAATGAAGGTGAATCTTGGCATGGTTATCCTACTGATAGTACGAATTTGGGAGACAAATTAATTAATCATTGGTTTAGTATTGGTGTTATAGATATATCTGTATGTCGTAAATTATTAAAGCATAAACTATGAATCCGATTATTCATTTTTCTATAAAGGTTAACGCATTGGATTGCTATCTGTATGGTGGTTATCTGTTTATCGTACTGAATGATGGTAGGGTGGTCAATGTGTCTTATCACCAGATTATAAATTGCCTGAAAGCGCAGTATCCAGAATATGCAAATTTGATAGAGCTCGTTTTCCTTCATAATGAATATTCTAAAAGCGAAGCAGCGAGAATCCTATTTGGAGTAGAAGAGATAAAAGAGACTTTTAGACACGTGTGGCAAAAGGCTTCGGAAGAAATCGTTTTTGAACTCAATTTTTCTGATATAGAGGAAAATTGCAACACGATAGATGTATGTCAATCAATACCTTTGGATTTGCGTGCTTATGGTGGAAGACTATTTCTTGGATGTCAGAATGGGCTGTTCGAGTCAAAACTGAATATGGATGGTAGCTATCAAATTAATCCTTCTCTTTTTTCCAAATGTTTTGATGGTAAAGTTATTGGGTTGAATGCCAGAAATAGTACTGTTGTCGTTTCGGCTGATTGGGATGGCTTGTTAAAAGGAGAGGTCTTAGATTTCGATACTAATTTTAGAATTGATGAAGGAAAGTCGTATGCAAAACGTTCTTTGCGTACAGGATGGATGACATCTGATGTAGTAAATTATAATAATGCCAGCAATTTTGATTACATATATAATGAATGTGTAGATAGAGTGAAAAATGATAATAAAAACTTCTATACTACAACAAAGATAAGGGAGAAAAAAGTAATCAGCCAATTCGCAAAGGCTGTGTACGGGATGGAAGATTTATTCTCAAGGACAAAAATAGATAAATCAGACATAATGTATAGTTTTAATAGCTCGGATAAAAGTTTCTTCGTGATGAATGATGGAAGTATAGTAAATGCTAAAATTAAAGAAGGAAAGATTGATGAGCCTTTCTATATCTCGCAAAGGGTTAAGCCGTTTGGAGAACAGAAAAAATTTGCTGGTAAGCCTCTTTCGAGTTGTTTCGTTTATAAAGGCTGTGTCTTAGAATATTTTGATGGGGTTGTGTTGATTCAAAATCATGAGATGATTAATTTGTGCGATAGACCTGTCAATAGTGTACGCTCTTATTTAAATTCGAATAACTATCGTGATATAGTCTCTATAGTTGATGATGATTCGATATCTTTAAACGCAATCTTCAATATTGATGATATAAAAAGTCAGCCTGCATTTCCAAAAACAACTGTTAGGCATGACAACTCTTCGAAGGGAGTTGTATATGGTGATCAAAATGAAGAATTGCCTTTCTGATTTGTGTAGTGATTGATAATCAAACAAAGATTTTGTATGATGATATTTTGAAAAAACAATGGAAACAGTAAAAGTATTAAATATAGATATTCTGAACATTACTCGTCAGGAACGTAACCATCTACTTCTCCATATTGCCCGCTAAAAAATAAGTATTACCTTTGCTGCCGATTAAAAAATGATAACAAATGGAAAATAAGAAGAAAGCAAAAGTTGATTACGCAGCCACCATTCGTGAGTTCGAGATGTAAATCACCATTAGCCCGTATGGCGGTACCTATATAATATATTACCTTTGCATCCGTAATCAAAACAGTTTGATAATGGAAACAAGGGAATATTTCGAAAAAGTGATGCAGGATTACAACCAAAATCGTAAAGGTCGTAGCTTGCGCAAGTATTGTAAGGAGGAGGCTGCTCGCTGTCATAAGATAAGCCGTGAGACATTGATACTTTTGCTATCAACATCCGTATAAACGGAAATCATATTATGAAGACACCTGCGGTTATAAACGAGGACACGATAATGTTTGTATCAATGACTGCATATACCATTGCGTTCTTTTCTTAATCGTCTGACTTCTCTGATTTCTTCATTGATTTCATCAAGCGTGAGCTCTGGGGTTTCACCTCTTTCTGCTTTAGCTCTAAGTTGCTTGAACGCAGCCTTTGCTTTTGCAGTCACTTCATCTTCTTCTTCATTCTTTGCCTGAATGGAGAATGGAATGCTCTTACTGCGAATTACTGCCTTTACAAAGATGTTGATGGCGGTATTCGCACTCATACCGAATTGTTCGCAGAGTTTATCAAACTGTGCTTTCTGCTGATTGTCCATACGGACTGTCATTGCTGTCTGTGCCATAAGCCGATAATTATGAAGTTATACATTCTGACTGCAAATATACATCATAATGGCGTAAAATGGTGCAAGGTGGCTTATAATTTAATAAAGATTAAACTTTAGAATGTGACCGCCCTCCGGTGCTCGGAACCGCTACGCTCTAAGTTGCTTGAACGCAGCCTTAGCTTTCGCAGTCACTTCATCTTCTTCTTCATTCTTTGCCTGAATGGAGAATGAAATGCTCTTACTGCGTATTCTTGTCTCAAAATTAGGAAAATGATGTCGCCGTGCAAAGTTACAATATTTTTTTGAGATATGCAATACGGAATTGAACGGATACTTACATTTCTTTTGAATGAAGAAAATCAAGCTTTATGATTATCAGCAGAAAATGCTGGAGGAAATCATCAACGTGCTGACCACGAAGGAGATAACCCGTTACCGCAAGAAGAAGGGTTATGAAGAAGGTAACTCGGTCATCGTGCAGATGCCTACGGGTACGGGAAAAACCTACGTGATGGCTTCGGTGGTGAAATGGTTTCTGGATAACTACGAGAAGGGTGAGGTGTGGATTGTTGCACACCGCCGTGAACTGGTAGAACAGATGCAGCAGACACTGAACAGATTCTGCCTGGACTATGGGGAGAAAGAAATGGTGCTGAAAGCCAAAGTAAGAATCCGTGTGCTCTCTATCCAATGGCTCGGCAGGCATATCGGGGATTTGAAAAAGGCGGATTGCATACCGGGGATGATCGTGGTGGACGAAGCTCATCATGCCCTGGCACGCTCTTACAAAGACCTGTTTGACCGCAACAGGGATGCATTGAAGCTGGGAATGACGGCAACGCCTTGCCGTATGAAGAGGGAGTCGTTCGGTATGCTGTTTGAGCGTCTGATAAGTTCTCCATCTACCAAGGATTTTATCAAGAGTGGCTATCTGGCACCCTATGACTATGTGGTCATCGGACAGTTCTCGCAAGACCAGCTGACCATCAACTCTTTGAAAGGACGTGGCAGTGATGGTGACTATTCCATCAAGGAGATGGATGAGAAACTGAATGTGCCTCAATCCATCAAGCGACTGTATGAGAGCGTAGTGAAGCATGCCGACGGAAAGAAGGGTATCGTATATGCCATTGACATCGACCATGCCCAGATGATTGCCTCATATTACAAGGCGATGGGTATCAGGGCGGTGGCTCTGGACAGCAAGACTCCTGCCAAGACCCGTCAGCGAATGGTGGAGGCATTCAGAATGGGTGACCTGGACTGCATGGTGAACGTGAACCTTTTTGATGAGGGGTTCGACTGTCCGGATGTGGAGTATATCCAGATGGCTCGTCCTACACTCTCGCTAGCCAAGTATCTGCAGATGGTGGGGCGCGGATTGCGCATCAACCACAAGCAGAAGGATAAGGTATGCATGATCATAGATAATGTGGGTAACTACCGTAAGTTTGGTCTGCCTGACAGGGAGCGGAACTGGGCATCGATGTATGCCGGACTGAGAGCCGGAAAGGGAACCATTCCGCCTTCTGCCAAAAAGACAAAGGGTGTGATCGTACCCAACAATGACATGGTATTTGTGGCGCAGTATGACAAGAAGAAAACGGAGCTTAGCAGCAGGCAGCGCTATGAATATCTGCAGGATGTGAAACCCTTTGAGAAATCTGGAAGATGGGGACTCCGTGTGGGGGATGACATCATTCTGCAGCCGGTATATAGGAAAATCCATGATTTCATAGGTGGTTTTGCCATCTTTGAGATTGCTCCCAACAGGGTGGGTATCCTGATCAGGAACGGCAAGGTGTATTATCCTGCAAATTATCAGGAAATCAAAATCCTCTCCGGCAACCGTGCCTTGCTCACACAGAATGTCATCCATACCGAAGAGGTGAAACTGGATACTAAATGGGGATATTAACATATAGCACCGCATAACTATATAAAAAGGTAGTTATGGCGGTGCTTTTGTGAATTACAATGGATACTCCTCGAAAGCATAGAGTACAGTGCTTAAATAACGCTCGCCAGTATCTGGCAAGAGGGCAACAATCTTCTTGCCCTTGTTCTCAGGACGCTTCGCAATCTCGGTGGCTGCAAAGGCGGCAGCACCTGATGAGATTCCTACCAAGAGGCCCTCGGTCTGGGCCAAATCACGACCAGCCTTGATGGCATCATCGTTCTGAATGTCCAATACCTCATCGATGAATTCTGAAGAGTAGGTCTCTGGAACGAAGCCGGCACCGATGCCCTGAATCTTGTGAGGACCGCTCTGTCCGCCGTTCAATACAGGCGATGTGGCTGGTTCTACGGCAATCACCTTCACGTTAGGATTCTGCTCCTTCAGGTACTTGGCGATACCCGAAATGGTTCCACCGGTTCCTACACCGGCTACGAAGATATCAATCTCGCCATCGGTATCAGCCCAGATTTCTGGACCGGTTGTGGCATAGTGCTTGGCAGGATTGGCTGGGTTGGTAAACTGTCCCAGAATCACGGAACCCGGAATGGAATCGCGGAGCTCCTCGGCAGCCTTGATGGCGCCAGGCATTCCGTCCTTACCGCTGGTCAGTCTCACTTCTGCGCCGTAAGCCTTCACCAGGTTTCTGCGCTCCACACTCATGGTTTCAGGCATGGTGAGGATGAGGTGATAGCCCTTTACGGCTGATACCAGAGCCAAACCTACACCCGTGTTACCGCTGGTTGGTTCGATGATGGTGGCACCTGGTTTCAGGATGCCCTTCTGCTCAGCGTCTTCGATCATCGCAAGTGCGATACGATCCTTTACGCTTCCGCCAGGATTGAAGAATTCTACCTTGGCAATTACAGGAGTCTCCAAACCCTTGGATGCTGAATACTTACCCAATTCTACCAATGGGGTCTTACCGATTAAATCAGTAATCTGCTTATATATCTTTGCCATAACTGTACTCTAATTTAAATCATTCATATTTTTACTTTACGTAGGTAAATGCCTCATCGAGAGCCTCAATCAGGTCGTCGATGTTCTCGATACCGATGCTCAGGCGAACGGTAGAAGGATAGATGTGCTGCTCCTCCAATTCCTCTGGGCTCAACTGAGAGTGAGTGGTTGTTGCTGGGTGGATAACCAGTGACTTCACGTCGGCTACGTTAGCCAGCAAAGAGAAGATGCGCAGGTGGTCGATGAACTCCCATGCCTCTTTCTCGCCGCCCTTGATATCGAAGGTGAAGATAGAACCACCGCCGTTAGGGAAGAGCTTCTTGTAAAGCTCGTGGTCTGGATGAGAAGGAACGGCTGGGTGATTAACCTTAGCCACCTTAGGATTGTTCTCCAGATACTCTACTACCTTCAATGCATTCTGAACATGACGCTCTACACGGAGGCTCAATGTCTCCAAGCCCTGAAGAAGAATCCAGGCATTGAATGGAGAGATGGTTGCACCGGTATCACGAAGGATGACCGCACGGATTCGGGTTACGAAGGCTGCTGCTCCGGCTACATCTGCGAATACGGCACCATGATAAGATGGGTCTGGCTTGGCGAGAGTAGGGAACTTGTCGGCATTTGCCTTCCAGTCGAACTTACCGCCATCTACGATGACACCACCGAGAGATGAACCGTGACCGCCGATGAACTTGGTAGCTGAGTGAACCACGATATCTGCTCCGTGCTCGATAGGGCGGATGAGGTATGGGGTGCCGAAGGTGTTATCGATAATCAATGGGATGTTGTGGCGATGAGCAATCTCTGCCAACTTATCGATATCGGTTACATCAGAGTTCGGATTTCCGAAGGTCTCAGCATAGAGAGCCTTGGTATTGTCCTGGATGGCAGCCTCTACCTGCTCGAAGTTGCGAGGATCCACGATGGTGTAGCTAACACCCTGTGTGGATAATGTATGAGTGATGAGGTTATAAGTACCACCGTAGATGTTGTCGGCAGCTACGATGTGGTCGCCGTTCTGAAGGATGTTCTGCAGAGCGTAGGTAACGGCGGCAGCGCCAGAAGCGACAGCCAAACCTGCTACACCACCTTCGAGGGCAGCTACACGGTCTTCGAATACACCCTGAGTAGAGTTGGTCAAGCGACCATAGATGTTACCTGCGTCACGGAGTCCGAAGCGATCGGCAGCGTGCTGAGAGTTGCGGAACACGTAACTTGTGGTCTGGTAGATAGGCACCGCACGAGCGTCGGTAGCTGGATCTGGATTTTCCTGACCTACATGCAACTGAAGTGTCTCAAAGCGAAGTTTCTTTTCTGTACTCATAATCTATGTCCTTTCTTTAATTTTACGTTAATATTCAATCTTATTCATTTATATAAATTGCCGCCCAGAAATCAGATTGATGTTCTCTCTCTGAAAGACATTCTTCTGAAAGACATTCTGATGTCCTTCTGAAAGTCATCATGCTGTTTGTTCTGATTGACGCTGCAAAGGTACGGCGATTTTTTGGATTCTGAAATAGCATATGAGTAGTATTCCTGCTACCACGTTTGTGGTATTCAGGCATTTTTTAGCAGAAAAATGGGCAAAATTACCTAATTTGGCTGTGTTTTGTTACCCAATTTGGCCGTGATTTGCGAATTTCGTTACCTAATTTGGCTGTGATTTGTTACCCAATTTGGCTGCGATTCGTTACTTAATTTGGCTATGTTTCACTTCCGAGTTTGGCCGGTAAACAGCAAAAAGTGGCGATAGGTGTGCGTAATCTATGTTTTTTTATGAGATTTCGCACACCTATCGCCACTTTTTCCAAAATTCCCGAATTTGGCCGAAAAATTTTCCCGAATTTGGCCGTTTTTAATTCCCGAATTTGGCAGAATAAAAAACTGTCCTCATCTGAAAGGGTGTTTCAGATGGGGACAGTTTCAGTTATGTTTTGCTACATTACAGCTATATTTCTGCTACATTATAGCTATATTTCTGCTACATTGCAGCTATGTTACAATCTGAATCCTAAGCCGATGGTCATCGGGTAGCACTCGGGAGCCTTGGTCTTGTTGAGCAGCGGGGTTACTCCGGCATGAGCGTAGAGCATCACTCCTGAGTAGCCGGCACGGGCTTCCAGGTTCAGGCCGATAGGGTTGAGGTTGATATCGCCCGTTGCGGTATGCTTGTGCTTTCCGATGAAGTAGCGGGAATGCTCGTGCCAGCGGTATTCTACCGATGGACCTAACGCCAGGAATGCATCATGGCATCCTATGCGCTTCTGCCACTCCAGCATGATAGGCAGGCGGAGCACATTGTAGCTGATATAGCTTTTCTTCAGCATCTCGCCTTCTATCGGAGTCATTGCCGATACCCCGTTTTCGGTGCTTAATACATAATTGTCCTTGAAATGGTGGTGTACCTGTCCGATGGAGAGGGAGGAGGTGAGCGCCATTTCGTTGGAAAGGCGGAAGCAGAGACTGGTGAGGGTGATGCCCCATTCCCACGACTTGGAGTCGCGACTGTGCATCTCGTTGTTGCCTCCCATGCTTCCCCTGCTGCCTGGCAACTGGCTGCAGCCGAAGAAGAAGGTTGGATAATGACTCTCCAGACTGCGCTTGCGCTTGCTCAAGGTCTGAGGGATGAATGGTGAGGTGACAAATACCTTTTCTACTTCCTGACCATCTACGAATTGGGTTTCGGAAATCTTGGTCATCTCGTTCATCTCGTTGCCGTTCATCTTATATATCTTCACAGAAGTCTGTTCGCCATCCTGCTTGATGACGATGTTCTGGTCGTTCACTCTGATTGTGGTGTCGTTAGCCTCTACCGAGACTGGTGCACAGTTGCTGTTGGTTTCAGCAAGGGCGAAGGCTGGCATCATGGCAGCCATCATCATTACGTTTTTGATATTCATAATACTATATTTTATGTTGTTTCTTATTCTTATTGAGAAGATTCTAGAAGGAAAATGCTGTTTCTATCTTCTGGAATAGCAGAGTTGCATGATGTCTTCGGGCGACAGGTCGCCTTCGATATAAATCACGGTTCCCTTGCTTTTATTCGGATTACTGAAGAGGATAAAGCGGTTGTCTCCATTGCTCAAGGGGGCCATCATGTAATAGCCGCTCACCATCTTGCCATTCTCCACCACCTCTCTGATTTTCTTTGCAGCCTTGCGGTCGGACTTCAGATAGTGGGCTATTTCCGTGGCATGGTACTTATATACCAGGCTCTTGTATATCTTGAGCTTGTAACCTTTGAGTTGCGTATTCTGCATCGTAACCATCTTGCATCCCTTGGCGTGTCCGAAGCGTTGGAATATACTTTTTACGTACAGCCCCTCCTGGGCATTAGCCGAAATCGAGGCTACCACGATAAGAAGCAGTCCGATGAAGAAGCGTTTTATCAAGTTGCATCGTTTCATATTCTATACCTTATTATATATATTATACTTTATAGTTTGATTGATTGTTTCATCCAAAAGATGAATTTATTGTTTCATCATATCCAGGGCACTGAATGGATCTTCGGAATCTGCCGAAACATCTTCCAGGGCATCCAGGGCTTCGTTATGAACGAACTCCTGGTCGGTATAAACCTTTCCATCGATAACTGCATAACATTCAGGCTGAGGCTGGGCTATCTTCTGGATGCCCACAATCAGGAATGCGATGATAGCGGCGGCTGCCACAGAAGTGCCGAAATATTTGAGCCATCTGCTGCGAGAAGCTTCCTTCTTTGTAAAAGTTTCCTTCTTTGGAGAAGTTTCCTCTTCCTTTCCTTCTTTCTTTGGGATATTCTTTTCTTCATCTTCTAGAATATCCTCCTTTTCTATCTCCTTCTCTTCTTCTTTTAGAATTTGAGAAAGATTCATCTGTTCGAATCCGATATAGCTGAAGAGGGCGCGATAGGATTCCCATTCTTCCGGAATATCATTGCCATGCTCTTCGAAATATTTTCTGAGCGTTGCCTCTTCCTCATTGGATGTGGCACCATCCATATACTTGTCGAGCAAGTCCTGTATTCTTTTTATTTCATCATTCATAACTTTTCCTCCTTCTTTATTTTGTTCTGTTTTGTTTCACGATATTCATATAGGTCTCTCTGATTTTGAGTCGGGCTCTGGAGAGATTCTTTCGGAGATTATCGGCAGTGCATCCCGTTATCTGCATGATTTCATCGGCAGTATAGCCTTCTATCTCCTTCATGCGGAATATCTGCTGCTGCAAGGGCGGGAGCTGTGCCACTATCTGTTTGATGAGATTTACCTCGTCCCGTTGCTCTGCCCGCCGGTCTTCTATGGGTACTTCCATCACTTTGTCGGTGGTGAAGTTCCGCTCCTCATGTCGGCACTGGTCATAAAACTTGTTGCGCATGATGGTGATGGCGAGCGCCTCGAGGTTATCTTCTGCCTGGATATTCTGGCGCATGTCCCACAGCCTGAGCATGACTTCCTGCACGAGGTCTTCGGCATTGTCGTCACTCTCAGTCAACCTTAGCGCATACGCTTTCAAGTCGCTGCGCATCGGTAGGATGATATGTTTGAATTCTTCTGTTCTCATAACCTTTACACTCTATAGACGTATGAAATTGAAAAATCGGACATCTTAAAAAAGATTTTTTTCAAAAAATGCTTTCTTTTTTCAAAGAAAAATAGTATTTTTGCAAGTGAAACATAAAATTTAGCAATCGAAAACATTAAAAAACTGAATGGCTTATGGCATCAATAGTTTCTATTATTCCCATCGTGTTGCTGTTCATCCTGATGCTCGGCTTCAAGATGGCAGGTCATAAAAGCGCCTTGCTGACGCTCGTAGTTACCGTGTTGCTCGCTCTCTTCGCTGCTTCGCCGCTGGGCATGATTGCCCCGGAACATGCGGAGGACAGCGTGATCGCCCTGACGGGATGGGCGGTGGTGGAAGGCATCCTGAAGGCGGTATTCCCGATTCTCATCATCATCCTGATGGCTATCTACAGCTATAATATCCTCGTGGAAAGCAGGCAGATTGAGGTAATCAAGAGGCAGTTTACATCGATTACCGATGATAAGGGACTGCTCGTGCTGCTCCTCGTATGGGGATTCGGCGGACTGCTCGAAGGTATGGCGGGCTTCGGAACGGCGGTGGCGATACCTGCTGCCATCCTCATCGGACTCGGATTCAAACCGATGTTCTCGGCTCTGGTATCCTTGATTGGTAATACCGTGGCTACGGGATTTGGTGCCGTGGGCGTGCCGGTTACTACGCTCTGTAACGAGGTGGCGGAAAGCGGATCGGCCTCGGCGGCACAGATTTGCGAGACTTCGGCTTTCGCCATCATCCAGTTGGCACCTCTCTTTATCATCCTGCCTTTCATCATCCTGACGCTTACCGATAAGCATAATCTTATCAAGAATCTCATCATCGCCCTCTGGGTGGGAGTGATTTCCGTGGTAGTGCAGTTTGTCTGCGGCTATTATCTCGGTTCGGAGACTCCGGCCATCATCGGTTCGCTGGCTGCCATTATTGCCATCATCGCATACGCCAAGGTGTTTGCCAGAAAGAGCAAGGTGCAGGATAAGGAAACCTTTACGCTTGCCGAGAGCCTGAAGGCATGGAGCGTTTACCTCTTTATATTGATATTCATCCTGGTTTCCGGCGCACTCTGTCCTCCGGTCAATGCTTTCCTCAAGAGTCATCTGGTGAGTGCGGTTCATCTGCCTGTGCTCGACAGCACCTTTAAGTTTGGCTGGATTTCCAATGCAGGCTTGATGCTCTTCCTGGGTGCTACGATTGGTGGATTGGTTCAGGGATTGAGCCTCAAGAGATTGATGGTGATTCTTGCCCGTACCACGGTGAATCTGCGAAAGACGGTGGTGACCATCTGTTCGCTGATAGCCCTGGCAAGTGTGATGAACTATTCGGGAATGATTACTTCCATCGCCTCAGGTCTGGTGGCTGTAACGGGCGACTTCTATCCTTTGGTAGCGCCGATGATTGGTGCCATCGGAACCTTCGTTACGGGGTCTGATACCTCTTCGAATATCCTCTTTGCCAAGCTCCAGGCTCATGTAGCCAACCAGTTGGGCATGACGGGACAGAGTACATTCTTTGGTATGGAGGGTGGTCAGGAGAACTGGCTGGTTGCTGCCAATACCACGGGAGCCACGGGTGGCAAGATGATCAGTCCGCAGAGCATCGCCATCGCTACTGCAGCCTGCGATATGGAGGGAAAGGATGGAGAGATTCTCCGCTCGGCTATCCCATACGCCCTGCTGTATATCGTATTGGGCGGATTGATGGTTTACTTCGGTTGCTGATTTTCTTTTCTTATATAACAAAAACTGTCCTCATCTGTTATCTCAGATGGGGACAGTTTCAGTTCTATAAATCGACATTAAAGCTATCTAAGCATGTCTTTTCTCGTAAGCCAGACTGTGGTCGTGCTTGTCAATATCATGCTTCGACTTGCTCTTTACCACGAGCCATACGCCAGAGAATACAAGGATGGCGGCGATGGCCTGCATACCCTTGAATACGGCGAGACCTACGATGACACTCACGGTGACTGATACCAGCGGCTGTACATAGTTATATACACTCACCACGGTAGGGCGCAGAGTCTTCTGACCAATCATCATGCAGATGTAGCCCAGATAAGTACCGAAGAGAACCACGTAGCCCGTTTCCCACCAGGTGCTCATCGGAACATGAGCAAAGTCGATGCTCATCACGTGACTGATGGTGAAAGGCCATATCAGGACCGTTGCCCAGAGGAACATCCACTTGTTGATGGTGAAGAGCGAATACTTGGACAGTAGGTTCTTGAAGAGCGACAGGTAGAGGGCGAAGGAAAGCTGAGCCGACATACAGAGCAGGTCGCCCCAGATGTTTCCCACCTTGGCATTGCCCGCCGTAGCACTTGTCATGATGATGATGACGGCACCAGCGCATCCCGTCAGTACACCGAGCGCCTTCTTCCAGGTGATAGGCTCCTTCAATATCAGGAAGGAGAGAACCATGGCGAAGATAGGCATTGAGGTGGTCATGATGCTGGAATTGCTAGGCGAGGTCATGTTCAGACCGATGGTGTAAGAACACTGGTTGAACACGAGGGCGAAGAGGCCTGCAGCAGCAAACTTGAAGATGTCTTTTACTGGAACATGCTCTTTCTTGGTGAAGAGCGAGGTGAGCCAGAAGAGAATGGCGCCACCCAATACGCGGAAGCTCACCAGGTCGATGCCGTCGATGCCGTGAAGCATGGCATCCTTGCCTACGGGAGCCATCAGTCCCCAGAATGCGCCGGAACAGAAGAGGCACAGGTGAGCGATAAGAGGTCGTTTGTTATCCATTTTTCCTTATTTCTATTTAAAACTTCCTATTTTTGAATAAAATCGGGTGCAAAGGTACAAAAATTCGAGGAATTTTGCTATATTTGCGGTATATTTTTTAGAAGTTAAAGAAGTTAAGAAGTTAAAGAAGTTAAGACAATCGTCTTTTTCCGTTCTTGACTATTAAAGATAGGAGAATATCTTATGCAGAAATATGCTGATTATATCAAACAGATAGAGATAGAATCTCTCTGGAGCGGTACCAAACATATTCTTTGGAACCTCGACCGCCGTGTCAATATCCTGAGTGGTGTAAACGGCGTGGGCAAGAGTACTATATTGAATAAGGTGGTAAAGGGTCTGGCGGCTGGCGGCGAATTCCCTAGTCACATGATCAAGGGCGTGCACCTGAAGGTGGAGCCTGAGGAGGCGAAGTGGATTCGCTACGATGTAATCCGCTCGGTAGACAGACCGCTGATGAATGCCGAGATGATCAACAAGATAGACCTCACCCTGGTTACCGAACTCGACTGGCAGCTCTTCCAGCTGCAGCGCAAGTATCTGGATTATCAGGTGAACATCGGCAACCGCATCATCGCCGTGCTTCAGAGCGGCGAACCGGATGCCGCCTTCAAGGCTCAGCAGCTGAGCGAACCGAAGAAGATGTTCCAGGATATCGTAGATGGCCTTTTCAAGGATACTGGCAAGACCATCATCCGTACTGCCAACGAAATCCGCTTCAACCAGATAGGTGAGCAGCTCTCGCCTTATCAGCTCTCGGCTGGTGAGAAGCAGATTCTCGCCATCCTCCTTACCGTGCTGGTGGAGGACAACCAATCTTATGTCCTCTTTATGGATGAGCCTGAAATCAGCCTTCACTTCGAATGGCAGAAGCAGCTCATCGGTCTGGTGCTGAAACTCAATCCGAACATCCAGATCATCATGACCACCCACAGTCCTGCCGTGGTGATGGACGGATGGACAGACCGGGTGACGGATGTGAGCGACATCACGATATAAGTGAAAAAGAAGTATTATGGCTAAACGTTTAACCGATAATATCAATTCCCTCTACTTTGAGGCCGCCAACAAGATGACCTCGAAGAAGGCTCGGCGCAAGATTGTGGCTTACGTCGAGAGCTACGATGATGTCTTCTTCTGGCGGTCGGTGCTGGGAAAGTTTGAGGATGAGACCCGCTATTTCGAAATCCTGCTTCCTACTCGCAACAACCATCTCGACCGCGGCAAGAAGGCGGCTATCAGCAATATGCTCAAAGGGGTGGGCAAGGATATGATAGCCTGCGTGGATGCCGACTACGATTTTCTGCGGCAGGGTACTACCGAGGCTTCTCAGTTGATGCTGGAGAATCCTTATATCTTCCATACCTACGCTTATGCCATTGAGAATTTCCAGTGTTATTCCAAGGGTTTGCATGAAACCTGCGTGATGGTGACGTTGAACGATACCCATATCTTCGATTTCGAAAGATTCATGGAGGCGTATTCCCGTACGATATGGCCGCTCTTCGTGTGGCATCTCCTCTTCTATATCCGTCATCGCAAGATGTCGATGCATTTTGACATGGCAGAGTTCGACAAGGTCATCGTATTGCCATCGGTCAGAATCCAGGACCCTCAGCAGGCCATCAATTATCTTGCCAAGAAGGTGAGGGCGAAGCTTTTCCAGCTGGAGCGCCGCTTCAAGACGTTCAAGGATGAGCTGCCGGATATGATCCAGTATCTGAATAATCTGGGGGTAAACGAGCATAACACCTATTTATATATACAGGGTCATCATCTTTTCGACCTGGTGGTTTGCCCTTTGGTGCAGACGGTCTGCGATACCCTGCGCAATGTAAGGGAGAATGAAATCCGTGATAGGGCAGTTCATTCCGAGCAGGCACGCACCGAAATGGCATGCTATGAGAACAGTCTGGGCAAGGTGAAAATGATGATGAAGAAGAACACCTTTTACCAGTTCTCTCCGGAATTCCAGAAGATTCAGGCGGATGTGGAGAAGTATCTGGAACAATCATCCTGAAATGAAATTGCAGAAATAAACTCTTTATATCGAAATAAAAAATGCGAGCCGGAAATGGCCCGCATTTTTTTATTTTGATATCTTATTCTTATACGTATGTCTCCAGGAACTTCAAGGTTCCTTCTACCTTCAGCGTCTGGGTGCTGGCAGGAACTACGATGCTCTCGCCGCCCTGGAGCGTAATCTCGTTACCCTCGTTGTCGGTAATCTTAGCCTCACCCTTCAAGCCAATCAGAATCACGAAGCTGTCCAACTCTGAATAATCCAGGGTCATTGGCTCGTCGAGATCATAAACGGCAGTGGTGAAGTAAGGGCACTGTACCATGCTAACACCCTGGTTCTTGGCAGGAGTGTAGTTCTGGCGATAGTCTGCCAATACGGTGTAGTCGATGCACTCAGATGCTTCCTTGGTGTGGAGCTGGCGATAGTTGCCATCCTTGTCCTTGCGCTTGAAGTCGTAGATGCGATAGGTAACATCGCTGGTCTGCTGAATCTCGGCAACGAAACAGCCTGTTCCGATGGCGTGGATTCTTCCGGCAGGAATGAAGAAGCAGTCGTCCTCCTTCACGTTATACTGAGCCAGGGCATCGGTGATGGTATCATTCTCCACCATCTCCTTATACTGCTCAGGAGTAATCTGCATCTTCAAGCCATTGTAAAGCTTGGCATCCGGCTCGCTTGGCAGCGCATACCACATCTCGGTCTTGCCGCGCTCCTTACCCTGCTTCTTGGCAATTTCGTCATTAGGATGTACCTGGATAGAAAGGTCGGTATTGGCATCGATAAACTTGATGAGCAGTGGGAACTCGTTTCCAAAACGCTTATAGTTATCTGCACCGAGGAAATTCTCCTTCAATTCAGCAACAACCTCATTGAGCTTCTTGCCCTTCATCTCGCCGTCGGCTACGATGCTCTCGTTGCCAGGAACACCTGAGATTTCCCAACTCTCGCCAACTTTCTCCTGCTTGATGTCAAGATGCTTGAAGGCGATGATCTTGTTTCCACCCCAGATGGTGGACTTCAACAGTGGTTCAAATTTTAATGGTTTCATAACTTTATTGAATTAGTTGATAAATTTTTATTGTCTAGGATTTCCTATACCTGCCTCCTGCGGAAACTAGTTTTCTCTCCAGAAGGCAGGTGTAAAGATTACCAGTACGCTGAATATCTCCAGACGACCGATGAGCATCATCAGCGAGCAGAACCATTTTGCTACATCCGGCAGTTCGCTCCACGACATCGTCGGACCAATCTCCGTACCCAGCGTAGGACCTACGTTGCCCACACAGCTCAGGGTGATGGTGATGGCATTGGTGTTGTCGATGCCCATGGCTATCATGGTGAAGGAGATGACCAGGCAGATGATGAGATACGTGGTGAGGAAGGCGAGTAGTGTAACCCGCTTCTGCATCGGCACGTTCACACCGTCAATCTTCAGAGGCAGTACCGCATTAGGATGCAGAATCTGGCGGAATTCATTCTTCACCATTCTTACCAGCATCACGGCGCGGATACATTTTAAACCTCCACTCGTACTGCCCGAGCAGGCTCCGAAGAACATGCAGGTTGCCAATACCACCCAGGTGACATGAGGCCAGAGGGCAGCATCATCATTAAACAATCCTGTGGTGGTGATGAAAGAAACCACCTGGAAGACTGCGCTGCGGAAGGCATGCTCTATATCGTAGTTGCGCATCGCTATCAGCTCTACCATGATGAAGGCTGTGAATGCCGAAACCAGGAATACATAAAACTTGAACTCCGAGTTCTTGAACAGATCCTTGATCTTAAACTTGATGACTGCCGCATAGAGTAGGGTGAAGTTCACTCCCGAGAGGAAGCAGAAGAATGCACAGATGTATTCCAGCGCCGGCGAATGGAAGAACTCGGTACTGCTGTTATGGGTGGAGAAACCACCCGTAGCCGTAGTGGTCATCGCATAGTTGAAACTGTCGAAGAGATTCATTCCTGCCACGTAATAGGAGGCGATGCAGGCGATGGTGAGCATCAGATAGATACTCCAGATCCATTTTGCCGAAGTGGAGAGTCGGGGATGCAGCTTGGTCTTGATAGGACCCGTAGCCTCGGCGGCAAACACCTTGGTCTGTCCTCCTACAAGTGATGGCAGCAGGGCGATGGTGAAGAACACGATTCCCAAACCGCCTATCCACTGGGTGAGCGATCGCCAAAACAGCAATCCGTGCGGGAAGCACTCCACATCATCCAGAATGGTGGCTCCCGTGGTGGTGAATCCCGACATCGTCTCGAAGTAGGCATCCGTAAAGTTATTGATGTAACCGCTGACCATGAAGGGCAGGGTGCCGAAGAGACTGAAGATGATCCATGAGAGCGATACCACGAGGTAGGCATCACGGCGCGACATAGAATTGTCTGCTCCGTGTCCTTTCCATTTCAGGATGAGTCCGCCGCCGATGGTGGTCAGTGTGGCTACCACGAAAGCGAAGATGTCGTCCTGCTGGTAGTAGTATGCCACCAGCAGACTGACGAAGAGCAGGAATGCCTCGATGAAAAGCAACTGTCCCAGTATCTTGTATATCAACTTGCTGTTTATCATTCCCTCTTGTCTTTATACCTTATTATATATATCATATCTGTCTATATCTTATTATATATATAGAATATACCTTAATTATATATAGAGACTAAATGAAATATTTCTCAATTTTCTTCATATTGATGTTGTGGCAGAACACCATCACCGAGTCGCCCGGTTCTATCTGGGTATTACCCGAAACCAGCATTCCTTCGCCGTTTCTCACCAGACCACCGATGGTAACACCGATAGGCATTCCCAGGTCTTTTACCGGTTTTTGGGTAACCTTGGAATCTTCCTTGGCGATGAATTCAGCCACATCAGCGTTGGCGCTCATCAGGAACCTGACGTTCATCACGTCGGCATCGAGCATCATCTGATAGATGTAGCTGGCAGCAATCATCTTCTTGTTGATGATGGTACCGATATCCAGACTTTCTGCCATGCTCACGTAATCCACGTTTTCTACGGCAGCCACGGTCTTGCGCACACCCATTCTCTTGGCGGTGAGGCAGGCGAGGATATTGGTTTCCGCATTTCCCGTCAGCGCCACGAAAGCCTGGGTGCTTCTGATTCCTTCCTCAGTGAGGAGAGGGATGTCGCGGCCATCGCCGTGGATGATAAGGATATGATTGTCGTCGAGGATATCGTTGAGATATTCGCAGCGATTCTCATCCTTCTCGATAATCTTGCACTCCATGTATTCCGGTATCTTCTTCACGGCTCTTACGGCAGTGCGTCCGCCACCCATCACCATTACGTTCTTCACATCCACATAATGCTCCTTTCCCACAATCTTGCGGATGTAGGGAATGTAGTTGCGGGTGGTCATGAAGTAGGCGAGGTCGTAGAGCTTCAGCTCATCGTTACCACCTGGGATGATGGTTTCGCTGCCTCGCTTGATGGCTACCACGTGGTAAGGGTCGTTGGGACCGCTGATGTTCTTGAGCGGCTCGTTGAGAATCTCGCATCCCTCACGCAGCTTGATGCCGAGCATCACGAGGGCGCCGTCGTGCACATCCCAGCGCTGGCGCACCCAACTCATCTTGAGTCCGTTGTTGATATCTACGGCAGCGAGCATCTCCGGATAGATGAGCTTGCTGATACCGAGTTCCTTGAAGAATTCCTGTGCCTGCGGTTCCATGTATTCCGGATTATCCACACGTGCCACGGTGCGCTTGGCACCGAGATTCTTGGCAAGGATGCTGGAGGTGATGTTGGTACTCTCTACCGGGGTGACCGCGATGAAGAGATCCGTATCCTCAACACCGGCATCCCTCAGGGTCTGCAGACTGGTAGGTTTTCCTATCATGGTGAGCAGATCGCAGTCGGAGCCGATGCTTGCCAGGCGCTCTTCGCTTTCATCGATGAGTGTAATCTCCTCCTGGCTGCGCGACAGGAGTCGCGCCAGGTGGGTACCGATGGCATAGGCGCCAGCTATGATGATTTTCATATTGATGAATATTTAAATTTCGATGCTCTATTTTCCGATAATGGCATTCTTGATGCTCTCATGGTCGAGATGTACAATCTCGCGCAGCTGTTCTACGGTGCCATGCTCCACAAAGTCGTCTGGCAATCCCAGGCGGGTTATCTGTGGCTGATAGCCGTGGTCGTTCATCCATTCGAGTACGGCAGCTCCCATTCCGCCTATTCTTGCACCATCTTCTATGGTCACGATGCGCTTGAACTTCTTGCCCACCTCGGTGAGGATGTTTTCATCCAGCGGCTTCACGAATCGCATATCGTAGTGAGCAACGCTCATTTTCGTTTCCTTCTCTACCTCTTCGATGGCGTGGATGGCATCGTTTCCGATAGGACCGAGGGTGAGCACGGCTACATCTTCTCCGTCTTTCAGCTTTCTGCCGGTACCGGTCTTGATTTCCTCCATCTTGTTGCGCCAATCTACAAGCACACCGCAGCCACGAGGATAACGGATCACGTAGCTTCCGTGGTCTGGCAGCTGGGCTGAATACATCAGGTTGCGCAGTTCGTGCTCATCCATCGGTGAAGCGATGGTGAGATGCGGGATAGGGCGCAGGGCTGCCAGGTCGAAGGCGCCATGATGGGTAGGACCATCTTCTCCTACCAGTCCGGCACGGTCGAGGCAGAGCACTACCGGCAGATTGAGGAGTGCCATGTCGTGGATGATATTGTCGTAGGCACGCTGTGCAAACGAACTGTAGATGTTGCAGAAAGGAATCAGACCATCCTTTGCCATACCCCCCGAGAAGGTGACAGCGTGGCCCTCGGCGATACCTACGTCGAAGGTGCGGTTTGGCATCGCCTTCATCATTATGTTCATAGAGCATCCTGTAGGCATGGCTGGCGTCACACCTACGATCTTTGGGTTCTGCTCGGCAAGTTCCAGCAGGGTCTTTCCGAAGACATCCTGGAACTTAGGAGGCTTGTTGCTGTTGTCGGCAATGATTCTCTCGCCGGTTTCCGGGTCAAACTTACCTGGTGCATGCCAGATGGTAGCACTCTTCTCGGCTGGTTCGTATCCCTTGCCCTTGGTGGTATGCAGGTGGAGCAGCTTAGGGCCTTTCATGCTTCTGAGCTGCTTCAGGATTCTTACCACTTCCTTGACATCATGACCGTCGAATGGTCCGAAGTATCGGATGTTCATTCCCTCGAAGATATTCTGTTGATGGCTCAATACCGACTTGAAGGCATTGTTCAGCCGGATGATGCCGTTCTTGCGGTTATCATTGAGAATACCCTTGGAGTGGAGCCACTGCGAAGCCTTGAAGCGAATCTTGTTGTAGGTCTCGTTGGTGTCGAGCTGGAGGAGATACTTCTCCATACCACCCACGGCACGGTCGATGCTCATATCATTATCGTTGAGGATGATGAGCATGTCGTTTGGAGTACTTGATACATTGTTGAGTCCTTCGAAAGCTAAACCACCGCTCATCGCACCATCGCCGATAACGGCTACTACGTGGCGGTCTTTATTGCCTGTTTCGCGTGCTGCCACCGCCATACCCAGGGCTGCCGAGATAGAGTTGCTGGCATGTCCGCAGGTGAAGGTGTCGTATTCACTTTCAAGCGGTGTCGGGAATGGACGGATGCCATGGAGCTTTCTGTTGGTGCAGAATGCCTCACGTCTTCCGGTCAGAATCTTATGTCCGTATGCCTGATGGCCTACATCCCAGACGATGCGGTCTTCAGGAGTGTTGTACACGTAGTGTAAAGCTACGGTGATTTCCACAACACCCAGAGAGGAAGCAAAATGGCCAGGGTTTACAGCCACTTCGTCGATGATGTCTTCTCTCAATTCTTTGCATACCTCTGGCAACTGATTAATGCTCAGTTTGCGCAAATCATTAGGATATTTGATATTGCTTAACAGACTAAACTTACTTTTGTCCATAATTTAATAATTTTATAAGTGCAAAGGTAATGCTTTTTTTCATAAAATAACATTTTTATGGGGAGAATTTCGCTTTTTTCGATAATTCTTTGTATTTTTGCAAAAAAATAAGAAGGAATCAGCAAAAGGAGGGGAACCTTTCGTTCTCTCCAGTTGCGCTTTTCCTGTAAATAAGTAACTAAACATAAAGATTAAATAAATGAAAAAGAACCTATTCTTTGTGGGAGCCTTGATGATGGCTTCCCTCTCGATGATGGCGCAGACCAAGAATGGCGGCATCAATCAGACTATGCTCCAGCAGATGGAAAAAAGCCAGACTGGCGGTGTGACCAACAAGGCTTTGTTTAACGCTATCGCTGGCAACAACATCGATGATCTCGTGAAGAATCATGCGAATGAGGCTCCGGTAGATACTCATTTCAGCATCGAGACTCCTTCTCAGAGCATCCATAACCAGAAGAGTTCCGGCCGCTGCTGGATGTTCAGTGGCTTCAATGTACTCCGTTCCAACTTTGCTGTCAACGACAAGCAGGGTAGAGTAGTAGAGTTCTCTCAGGATTATCTCTTCTTCTACGACCAGCTGGAGAAGGCTAACCTGATGCTCCAGGGTGTCATCGACCTCGGCAAGAAGAGCCTGGAGGATCCTCAGGTGCAGTTCTTCTTCAAGAATCCGCTCAATGACGGTGGTACTTTCTGCGGTGTTGCCGACCTGGCTAGCAAGTACGGTCTCGTACCAATGAGCGCTCAGCCAGAGACTTATTCCAGCAACAATACTTCCAAGATGAGCCGTCTTATCAGCAGCAAGCTCCGCGAGTATGGTCTCGAGCTCCGCAAGATGGTAGCCCAGGGTAAGAAACCTGCTGCTATCCAGGCTCGTAAGACCGAGATGCTCGCTCAGGTTTATCACATGCTCAGCCTTACTCTGGGTGAGCCGGTGAAGGAGTTTACCTATGCTTTCCGCGACAAGGACGGCAAGCAGGTAGGCGAGGCTAAGAAATATACTCCTAAGAGTTTCTATGAGGAGACTGTTGGCAAGGACCTCAACGGTACCTTCCTGATGGTGATGAACGACCCACGCCGTCCTTATCACAAGACATACGAGGTAGAGTACGACCGCCACACCTACGATGGTCATAACTGGAAGTACCTGAACCTGCCTGTGGAGGAGATTGCGCAGCTCGCCATCGCTTCCCTGAAGGATGGTCATAAGATGTATTCCAGCTACGATGTGGGCAAGCAGCTCGACAGAAAGCGTGGCTATTTGGCACTCGACAACTTCGATTATGCCAGCCTCTTCAACACTTCATTCCCAATGAACAAGGCTGACCGCATCGCTACTTTCGAGAGCGGTTCTACCCATGCCATGACTCTTACTGCGGTAGATCTCGATGCTGCCGGCAAGCCTGTGAAGTGGAAGGTGGAGAACAGCTGGGGTGCTGACAATGGTTTTGGTGGATGCTTCATCATGACCAACGATTGGTTCAACGAGTACATGTTCCGCCTGGTAGTAAACAAGAAGTATGCTTCTGAGCAGCTTCTGAAGGAATTCGACCAGAAGCCAACCATGTTGACTCCTGACGATCCTTTGTTCCAGTTGGAGGATTAATACTTATTATTATGTTAGAGAAAAATAAGCGGGAGCGCATCATTGCGCTCGTCAACAAGGAAGTTGTGCCTGCCATCGGCTGTACCGAACCGATGGCTGTGGCTCTTTGTACAGCTAAGGCTGCTACCACTCTGGGTAAGCGTCCGGAGCGCATCGAGGTACGCTTGAGTCCTAATATGCTCAAGAATGCGATGGGTGTGGGTATTCCAGGAACCGGTATGATCGGTCTGCCTATCGCAGTTTCGCTCGGCGCCCTCATCGGAAAGCCAGAGTATGAACTCGAGGTTCTCAAGGATCTTACTCCTGATACCCTGGAGCTGGGCAAGCAGTATATCCAGAATGCTGACATCAACATCAAGCTGAAGCAGGGCGATGTAGATAAACTCTATATCGAGGTAATCTGCTATGCCGGCAACGGCAGAGCTACAGCTATCATTGCCGGTTCTCATACCAACTTTGTGTATGTAGAGCGCAATGGTGAGGTGGTTTTCGACAAGCGTGGTGGAGCTGCGGCTGATGTGGAGGATGACGATATCCAGTTGAATCTCCGCTTGGTTTACGAATTCGCAACCACCGCTCCGCTCGATGAGATTCGCTTCATCCTCAAGACCAAGGAATATAATATGAAGGCTGCCGAGGAATCTATCAAGGGCAACTATGGTCACTGTCTGGGTAAGACGATGGATCGTCCTTTGAGCCGTGGTATCTTCGGCAACAACATCTTCTCTCATATTCTTTCCCGCACCGCTTCTGCCTGTGATGCCCGAATGGGTGGAGCCATGATTCCGGTGATGAGTAACAGTGGCAGTGGCAACCAGGGTATCTGTGCCACCAATCCGGTGGTGGTTTATGCCTTGGAAAACGAGAATACCGAGGAAGAGCTGATTCGTGCTCTGATGCTCAGTCACTTAACGGCCATCTATATCAAGCAGAGCCTGGGTAAGCTTTCTGCTCTCTGCGGTTGCGTGGTAGCCAGCACGGGTAGCAGTTGCGGTATCACCTATCTGATGGGTGGTGATTTTACCCGTATCTGCAACTCTGTCAAGAATATGGTGGCAAACCTTACCGGTATGATCTGCGACGGTGCCAAGCCAAGCTGCGCCCTGAAGATCTCATCGGGTGTGAGTACAGCCTTGCTTTCTGCTCTTCTTTCCATGGAGGGTAAGTGCGTAACTTCTGCCGAGGGTATCGTGGATGATGATGTGGATAAGTGTATCCACAACCTCACCTCTATCGGTGCCGATGCGATGAAGACCACCGATGATATGGTGCTTGATATCATGACACATAAATAATTAGGTATCATGACGCATAAATAAATAGAAGTGTAGATTTTACGTTATTTATAAATGGAAGACCATAAAGGCTCGCAAGAATCTCTCTTGTGAGCCTTTTTTGGGAATGTTTTTCTACTTTTTGCTTAAAAAGTCTTAAAATAATGAATTTTGTTTCATTAAAAACCAGTTCGTATTAAAATTTAATATATCTTTGCAGCGGCTAACTTAAATTAATAAGGATTAAATAACATTGGCTAACTTCAATAAGTAAGCCGAATAACATCGGCTGAATTAAATGATTGGACCAAATAACATTTTTTAAACTATATCTTATGATTAGACAACTATTCACAGTAAGTACTATGATTATGGCTCTTGGTATGACTCCTACTCACGCATATGGGGGGGTGACTCGTATCCAGGAAACTAATCAGTCCAAGAACGGACAATGCACTGGTACCATTATTGACCCTACAGGTGAGCCAGTAATTGGTGCTACAGTTACAGTTAAGGGAAAGCAGGGTGGAACCATCACAGACATTGATGGTAACTTTGTGCTTTCAGACGTTCAGCATGGTGCAACAATCTGTATCAGCTACATTGGTTTCGAGCCAGTGGAGAAGGTATGGAAAGGTGGTGCCATGAATATAACTATGCAGGAAGACAGCAAGACTCTTAGCGAGGTCGTTGTTGTCGGTTTCGGTACTCAGAAGAAGGTAAACCTCACTGGTGCCGTTTCTACCGTTGATTCCAAGACCCTCGGTGCTCGCCCTGTCAACTCAGTAGTTGACGCTCTTCAGGGTGCAGTAGCCGGTATGAACTTCTCTACACCAGAGAGCGGTGGTACGCTTAATTCAACCAAGTCTTTTAATATCCGTGGTACAGGTACTATCGGTGCCGGTTCTTCTGTATCTCCACTCGTGCTCATCGACGGCATGGAGGGCGATATGAACGCACTCAATCCACAGGACATCGAGAACATTTCTGTATTGAAGGATGCTTCTGCTTCTTCCATCTACGGTTCACGTGCTGCCGGTGGTGTAATCCTTATTACTACCAAGAGTGGTAAGAAGGGTAAGACTTCTATTAACTACAACAACTCATTCCGTTTTGATTCTCCACTCAACATGCCGGAGATGATGGACTCTTACACATGGGCTAAGTACATGAACGATGCATCTGTTGGTAGCGGTGCAGGTGTCTGGTTTACAGATGAGAAGCTCGAGCAGATCAAGAAGGCTCAGAGCGATCCTACCATGCAGAAGATGTTCAAGAACAGCAACAACCGTTGGGAGGTTTGGGATAATACGCCACTCTTGCCTCTTGGTAATACCGACTGGCTCAAGGAGCAGTTTGGTACCAGCTTCTCTCAGGAGCATACCTTGAGTATCAATGGTGGTGATGATCGTTTGCAGTACTATGTATCAGGCAACTATCTCAACCGTGGTGGTCTCCTCCGTCATGGCGATGATAGCATGCAGCGCTATACCATGACAGGTAAGATTAATGCTCAGATAACCAACTGGTTGCGCATGACCTATAATACCCGTTTCTCACGTCAGGACTTCGATTCTCCTGGTGATTTGATCAATGGTACAGATGTGTTCTTCCACAATATGTGCCGTTACTGGCCTATTATACCAACTACCGATCCTAATGGCAACTGGTTGCCAGAGTCTTACATCGGACGTCTTCAGAATGGTGGCCGAGCTAAGAACCAGACAGACCGTCTTTCTCAGCAGCTTTCATTTGTTGCAACTCCTGTAAAGGGTCTGACTCTCAATGCAGAGCTGAACTACCGTATTGATACAGAGTTCAATCACCGTGACTGGCAGACCACATACGGCTACGACTGCGACAACAATCCATACGTAGATAGCAACGCAACATCAAGCGTGTATGAGTATTCATTCAAGTCAAACTATTTCAACCCTAACCTCTTTGCAGAGTACAGCCATTCATTTGGCGAGCATAATATGAAGGTGATGGGTGGTTTCCAGAGTGAGTGGTTCCGCAAGCGCAATATGAATGCACAGCAGAACGGTATCATGTCTGGTCTTCCTACTCTCGATACAACAACCACCAAGCCAAGTGTAGGTGGTGCATATAACTCATGGACTACAGCCGGCTTCTTCGGTCGTATCAACTACGACTTCGCAGGCCGTTACCTCTTCGAGGCTAACCTCCGTTATGATGGATCTTCACGTTTCCTCCGTGCTAACCGCTGGAACTTCTTCCCATCATTCTCTGCAGGTTGGAACATTGCCCGTGAGAAGTTCTGGGAGCCATTGACAGATTACGTAAACACATTGAAGCTCCGTGCTTCTTGGGGTCAGTTGGGTAACCAGAATACAGACAACTGGTATCCTTTCTATCCAACCATCGGCTTCTCTTCTCAGGGTGGCAACTGGTTGATCAATGGCGCTAAGCCAAATATCGCTAAACAGCCAAGTCTCGTATCTTCTACTCTTACATGGGAGAAGAGCCGTACCTGGGAAATCGGTCTCGACTGGGGTGCTTTCAATAACCGCCTCACCGGATCGTTCGGCTACTATCAGCGCAAGACATTCGACATGGTAGGTCCTGCTCCTGAGTTGCCTGTTATCCTCGGTGCCAATCCTCCAAAGGTGAACAACCTTGATATGACATCTAAGGGTTGGGATCTCCAGATTGGCTGGCGTGACGTAATCGGTGAGGTAAGCTATGGTGCATCTCTCGTATTGAGTGATAACCAGGTGGTCATCGATAAGTATCCTAACCCATCTAAGAAGCTCGGTTCATACTATGCTGGTGCTAAGCTCGGAGACATCTGGGGTTATACCACAATCGGTATCGCACAGAGCCAGGAAGAGATGGATAAACACCTTGCAAAGGTTGACCAGAGCGCACTCGGAAGTGGCTGGACTGCTGGTGACATCATGTATAAAGACCTCGATGGTGACGGCAAGATCAATGGTGGTGAGGGTACAGCCGACAAATCTGGCGACCGACGCATCATCGGTAACTCTACTCCTCGCTATAACTTCGGCTTGAACCTCGATGCAGCTTGGAAGGGCTTTGATATCAAGGTATTCTTCCAGGGAACCCTCAAGCGTGACTACGCAGCAGGTGGTGCCGTATTCTGGGGCGCTATCGGTCAGGGTAAGTGGCAGGCTACCGGCTTTAAGTTCCACGAGGACTACTGGCGTGAGGACAACAAGGGGGCATACTACCCACGTGCAGACTGGGGTGGTGGCCGCAACATCCAGACTCAGACCCGCTATTTGCAGAATGCAGCTTATGGCCGTTTGAAGAACCTCACCATCGGTTATACCTTGCCAAAGTCAATCACAAGCAAGGCTTATATTGAGAATCTTCGCTTCTTCGTATCTGGAGAGAACCTCTTCACCATCACTAACTTCACAGAGGCTGGTGATCCAGAGCTGATCGGAGCAGGTTATGGTCATGAGATTGGTAAGACATATCCATTGTCAAAGACATTCTCATTCGGTCTTAGTGTAACATTCTAACTTATCATTTAGATTATAGAAAGGAAACAATTTATGAAAATTAAATATATTTCAATGCTCTTATTGGGCGCGACGCTCGGTCTGACAAGTTGCGATGACTATCTTGACAAGGAGCCTGAGAGCAACGTGACACCTGCGTCTTTCTTTACTAGCGCAGACGACCTGGCTGCCTACACCGTGAATCTCTATGGTGTATTGACAAGTATTGGTCCTGGTAGCTATGGTATGAGTACCTTTGCTTACGATAACGATACCGATAACCAGGCGGGAACCGGTTATTCTAGCCGTTGGGTTCCTGGAAACTGGAAAGTAGGTCAGAGTGGTGGTGCTTGGGATTTCGGTAATATCCGCTCGGTGAACTATTTCCTGGATCAGGTACTGCCAAAATTCGAGGCTAAGCAGATTAGTGGTGCTGAGGCTCAGGTACGCCACTACATTGGTGAGGCATACTTCCTCCGTGCTTACCTTTATTTGGACAAGTTGCAGTCTTTGGGTGATTTCCCTATCGTGCTCAATGCGCTTCCTGATGACAAGGAAACTCTCGTTGCGTCTTCCAAGCGCCAGCCACGTTATAAGGTAGCTCAGCAGATTCTCGACGACCTTGACAAGGCACTCGGTCTTCTGCAGGAATCAGCTCCTGGTGGCAAGAACCGCATCTCTCGCGATGCAGCCCTTCTGCTCCGTTCACGTGCAGCCCTCTTCGAGGCTACATGGGAGAAGTATCACAAGGGTACTGCGTTTGTGCCAGGTGGTCCAGGATGGCCAGGCAAGGCTGAGGATATCCAGGGCTTTGACATCGATTCTTCCATCAATCACTTCCTCGATGAGGCTATGAAGTCTTCTAAGGAATTGGGTGATAAGCTCGTTGGCAACCTTGTAGAGAATACGGATGCTCCAGAGGGACAGGATGCAAGCTTGAAGAGTCTCAATCCTTACTTCACCATGTTCTGTGACAAGGATATGAGTGGCTATAGCGAGGTTTTGATGTATCGTGCTTTCGATAAGGCAAAGGCTAACGTTACCCACAACGTGCAGATGCAGTTGCAGCGCAACGGCGGTGGCACTGGTTGGACACGTGGCCTCGTCAACTCATTCCTCATGCGCAATGGTTTGCCTATCTACGCTGCCGGCTCAGGCTACGACCCAACTTGGGAAAACCAGGGTGTGAAGGCTACCTTGCAGAATCGCGATTCTCGCATCCAGCTCTTCACCAAGATGGATGGATCTATCGAGAACTACACCAGTGAGGGTGCTGTTCCAACCGACCTCTCATGGACAGTAAAGGGCAACAACGAGACTCGTATGGTGACAGGTTTCGCAGTAAAGAAGGGTAAAAACTATGATTCCCAGCAGGGACTCAATCACGACTACGGCGAGAGTGGTAGCATCGTATTCCGTGGCACAGAGGCTCTCCTCAACTACATGGAGGCTTCCTGGTTGAAGAACCATACTATCGACGCTACAGCTGATAAGTACTGGCGTGCTCTCCGCATCCGTGCCAAGGTAGATCCTGATTACAACAAGACTATCGCAGCTACCAACATGCAGGAGGAGGCTAAGTGGGACTTCGGTGCTTACTCTCATGGTCAGTTGGTTGATGCTACTACTTACAACATCCGTCGTGAGCGTCGTGATGAGTTCATTGGTGAGGCTTCCCGCTGGGAGGACTTGATCCGCTGGCGTGCTTGCGACCAGGTAAACGGTTACCAGATTGAAGGTATGAAGTACTGGGGTACTGTTTACGAGGGTACATGGCTCGATGGCACAACCAACCTCGCTAAGGTTGATGTTGAAGGTGGTAAGGGTAATATGAGTGATAAGACCATTAGTGGTGACTATATCCGTCCATACCAGATTTCTAAGGTAAGCAACCAGGTATTTGATGGTTATCACTTTACCCCAGCTCACTATCTGTCTCCAATTGCACAGAGTGTATTCCGTCAGACTGCAGCGGGTGATCAGACCGATCTTACCACATCTGTAGTTTACCAGAACCCAGGTTGGCCATTGATTGCCGGACAGGGTGCAACTACAGTAGAGTAAAGCGTGTGAACATATTCATTCTGCTTATGTCTTGAAATATTGAGGTCAAGACATAAGATACTAAAACGGCTCGCAAGATGGGGCAATCCATCTTGCGAGCCGTTTTTATCTTTTACATCACCAGGCTATCTGGATTCATCAAGAAATCCAAAAGCCCCATGGTGAGGATGCCGTTCTCGTCTCGCCATGGCTTGATGTCATCTTTTACGATGATAATCTTCTTGAACGAATCGTTGATTCTTAACAAGGAAGCCATCTCTTGCTGGCGTTTTTCCTCATCTGGCAGAGCTAGGGCAGACTGGATGTAATATCTTTGGCTTCCTTCGTTCACCACAAAGTCTACTTCTAGCTGTTTGCGTTGCCATTTGCCATCTTTGTCCACGAAGCGTTGTTCCATCATGCCCACATCCACCTTGCATCCACGGCGGCGCAATTCATTGTATATGATGTTCTCCATGATGTGAGTCTCCTCTTGTTGGCGCAGTCCTAATATTGCATTTCTGATGCCAAGGTCGGAAAAATAGAATTTTGATAAGTTGCCTATGTATTTCTTGCCCTTGATATCGAAACGGATAGCCTTTTCGATGAGGAAGGCATCTTGCATGTAGTCTAGATACCGGTCGATGGTGGCAGGGCTGATGCCTATCTTCTTTACGCTCTTAAATGTGTTCGATAGTTTGGCAGGATTGGTTGGTGCGCCGATACCTGAAGCAATGATTCTTATCAACTCCTCAAACTCAGCCTTGTTCTTAATCTTATGTCGCTCAAGAATATCTATCAGATATACGCTCTCGAAGAGGTTGGTAAGATAGTCTAACTTCTTCTTCTCAGTATCTAATGCTAGAACATGTGGAAGACCCCCATAGGTATAATAGTCTTTCCAAGCATCTCTAGGATTTTGTCCTGTGCCTTCACAATATTCTGCCAAGGAGAGAGGGTAGAGGTGTATCTCATCGCCTCGACCACGAAACTCGGTGATGATGTCGCTCGACAGAAATTTGGAGTTGCTGCCTGTTACGTATACGTCAGCATTCTCAATGCGGAGCAGGCTGTTGAGCACTTCCTCGAATCTAGGAACCAGCTGTACTTCGTCGAGAAGAATATAGTACAAGTCATCATCAATCATCTTGGCTTTGATGTATCTGTAGAGTGTGAGTGGCTCTCTGAATTCTGCATTTTCGATGTCATCGAGTGCTATCTGGATGATGTGGTCTTCGAGCACAGCATTGGCAATCAGATGTTGCTTGAAAAGCGTAAAGAGTAGATACGACTTTCCACATCGTCTGATGCCGGTAATAATTTTTATCAGCCCATTCTGCTTCCCGCTGATGAGCTGTTGTAAATAGAAGTTTCTTTTTATCTGCATATTCTTTTCTCTTACGTCATTTTTTTGGCAATGTTGCCACTTTTTCGCTGCAAAGATACGGTTTTTTCCCTTAAAAATGGCGATCTTACGTCATTTTTTTGGCAATATTGCCACTTTTTCTCCGCAAACGAAAAGGTTGTTCCTTTAAAAATATGCTTGGATTAGGGCGATAACTCGTTTTTTTAGGAGCTATCGCCCCAGTTCAGATGTTAATACACAAAACGGCTCGCAAGAAGTTTCGATTTCTTGCGAGCCGTTAATGTATATATTTATTTCTCAATAATTACACGAGTGTTGCAACGACTTCCTCACGGGTACCTGGCAACATATCGATGACAGGAATCTCTGGCATGGTATAGCAACCTGGCTGGAGACGGAATGAAGCGCGAGCCACGTTAACCAGAACCTGAGCGGTGAGGGCAGGGTTGTTGATGCTCATGTTGAACTCGAAACGCTGGTTCTGGGTCTTGCCAGATACACCCTTGCGAACGAGGTTCACACCATGACCCATATCCTTTACATCATCTACAGATGCAACGGCGAATACGTGAGTCTCATCGTGAGCGAAGTATGGGTCAGCCTTGATCTCTGCAGTAACATCCTCAAGCTTTGCACCTTCCTCAAGCTCTACATATACCATGCGGCGGTGGATACCCTCGCCCAATGGGATAGTAACAGAGAGTGCTTCCTTGACGCCCTTCTTGCTACGAACGCAAACAGAGTGTCCCATGCTCATACCAGGACCGAAGTTGGTATAGGTCAATCCCTTTGGAGCCAGACTTTCCATCAATACACGTACGATAGAGTCTGAACCTGGGTCCCAACCGGCAGAGATAACGCTTACCTTGCCAGCCTTCTTGCAGTTCTCCATCTGCTTGGTGCGGTAATCAAGAATGCCTGTGTGGATATCGAAGCTATCTACGGTGTTGATGCCGAGTGCAACGATCTTCTCTGCATACTCAGGGCAAGAACGGGTAGGAGTTGCGAGGATAGCAACATCTACATCCTTTAACTTGGTGATGTCATCTACTACCTCATAGTTAGCCAACTCAGCTGGTTTGTCCTTAGCACCCTGGCGACGAACGATACCTGCGATCTCGAAATCAGGAGCTGCTTCGAGAGCCTCTACTGTAAACTTACCGATGTTGCCGTAACCTACTACGGCTGCTCTAAACTTTTTCATTTGATGTATTTATTTCTTTTATATTGTTGTTTATTTTGGATAATTCTTTCCTGATATCTATTTCCGGTTGCAAAAGTATAGCTTTTTCTTGAAATACGTGACGTTTTAATAGATTTTTAACTCATAAAACTTGCAAAAGGTAATAAAATCATAGTTTCTAGGTAGAATGAAGGGGGAATTGTAAGGGTTCTTGAATAGATTCCTTACAGTTTCGTGATTTCAAGGATTTAAGAGATAGCCTTATTCTTTAAAGCTTTTGCCCTTACAGGGCGTCGGGGGTGCGTTCATAATTACCCAGGGCGATGCCCTGGGCTAAGAGCTTCTGCCCTTTCAGGGCGTATTGGGTAATTTCAACCGTACAGGTCGAATTAGTTTCTACCCTTAAGGAAAATTGTTTCTACCCTTAAGGAAAATTGTTTCTACCCTTAAGGAAAAATAATTCTTCCTTTAAGGGAATTTGTTTCTACCTTTAAAGGAAATTGTTCCTGTACCTAATAGAATTCTCCGTTCATAAGCTTTGAATGTCGGTTCAAAAGTATTGAATGTGCATTCATAAGTTTTGAATGTACGTTCAAAACTTATGAACGGAACTTTCTTCTAGTCTTAAAGACTATTTCCATAGGGGAAAAAGGCTTTTTCTTATAGGGGCGTGAGTAATATAATCCAATGCCGGATACAATAAATCCCTAATCCGTGCGTTCATATTATTATAATTAATTTATGAAAGAGGTATAACCAAGTGTTTAAATAGTAAGGAGAAAATTAAAATGATAGAATATATTCATGGCGATCTGACCGAACTGACCCCGGCAATGGCAGTAGTTGAGACTGCAGGAGTGGGTTACGGACTCAACATTTCGCTCAATACCTATACTGCCATTCAGGGCAAGCAGGAAGTAAAACTCTACGTGCATGAGGTTTTGGTGGCAGGTGGAAGAGATGACTCTTTCACCCTTTTCGGTTTCGCCTCCAAGCAGGAGCGTGAACTCTATCGCCAGCTCATCACCGTATCTGGTGTGGGAGGCAATACGGCGAGAATGATTCTCTCGTCGATGTCGCCAAGCGAACTCTGCAATGTGATTTCTACAGGCAACGACAAGATGCTGAAGACCGTAAAGGGTATCGGATTGAAGACTGCCCAGCGCATCATCATCGACCTGAAGGATAAGATCGTGAGTCTGGGCATTGCCGATGAGCTGCCGGCTAATGGTGGTAATGTGGTGATGGTGAACAATGATATCAAGGATGAGGCTGTCAGTGCCCTCACCATGCTCGGCTTCTCACCGGCTCCTTCTGCCAAGGTAGTAGTGGAAATCCTGAAGGCGCAGCCGGATTTGCCGGTGGAGCAGGTTGTAAAGCTTGCCTTGAAGCAAATTAAGTAACTTCAGATTGAAGTAAAGTAAATAACTTCTGGCTGAAGTAAATCCGGTAACTTTATGAAGGGGCAAAGAATCTTTTATTTTTTGATGGCTTGGCTGATGGTGGCAACCTTCGGCTACGCCCTCACTTTGCCTTTTCCGCAGCAAGACAAGAAGCTTCCGAAGCACCAGCCCATTCAGGTAGATGAGGATACGATTCCTGATTCCCTGCTGCATCCCCGTTGGAAAATCCAGCTTACTCAACCTTATTCCCTGAGCGATCTCTATCAGAGTCCGCTCGACCTCAAGCGTCCTGATGCCCTCCGGTATCAGGTCATCTACAATGATACCCTCAACCGTTATGTCATCGGCAACCGGATGGGCAATACCTGGCTTTCGGCTCCCATCATGCTCACTCCGGATGAGTATATGAAATGGACGGAACAGAACGAGCGCAATGCCTTCTATCGCCAGAAGAACGATGAAATCTATCAGGCAAAGGGCAAGGAGAAGTTCGATTTCTCTGATATGCACTTCGATCTGGGACCTGCCGAGAAAATCTTCGGTCCCGGTGGAATCCGTGTCAAGACCCAGGGTACTGCCGAACTGAAGTTTGGTATCAACAAGAAGAATATCGACAACCCGTCGCTGCCTATTCGCAACCGCAAGACCACGATGATGAACTTTGATGAGAAAATCAATCTCAACGTGAATGGAAAGGTAGGCGACAAGATGGACCTCAACCTGAATTACAACACCGATGCCACCTTCGACTACGATGCCCAGAACATGAAACTGAAGTATGATGGCAAGGAAGATGAGATTATCAAGCTGGTTGAGGCGGGTAATGTATCCTTTCCCAGCAACTCCTCGCTCATCAAGGGCGCCAGCAGTCTTTTCGGTGTAAGAACCGATATGCAGTTTGGCAAGCTCAAGCTGCAGACGGTGTTCTCACAGAAGAAGTCGGCTTCCAAGAGTGTATCGAGCCGGGGTGGCGTGCAGCTTACTCCCTTCGAGCTTAATGTGGCAGATTACGAGGAAAACCGTCACTTCTTTCTCTCCCAATATTTCCGCAGTCATTATGATGCCTGGATGCAGAAACTGCCGAATCTGCTGACGGGTATCACCATCAACCGTGTGGAAATCTGGGTTACCAACAAGACGGGAACCACCACGAATACCCGAAACATCATCGCCCTGACCGACCTGGGAGAAAACGAGAAGGTGAGCAACCCGATGTGGGGGGCAGGAGGAACGATGGTGCCGGCTAACCAGGCGAATACCGAGTATGCATCGATGACTGGTCAGTTTGCCGCTGCCCGTGACATCAACCAGACAGCCTCTGTTCTGGAAGGTGGCGGACTGATTGGCGGAAGCGATTTCGAGAAGCTGGAGAGTGCCCGTCTGCTCAGTTCCTCTGAATATACCGTGAACCAGGCGATGGGATATGTTTCGCTGAAGTCTGGTCTGCAGACCGATCAGGTTCTTGCCGTGGCATACGAATATACCTATGGCGGAGTGACCTATCAGGTGGGCGAGTTTGCCTCGGATATCACCGATACCAAGCAGGCTCTCTTCGTGAAGTCGCTGAAGAATACCAGTTGTAATCCACAGCAGGGCAACTGGGACCTGATGATGAAGAACGTATATTATCTCTCTTCGCAGGTGGAAAAGGATAAGTTCCGTCTCGATGTGAAATATCAGAGTGACACGGCGGGTGTCTATGTCAACTATATTCCGGAAACGCAGGTGAAGAACCAGCCTATCATCCGTGTGCTGGGTGCCGATCGACTCGATAACAACAACAAGGCGCGCAGCAATGGTTACTTCGATTATGTGGAGGGCTATACCGTATCGAATGGTCGCGTGTTCATGCCGAAGGTGGAACCGTTCGGCAGTTATATGCAGGATTATCTCGTCAGGAAGGGTGTGGCTAAGGAGCAGGCAGAGAAGTATGCCTTCACCGAACTCTATGACAGTACGAAGACCATCGCCAAGCAGATAGCCGAAAAGAATAAGTATCTCATCGTGGGACAGTTCAAGGGTTCGGCAGCCAATGTCATCTCCCTCGATGCCTACAATGTGCCGCAGGGTTCGGTGGTGGTGACGGCAGGTGGCGTTACCCTGAAGGAGGGTACCGACTACTCGGTGGATTATAATGCCGGAGAGGTGACCATCCTCAACCAGAGCATCATCGATGCCGGTACGGCGGTCAACGTCTCCCTGGAGAGCAATACCGATTACGGACAGATGAGAAAGACGATGGTAGGATTCAACTGGGAGTATGAATTCTCCAGGAATTTCCAGATCAGCGGAACCTTGCAGCATCTCTCGGAACAGGCGCTCACCAACAAGGTGGCGATGGGCAGCGAACCGCTGAAGAATACGCTCTGGGGCATCAACCTGAACTGGAAGAAGGAGAGCCAATGGCTTACCAACATGCTCGACAAGATACCGTTCCTGCATCTCACCCAACCTTCCTACATCTCCTTCAAGAGTGAGTTTGCCCAGCTTCTGGCGGGCGAGGCAGGAGGAGTGCAGGACAATGCTTCGTATATTGATGACTTCGAGAATACCAAGGGAACCATCGACGTGATGACTCCTACTTCGTGGGTTATCTCCAGTGTGCCGTCGCTCAACTTCAAGGATGATTACAATGACAAGACGGGGTTGACCAGCGGTTTCCATCGTTCCCGCCTTGCCTGGTACACCATCGATCCGCTCTTCACCCGAAGGGGCAGTTCGCTCACTCCGGGGCATATCAAGAGCGACCTCAAGCAGTTGAGCAACCACTACGTGAGAGAGGTGTATGTAAAGGAGCTTTTCCCTCTGCGCCAGCAGAGCACCTATCAGGGAGCCACCAGCACCCTGAGTGTTCTCAATCTGGCTTACTATCCATCGGAGCCGGGACCTTACAACTTCAATGTTTCCGATCTGCAGTCGGATGGTACCCTTGCCAATCCGTCCCGCAACTGGGGTGGAATGATGCGCAAGCTGGATACCAACGATTTTGAGCAGGCAAACGTGGAGTATATCGAGTTCTGGATGCTCGATCCGTTCATCTATTCCCGAGAGCAATCGGATGCAGCCGACTACGGCGGTGACTTCTACATCAACCTGGGCGAGGTGAGCGAGGATATCCTGCGGGATGGTAAGAAGTTTTATGAGAGCGGAATGCCGGTGGATGGCAGCAACAGCTTCACCTATACGCAGTGGGGTAAGATTCCTACGCAGAGCACCGTGACATACGCATTTGCCACCACCAGCGGAAGCCGTGCCCTGCAGGATGTGGGATTCAATGGTCTGACCGATGCCGAAGAGCAGGAATTCTACAAGAGTGCCTATCTCGACCAGATACAGGGAAAGGTGAACCAGGCGGTGTTCGACAGTATCTTTGCTGACCCTGCCCGGGATAACTATCACTATTTCAGAGGATCTGACTGGGATGAGATGCGTGCGCCCATCCTTCAACGATATAAGTATATCAACAACCCTCAAGGCAATTCGCCTGACAGCGAAAGCCGTACCGAGAGTTATGATACCTCCTATAAATCGACACCGGATGTGGAGGACATCAACCAGGACTATACGCTGAACGAATATGAGAAGTATTTCCAGTATCACGTCAGCATCCGTCCGGAAGATCTCGTGGTGGGCAGCAACTTCATCGTGGATAAGCGCGAATACACCCAGACTTGGCGAGACAACACGAAATCCGCGGTTACCTGGTATCAGTTCCGCATTCCTGTGGATGAGTTTGAGAAGCGCCAGGGAAACATCAATGATTTCTCCAGCATCCGCTTCATGCGAATGTTCCTCACCAACTTCAGGAAGCCTATCGTGCTCCGTTTCGGTACGCTCGACCTGGTGCACAGCAAGTGGCGTACCTACGACCAGCCGTTGGGTGCAGCCAGTGGCGGAACCTTGGAGGCGAGTGCCGTCAGTCTGGAGGAAAATGCCGAGAAGACACCGGTCAACTATGTGCTTCCTCCGGGTATCAGCCGCGAACAGGACCCATCGCAGCCACAGCTTGTCGAGGCAAACGAGCAGGCGCTGAGTCTGGTGGTGAAGGATCTGACCCATGGCGAGGCAAAGGCGGTATATAAGAACTCTACCCTTGATCTCCGCCAGTACAAGCGCATCCAGATGTTTGCCCATGCCAATGCCCTGGAGCAGAACACCACCAATCTGAAGAACGACCAGCTGGCGGTCTTCATCCGTCTGGGCAGCGACTATAAGAATAATTACTATGAGTATGAGATTCCGCTCAAGCTGACCGAACCTCGCAACAATTATAACCGCAACAGTTCTGCCGACAGAAAGCTGGTCTGGCCGGAGGAGAATATGCTCAATGTAAACCTGAGCGTATTTACCCGTCTCAAGAAGGAGCGCAACAAGGCGAAGGCTGCTGGTATGGCTTCCTATATGGCACCTTATATGATGATGGATGCTGAACATCCGGGCAACCGGATTACCATCGTGGGCAATCCGAGCCTGGGAGAGGTTAAGACGCTGATGATAGGTGTGAGAAACAATTCGGATGAGGTGAAGAGTGGAGAAGTCTGGGTCAACGAGCTTCGACTTCTGGAGCATAACAACAAGGGAGGATGGGCAGCCAATGCCAATCTGAACGTGCAGCTCTCCGACCTGGGTAGCGTGAATGCCACCGGACGCTATATGAGCGAAGGCTTCGGCGGCCTGGAAGACGGCGTGGCTAGCCGCAGTACCGATAATTATGGTGCCTATAGCGTAACCACCTCGTTGGAGATGGGTAAGTTCTTCCCCGACAAGGCGAAGGTGAGCATACCTTTATATTATAGTGTGACGAAGGAGAAGACTTCGCCGAAATACAATCCGCTGGATACGGATATGGAACTGAAGGATGCGCTGGATGCCACCGGTTCGAAGGCTGAGCGGGACTCTATCGAGAACATCGCAGTGACCAAAGTCACCCAGACCAACTTCTCGGTATCCAATGCCCGGGTAGGTATCGCCACCCGACGTCATCCGATGCCTTACGATCCAGCCAACTTCTCGTTTACCTACAGTCATGCTCATCAGCATACCACGGGTGAGACCACGGTCTTCGAGAATCGGGACAACTGGCGCGGAGCCCTGGATTATTCCTGGACACCAATCTATAAGGCGTGGGAACCTTTCAAGAAGTGGAAGAACAAGAGCAAGTGGCTCGACATCCTGAAGCGATTCGGATTAAACTGGTTGCCTCAGAACATCGCCTTCAATACGGAGATGACGCACGAGACTTATGAGCTGCAGGAACGCGATATGGAGAGTACGCTCAATTCGCAGCTGCCGCTCACCGTGAGCGACCAGTTCCTCTGGAACCGCGAGTTCTCTCTGCGCTGGGATCTGACCAAGAACCTGCACATGAACTTCCAGAGTGCCACCCATGCACAGGTAGATGTGCCTTATCCGGATGTGAATGCCGATCTCTATGCCGACCAGTATCATGCCTGGAAGGATTCGGTGTATCGGAGTTCGGTATGGCAGAGTGTGAAGAGCTGGGGTACGCCGCTCGACTACAGTCAGAACTTCACGGCATCCTATAAGTTGCCTATCCATCTGCTGCCAGTCTTCGACTGGGTGAATACCGATGCCTCCTACAATGCCAACTATACTTGGGAGCGAGGCACGGAGGATGAGAACGGCAACTCGTATGGCAACACCATCAACACCCAGCGCGAGCTGACGATTAACGGAAGCTTCGACCTGGTGCGCCTCTACAACCACATCCCATTCCTCAAGAAGGCGAATGACCGATTCAACCGCTCGATAAGCAGGAGTGAGATAGAGAGGAAGAAGAAGGAGAAGGAAGCCAGGTGGAAGCAGTCTTTGCAGAAGAATGCACAGCAGAAGAATGATATGCAGAAGAATGGGCAGAAGAATCAGGTAGATCTGGCAAAGGCGCTTCCGAAAAACAGGAAGGCTTTCGAGAAAGAAATCACCCTCCTGCCGGATACTACCCTGTTCATCAGACATGGCAAGAACAGCAAGAGACTCATCATTTCTGCTAAGACGGAGGATGGAAAGGTGTATCATCTGAAATATAAAAAGGTGGATAACAACCAGATCCGTATCAAGTCGAAGGTGGATAGCATGATGAAGCTGAAGATTACGGTGATGCCGAAAGAGCCGCTTGATAACGAAAAATGGTATCGGACAGCCCAGACGGCGGCCCGATTGGCAATGATGCTGCGCAAGGTGAGCTTCACCTACCGCAACAACTATCAGATGCTTCTGCCGGGCTTTACTCCTAACGTGGGTGATGCCTTCGGACAGAAGAAAGTGGGAACGATGGCGCCGGGACTGGATTTCGCCTTCGGACTGGTGGATGACAACTATATCGGAAAGGCAAGAGACAACGACTGGCTGCTCTGCAACGACTCGATCGCTACGCCGGCTACTACCAGCAAGACCGAGAACCTGCAGTTGCGCGCCACCCTGGAACCGGTCAAGGATTTCAAGATTGATCTTTCTGCCACCCGCACCATGACCACGCAAAAGAGCATACAATATATGTATGAGGGTACACCGACCACCCAGAGCGGAACTTTCCAGATGACTACCATCTCGCTGAGTTCGGCTTTCGAGGGAATCGGAAATGCCAACAGTGGTTATCGCAGCAAGACTTTCGAGAAGTTTGTCAACTCGCTCGATGGTTTCCGCCAGCGGGTGGAGTCGCAGTATGCCGGAACGGTATATCCTGTGGGTTCTACCTTGGGGGGAGGCAAGTATGATGCTTCCCGCACACCGGTTAATCCGTATAGTGGTGATGTGATGATTCCTGCATTCCTCAATGCCTATACCTCGATGGGCGGCAGTTCGCTTTCCATCTTCCCGGCATTGAGCCGTCTGTTGCCAAACTGGACGGTGCGCTATAGCGGATTGGGCAAGTTGCCTTGGTTCCGCGAGCACTTCAAGAGTGTGAACATCAACCACGCCTACAAGAGCATCTTTGCCGTGGGTAGCTATAGCAGCTACAGTACCTATCAGGAGTATATGAATGGTCTGGGCTTCGTGACGGATGCCTCTACGGGCAATCCATCGCCTAGCAGCATGTTCAATGTTTCTCAGGTGAGCATCAACGAGGCATTCTCGCCATTGCTCGGTATGGATGTTACGCTGAACAACAATATGACCATCAAGGGTGAGTATCGCCAGACCCGAGTGCTGAACCTCAGTATGACGAGTGTACAGGTGAACGAGGCGCTGAGCAAAGACTGGGTGGTAGGTATGGGCTATCGCATCAACAATTTCAATCTCTTCGGTGCTCCAAAGGCACACAAGGTGAAGGGAAGAACGGGTGCCCAACAGAACAGCAGAAACGGAAGCAAGGGCAAAAATCAGACCCAGAACTACGGTCCTAATCACGACCTGAACCTGCGTCTTGACTTCAGTTTCCGCAAGCAGGCAGCCATCGTCCGTGATATAGCCACGATGACGAGCAGCGCCAGCAGCGGCAACAATGCCCTGAAGCTGAGCTTCACGGCTGATTATACCTTGAGCAAGATGCTTACCATGAGTTTCTACTATGATCGCCAGACCAATACCCCGCTCTTGTCGAGCAGCAGTTATCCTACCACCACGCAGGATTTCGGTCTGAGCATCAAGTTCTCGCTGACGAGATAGGTAGAATATTCTTGAAAATAAAAAAAGCTCGAATGTTTGATGCATTCGAGCTTTTTTTCTATCTTATTCTTTCTTCATTATTTCTTGTCGTAAGCGTGAACAGGGTAGTCGATGGTGTAGTGAAGACCACGACTCTCCTTGCGCTCGATAGCCATACGGGTAATGAGATAACCTACATTGATCATGTTGCGGAGCTCGCAGAGATCCTTGCTCACCTTTACACGCTTGAAGAGATTCTCGGTCTCTTCATAAAGCAGGTCGAGGCGGTCCCAGGCACGCTTCAGTCGGAGGTCGCTACGAACGATACCTACATAGTTGCTCATGCATTCGCCTACTTCCTTGATGCTCTGGGTAATCAATACCTTCTCCTCGTTGGTCATGGTACCCTCGTCGTTCCAGGCTGGAACCTTCTCATTGAAATCATATTCATCTACATGCTCCAGACTGTGCTTGGCAGCAGTCTCGGCATAAACCACAGCCTCGATGAGAGAGTTGCTGGCAAGACGGTTGCCACCATGCAGACCGGTGCAAGAGCACTCGCCCAAGGCATAGAGGCGGTTGATGCTTGAACAGCCGTTCAGATCTACCTTGATACCACCACACATGTAGTGAGCGGCAGGACGAACTGGGATATAATCCTTGGTGATATCGATGCCGATGCTGAGACACTTGGCATAGATGTTAGGGAAGTGACGCTTGGTCTCCTCCGGATTCTTATGGGTAACATCCAGGCAGACATGATCCAATCCGTGAATCTTCATCTCCTTATCGATGGCACGGGCCACGATGTCGCGAGGAGCCAGACTCAGGCGCTCATCATATTTCTCCATGAAGCTTTCGCCGTTAGGCAGACGCAAGATGCCGCCGTATCCACGCATTGCCTCGGTGATGAGGAATGCAGGGTGGGTCTCTCCAGGATGATAGAGGGCTGTAGGGTGGAACTGTACGAACTCCATATCTGCTACGGTACCCTTGGCACGGTAAACCATCGCCTCGCCATCACCGGTAGCGATGACAGGGTTGGTGGTAGTCTGATAAACGGCACCACATCCACCGGTACACATCACGGTAACCTTGCTCAGATAGGTATCCACCTTCTGGGTGTCAGGATTCAGAACATAGGCTCCGTAACAGTTAATATAAGGTGTACGGCGGGTAACACGGGCACCCAAGTGGTGCTGGGTGATGATTTCTACAGCGAAATGATTTTCCTTGATATCGATGTCCGGGCAGTTGCGCACAGCCTCCATCAGACCGCGCTGGATTTCAGCCCCCGTATCATCAGCGTGATGAAGAATGCGGAACTCGCTGTGTCCGCCCTCACGATGAAGATCGAACTTGCCATCCTGCTGCTTGTCGAAGTTGACACCCCACTGCACGAGCTCCTTGATCTGCTCTGGTGCCATGGTGACAACCTGCTTCACAGCCTGATAGTCGCTGATGTAATCACCAGCGATCATTGTATCCTGTATGTGCTTATCGAAGTTATCTACTTCCAAGTTGGTAACTGACGCCACACCACCTTGTGCAAATGAAGTGTTTGCCTCATCGAGTGAGGTTTTGCAGATCATACACACTTTACCTTTATGCGCTCTGGCTACTTTCAGAGCGTAACTCATACCGGCAACTCCTGAGCCGATAATCAGAAAATCATACTTATAAACCATGTGAGTTTATTCTAATAATGCTTAATTGTTTGCAAAAGTACTAATTTCTCTTTAAAAAGAGTAATAAGAGAGGGATTTTTTGTAATTTTGCAGCGAATTTTAAGGTAATATAGTCTTTTAGACTATCAAATAGTAGCTGAAAACGCTATTTTAAAGATAAAAGAACGAGATATGGCAGATAGAACTTTTCATAAGCGCTTCAATACGACGGCTCGTGTTGGAGTGGTGGTTTTCGCCCTCCTGGCAGGATACTTCTTCTGGGTCAAGATGGCGATTATTGGCATTTTCGTTGCCATCATCATTGTGGGCATGATCGAGCGTATTCTGAATACCACCTATACCTTCAAGAAGGTGAAACCTATCGACCGAGATGACGAGATGGAATATCTCATCATCAACGAGGGCAGGTTCTCTTCCAACAGAAATGTGCCGGTATGCGACATCACCAGCGTGCATACCGCCAAAACCTTTCTGGGATTGGATCATTGTCTGGTGATAGAATACGGACATCATAATATGGTAACGGTGCAGCCCGATAATGAAGAGGCTTTTGAGAAAGAAATTAGTAAAAGACAATGAAAAAGATTATATATATGATGATGAGCTTCATCATGGCTACGCTCATGGCGATGCCGGTGCAGGCTCAGGATGTGATTGAAGGAGAAGTGGTGGAGCCGCAGGATGGCACGGAAGTGACCGACTCCACGATGTTGGATTCCCTGGCTGCCGATACTTTGAAGCTGCCTTGGCCCGAATCGGTGCAGGTAGGTATCGGCAAACTCTTGGAAAGTAAGATGTTTGAGACATCGCAGGTGGGGATCATGGTCTGGGATATGGATGCTGATTCCTGCATCTACAAGCACAACGAGCGACAGTTGATGCGCCCGGCAAGTACGATGAAGCTCTTGACTGCCATCACCGCACTTGACAAGTTGGGTGGTTCCTATCAGTTCAAGACCCAGTTGAAATATACCGGAACCATCGAGGACGGTGTGCTGACGGGTGATGTTTACTGTGTGGGAGGTATGGATCCCCGTTTCAACAGTGATGACCTGACGGCATTTGTCAACAGTCTCAAGGATATGGGTGTGGATACCATTCGAGGTAATGTATATGCCGACCGTTCGATGAAGGATGCGGCATTGCTGGGCGAAGGCTGGTGCTGGGATGATGATAATCCGGTACTTTCGCCATTGGTGTTCTCCCGTAAGGACATCTTCATGGACCGTTTCCTGGCTAAGTTGAAGGATGCAGACATCGAATATGAGGAGATGTATGCCTCTTCCAAGACCTGTCCTGCCAATGCCTTTACCATCTGTACCCGTTTCCATACCATGGACCAGGTACTGCATAAGATGATGAAGGAGAGTGACAATCTCTATGCCGAGTGCATGTATTACCAGATTGCGGCTTCTACGGGCAACCGTCCGGCAAGTGCCAAGAGTGCCCGCAACGTGGAACGGCAGTTGATCAATAAGCTGGGACTGGATGCTTCCCGCTACAGACTGGCAGATGGTTCGGGATTGTCGCTCTACAACTATCTCAGTGCCGAGCTGGAGGTGATGATGCTCCGTTATGCTTTCCGCAACGACAACATCAAGCAGCATCTGATTCATTCCTTGCCTATAGCTGGTGTGGATGGAACCCTGAAGAAGCGTATGAAAAGCGGCAGTGCCCACGGCAATGTCAAGGCAAAGACGGGTACCCTGACCGGTATCATCTCGCTGGCTGGCTATTGTACGGCAGCCAATGGACATGAGCTTTGCTTCTCTATCATCAATAATGGAATCATGCATGGCAGCAATGCCAGACATTTTGCAGACAAGGTTTGTAACCTGCTCTGCCAACCATAATTAAGTTAGAAGTTTATGGAAGAAATTCGTAGATTTGTAGATGAAATGATAACATGGGCAGGTGTCACTGGTGATTACGTGCCTATGCTTCGTCATATCCTGCTCACCGTCACCGCTATCTTGCTGGCGATGTTGAGCGATTTCCTGTGTCGTAAGATTTTGGTTCCGCTGATTTCGAAGATTACGGAAAAGACGGAGGTTTCCTGGGATGATGTGTTGCTGAATAAGAAGGTGCTCACTTCTGCCTGTCATATCGTGCCTGCAGTGGTAATATGGTCGCTCATGCCGCTTATCTATCTGGAATATCCTATATTCAAGGAGATTCTGGAGCGTGCTACGGGTATCTATATCGTGGTGATGTCGGTACGTACGGTATTGGTGTTCATCGGTTCCTTCAAGGGATTGGAGAATAGCGGAGAGCGCCGCTCTTCGGCTCAGCAGTATTTCCATACCTTCTGCGGTGTGCTCAGGGTATTGATGCTCTTTGTGGCTGGAGTGGTAGTGGTTGCCATCCTGTTGGGTAAGAGTCCGATGACCTTGTTTGCCGGCTTGGGTGCTACTTCGGCTGTCTTGATGTTGGTTTTCAAGGATACCATCCTCGGTCTGGCTGCCGGTGTGCGACTCACCAGCAATGATATGTTGCACAAGGGTGATTGGATTACCGTGAAGTCGGTAGATGCCAATGGTATTGTGGAGGATATGTCACTTACTACCGTAAAGGTGCGTAATTTTGATAATACCATCGTTACTATCTCGCCAGCTACCCTGGTGAACGGTTCGTTCCAGAATTGGATTGGCATGCAGAAGAGTGGGGGAAGAAGAGTGAAGCGAATCGTTTATTTTGATTTCCGTAGCATCCGATTGGTAGATGAGACCTTGAAGCAGACCTTGCTTGCCAAGCATTTCGCCACTGAGGATTCTTTCAAGTTGAAGGAATCTCTTCAGAAGGCGATAGAAAAGGATATTCAGGAAGGAAAGGATATTGAGGACTTGAAGAATCCTGCAGCTTTGGCTCCAACCAATCTCCAGCTTTATCGCAGGTTTATGGAGAAATATCTGCGTCAACGCCCTGAGGTAAATACGGAACTTACCTTGATGGTACGCCACATGGAAGCTACCCAGTGTGGTCTTCCTATCGAATTCTATTTCTTCATCAAGGATAAGGTATGGGTGAATTACGAGCATATCCTTGCCGACATCATGGAGCATGCCTATGCGCTTGCCAATGAATTCGGCCTGAAGATTTACGAGCAATATCCGGAGCAGTAGTTACTTTGAACAGTTTCGGCGGATTTGCAATCCGCCGCCGTATGGGTAACTATTGCGGATTTGCAATCCGCTAAAAGGACCGAAGCAAGAAAGTAACGCCCTGAAAGGGCAAAAGCATAATAATGATCAATAACTCTTTTTTTTCAACAGAAATACTCCGCTGGTTTCGTGAGAACGGCAGAGACCTGCCTTGGCGCGAAACCAGGGATCCTTATGCTATCTGGCTGAGCGAAATCATCCTTCAGCAAACCCGCATAGCCCAAGGTTGGGAATATTGGGAACGGTTCATGCAGACCTATCCCAAGGTAGAAGATCTGGCTGCTGCCAGCGAGGATGATGTCTTGAAACTCTGGCAGGGCTTGGGGTATTACTCTCGTGCCCGCAATCTTCATACTGCTGCCAAGCAGATTGTGGCTCTCGGTGATTTTCCCAATACCCTTGAAGGCATCAAATCCCTGAAGGGAGTAGGTGATTATACCGCTGCAGCCATTGGCTCTTTCGCTTTCGATATTCCGGCAGCTGTAGTAGATGGCAATGTCTATCGGGTGCTTTCCCGATATTTCGGCATCGATACTCCCATCAACTCAACTCAGGGGAAAAAGGAGTTTGCTGCTTTGGCACAATCACTCTTGCCTGCTTCCGATGCGGCATCCTATAATCAGGGAATGATGGATTTCGGTGCGATACAATGCACTCCCCAGTCTCCGAAGTGTCTGCTCTGTCCGCTTGCAGAAACCTGCGAGGCTTTGCGTTGCGGCAGGGTAGAGGAACTGCCCGTCAAGAACAAGACCGTGAAGGTGAAGACCCGCCATCTCTCCTATATATATATAAGGTGTAAATCTTCGGCAGCGAATGGTATTGGAATATCCGAACCGATGGTTGCCATCCATCGCCGTGGAGAAGGTGATATCTGGCAGGGATTATGGGAGCCTTATAATGTTTCGGATGTCAAGGAACTGCCTTCTTTCGTGAAGAATCCGATTTTGTTGGCAAAAGATGTCAAGCACGTACTGACTCATCGTATCCTTCTTGCCGATTTCTATCTCCTGGAAACGGAAAACCGTCCTCCACTCCCAGATGATTACATCTGGATCAAGGAAAGTGAGATAGAAGACTATGGGGTTCCGAGACTGATAGAAATCATGCTGGAAAAGATTAATTCTGCAGAATAGGATAAGTACATAATGATCTCTTTATAAAAATACATAATAATCTCTTCATATAAAATAAAGATGATTCAATTCAATAAGAAAATGAGAGGATGGGCGATAGCTGGCGCCATCGCTTTGCTCTCTACTTTGGGCTTGTCATCCTCTATGTTGCCAGCTGTACAGGGGGATGCACCGGGAATGGAAATCCCGGTTTCAAAGAAAAAGGTATCGCAAACCATCAGAAAGCGTTTTGCCTATACCGTTTCATATAATCATGATACCCGTCAGCCTAACTGGGTGGCATGGTCATTGACCCGCGCTCATGCTTTAGGAAAGTTGAAGCGTGGCGACTTTGAGGATGATATGGATATGCCATCGCCTAAGGGAACAAAGGCTGATTACTACAACAGCGGTTATGATAGAGGTCATCTCTGTCCGGCTGGCGATAACAAGTGGAACCAGAAGGCTATGGACGAGTGCTTCCTGATGACCAATATGTGTCCTCAGACCCATGCCCTGAATGCAGGTATCTGGAATAGCATCGAACAGCAATGCCGTACCTGGGCTAAGAAATATGGTAAGGTCTATATTGTCTGCGGTCCGATATTCCTGAATAAGCAGCATCGCAAACTGGGTAAGAACAAGGTGGTGGTGCCTGATGCTTTCTTCAAGGTTATCCTCCGCACTGGCAAGAATCCGCAAGCCATCGGCTTTATCTGTCGCAACCAGGGTGCTACTGGACTGCAGAAAAAAGACTTCGTCAACTCGGTAGATGAGGTGGAGCGTATCACCGGCTACGACTTCTTCTCCAAACTTCCTGATAACATCGAGAAAAAGATAGAGGCGAAAGCCGATATCAACCAGTGGTAAAAAAGAAAAGAGGGTGTGTCATTATTCATCGGATTACGCGGAATAAACGGAACCTTAACCGCCTTTCTCGGATTACTCACGGATTTTAAACGGAAACTCGACCTGGCGGTCGTGGCGATACCCCCTAAAGCTGGAATGCGAATGCGCTAGCCCAATGGCCGTAAGGCCAAATCCGTTTAAATTCCGTGCGTAATCCGTGAAGCAAGAATGTTCCGTTAACTCAGCGTAATCCGATGAAGAAAAACGATGAAGCAACAAAAAGAGGGTGTGTCTTGGACTTTTGACACACCCTCTTTTTATTCTTCTATGTTATGCCATAGAATCTTAGTAGTTCTGAGCCTCAATCTGGAAGTAGCTCTGTGGGTGGTTGCAGACTGGGCAAACCTCAGGAGCCTGCTTGCCTACTACGATATGACCGCAGTTAGAGCACTGCCAGATGCAGTCGCCATCACGAGAGAAGACGAGCTTGTCCTGCACGTTCTTCAAGAGTTTGCGATAACGCTCCTCGTGGTGCTTCTCAATCTCAGCCACCATTTCAAACTTAATTGCAATCTCCTCGAAGCCTTCCTCGCGAGCTTCCTTAGCCATGCGTGGATACATATCGGTCCACTCGTCGTGCTCACCATTAGCAGCAGCCTCCAGGTTCTTCTCTGTATCCTGGATAGCACCGCCCTCCAGGTACTTGAACCACAACTTAGCGTGCTCCTTCTCGTTGGCAGCTGTCTCCTCAAAGATGTTAGCTATCTGAACATAACCGTCCTTCTTAGCCTTACTTGCAAAATATGTATATTTGTTACGAGCTTGTGACTCACCAGCGAATGCCTCCTGGAGGTTCTTCTCTGTTTTTGTTCCTTTTAATTCTTTCATAATGTATTCTGTATTACGTTATTAATATGTTCTTTATTATTTTTCGAATACAAAGATATTGAAAAAATTCTAATTATGCAAGAAAATTAAGAATTATTTCATTTTCGACCGCTTATTTAAATAAAATAAAGCAAAACCAAGCATCGCCATACCGAATATCCACGAAATGATGGCACTGGTTACCATTCCCAGTGTATGGGTGAAACCTGCCACGATGAATGTCAGGAAGCTGACGATAGCTACAGTCAGCGCGTATGGCAACTGTGATGAAACATGGTGCACATGCTTGCACTCGGCTCCGGCACTTGCCATGATGGTGGTATCGCTGATAGGTGAGATGTGGTCGCCACAGACAGCACCAGCCATACAGGCTGAGATAGAGATGATGCGCAATGGGTCGGCTCCAGGGAAGACGGCGATACAGATAGGAATCAGAATACCGAAGGTTCCCCAGGATGTACCTGTGGCAAATGCCAGGAAGGCTGCAACCAGGAAGATGATGGCTGGCAGGAGCATCTGGAGTTCAGAAGCACTGCTTGCCACTACCGTAGATACATATTCTGCTGCCCCCAGCGAGTCGGTCATACTCTTCAGGGTCCATGCCAGGGTAAGAATCAGAATGGCTGGTACCATCGCCTCGAATCCCTTGATCAGACTACTCATCGCTTCATCGAATGGCAAGGTCTTGCGAACCGTAAACATCAGAATGGTCAGAATCAAGGCTGCCAATGAACCAATCACCAGACCTATAGAGGCATTGCTGCCTGCAAAGGAATCTACGAAATTCATATAGTTGGCATTGTTGGCATCAAAGAAACCTCCCGAATATACCATACCTGCCATGCAGAAGATAATCAACATGATGATTGGAATCACAAGATCGCTCACAGAGCCTTTGCTCTTCGAATTCTCTTCCTGTTTGGCTCCCACACCATGCTCCACAATCTGCAGCTTGGTATCGCTCACCTCGTCGAGCTTTCCTCCGTTGGTGCGCTCATACCATTCCTTCAGTCTTGCATCATATTTGCTCATCGCCTTGAAGTCGAAGCCCAAGATCACGATGCCAAACATAAAGAGGATGGTGAAGAATGCGTAGAAATTGTAGGGTATCGCCTTGCAGAAAAGTGCCAGTCCATTCTCGCCTCCCGATACGAAGCCCGATACTGCTGCTGCCCAACTGGAGATTGGGGAGATGATGCAGACCGGAGCTGCGGTGGAGTCGATGAGATAAGCAAGTTTCTCCTTGGTTACGCCGTTGCGCACTGCGATAGGGCGCATCACCGAACCCACAGTAAGGCAGTTGAAGTAATCATCGATGAAAATCAGAATGCCGAGCAGAATGGTGGCTACCTGCACACCAACCTTCGACTTTACGTGCTTGGAAGCCCAGCGACCGAAAGCCGCAGAACCACCCGCCTTGTTCATCAGTGATACGATGCTGCCCAGAACCACCAGGAATACCAGAATGCCCACGTTCCAAGGGTCGGAAAGGCAATGTATCAAACCGTATGCCTTGGCATCATCGCCTTCGCCTACGGTGTGATTGGTCAGGTGAACGAGGAATCCGTCGAAACCTGTTCCCATCGAAATGCAATATTGAACGGCACCCAGAATGATACCGATAAAAAGAGAAGAATAGACCTCCTTCGTCTTCAGCGCCAGAGCGATGGCGACGATAGGAGGTAGTAACGACCATGCGGTCCCAATCATGTTGTAATCCATTTGTTATTAATATGTTTTAAAATTTTTAAATATTCCCTTGCGGAATCGCTGCCCAAGAGTCTATCTTTATCATTGGAAAGGCACACAAAAAAACATCATAACTTCTAAGCCCATCGGATCCGATGGGCTTAAAAGTTATGTTTCATGAATTTATAATGCGATCTCCTATAATATCATCTCCTCGTATTCCAGTCCGAAGACATCGGCAACTGCCTTGAATACTACCTTGCCATTTACGATGTTCAATCCCCGATACAAAGCCTTGTCTTCCTTGCATGCCTTTCGCCATCCCTTGTCGGCAAGAGCGAGGGCATACTTCAGGGTGGCATTGGTCAGGGCGATGGTAGAGGTATGAGGTACGGCTCCTGGAATGTTGGCTACGGCGTAATGCACAATGCCATCTACCATGAATATCGGATCAGAATGAGTAGTTGGATGAGAGGTCTCGAAGCAGCCGCCTTGGTCGATTGCCACATCCACCAATACGGTGCCCGGTTCCATCAGCTTCAGCATGTCCCTGGTAATCAGGTGTGGAGCCTTGTCGCCCGGAACGAGTACACTGCCTACTACGATGTCAACATCCGGCAATTCCTTCCGGATATTGTGCTCGTTGGAGTAGAGGGTGTGCGCATTGATCGGCAATTCCATCTCCAACTGGCGAAGACGAGGCAGACTAATATCGGTAATCCACACATCAGCGCCTAATCCCGTTGCCATTCTTGCTGCTGCTTCTCCCACGGTTCCACCGCCCAGAACGAGAACCTTCGCACGGTTTACGCCCGGCACACCGCTGATCAGCTTACCCTTGCCGCCCTTGGTCTTCTGCAGATAGTAGGCACCATTGATAATCGCCATTCTTCCTGCTACCTCACTCATCGGAATGAGCAGTGGCAGATGATGGTTGTCGGTTTCTACCGTCTCGTAAGCCAGACAGACTGCACCGCTCTTGATCATGGCATCGGTGAGCTCTCTGTCGCAGGCAAAATGGAAGTAAGTAAAAACAAGCTGATCCTGATGGATGAGTGGATATTCCTCGGCGATAGGTTCCTTCACCTTGATAATCATCTCAGCCTCGCGATACACACTCTGGATGTCGGGCAGGATCCTGGCTCCTACCTTCACATACTCTTCATCAGCAAAACCACTGTTCTCGCCAGCGGTATGCTGTACCATCACTTCGTGTCCATGTCGAATGAATTCAGCTACACCAGCAGGAGTCATTCCTACACGATTCTCATTATTCTTGATTTCTTTTGGAATACCTATCTTCATGATGTTGTGGTTTTAGAGGTTATACATCATTTTAACGGGATAAAGATAGTGAAAAAATCAATAGGTTGTATCGTTTGTATAGAAGATTTAACATATCTTTCTTGCCTGGTTAAGATTAGAACATAAAAAAGATTAAAAAAGATGGCAGCTATCATCTTTTTGCTTATCTTTGCCCTCGTAAGCGTTTTAAACTTAATAAATGGAGGATTTATTATGAATGTCAATACAGGTATCAAGCAAGCAGTGATCTTAGCCATAGGCATTATCGTGCTTGGATTTTGTGTCAAGTCTGGACTTGAAAGTGTGATAGCCAAAGACCGCAAAGTGGTGGTGAAAGGATTGGCAGAAAAGGAAGTTGAGGCTGATAAGGTGACATGGCCTATCGTTTCCAAGGAGATTGGCAACGACTTGCCGCAGCTCTATAAGAAGATCAACGCTACCACCAGCACCATCCGCCAGTTCCTGCTGGCAAATGGAGTGAAGGCAAATGAAATCAATGTCAATGCCCCTGTGGTCATCGACCTCAATGCTGAGCGATATGGCGAAAACCGTCAGCCTTACCGTTACAACATCACGTCGATCATCACCGTGACTTCCCGGAATGTGAAGGTGGTTCGTGGTATCATCGCCCGGCAGGGTGACCTGCTTCAGAAAGGTGTGGCCATCGTGGATGGTGGCTACGAGAATCCGGTGAAGTACGAGTATGTGGCTTTCCGCGAGATGAAGCCGAAGATGATGCAGGAGGCAATTGAGAATGCCGAGAAGACTGCTGCTCAGTTTGCCGAAAACAGCAAGAGCAAGATTGATAAGATTATGAATGCTGACCAAGGGCAGTTCTCGATAGAGGATAGAGATTCCAATACACCTTATATTAAAAAGGTGAGGGTAGTGACTACGGTTACCTATTCTTTGAAAGACTAGTAATTAAATAAATATATAGTACGAAATGAAAAAAATGATTTACATGGTGATGGCGCTTGCCTCACTAAGCTACTCAACCCAGACTATGGCGCAGTCACAGGGATTGCAGAAAAAGGTGAATGCCTACTTCCTGCAGTCGCTCAAAGCACAGCAGAAAGCATTGGAGAAAGACGGTAAGGCGGAATTCTCTAAAAACACACCTCTTGACACCAAGCTCCAGGCTGCTATCGACGGCAAGGATATTGCCAACTACCAGAAGATGGTATGGACAGCCTGGTGCGATGCCAACAAGAACCTGCAGGAAGAAAAGCTCATAGAACCAGAAGATCTGACATTGGCAAAAAACAGCTCCTGGAATCTGCCTCAGTGTCTGGAGCCAAATGCGGTGATGCCTTATTATTATGGTAAGAAGGGAGTGGCTGCCGATGGTAAGTTCCCTCTCTTCCTGTATGTTCACGGATCGGGACCTAAGGACCATGAGTGGTCGAATGGAATCAAGCTCGGTCTGAGCTTCCAGGATTCTCCTTCCATCTTTTTCATTCCTCAGATTCCTAACGAGGGTGAATATTATCGCTGGTGGCATCTTTCCAAGCAGTATGCTTTCGAGAAGTTGATTCGCCAAAACCTGGTAAAGGGTGAGGTGGATGCCAACCGTCTCTATGTATTCGGTATCAGCGAAGGTGGTTATGGCAGTCAGCGTCTTGCTTCCTTCTATGCCGACTATTGGGCTGCAGCAGGTCCGATGGCTGGTGGTGAACCTTTGAAGAATGCGCCTGTGGAAAACTGTGCCAATATCGGATTCTCTTTCCTCACGGGTGCTGATGATACCGGTTTCTATCGCAACGACCTGACCTGGTACACCCAGGTGGCTTTCGATTCTGCGCAGTTGGCTCGCCCATTGTCTGTAGATAAGACTCCTATCTTCCGTCATCGCATCCAGCTCTTGCCGGGTATGCAGCATCATATCACCTATGGTCTGACTACTCCTTGGCTCAAGCAGTTTGTGCGCAATCCATATCCTAAGACCGTGCTCTGGGAAGATTTCGAGATGGATGGCAGACACCGTTCCGGTTTCTACAACCTGCAGGTGCTGACTCGCCCATCAGAGTCTAGAACCTACTACGAGATGGATATCGACAAAAATGTGGTTTCCATCAAGGTGAGCAATGTGGATTACACCACTATCTTGAAGGATAAGCAGTGGGGAATCGATCTGAAGTTTAACCGCAGCTATTCTCCTGCCACTGGTGGTAAGTTGAGAGTTTATCTCAATGAGCAGTTGGTCAACCTCAATGAGCCTGTAACCATCATGGTAAACGGCAAGCAGGTATTCCACGGTATTGCCAAGGCTGATTTGCAGGCAATGGTGAACAGTTGTGCGGAATACTTCGACCCATGTCGAGTATATCCTGTTGCAATCGATTTGGCTTATTGATTTTAAAGAATGATTAGATGAAGAAAAATGTTTGTTTATATGCCATGATGGCTTTAGCCTTTATGGGATGTTTGCAAAATAACAAGAAACAGGAAGGCAGCTCAAAGGGGCTACCTTCTCGTGTTGAATCAGAGAGTAAGGCTGGGGCAGAGAAGGCAGGTCGGTCTGTAGCTGGCAGTAGTAATCAGTCTGCTTCTGCTGGAAAGGTGCAGGTGCTTACGGCTTCCGATTTCAGGAAGAAGATTATGGATTACGAGTCTCATCCCGATGAGTGGGTGTTTGCAGGCTCCCGTCCTGCCATTATCGATTTCTATACCACCTGGTGTGGACCTTGCAAGATGATGGCTCCCATGGTAGAATCTCTTGCCGGGAAATATGCCGACAAGATAGATTTCTACAAGGTGGATATCGACCAGGAACCCGAACTGGCTTCCGTCTTCGGCATCCGCAGCATCCCTACCTTCCTCTTCATCCCGATGAAAGGTAAGCCTACTATACAGATGGGCGCTATGCAGAAGGAAGATTTCGAGGAAATCATCGGAAAAATGATGGGGAAGTGATAAATGGTGATTTACTGCATACTTATAAGTAGGTATTTCTTGGCTAATACCTAGTTTTGATGATGCCCGAAATTTGGTGGTTTATCAGATAATATCTAAATTTGCACTCGGAAAAAATGTTTAACGTAATTAAAAGTATTATAGTATTATGATTATTGAAAATGTTCATGCAAGAGAAATCTTGGATTCTCGTGGCAATCCTACAGTAGAGGTTGAAGTTTCATTGAAGTCAGGTGTCGTAGGTCGTGCATCGGTTCCTTCTGGTGCATCTACTGGCGAGAACGAGGCGCTGGAACTTCGTGATGGCGACAAGAACCGCTATGGCGGCAAGGGTGTCTTGAAGGCTGTGGAGAACGTGAATCAGGTAATTGCTCCTGCTTTGGTTGGCTTCTCTGCCTTGGAGCAGCGTGCCATCGATTATAAGATGTTGGAACTCGACGGTACCAAGACCAAGTCAAACCTGGGTGCCAATGCCATCCTCGGTGTTTCTCTGGCTGTGGCTCATGCTGCTGCTGAGTATCTCCACATCCCATTGTATCGCTACATCGGCGGTTGCAATACTTACACCCTTCCTGTTCCTATGATGAACATCATCAATGGTGGTGCTCACTCTGATGCGCCTATCGCCTTCCAGGAGTTCATGATCCGTCCTGTGGGTGCTCCTTCCGAGAAGGAGGCTATCCGTATGGGTGCTGAGGTGTTCCATGCTTTGGCTAAGCTCCTGAAGAGCCGCGGTCTTTCTACTGCCGTAGGTGATGAGGGCGGTTTTGCTCCTGCACTCGATGGTATAGAGGATGCGCTCGACAGCATCTGCCAGGCTATCAATGATGCCGGTTATGAGCCAGGTAAGGACGTGAAGATTGCCATGGACTGTGCTGCCAGTGAGTTTGCCGTTCAGGAGAATGGTGAGTGGTTCTATGATTACCGCCAGTTGAAGGATGGCAAGAAGAAGGATCCTAATGGAAAGAAACTGACTGCTGCTGAGCAGATCAAGTTCCTGGAAGAACTGATTACCAAATATCCTATCGATTCTATTGAGGATGGTTTGGATGAGAACGATTGGGACAACTGGGTGAAGTTGACTGCTGCCATCGGCGACCGTTGCCAGTTGGTAGGTGACGACCTCTTTGTTACCAACGTGAAGTTCCTGGAGAAGGGTATCAAGATGGGTGCAGCCAACTCTATCCTCATCAAGGTAAACCAGATTGGTTCTCTCACCGAGACACTGGATGCTATCGAGATGGCTCATCGTCATGGTTACACCACCGTTACTTCCCATCGTTCTGGTGAAACCGAGGACACTACGATTGCCGATATTGCCGTAGCAACTAACTCCGGTCAGATTAAGACGGGTTCTATGAGCCGTACCGACCGTATGGCCAAGTACAACCAGCTTATCCGCATTGAAGAGCAGTTGGGCAATAATGCAGCTTACGGTTATAAGAAATTGAAATAGGAATGAATATACGAAATTGAAGTGCATCAATTTCACCATGACAGAACACAATTAAATAGAATAGATCAGATACGAAAATAGATGGGCATGGATGACCGTGAGGGTTGTCCATGCTTTTTATCTTCTATCATATATCTGCATCTTGCATATTTGATAGGATAACTTCGATATATTTACGGATTAAGATAAAAAGCAAAATAACAATGACAAACGTATTGATAAGTGCTGCCGGACTCTGCGGTGCCACCATTATCGGTGCCATCCTGGGATTCTTCGTCAAGGAGTTGCCTCACAAATGGAACGACGCCGTGTTGGGATATTGTGCTGGAATCATGCTGGCAGCTTCCACGTTGGGACTGATAGTGCCAGCTTTCGAACAGACCGGACTTTGGTGGCTGGTAGTGATTGGCGTAATGGCAGGTGCCTTGTTCCTGAATGTGCTAGATCTGGTAACTCCCCATCTTCATCATATTACGGGACTCGACCCCGAGGAGCATCGCAACAATGCCCGACTCAGCCATGTGATGCTTTTCGTGATGGCGATAGCCCTGCACAAACTGCCTGAAGGCATGGCGGCTGGAGTGAGTGTCTGTTCATCAGAAGGCGCAACGGAGTGGGGCGTTTCTTTCGGTATCGCCCTGCAGAACATTCCCGAGGGAATGGTGATTATCGCTCCTTTGATGATGGCAGGTGTTACAGCAGTCCGCACCTTCTTCATCTCCATCTTCATCGCCCTGCTCGAAGTGGCAGGCATTCTGTTGGGTTTCGGTTTGGGTTCAGCCTCTTCCACCTTCCTCCCCGTGATGCTGGGTTTTGCCGGTGGTGCCATGCTTTATGTAACGAGCGATGAGATGATTCCCGAAACCCATGCCCATGGCTTTCAGAAGCAAGCCACTTACGCTCTTCTCCTGGGCTTCATCACCTTTGTGTTGATGGAGAAATATGTATGATTAGATTCTGATACCGAGGCAGGTAGTATTTCCTAAATACAGAGTGTACTTAGGTGTAGGCTTTTTGGAGAAAAAAAGCGGAGCGTGATTTCACAACCACACTCCGCGCAAACTTAAACAACCAATAAAAGAAATAGATTGATCGTTCTTTGTTATATCTGATGAAGAGTAGCTCTTTTAGAGCTTTTGCGTTTTCTTTTTCTTAAACGAAAACTATAACTTATAATTAAACCAGAAAATTGCTTGTTATCTGATGAACAGAAGCTCACGATACTTAGGCAATGTCCAGAGCTCATCGGCAACAGTCAACTCCAACTTGTCAATCTGATAACGGATCTCCTCCATCTTTGGAGCTACCGTGTCATGATAAGCTATCGCCTTATCGTGCTCATTCTCAATCTTGTTGGCCACCTTGCGGGCATTAACCAACTCCTCAACACCTGTCTCGATAATCTGAGTGCGCTCGGCAATCTTCTTGATGATATTGATGTTGCGGGCAGTCAACTTCTTGCCTTCCTCGTCACCGAAGATGTCAATCATGTTCTCCACATTCTTGGCCAACTGACTCTGATAGTGAGTAGCCACAGGAATGATGTGGTTCATGCTCAAGTCGCCCATCACACGAGCCTCAATCTGAATCTTCTTGGTGTAGGTCTCCCATTTCACCTCGTTGCGGGCTTCCAACTCATTCTTCTTCATGACACCCATATCCTCGAACATCTTGATAGATGCAGGGTCGAGATAACGCTCGAAAATCTTTGGGCAACTCTTCTCGCAGTCCAGACCACGCTTAGCAGCTTCCTCTACCCATTCATCTGAGTAACCATTACCGTCGAAACGGATAGGCTTGCAGGTCTTCAAATCCTGGCGAACGATATCGATGATGGCTGAAGTCTGATCCTCACCCTTGGCAATCAACTCATCCACACGCTTCTTGAAGTCGGTCAAAGCCTCAGCTACAGCTGTGTTCAATACAATCATTGCTGATGCACAGTTGGCCTCAGAACCTACGGCACGGAATTCGAAACGGTTACCGGTGAAGGCGAATGGTGATGTACGGTTACGGTCGGTGTTATCAATCATCAACTCAGGAATCTCTGGGATATCCAACTTCATGCCCTGCTTGCCAGCCACGGTGAAGAGATCCTTCTTGTCGGCTTTCTCAATGTGCTCGAGAAGGTCGGTCAACTGCTTGCCGAGGAATGAAGAGATGATTGCTGGAGGTGCCTCGTTGGCGCCCAGACGATGTGCATTGGTAGCGCTCATGATAGAAGCCTTGAGCAAGCCATTGTGCTTATATACACCCATCAAGGTCTCTGTGATGAAGACTACGAAACGGAGGTTGTCCTCTGGTGTCTTGCCAGGACCATGGAGCAGGATGCCGGTATCAGTAGCGAGACTCCAGTTGTTGTGCTTACCTGAACCGTTGATGCCTGCGAATGGCTTCTCATGGAGAAGTACGCGGAAACCGTGATGGCGAGCCACCTTCTTCATCAAGCTCATCAGGAGCATGTTGTGGTCAACGGCAAGGTTGGTCTCCTCGAAGATAGGTGCCAACTCAAACTGGTTTGGTGCTACCTCATTATGGCGGGTCTTGCAAGGAATACCGAGCTCAAGAGCCTGGATTTCCAAATCCTTCATGAATGCCTGAACACGCTCTGGGATGGCGCCGAAGTAGTGGTCGTCCATCTGCTGGTTCTTGGCAGAATCGTGACCCATCAGGGTGCGGCCTGTCAACATCAGGTCAGGACGTGCAGCATACAAGCTCTCATCTACCAGGAAGTACTCCTGCTCCCAACCGAGATTGGAAATAACTTTCTTGACATCAGGGTTGAAGTAGTGGCAAACCTCTGTAGCTGCTACGTTTACAGCGTGCAATGAACGGAGCAATGGAGCCTTATAGTCGAGAGCCTCACCTGTATAAGAGATGAAGACTGTAGGGATACAGAGTGTATCGTCGATGATGAATACAGGAGATGTTGGATCCCATGCAGAATAACCGCGAGCCTCGAAGGTAGAGCGGATACCGCCAGAAGGGAAAGAAGAAGCATCAGGTTCCTGCTGAACGAGCAACTTACCTGAAAATTCCTCGATCATACCACCCTTGCCATCATGCTCGATGAAGGCATCGTGCTTCTCGGCAGTACCTTCTGTCAGTGGCTGGAACCAGTGGGTGTAGTGGGTTACGCCATTCTCGTCAGCCCACTGCTTGATGCCTTTGGCTACGGCGTTGGCGATATTACGGTCGAGACGTGCTCCGTTGTCGATGACATCTACCAGTTTCTCATAGACATCTGCAGAGAGATACTTGTACATCTTCTGTCGGTTGAATACCTTCTTTCCGAAGAATTCACTTGGTCGCTCGCTAGGAGCGGTTACCTCAACAGGCTTTCTCTTGGAAGCCTCTGAAACAGCTTCAAATCTTAAGTTGCTCATACCTTATATAATTTAAAATTTCTGATTTTCAATGTTTTTATAATCTGTTGGAACGTTTATTTTCCCAGCCATTTGGCGATTCTCTCCATAGCCTCCTTGCAGTCTTCGTGCTCACCGAAGGCGGTAAGACGAATGTAGCCTTCGCCCGAAGGACCGAAGCCGACACCAGGGGTGCAGACTACGCTTGCGCCATAGAGCATTTCCTCGAAGAACTTCCAGCTTGGTGTATCGTTAGGAGTCTTCACCCAGAGATATGGAGCATTCTCGCCACCATATACTCTTAGTCCGAGTTTCTGAAGTTCCGCTCTCATAAAGTGGGCATTCTCCATATAGTAATTGATGGTTGCCTTCACCTGCTCCTTACCCTCTGGGGTGTAGATGGCTTCGGCAGCACGCTGGCTGATATAGCTGGTACCATTGAATTTGGTGCACTGGCGGCGGTCCCAGATTGGGTTCAGTGCCACTTCCTCACCAGTCAATGTCTTTGCCTTCAACTCTTTAGGAACGATGGTGTAACCACAACGCACACCGGTGAATCCGGCAGTCTTGGAATAACTGTGGAATTCGATGGCCACCTTTCTGGCTCCACGAATCTCGTAGATAGAATGAGGAATTTCCGGGTCGGTGATATATGCCTCGTAGGCTGCATCATATAGGATGATGCTCTCGTTCTTGATAGCGTAGTTCACCCATTTTCTGAGTTCCTCCTTCGAGATGACCGTACCTGTTGGGTTGTTTGGATAACAGAGATAAATCATATCCACACGGTGGTCTGGAATCTGAGGGATGAAGTCGTCGCTCTCATCACATGGCATGTAGGTTACATTGCTCCACTTGCCGTTCTCAAAGACTCCCGCTCTGCCAATCATCACGTTAGAGTCGATATATACAGGATAAATCGGGTCGGTGACGCCGATGTTGTTATCCCATCTCAAAATCTCCTGGATATTTCCTGTGTCGCTCTTGGCTCCGTCGTTTACGAACACCTCGTTGGCATCCAGATGAATGCCACGAGGCAGGAAGTCGTTCTTGATGATAGCCTCGCGGAGGAAGTCGTAACCTCGCTCCGGACCATAGCCACGGAAGGAAGCCTGTACTGCCATCTCATCCACTGCCTTGTGCATCGCCTTGATGACGGCAGGGCAGAGAGGCTGGGTTACATCACCGATGCCCAGACTGATTACTCGCTGCTTAGGGTGGGCAATCTTGTAAGCGTTTACCTTCTTTGCGATGTCGGCAAACAAGTAATTGCTAGCCAACTTCAGGAAATGTTCATTAACTAATGCCATATTTTTGTTCTCCTTTATTGCGGTCTTTTTATCAACCTTTGTTATTTAAGTTTGCTCTTAATTTATAATTCAATTTCTCCTTCGAAGACGAAGGCGGCAGGTCCCGTCATATAGACATGGTCGTCTGCCTCGCTGTATTCTATTTCCAGCGTTCCGCCATCCATTACGATACTACTCTTTCTACCGGCACGCTTGGTCAGGGCTGCGGCCACAGCTGTGGCACAGGCTCCTGTTCCGCAAGCCATCGTGATACCGCTTCCCCTTTCCCAAACTCGTGTCCTTATAATGTCAGTGTCTGTAATTTGTGCGAACTCGATGTTGCATCGTTGAGGAAAGGCTTCGTCTCTTTCCAGAATCTTGCCATAGTGGGCGATGTCGATGGTGTCGATATCATCCACAAAGGTTACGAAATGCGGATTACCCATGCAGACGTAGGTACCTTCGAAGAATCTGCCATCGGCTTCGAGTACCGAAGGACCTCTGAATTGCTGTGGATTTTCCAGTCTCGGTTTCAGCATATCCACTGTTACTGAATCCACAACTTTCTTGTTATCCTGAAGATGCAATTTCAATATCTTGATGCCCGATAGCGTCTCCAGTCGGATTGTTTCTTTTCGGGTCAATCCTTTTTCATAAAGATACTTTCCGATGCATCGGCTAGCGTTGCCGCACATCATTGCTTCTGAACCATCGGCGTTGAAGATGCGCATCGAGTAGTCTGCTCTTCTGCCATCCTGCGGCTTTCCGATGAGAACCAGTCCGTCGCTTCCGATGCCTGTATGATAAGCACTCCAAGCTATGGCTGCCTTTTCGGGGTCTGGGATGTTGTACAGCTGGGTATCTACATAGATGTAGTCATTGCCCGCCCCATGCATCTTGGTGAAATGAACTGTTTCTTTCATATTGCGTTGTCCTTTAAGTTTGAATACTCTTCTTTTATCTCTCACGTCTTGCCTCTTGTGAGGCTTGACTTTTTGATAGTCTTTCGAATGTTTTCGATGACTATTTGTTTAATTTCGGTTGCAAAGGTACGACTTTTTGTTGGAATAGACAAGAAAAAACATACAAGAAATGAAGATAAATTTTAGTCTTCTTTCAAATTGTAACGAAGAAAAGCTTGAATACTTACAATTTGTAAGGAGAATGCGATATGACTGGATAAATTTAAAATAATCGCGAAAAAGTAGCAACGAAATGTTTTTGGTTGCTTTAAAATACTGACAAAATGTATTAATTTTGCAGCCGAAAACGAACATAATGTAAAGGATGACTTGATTTGAGTGACAATCAAAGATGGTCCGTTTTCAATAGAGACAATCAATAAAAGTAGTAACACATTATTAATTATTAAAGGATTATGAAGAAGATTGAGGCAATTATCCGCAAGTCTAGATTCGAGGATGTCAAGAAGGCACTTTTGGCTGCCGACATCGAGTGGTTCTCTTATTATAATGTAAGAGGTGAGGGAAAGATGCGCCAGGCTCGCATTTATCGTGGTGTGATGTACGATACCAGCAGCATCGAACGTGTACTTTTGAATATTGTGGTTCGTGATAAGAATGTGGAGCCAACCATCGCTGCCATCCAGGGAGCTGCACAGACTGGAGAAGTGGGAGATGGCCGAATCTTCGTGATTCCTGTACTGGATACCGTCAGAATCAGAACAGGCGAACGAGGTGATATCGCATTGTATAATGCAGAGAAAGAGGAGTAGAGAGACTTTTATATAATATTGTATTCTAATTTAACTATAAGATATATATATGAGCAGTTTATTGTTGACAACTCTTGATACGGGTAACACAGCGTGGATGATCATGGCAACCATCTTGGTGCTCTTGATGTCAATCCCAGGTATTGCACTTTTTTACGGTGGTTTGGTGCGCCAGAAGAATATCCTGAGCATTCTGATGCAGACGGTATTCATCGTGGCAGTAGTCAGTTTGATATGGGTGGTCTTCGGATATTCCTGGGCTTTCTCTACAGAATATGCGGATAGCGGCAACCCTTTGGCTTGCATCATCGGAGGTTTCGATAAGTGCTTCCTCCACGGCATCGGCTTGGATGCCATCATGCCAACGGGTATTCCAGAGCTCACTTTCGTGATGTTCCAGTGCATGTTTGCCCTCATCACTCCAGCCTTGATTCTCGGTGCATTCGCCGAGCGTGTCAAGTTCAGCGGTTATGTACTTTTCACCGTTCTTTGGGTCATCATCGCCTATCTCCCTATGGCTCACTGGGTATGGGGCGGCGGTTTCCTGCAGGAGATGGGAGCCATCGACTTTGCGGGTGGTACCGTGGTACATATCAATGCCGGTGTAGCTGCTTTGGTCATGGCACTCTGTGTCGGCAAGCGTGATGATTATCGTGCGGGTCATCCTATCACTCCTCATAACATCACTTTCGTGTTTATGGGTATGTCATTCCTCTGGCTGGGATGGTTCGGCTTCAATGCCGGTAGCGGATTGGCAGCTGATGGTCTGGCAGCCAATGCCTTCCTGGTAACTCATATCGCAACAGCTGCAGCAGCCACCACCTGGATGCTCATCGACTGGATTGTCAACAAGAAGCCAACCACGGTGGGTGCTTGTACCGGTGCCGTAGCCGGTTTGGTAGCTATCACTCCTGCGGCAGGCAGTACGGATATTTTAGGTGCCTTCTGCATCGGTATCATTTCCACCATCGTCTGCTTCTTCATGGTAGCCGTAGTGAAGGAGAAGTTCAAGTATGATGATGCCCTTGATGCCTTTGGTGTGCATGGTATGGGCGGTATTCTGGGATCTGTCCTCACCGGTGTCTTCGCTACAAGATACGTAACTGGAGCCGAGGGTGTGCAGGGTGCTCTCTATGGCGACTGGCATCAGCTTTGGATTCAGGTGGTAGCCACCGTGGTGAGCATCATCTATAGCATCGTAGTTACCTATATTATCTTCAAGGTAGTAGATAAGACAGTAGGTGTACGTGTTGACAAGCGAGTAGAGGAGGAAGGTCTCGACATCTACGAGCATGGTGAGAGTGCTTATAGCAACTAAGATAGAGAATGAATATATGTATAACACCTTGACTGTATGTTTTGTATGGTCAAGGTGTTTTCTATTATAATAATGTGTAAACCTGATTTTGCCTAAATTCTTCTTGTTATTTTATCATTTGCCTGCTTTTTTATGTTAAATCTTATAAATACTTAGTTACAGAATCAATTCTTTTTGTTATATTTGTCAACAAATTAAAGGACTGACAATTATGACTAATGACTCATTTTCAATAAGATTGCGAGAAGCGCGCCTGATGATGGGACTCAGTATGGATAAACTCGTAGAGCGGACCAACGGAGCCATCACCAAGCAGAGTATATCCCGTTATGAGAAAGGCATCATGCGCCCCAAGCGTGATGCCCTGCAAGCCATAGCCAAAGCCCTCAACATCAGCGAGGCATATTTCAATGGTACCAATCTCAAGATCGATGTTCCGATGCTCCGTACCACCTCCAATGGTAAGTTATCCGAAGACGAATTGCAAGCCCTGGAAGCGAAACTCTCTTTTTGGGCAGAGCAGTATCTTGCCAAGGAGAAAGAAGCGGGTTTTCCTACTCAATTCAAGAATCCGATAAAAGGCACCAGGGTATCAACGCTGGAAGATGCCATCCAGGCATCCAGTCTTCTTCGTGAAAAGTGGCATTGCGGTGATGGTCCCATCGCCAGCATTCTGAGACTCTTGGAAAGAAAAGGCATCATGATACTTGCTACAACTCTCCCGGATTATGTCTTCGGAATGAGTACCTGGGCAGATAAGAAGCATCCGCTGATGATTCTCGATTTTAATCCGGAAAAGAGTAGCGTAGAGAAACTTCGTTTCACGGCAGTACATGAGTTAGCCCATCTTCTTCTCCTCTTCCCGGAAGACAGTCCGTTGAAACTGGAGAAGCGCTGTGATCTCTTTGCCAGTTTCTTCCTTCTTCCCAAATTGGCGCTTATTGAAGAGTTGGGTTCCAAGAAACGTGAGAAGATTACGCTGGAAGAGATGATAGACATCAAGGAGCTATATGGCGCCTCTCTCGCCGCTTCCATCATTGCCGCCAGAGATTACGGCATTATTACCACCGAGTATAAACGTGCATGGTATGCCGAACATATAGAGCCTAATCCACGAGAAATCGGTAATGGCCACTATGCATTTCCTGAGACATTGGGAAGAGAGAAGAGAATCAATTCAATAGTAGATTCGTGAATGTTGAATGTCGGTGTAAATGTCAGCATTTGATGATATTTAAAATAGGAAATACTAATTCTTAATCGTGTTCGATATGAAGCAAAATAATAATGAGCAAATCGTCTTCGATATGTTTGAAGAGGTTGCAACCGAAAGCATCGCTGAGGCTCGGAATGCATACACCTATGAAGAAATTGACGGGTGCTATTTGGAGGCGAAGGAGATAGCTGATCATGCAAGGAAGAACTTGCAGGAGAAAATGGGAGGTACATAAAAACAAAACTCCCACCGAAGCGGGAGTATAGGTTTTACACCTTCGGCAATTACTGCCTTATTGTGATAAGATGTAGGAAATCTTATTTTCTGCTGCAAATATAATATAAAATATTTGTTTATCCAATAAAAAAGTTGTAATTTTACAGAAAATTAATAATTAAGTATATAAAACTATACTGATATGACTAAAATACTTGGAATTGATACCGGAACTAATAGTCTTGGATGGGCTATAGTGGAAAAACAGGCAGATGAATATCATTTGCTTGATAAAGGTGTTAACATCTTCCAGGAAGGTGTTAAGATAGAAAAAGGCATAGAGTCTTCTAAAGCTGCTGAGCGTACAGCTCATAAAGCTGCAAGAGTAAGAAACTATCGTATTAAATTACGTAAGATACGTTTGCTTCGTATTTTAAGTGATGCACATTTGTGTCCACCACTTTCTAAGGTAGAACTTTCTGCCTGGAGACTCAAGAAGGAGTATCCTAAGAATGAATTGTTTATGCAATGGCAAAGTACTGATGATGAATCAGAAAAGACACCATACGCTTATAGGCATAAGTGTCTTCATGATTGTTTGGATTTCAGCAGCGTAACTGATAGATATATTCTGGGTCGTGCTTTTTATCACATGATTCAGCGACGTGGCTTTTTAAGTAATCGTAAAGATCAGAGTGCTGATGATACAGGAAAGGTAAAAGAAAGCATCAGTAACCTTACTCAAGAGATGCATGATGCTGGTTATGAGTATCTTGGTGATTATTTTTATTCTCTCTATAATAAAGGAGAGAAGATTCGCAATCATTATACTGCGCGCAATGAGCATTATCTGGCAGAGTTTAAGGCCATTTGTGAGAAGCAGGATTTAGATAAGAATCTTGGTCCTGAGGTGGTACGCCAAATAGAAAAAGCCATTTTCGACCAGCGACCATTAAAGTCGCAAAAGGGACAAGTTGGTAAATGTGTATTTGAGAAGAACAAGACCAAATGTCCTTCTTCACATCCTATGTATGAAGAGTTTAGAATGCTCTCTTTTATCAACAACATAAAGATTCAGACGCCAAATGATGATGTGTTACGCCCTCTGTCTCCAGAGGAGCGAGCACTCATTATGCCTTTGTTCTTCCGTAAATCAAAGAAGTTGTTTGACTTTGAAGATATAGCAAAGAAATTGGCACCCAAAAAACAATATGGATTTTACAAGAAGAGTTCTGATGCTGAAATGCCATATCTTTTCAATTACCCTATGGATACATCTGTCTCTAGTTGTCCTGTAACTACCGCTTTAAAAGATATCTTTGGGGATGATTGGATTGATTCTCTTTGCGAAACCTATACGCTAGCCGAGGGTAAAAGTCGTTTGAATGTAGTTAATGATATTTGGCATGTATTGTGCTTCTATACAGACGATACAAAGCTTGCAGAGTTTGCAAAGAATCGTCTGCAATTGAATGATGAAGAAGCAAAGAAGTTTTGTGAGATTTCTTTGCCGGGTGATTATGCGTCTTTAAGTTTGAAGGCTATCTGTAAGATTCTTCCTTATCTTAGAAGAGGTTTGATTTATTCTCATGCCGTATTCTTGGGTAACTTATGTGAAGTGATGCCGCAATATGAATGGGATATAGAAGAAATGCGTAATGCAGCCATTGATCATATTATCCACGAAATGAATCAGATTGATTCTAAAGATGCACGTACTTTCGAGGTGTGTATTAAGGAGTATCTGAAGGAACAGTATCATATATCTGAAGAGAAACTTAAGAAGTTATACCATCCTTCTATGATGGAGGTATATCCTAGAGTGCAGCTCACCAACAGCCATGGTGTTTATCAGCTTGGTTCACCTCGAATTGATAGCGTGCGTAATCCAATGGCTATGCGTTCTATGTTCAGATTACGTAAATTGGTAAATCGCTTGTTGGAAGAGGGGAAGATAGATTCTGATACAGAGATTCATATTGAATTTGCTCGTGAATTAAATGATGCAAATAAGCGTAATGCTATTGCCGCATTTACGAAAGAGAATCAAAATAAGAATGATGAGGCTCGCAAGAAAATAAAAAATCTCTTTAAGGCAGAGACGGGAAAAGATATAGAGCCGACTGATGTTGATGTCTTGAAATATGTCCTTTGGGAAGAGCAGGGACATATCTGTTTATATACAGGTAAGCAGATATGCATATCAGACTTTATAGGGGGAAACCCAAAGTTTGATATAGAGCATACTATTCCTCGTAGTGTAGGTGGTGACAGTACAAAAATGAATTTGACACTTTGTGATAGTCGTTTCAATAGAGATGTCAAGAAAACCAAGTTGCCAACAGAGTTGCCTAATCATGAGGAAATTATGGCACGTATTAATGACTGGAGAGAAAAGTATGAGTCTCTTGATGGTCAAATTCGTAGACAAAAGAAGATGTCAAAGGGAGCAACTACGAAAGTTCAAAAGGATGCAATCATTCGTAAACGGCATCTTTTAGAATTGCAACGCGATTATTGGCGTGGTAAGTATTTGCGTTTCACTATGGAGAGTGTACCTGAAGGATTTAGTCGTCGTCAAGGTACTGATATCAGTGTGATTTCTAAGTATGCTCGTCTTTACTTGAAATCTCTTTTCAAGCATGTCTATACAGTAAAAGGCATTGCTACTTCTGATTTTAGAAAGATTTGGGGTATTCAAAAGGCATATAGTAAGAAGGAACGTGTAAACCATGTTCATCATTGTATTGATGCCATCGTTATTGCTTGTATCGGCTTAGATGAATATAATAAGTTGGGAGCATATTATCATGATGAAGAAAATCATGAATGGTATGGTATGTCAAAGGCTTATTTTAAAAAGCCATGGCCTACATTTGTTGAGGATATAGAGAAGGTGCAGGATGAAATATTGGTTTATCATTATACACCAGATAATATGCCAAAACAAGGTCGCCGCAGAATTCTTATTGATGGAAAAAAGGTATTATCTAAGGGTGATGCTGCAAGAGGGTCATTGCATAACGATACTTACTATGGTGCTATAGAGAACGATGGCGTAGTAAGATACGTTAAACGTATTAATTTGGCATCAATGAAGGAGAGTGATGTCAAAAATATCGTAGATGATGTTGTTAGAGGCATTGTAGAAGCTACTATCAGAGAGAAAGGCTTTAAAGAAGCTATGGCTGGAACTATTTGGATGAATGAAGAAAAGCAGATTCCGATTAAAAAAGTAAGATGCTATACTCCTTCTGTAACGAAACCTTTGAATATTCGCCAGCAACGAGATGTTTCACCAAAAGAATACAAGCAACAATATCATGTCACCAATGATAACAACTATTTGCTTGCATTGTACATTGGTAAGGATAAAAAAGGTAAGGAAAAGCGCGAATTTGAGATAATTAATATGTTGCAAACTGCGCAATATTTTAGAACAAGCAATGACAAAGTCGCTGTTGGAAATAATATTGTGCCGATAAAGAGTGAGCATGATTATCCGTTTGTATATTCTTTAAAGATAGGAACAATGGTACTTCTTTACGAAAAATCTCCAAATGAGGTTTGGGATGCTTCGATAGTGGATAATAATAAACGTCTCTATAAAGTTGTAGGATTATCTGCAATGAGAATGAAAGGACGAAATGTTGACTATGCAACAATAAAGTTAAAACATCATGAAGAAGCTCGTTTAAGTACAGAACTTAAATCGAAGAATGGTGCATTTAAGCAAGGGGAAGAATTGCGCCCTTCAATCATTATGCTTCATACTCAACTCAATGCTTTAGTTCAAGGCTATGACTTCGAGATTAATGAATTAGGTGAAATTAAAAGATTAAAATGAAATGATTAAGCAGACATTGTTCTTTTCAACTCCAGTTTGTCTTTCACTCAAGAATTGCCAGATTGTAATCTCTTGGAAAGATTGTGACGACAAGATTACACGCCCTATAGAAGACATAGGGTGTGTAGTCTTGGAAAATCAAATGATAAGCATTACTTTACCGCTTCTCAACGAGTTGGTAAAGAATAATGTTGCTGTTATCTTATGTGATAACAAGATGATGCCAACATCTATGTTGCAAAGCTTAGATGCTAATGCTACGCAAGCTGAAAGTTTAAAATTTCAGCTTGCTGTTACTGAGCCAATGAAAAAGCAGGCTTGGAAACAGATTATAGAGTCAAAGATAGAAAATCAAGCCGCAGTCTTGGCTCTTGCTGGTAAGAATAAAGATATTCTGAAGCCTTATTATAATAATGTAAAGAGTGGAGATTCTGACAATAGGGAGGGATTGGCGGCAAAGGTGTATTGGAATTGCCTTTTCGGTAACTCTTTCAAAAGAGCAAGAGACGGATGTACTCCTAATGCTCTTCTAAATTATGGTTATGCCATATTGCGTGCAGCTGTAGCACGTGCTTTGCTAGGTTCTGGTTTGCTTCCTAATTTGGGCATCTTTCATAAAAGTAGATATAATGCTTTTCCATTAGCAGATGATGTAATGGAACCATATCGGCCATTTGTTGATGAAATAGTTAGTCGACTTTATGGCAATGGAATTACTGAACTAAATAAAGAATCAAAGGCTGAGATAATGCGTGTGTTGAATTGTGATGTCAATATAGGAAAGGTTAAACGACCATTACAGATAGCTTTAACCATGACAACAGCCTCTCTTGTGAAATACTATTCTGGAGAAATCAAGAAACTTTCTTTACCTATTATAACATGACAGAAGATAGACTTAATGCGTATCATATAATGTGGTTATTTGTATTTTTCGATTTACCTGTTACTACGAAAAAAGAAATGAAGGCAGCAACTCTTTTTCGCAAGAACTTGGAGAAAGATGGTTTCTCCATGATGCAGTTTTCTGTCTATATACGTCATTGTGCATCAAGGGAAAGTTTGGAAGTGCATATAAAACGGGTAAAATCTTTGCTTCCGGAGATAGGAAAAGTTAGTTTATTAAGTGTTACTGATAAGCAATATGGAGATATTTATAACTTCTGGGGTAAACCCAAAAGTATTAATAAGAGTAAAATATCGAAAAAAGTTATCAGTGAACCTATTCAATTGGAATTTTTTTAGTATTTTTGCATAGAAAATTATATTCTACTCATCATTTCTTATTAGAAAAAGTGATTGTTATGTGCTGGAAATCAGTACTTCCAAATCTATAGGTTGTGGTTTGATGTAGGAGTCAAAAGATATACAACTCACTCCTGGCATAACCTCAATGGAAACGGGTTGTGGTTTGATGTAGGAGTCAAAAGATATACAACTGTGATACAGCTCCCCAGTTGGTATTGAGGTTGTGGTTTGATGTAGGAGTCAAAAGATATACAACATGCGAAGAAGGAGCATAAGGGCGACCTGGTTGTGGTTTGATGTAGGAGTCAAAAGATATACAACTCTATAAAGTAGAGACAATAAACATATAGTTGTGGTTTGATGTAGGAGTCAAAAGATATACAACCTACTCCGATTCGCTTAAAAGCGGAATAGAGTTGTGGTTTGATGTAGGAGTCAAAAGATATACAACCATAAGGTTACGAGAATCGAGACCAACATGTTGTGGTTTGATGTAGGAGTCAAAAGATATACAACACTCTAAGGATAACTCAGATAGTGACTCTGTTGTGGTTTGATGTAGGAGTCAAAAGATATACAACATACTCATCGTAATAATTCTCATCGCTATGTTGTGGTTTGATGTAGGAGTCAAAAGATATACAACAATCCCGTTCAGTATCAGAAGACACCAAAGTTGTGGTTTGATGTAGGAGTCAAAAGATATACAACTGGTCGGCAATGCAGCGGTGGCGATAGCAGTTGTGGTTTGATGTAGGAGTCAAAAGATATACAACGGAATAGATATGATAGAGAATAAAATTGAGTTGTGGTTTGATGTAGGAGTCAAAAGATATACAACAAGCTGAGAAAGACAGTGGCGAACCCGCAGTTGTGGTTTGATGTAGGAGTCAAAAGATATACAACTCGCAGGTATGTACGACAACGACCGAGACGTTGTGGTTTGATGTAGGAGTCAAAAGATATACAACCGGTAAATATCTACCTGCTTAGACAAATGGTTGTGGTTTGATGTAGGAGTCAAAAGATATACAACGCGGAATTTAAAAGGCTGGCGCGCTCTGCGTTGTGGTTTGATGTAGGAGTCAAAAGATATACAACACCTTGCATATTAGTAAAAGGAGTAGAACGTTGTGGTTTGATGTAGGAGTCAAAAGATATACAACTAAGAATATATATTCTTTCCGTATCATAGGTTGTGGTTTGATGTAGGAGTCAAAAGATATACAACGTAATTAGTCTTGTACTCTGAATATCGAGGTTGTGGTTTGATGTAGGAGTCAAAAGATATACAACACGGCTGCAAATAGTAAGCGTTTCATTATGTTGTGGTTTGATGTAGGAGTCAAAAGATATACAACCTACCAACAGTAAGCCAGAAGGTGATGCTGTTGTGGTTTGATGTAGGAGTCAAAAGATATACAACCTGAAGAAGTGCTGGAAAGGCAAAGACGGGTTGTGGTTTGATGTAGGAGTCAAAAGATATACAACACGTACACACCGAACATGAGACATCTTTCGTTGTGGTTTGATGTAGGAGTCAAAAGATATACAACCAATCAAGACCGCGTGCCAGGGTTTTAACGTTGTGGTTTGATGTAGGAGTCAAAAGATATACAACACCATCTGAACACGACCAAAACAGTCTCTGTTGTGGTTTGATGTAGGAGTCAAAAGATATACAACTGCAGCAGGAAGCCAAGAACCATCAATACGTTGTGGTTTGATGTAGGAGTCAAAAGATATACAACGTTTTGCAACGCTTACAGGTGTTAGCGGTGTTGTGGTTTGATGTAGGAGTCAAAAGATATACAACGCGACAGAGAAAGACGCATATCAGACAAAGTTGTGGTTTGATGTAGGAGTCAAAAGATATACAACATGCAAAGGTACGAAGAATAGGGGAGAGCGTTGTGGTTTGATGTAGGAGTCAAAAGATATACAACACTTCGCTGAGCAGCAAACAAAGCAGACTGGTTGTGGTTTGATGTAGGATTCAAAAGATATACAACGCAGCGAGCGCAGTAATAGCGTACAAAACGTTGTGGTTTGATGTAGAATTCAAAAGATATACAACGGGTTTCTTCGTGAACTTTGTTGACAGTATCGGCGAATCAGTATCATCATAGCGCACCAATCGGAACCTAAAAATTGGGGCACCTGCATAAACCTGTGTTTAGGCATAGATGTTAGTAGGTAGGGTGTCCGGTTCTATGTTCCAATATTAACTCACTTGTTTGAGAGTTTTGAATCGTTTAGAGTAAAATGATTGATCTGGTCGCAAATTGCGACTGGTTTAATAGCTTGAAGCTCTTTACGGCTCGTTCATATTCATACACAGAACTTATATCCAACAATTCATCGCCCACCAGCTGATATCCGCTTGCACAACAGGTGTCAGGCTCTCGCATATCAGCTGTTATGCAAGCGCACAACAGCTGTTGTGCGGCTGAAGATATAGGCTTCTCCGGCTTATAACATTAATTCTTCCGGCAACAAGTAAAGGTTACTCCGAAGACTTTTTACGTAAAACCGATGCAACAATGATAGTACTTGCAAGCAACAGCGATAGTACTTACAAGGTGCAAAGACGTTACTGAGAGGTCGCCATGATGGTACTGATGAGGCGTAAAGCGGCTTGTAGCGCTTATTGCCTCACTATGACACAACATTGCCCCTTACCAGGGCAATAACCTGCCATTGCCAGGCACAAAACGATACGTCGGGAGCTGGTAAAACAACCACTCGCTTTTTTACTCTTCACTCTTCACCAAATCGGCTTAACCCCCGATAAACACTGGGGGTGCGAGAGGTGAAGAGTTACGCACTACTCTTCACCACTCTTCACCCCTCTTCACCTTCGGATTGCGCACGGAATTGAAATGGTAGCTCGTCCTGTTCGGTCGGGGGCTGAAACCACTTTTTTATGTCCCACAGATTTCACAGATTTTCCGTAAGCGGCTCCGCGTGAAGAGTGGTGAAGAGTGGTGTAAACTCTTCACACGTGCAAGTTTCTAAACTACAGGCGTTTATGACCTTCCGGTGAAGAGTGAAGAGTGTTTTTGAAAGTGGCTTGCTATTTTTATTTCTTTATCACCTTCAGAACCTGGTCGGCAAGGCTTCTCATTCCCTTGATAGTTGGGTGACCGTTCTTCTTGTCTATGTCATGAAGGGCGATGACCGGAACCTGATAGGTCTTGCAGATCTTGTTTACTGACTCGTTGATTTCATCCTTCAGCTCTGAGTTCAGAATGAAGTAGATATCTACATTCGGATGGCGCTGACGGAGATCGGAAAGCAACTTCGCCAGAGCAGGACGGAAACAGTAGAGGTCGGCACGCTTCCAGTTGCTGTACTGGTAATTGCCGATAGGGGCATTTGCCCAACTATCGTTCGTTCCGCCGCAAATCAAGATGATGTCCGGATTGCCCAGCAGGGTAGTGCGGTTGATGAATGAACGGTCGCTGTAATCCTCATCGCGATAGCCGGTGTTGCAGATGGTGGAACCGGAATAGGAATTGATGTTGCCCATCTTGTAACCACCTTCCTTGATAACCTGCCACCACCAGGTTTGCTCCACCTTGTTCACATCGGTTGCTTTTTGAACCGCAGTGGTGTACCATGTGGCATATCCCTTTGGGATGAAACCTTCGAATGTGGAATACGAGTCGCCGAGCACGGCAACAGTCTGCTTCACCTGTGCCATAAGAGGCATCAGGGCGAACATAAAGAGGCAGACGATAACTGATAATCTTTTCATGACGTTTTTTATATAGTTTGATTTTTTAATGTGATCCTCTTTTGGGATAGGGCTTGAAACCCGATTGCAAAGATACGATATTATTTGTGGATATACAAATTTCCCTTAAGGAAAAAATAAAAACCCTTAAGGAAAAATTCTCAATCTCTTCTTTCCCCATTTTTCGGGTGTCTTTGCCTGAATTTCTTTCTTGAGAATATTGTTTACATAGAGAAGAGAAAAAGATGTTCTTTTGCTAATAAATGTTATATTCCCGGCATTCCTTCCCAAAATCATTTGTTCTCTCCCAAATTTACTGTACTTTTGCAGTAAGTATCTGATTAAAGATTAAAAGTGTGATTCAAAATAAGATATAGATTATGCAATACAAGAATATCATATTCGATTTAGGTAATGTCTTGGTGAAGCTCAATCCAGAAGGATGCATCGGGGCTTTCAAGGCGATAGGAATGGGGGAGTTGGTTGATTCAAATCCTCAGAGTGAGGGAATGAAGCTGATGAGCAAGCTGGGTGTGGGAATGATTACCACCGAAGAATTCTGTGAAGCTGCCCGTAAGTTGACAGGGACTGATGTGACGAATGAAGAGATCATCGATGCTGCCAACAAGATGCTGGTGGAGATTCCTGATGAGAAGAAGGAGCGACTCCTGCAGTTGAAGAAGGCTGGCTATCGCCTCTTCCTCCTGAGTAATACCATTGATGTGCATTGGGATTATTGCGTGGAGCATCTCTTCCCTTATCAGAACTATGGGGTAGAGGATTATTTCGAGCAGTGCTTCCTCTCTCAGAGAATGCATCTGGCTAAGCCTAATGCTCGCATCTATGAGGAGGTAATCAGGCAGGCGAACATCCATCCCGACGAAACCCTCTTCATCGATGATCTGAAGGAAAACTGTGAGGCTGCCGAGAAGCTGGGCATCCATACCTTCCAGAACGTGAAGTTCGATGATTGGCTTGAGCTTCGATTCTGACGGATATGTCAGAATCGAAGCTTTTATTAAATGCCATTAGGCTGATTTGTCAAATGATACCAGGTAATTTATCAAATGATGTCAGGCATGCATAGAGTGGAACATTGATCATCCAATCTTGATCCTTATAGGGAAGCATGGAGTAGCGGAGTCCCTTCAGTTCTGGATTGTTGGTGATGAATGTTCTGAGAGATTTGGCCTTGACGTTCACCTCTGCCTTTACTTCAATCGGTATAACCCGGTCGTGCCATTGGGCTAGGAAATCAATCTCTATTGTGGAGTTATCCACAGCATGATAGTATAATGAAATATCCTGGCTCTTCAACTGGGTGAAGACATATAATTCCGTGAAGGCTCCTTTATATTCAGAGAAAATGCCATCTCCTACCAACATCGATTCTGCTGAAGTCTCTGCCATCGCTCCCATCAGTCCCACATCGAGCATGAAGAGTTTGAAGGCGTTCAGGTCTTCATAGAATTTGAAAGGGAGGCGTGGGGTATTGACTCTCTGAACCTTATATGCCAGTCCTGCATCTATCAGCCATTGGATGGCCAGTTCGAAATCTGCGGCTCTGGCACTTTTCTTCACGGCTCCATAGATAAACTTCTTGTTCTCTTTGGCAAGTTGGGCAGGGATACTGTCCCACACCATATTAATGCGAGGCACTTCTCTATCTGGTGCGTGCTTCGAGAAATCTCGGCGATAGTCTTGTATAATCTGCTTTTGGATGGAACGGACTTCCTGCAGTCCCTTCTGCTCTACATGGGCGAGTACGGCGGCTGGCATTCCTCCTACATAATAATATTGTCGCAGCAGGCTGATCAATTCTGTTTCCAGTAAATTGATGACGTTCCAATTTCCTTCTTTCAAGATGCTTGCCAGTTTCGCTTTTCCCATGGCATCGAGGAATTCGATGAAGTTCATCGGGTAGAGGCGCAGCTCTTCTACTTTTCCTACTGGATATGACACCCCGCTATGGAGTGATATTCCCAACAGGGATCCTGCCACGATGATATGAATATCAGGAGCATCCTCGCAAAAGAACTTTAAAGCTTCTAATGCTTTGGGACAATCCTGTATCTCATCAAGTACCATAAGGGTATCGTTGGGGGTAATATCTACCTGGCTGATGGCGGAGAGTGCCATCAGTATATCAGCAGTTGTGCCTCCTTTTTCAAACACTTCTGCTGCCTTCTGATTTCTGTCGAGACTGAAGAATGCAAGCTTTTTATATTCTCTTTTTCCGAATTCTTGCAGGATATAGGTCTTGCCTACTTGTCTTGCTCCGTTGAGAATCAGAGGTTTATGATTTCGCTTGTTCTTCCATTCAACGAGTTTATTATAGATGCTTCTTTCCATGATTTACACTTTTTATGATGAATAATCGTATAAACTTCACATTTTTTCTAACGAATATCTGTAGATTCTCACACTTTTTCTGACGAATACATGGAAGTTTTTCACACTTTTTCTAATGAATAACGGAACAAAGATACACTTTTTCTAATGAATAACCAAGGAAAAGGCTGACTTTTTCTCTTTTTCTATTAAAACTTAATATTTGTTATACATTGAGGATAATTCGCTTTTTCCAATAAAATGTTATACCTTTGCCAACTCATAATAACTAACATACAATATCAAAATGAATTTTTATAAGACATTAGGACTGAAAAACAGCCGTATTGATGTGGCTGATGCCTTGCGAGGATTGGCCGTAGCAGGTATTATTCTCTATCACTCCGTGGAGCATTTCAATATGTACGATGGAAGCATAGCGCATGCTTATACGCTGGGGTGTGATGATTGGATGGCAGATGTGCTGGCTTTGCTGCTGTCGGGAAAGATGTATGGCATCTTTGCCCTGCTCTTCGGATTAAGCTTCTTTATCATGAATGATAACCAGCAGCAGCGGGGCAATTGCTTTTCCGGAAGATTCGCCTGGCGAATGTTCCTCCTGGCAATGCTCGGTATCGTGAACACCGCCTTCTTCGATGGCGATATCCTCTTCTCCTATGCCATCTATGGACTGGTTCTCATCCCTCTGAGCTATCTTCCTACCAAATGGCTCTGGTGGGTGGTTGCCTTCCTCTTTATCCAACCGATAGAAATCTATTCCCTCATTTCGGGATGGCAGGTAGATGCGTCGTCGTTGAGAGAGGTGTATGGAAATATGTATAATGGTCATCAGCACGGCAGTTTCCTGGAGAATGCCTATGGCAACCTGCGATACGGACAGGTGGCTACTTATTACTGGTGCATGATGAAGGGAAGACATACGCAGACTATCTGCCTCTTCATACTCGGAATGCTGGTGGGCAGAAAGCGTTGGTTCTACAATGAGAACAACAACCTGGCTTTGTGGAAGAAGGTGCTGGTGGTTTCCATCCTGGTATTGATTGTGGGAGGCATAGCTGATGTGCGCCACATGGAAACATGGAACAATTGGCTTTATCCTATCTACAACTTCTTCATCCTCTCGTTTGTAGTTTCAGGATTCGTATTGTTGTGGTATGGAAAGGAATGGTTCAGAAAGGGATTGTCATTCCTGCGCCAGTTTGGCAAGATGAGTCTGACCAACTACTTTCTCCAGTCTATCATCGGTTGCGGACTGTTTGCCTATTATGGCTTCAATCTCCAGACGAAGCTCGGCATCACCTATGCCTTCTTTGTGGGTATTGCCATGGTGGTAGTACAATGCCTCTTCTCCAATCTCTGGCTCAAGTACCACTCCCATGGTCCTTTCGAGGGAATATGGAAGAAGCTGACCTGGATTAAGTTCTAAAACTTTTTAGATTTTGAGATAAAAAAAGGTGTGTCATAACTCCATGACACACCTTTTTTATAAAAATGCCCTCCTGTCTTTCGGCAGAAGGGCACAAACTAATTATTCTCGTACAATTAGTTTTGTCAAATGAATAGTTGATATAGGTTAGAGTATGAATGAAGATCTATATTATTATATATCAACTTGAGTTTGCTGATGGAAGGCTTAGAGTGGAATGTACTCCACAAATGCTTCCATAGCCTCGTAGCAAGCCAGACCTAACTCATCATAGAGCTGGGCGGTGCCACGGTTGCGGTCTTCTGCACGCTGCCAGAAGAGGCGCTCGTCGTTACCCAGGAATGGAGCACTCTCCATCTGTGACTGGTGCTTGAGGATAGAGTTACGCTTTGCTCTCAACTCCTCAGGGCTCAATGGAACACACATCTCGATGTTCTCAATCTCCCATTCTGCCCAAGCGCCACGGTACATCCAGATGCGGCAGTCCTTCAACCACTCTGCGCCAGCCTTCTTCTCCTCGTCGATGGCTGCGAGAACAGCGTCGGTGCACTTCTTGTGAGTTCCGTGAGGGTCAGCCAAGTCACCAGCAACATAAATCTGATGAGGCTTCACCTCCTGCAGCAATGCTCTAACGATCTCAACGTCCTTCTCTGTCATAGGCAACTTCTCAATCTTGCCGCTCTCATAGAATGGCAAGTCAAGGAAGTGAACGCGGTTCAGAGGAATCTCGTTGAATGTACAAGCTGTACGAGCCTCGCCACGACGAATCAGACCCTTGATGGTCAGAATGTCACGGGTATCGAAATCGCTCTCCTTCTTGTGTGCGAAGAACTCCTTGATTTCCTGGTATTTCTTAGAGATCACGCTGTCCTTGGAGTCTGCGAAGATCTGGTTGAAACCATTGATGAAGTGCATGAATCTTGTAACCTCCTCGTCGCCTACAGCGATGTTACCGGATGTCTCGTAAGCTACATGTACCTCGTGCTTCTGCTGTACCAATCGGCGGATAGTACCACCCATAGAGATCACGTCATCGTCTGGATGTGGAGAGAATACGATCACTCTCTTAGGGAATGGTTTCGCACGCTCTGGACGATAAGTGTCGTCAGCATTTGGCTTACCGCCTGGCCAGCCTGTGATAGTATGCTGCAAGTCGTTGAAGATCTTGATGTTTGCATTGTATGCTGAGCCGTAGAGAGCCAAGAGTTCGCTCAAGCCATTCTCGTTGTAGTCCTTGTTGGTCAACTTCAGGATAGGCTTGTGCAACTTCTGGCAGAGCCATACCAATGCACTGCGTACCAGCTTGTCTGTCCACTCGCAGTTTGTTACGAGCCAAGGATGCTTGATACGTGTCAGGTGAGAAGCTGCGCTCAGGTCGAGAATTACGTTTGCATTAGGATGAGTCTGGAGGAAGCTGGCTGGCAATGTGTCAGTGATGTTTCCTTCTACTACCTTCTGCATGATTTCAGCCTTCTCGTCGCCCCATGCTGTGAGGTAAACACTCTTGGCAGAGAGCAGGGTAGCGATACCCATGGTGAGAGAGCAAGGAGGAACCTGCTCATTGGTGCCGAAGCTGTTCTCCATCTCCTCGCGGGAAGTATTGCCGATGAGGATCAGACGGGTGATAGACTGGATACCAGAGCCAGGCTCGTTGGCAGCGATATTACCCATTCTTCCGATACCGAGGAGAGCGATGTCGAGACCGCCGAAGGTCTTGATGCGCTTCTCGTAGAGGTGACAGGTATCCTGCACAGCGTCCTGTGCCACGCTGCCATCCAATGTGAAGATGTTCTGTGGATCGATGTCAACATGGTCGAGGAAACGTTCCTTCAACTGGTTGATGCTCTTCAGAGAACTTTCCTTCTGTACTGGATAGTACTCGTAAGCATTGAATACTACCACGTTTCTGAAACTGAGCTGCTTAGCCTCGCATCTTCTCTGCAATTCCTTGTAGATAGGTGTGAGCGACAAGCCTGTGCCCAATGCCATCACGTAATATCTGCCCTCGTGCTGAGCTGCCTTGATTTCCTTCTCTACTTGGTCAGCTACGTGAGCTGCACCCTCCATGGAAGAGGCGAAGATGTCGGTGTGAATTTTCTCCATTCTGGAGATCTCTGAGTACTCTACTGTAGTCTTTGGTTTGTAGTATGCCAATGGTACCTTGTTGAGTACAATTTCTGAACTAAGATTTAGTCTCATAGTTTCTTGTCTTTATAGTTATTACTTTGTTTTTTTTACAAGTTGTCTTTCTCGATGTCCTTGAAGTACTTGTAGGTGCTAACCTTCAACTCGTCTGTAGCGCTCTCATCGCAAACGATGATACCGTGCTGGTGAGTCTGCAGTGCACTGATTGTCCAAGCCTGAGTAACAGGACCTTCGATAGCTGCCTGAAGGGCACGAGCCTTGTTGTGACCATTGCAGAGAATCATCACCTCTCTAGCTGCCATAACGGTGCCAACACCTACTGTGAGGGCTGTAGCTGGTACTGCGTTCATATCGCCACCGAAGAAACGGGAGTTAGCGATGCGGGTATCAGTAGTCAAAGTCTTCACGCGAGTGCGGGAGTTGAGAGAAGAGAATGGCTCATTGAAAGCAATGTGACCATCAGGGCCGATACCACCGATGAAGAGGTCGATACCACCTGCTTCTGCAATCATCTCCTCGTAGTGAGCGCACTCTGCCTCGAGATCCTCAGCATTACCATTGAGAATGTGGATGTTCTCCTTAGGGCAATCGATGTGGTCGAAGAGGTTGTGAGCCATGAATGAATGATAGCTCTCTGGATGAGCCTCTGGCAAACCTACGTATTCGTCCATGTTGAAAGTGAGTACATGCTTGAAAGAAACCTCACCAGCCTTGACAGCCTTTACGATTTCTGCATACATACCAATAGGTGATGAACCTGTTGGCAAACCCAAAACGAATGGTTTCTCTGCTGTTGGTTGGAAAGCTTTGATGGTCTCCACAACGTGACGAGCTGCCCAGCGAGCCAACTCATCGTAATTCTTTTCGATAATTACACGCATAGTTGATATATGTTTATTTAGTTAATGTATTCTTATATATTAATAATGTATTCTTAATCTATTAATTGTTCAAGTACTTGCTTCTTGCCATCAGGCAGGCTCCAATCAGTCCTGCATGCTCTTTCAGGGTAGATGCGGCAACCAGCGAATCCTCGTTCACCATATTGAGCGAGAACTTTTTGATGCCCATGCAGATAGGTTGGGTAAGATAAGCACCTGTTACCGAGAGGTCTCCTCCGATGACCAGCATCTCCGGATTGAAGATGTTGATGATGCCGGCGAGATTGGTTCCCAGTTCCACCGCCACCTTCTGCAGGGTCTCGATGCTGAGCACATCCTCTTTTTTGATGGCATCGAGGATATCCTGCAGGGTGAGTTCCTGATGCTGGTTCTTCACCTTGTCGGACAGCACGGATGTTCCACCGTTCTCTAGAGCCTCTTTCATCTTGCGCAGCAATGCCGAGCCTGATGTTTCCGTTTCCATGCAACCTGTTTTTCCACAATGGCAGATGATGTCATTATTATAGATGTGCATGTGTCCGATTTCACCCGAGAAGCCTGATTTTCCGAGATAGAGCTTGCCGTCGAAGATGATACCGATGCCGATGCCCCAGCTGACGTTTACGAAGATGATGTTTTTCAATCCCTTGCAGACTCCTTTCAGATATTCACCGTAAGTCATACAGCGGGTATCGTTGTCGATGCAGAAAGGCAGGTCGAGTCTTTCGGTCAGCGCTTCTGCCAGCGGCATTGTCGTGCAGGTGAAGTAATTATAGGCACAACCTGTTTCCGGGTTCACTCGTCCACCGATACTCATACAAGCCTTCTTGATCTGGCTTCTTGCGATGCCTGATCTCTGGATGTATTCGTTGATGAGGTTGATGAAACGGTTGAAGCATTCCGGGGTGTCCTGGTAGTCAAAGTGTATCAGTTCAGGTTCTGCCACTATGTTACCACAAAAATCACAGATGCCGAAGGTGAGATTTTGCTTTCCTGTATCTATGCCGAGGAAATATCCGGATGTTGCGATGAGGTTGTAAATCTTTGGCGCTCTTTTCGAGTAATTGTCTTTCTTGCCTGTTACCTCAATCAAACCATCCTCAATGAGCTCGTTCAGAGTCTTGGTAGTATATGGCACACTTACCCCCAAACTATTGGATAGTTCGGCGATAGTTTGCCCTCCATGTTCTATGAGCAAGTTCAAAAGAGCTGTCTTAGAGGCAGACCATTTAGTATGAGGTATGATGCTTTTTGCCATACAGATATTTCTTGTTTAAGTTTTTACGCTGCAAAGATAAATAAATAAATCCGTTTTTTTAATGTTTGAGAGTTAATTAATCTAAATTATTAGAATAAACTTTGTTTTTCCCCATTTTCGGGGAATGATTTAACTGTTTGAACCTATGATTTTTAGCTTTTTAAAATACTGGTTGCTCAAACAGCTCAGAAGAGATTCTTTTATATATATAATAAGGTGTATAGATATAAAACATAAGAACAAATAAATAAACTAATTTAATTAACTTGAATAACGAAAATTAATTCATTAAAATTTGGCTGGCATTAAAATAAGTGGTAAATTTGCACCCGAATAACAAAACTAACAATCGAAATGAAAAATAAAAAGTTTTATCCCTGGTTAGTTGTAGCGCTCCTGTGGGTGGTTGCTCTTCTCAACTATATGGATCGACAGATGCTTTCCACCATGCAGGCCGCTATGAAGGTTGACATCGTGGAATTACAGCAAGCTGAAGCCTTTGGCGCTTTGATGGCAGTCTTCCTTTGGATCTATGGTATTGTGAGTCCATTTGCCGGTATCGTAGCAGATAGGATCAGTCGAAAGAAATTAGTAGTAGGCAGTCTCTTTGTCTGGTCTCTGGTGACCTATCTGATGGGATATGCTTCCAGTTTTGATCAGCTTTACATGTTGAGGGCATTGATGGGTATCAGCGAGGCGCTTTACATCCCTTCTGCCTTGTCTCTCATTGCCGACTGGCATGAAGGAAAGTCAAGATCTCTGGCTGTCGGTGTTCACATGACCGGTTTGTATGTAGGTCAGGCTATCGGAGGATTTGGTGCTACCGTGGCAGCAGCCTTCTCCTGGCACACCGCTTTCCGCTGGTTCGGTATTCTCGGAATCGCTTATTCTGTCGTATTGCTTCTGTTGTTGCACGATAAAGACAAGGAAACTGTGAGTATGGCTGTGGCTCAGCAGGAAAAGCCTGCAAAGGGCGGATTGTTCCAAGGCTTATCTGTTGTGCTTTCTACTTGGGCATTCTGGGTGATCCTCTTCTATTTCGCAGTTCCTTCTCTTCCAGGTTGGGCTACCAAGAACTGGCTCCCTACTTTGTTTGCTGAGAATTTGGGTGTACCTATGTCTGAGGCTGGTCCGATGTCAACTATCACCATTGCAGTTTCTTCTTTGTTTGGTGTACTCTTCGGCGGTGTCCTTTCCGACAAATGGGTTCACAAGAACATCCGTGGCCGCGTTTATACCAGTGCCATTGGTCTGGGAATGACGATTCCTGCTCTCTTCCTCCTGGGCTTCGGCCACAGTGTGGTAGCAGTAGTGGGAGCTGGCTTGCTCTTCGGTATCGGTTACGGTATGTTTGATGCCAACAATATGCCAATCCTCTGCCAGATTATCTCGGCAAAATATAGGGCAACAGCATACGGTATCATGAATATGGTGGGCGTATTTGCCGGAGCCATGGTTACCCAGATAATGGGTAAGTTCTCTGATGGCGGTAATCTGGGCTTGGCCTTTGCCGTATTGGGCGTGGTGGTTATCGCAGCGTTGACACTTCAGCTGGTTTGCTTGAAACCAAAGACTGATAACTTAGAATAATAAATAGTAACAAAGAAAATTTAACTAATTTATATATATATAATTATGGAAAAGATCATTGGACTTATCGATGCACCGTTTACTCCTTTTTATGCTAACGGTGATGTGAACTTGGAACCTATCGAGGCTTATGCCAAGATGCTTCAGAAGAACGGTCTGAAGGGTGTGTTTATCAATGGTTCATCAGGCGAGGGCTATATGTTGACCACCGAGGAGAGAATGCTCCTTGCTGAGAGATGGGTAGCCGTAGCTCCAAAGGACTTCAAGATTATCGTTCATGTAGGCAGCTGCTGTCTCCGTGAGAGCCGTCGCTTGGCTGAGCACGCGCAGAAGTTGGGTGTTTGGGGCATCGGTTCAATGGCTCCTCCATTCCCACATATCGGCCGCATCGAGGAACTGGTGAAGTATTGCGAGGAGATTGCTTCTGCTGCTCCTGAGCTTCCTTTCTACTACTATCATATTCCTGCATTCAATGGTGCTTACCTGCCAATGCTCGATCTGTTGAAGGCTGTAGATGGACGCATTCCTAACTTCGCTGGTATCAAATATACCTTCGAGAGCCTGTATGAGTACAACCAGTGCCGCCTCTACAAGAACGGTAAGTACGATATGCTCCATGGTCAGGATGAGACCATTCTCCCTAGCCTGGCTCAGGGCGGTGCACAGGGTGGCATCGGAGGAACAACCAACTATAACGGTAAGGAGTTGGTAGGCATCATCGGGGCTTGGAAGAACGGCGATATTGAGACAGCCCGTGAGAAGCAGAACTTCGCTCAGGAGGTTATCAACGTCATCTGTCACTACCGTGGCAACATCGTTGGCGGTAAGCGTATCATGAAGTTGATGGGCTTCGATCTGGGTCCAAACCGTACTCCATTCCGCAACATGACCGATGAGGAGGAGCAGGCAATGAAGAAAGAGTTGGAAGCTATCCACTTCTTCGAGCGTTGCAATCAGTTTTAAGTAAAATCCACTAGAACCAGTAAGAATGAACATAAAAGAATATATTAAGCAGTGGGCTGAATCTTATAAGACAGATCTGACAGAGAACATCATGCCATTCTGGATGGAGCATGGATGGGATAAGGTAAACGGTGGTGTTTACACTTGTCTTGACAGAGATGGAAGTCTGATCGATACCACCAAGTCTGTGTGGTTTCAGGGTCGATTCGCCTTTATATGCGCCTATGCATATAATAATGTAGAGAAGAACCCGATGTGGCTGGAGGCAGCGAAGAGCACCCTCGACTTCATCGAAAGCCATTGTTTCGACGAGAATGGAAGAATGTACTTCTCTGTTACAGCCGAAGGCAAGCCATTGCGCATGCGTCGCTATGTATTCTCTGAGACTTTCGCAGCTATTGCAATGTCAGAATATGCTTTGGCTACCGGCGAGCAGAAATATGCAGAACGTGCCCTCCAGATCTTCAAGGATACACAGCGTTTCCTCACCACACCAGGCATCCTGGCTCCTAAGTTCGAGGAATCAGTGCAGTTGCAGAGCCACAGCATCATCATGATTCTCATCAACGTGGGTTCATGCATCCGCAAGGTTATCAACGATCCTAAGCTCACCGAGCAGATTGATGAGTCAATCGCCAAGCTGAAGAAGTACTTCATCCACCCAGAGTTCAAGTGTCTGCTGGAGACCGTAGGAATGAACGGTGAATTTGTGGATACCTGTATGGGTCGCACTATCAACCCAGGTCATTGCATCGAGACTTCATGGTTCATCATGGAAGAGGCAAAGCAGAGAGGCTGGGACAAGGAGATAACCGATATGGCGCTGCAGATCTTCGACTGGTCTTGGGACTGGGGATGGGACAAGCAGTATGGCGGCATCATCAACTTCAGAGACTGCAGGAATCTTCCTTCGCAGGATTATTCTCAGGATATGAAGTTCTGGTGGCCACAGACCGAAACCATCATCGCTTCGCTCTATGCTTACCTTGCAACAGGTGATGAAGAGTATATCTACAAGCATCAGCGCATCAGCGAGTGGACCTATGCTCACTTCCCGGATGCCGAGTTCGGCGAGTGGTATGGTTATCTTCACAGAGACGGTACCGTGGCACAGCCTGCCAAGGGTAATCTCTTCAAGGGTCCGTTCCACATTCCGAGAATGATGATCAAGGCATACTCTCTGTGTCAGGAGATTTTGAACAAGGAAGTATAACTGAACAAAAAATGAGAAGTATGATTTTTTCAGCAAATATAAGCAAGGCATTGTGTATCGCTACTATGGGTATTACCCTGATGATGCCTGCACAGGTTGCTGCTGCAACCCCAGAAATGGCAGTTGAGGCTCAGACTGTGAACGCTCAGGGCGGCATCACCGTCTTCTCTAACAAGGATGCACAGTATCGTATTCCTGCCATCGTAGAGTGCAAGTCGGGTAAGTTGATTGCATTTACCGATCATCGTTATCACAACAAGGATATTGGTGGCGGCCGTCATCTCGACATCGTGATGAAGACCAGTATGGACAAGGGCGCTACCTGGAGCTCTCCTGAGCAGATGGTGGCTAAGGGCGGAAACGGTATTGCTACCAGTTTCGACTGCGCCCATGGCGATGCGGCTGTCGTGGTAGATAAGAAGAGCGGCAGAATCCTCCTGATGTGTGCATCGGGTGGTATCGGCTACTGGGAATCTAAGCGTGGTCATCTCCTGATGATGGGTAGATACTACAGCGACGACGAGGGTAAGACATGGTATGGCGAGGAAGTGACCAAGCAGATTTACGATCTCATGCCAGAAGTGGAATCAGCCTTCTTTACCAGTGGTAGAATCTGTCAGAGTAAGCAGATCAAGGTAGGCAAGTACTATCGTGTCTATACCGTGTTGTGTACCCGCAGCGGTAACCGCATTCTCTATAGCGATGACTTCGGAGAGACCTGGAATGTCTTGGGCAAGAATGTAGCCGAGGCTGCTCCTTACGGAGATGAGGCTAAGATTGAAGAGTTGCCAGACGGCAATGTGTTGCTCAGCAGCCGTGCAATGGGTGGACGCCACATCAACATCTATACTTATGAGGATAAGAAGACAGCCACAGGCTCTTGGGGCAAGGTGATAGCTTCTGATGCCAAGAATATGGGTGTTGCTGCCCATAAGAACTCTTGCAATGGCGAGGTTCTCATGGTGGATGCCAAGAAGAATGGCAAGAAGGTGAAGCTGCTGTTGCAGAGTGTTCCGGTAGGTCCAGGCCGTAATAACGTAGGTATCTACTACAAGGCATTGGAGACTCCTGCTGATTATGCTACTCCAGAGGCTATCGCCAAGAACTGGGAAGGCTGCTATCAGTTGAGCAACACAACGTCGGCTTACTCAACTATGGTTCAGGGCAAGAATGGCAGCATCTACTTCCTCCTGGAAGAAAATGCATTCAGAAATCCTAAAACCCAGACGGATGATTACTACGACATCCGATTCTATAACCTGAGCATTGAGCAGATAACGAACAACAGATATAAATAATATTAACTAATTATCAAAGGGCTAGGAGCTTTTGGGCCTTCAGCCCGTACTTGAACCACATGCGAAACTTCAGAAAAGTATTATAAGATAGGTATATATATGTTGTATGGTAAGTTAAAGTTTCCTAGTAGAGTGTTGGCTGCGATTGTGCTGTCGGCACTCTCGATGGGGCTCCAGACTGTAAATGCAGCCCCAAAGAAAAAAGCTGCCCAAAAAGTAAAGGTGGCTTGTGTTGGTAACAGTATTACCTATGGTACAGGTATTCAGGATAGAGAGCATTTCTCTTATCCTGTACAACTTCAGAAGATGTTGGGCGACAAGTACCTGGTAGGTAACTTCGGTAAGCCGGGTGCTACCCTGTTGAGGCATGGACACCGTCCGTACATGCAGCAGGAAGAGTATAGACAGGCAATGGCGTTCAAGGGCGATATTGCTGTCATCCATTTGGGTATCAACGATACGGACCCAAGAAACTGGCCTAACTATCGTGATGAGTTCGTGAAAGATTATCTTTCCCTGATGGACTCTCTGCGTTCCGTGAATCCGAAGGTACGTTTTATTCTGGCTCGAATGACTCCGATTGCCCACCGCCATCCCCGTTTTATCTCGGGCACCAAGCAGTGGCATGATGAAATACAGGAGGCTATCCAGGTGGTAGCAAAGGTGAGCGGAGCGGAAGTGATTGATTTCCATGCTCCTCTCTATCCTTATCCTAATCTGTTGCCGGATGCCATCCATCCGAATGCGGAAGGTGCCGGCATCCTGGCGAAAACCGTTTATGGCGGTATTACCGGAAATTATGGTGGATTGCAACTCTCCGGTCTCTATACGGATGATATGGTATTGCAGCGCAATGTGCCGCTCGATATCCATGGCATCGCCAATACGGGCGAGAAGGTGATGGTAAGCATTGCCGGACAGAAAGCCACAGCCATTGCCAATAACCGTGGTGAGTGGAGTGTCACCCTGCAACCTCTGCAGGTAGGCACTGATTATACGCTGACCATTCAGGCAGGCAAGCAGAAGAAAGAGTTCCGCCATGTGGCTGTAGGTGAGGTCTGGTTGTGTTCGGGTCAGTCGAATATGGCATTCCGATTGAATCAGGCTGCTACCGGCAAGAAAGACATCGCTCAGGCTGATGACCCTGATTTCCGTCTTTTCGATATGAAGGGAAGATGGGAGACATACGATGTGGCATGGCCGGCATCCTGTCTGGATTCCCTGAATCATCTGCAGTATTTCAAGCCTACTACCTGGAAGAAGGTTTCTCCGGAAACTGCAGCCCAGTTCTCTGCCGTAGCTTATTATTATGGTAAGATGTTGCGGGATAGTCTGAAGGTGCCTGTGGGATTGATATGCAATGCCATCGGCGGTGCTCCGACGGAAGCCTGGGTAGATAGAAATACCTTGGAAACCCAGTTCCCGGCTATCTTGAGAGACTGGTTGCACAATGACTTTATACAGGATTGGGTAAGAGGCAGGGCTGCCAGGAATCTCACCAACGATGCTACTCATCTCGGTCGTCATCCATACGAACCATGTTATCTCTACGAGAGTGGTATCCTGCCTTTGCAGCAGTATCCTATCAAGGGAGTGATCTGGTATCAGGGTGAATCGAATGCCCACAATATGGATGCTCACGAAAAACTCTTCCATCTGTTGGTAGATAGTTGGAGAAGCAATTGGAAGAATCCCCAGATGCCTTTCTATTTCGTACAGTTGTCCAGCTTGAACCGTCCTTCCTGGACCTGGTTCCGTGACAGTCAGCTCCGATTGATGAAATCCATCCCGAATACCGGAATGGCGGTGTCTTCCGATCAGGGAGATTCGCTCGATGTGCATCCTACGAACAAGCAGCCGGTAGGTGAGCGTCTGGGGCGCTGGGCTTTGAACCAGACCTATGGTCATGGCGTAACCCCATCGGGTCCTATATATAATAAGGTGGTAAGAGAGGGCGAGTCGCTGGTGGTTTCATTTACCTATGGCGATGGTCTCCGTACTTCCGACGGCAAGGATCCATCCTGCTTCGAGATGGCTGAGGAAGATGGTCTCTTCTATCCTGCACAGGTGAAGATTGAGGGAAACAAGGTTCGACTCACTTCACCAGAACTCAAGAAGCCGAGATTTGTAAGATATGCATGGCAACCTTTCACACGTGCCAATCTGGTAAACCAGGATGGTTTGCCGGCATCTACATTCCGGGGAGAAATCAAAGCGAGCATCAAGTCCCTGTCTGGCTTCCCTTCAGGTGAGGCTGGTTATGAGCTCGGTGTCTCAGCTTGTTATTCTGGATTCATCGGCGACTACCTGATAGTGGCTGGTGGCTGCAATTTCCCTGAACCTGGAAAGAAGAAGTACTATTCGGGTATCTATGCAGCGAAAGTGACAGGCAACGAGGAAACCTTACATTGGGAGATGATAGGCCACTTGCCTGAACCTGCGGCTTATGGTGGAGTAGTGACCTCTGGTGATAGTCTGGTTCTGGTTGGTGGATGCAACGGCGAACATAGTTTGAAAACTGTCTTGAGTATCCATTTGGACAAGAAGAGTGGCAAACCGATATTGAAATCCTTGCCAGACTTGCCTTGTACGGTAGATAACATGGGTGTCTGTTTGATGGACAACCGCCTGTTTGTTGTGGGTGGTAATCAGGATGGTCATCCTTCCGCTTCCGTTCTCACCTGTGAACTCGGAAATAATCAGGAATGGAAAAAGGAAACGGAAATGATTGGCGAACCGAGAGTTCAACCGGTCTGTGCTGCCTATGATGGCAAACTCTATGTCTGGGGCGGCTTCTATCAGAATGGCAAGTCAAGCATCGTTGCCACATCGGGATTGCGTTATCTTCTCCAGGGCAAATGCTGGAATCCGCTTCCGGCACCCCGTAATGGCGAAGGCAAGGAACTCACCTTGACGGGCGCTACTGCCATGCTGGCTGTGAGTCCCGACGGTGAAGCCCAGATTATCTGCGCCGGAGGCGTGAACCATGATATCTTCTGGGATGCCATCAGCGGAACCTATTCCAAGGTGGCACAAGCTGATTATTTGAAGAAGGACATTTCGTGGTATCAGTTCAACGGTTGTCCTTTGACATATAAACTGAAAACTGAACGCTGGGAAATTCTTTCCCACCAAACCTCTCTACTGGCTAGAGCGGGTGCCCAAGTGGCAATGCGAAAACATACATTATATTATATTGGAGGTGAATTGAAGCCTGGTCTTCGTTCACCCGGTATAGTTCAGTTAGATTTACGTTAATTAATGATTCTACCAGTGTGGTATGATAGTCTGGTGAGGCTTCATCCACACTGGTTTTTCTATTTTTATGAAGGTTTGTTGCAAAATGAAAGTTAAAACCATTATTTTCCTTTTATTTTGTGTTATGTTTCTTAAAAATGGCTATCAAATAGAAAGAAAACTAAAATAATAAAAGCAAAAAGTAAGTAAAATAACTATTTAATTAATCAAATTGTCGTATCTTTGCACTCGAAAACGAACAATATGTAATTTAAATAATAGGAGAGATTAACATGAAAAAGATCGAAGCAATTATACGCAAGACGAAATTTGAGGATGTAAAGGAAGCTTTGCTTGCCGCCGACATTGAGTGGTTCTCTTACTACGATGTAAGAGGAGAGGGCAAGATGCGACAGGCTCGTATCTATCGTGGTGTCATGTATGATACCAGCAGTATTGAGCGAGTGTTGTTGAATGTTGTCGTGCGCGACAAGAACGTAGAGAAAACAATTCATGCCATCCAGGAGGCAGCCCGTACCGGCGAGATTGGTGATGGTCGAATCTTTGTAATTCCTGTAGAGGATACCGTAAGAATCCGTACAGGTGAAAGAGGCGACATCGCTCTTTATAATGCGGAGCAGGAAAAATAAGATGTGGAAGGGAGGAGAGAGATTAGTTTTCAGATTGTATCAACACTTTAAAGATTTTGTGTTATGAGTGTACAGGATTTAGGAATTTCATTAGATACCGTATGGATGCTCTTGGCAGCCATGTTGGTCTTTTTCATGCAGCCGGGATTCGCCCTCTGCGAGGCGGGCTTTACCCGTAGTAAAAACACCGCGAACATCTTGTTTAAGAACTTCGTTGACTTTATGGTCGGTTCGGTTCTTTTCTGGTTCATAGGTTTTGGATTTATGTTTGGTAGTGATGGCGCCGGATTCATCGGTATGCCTAACTTCGGCGACCTTTCTTTCTACAAGAATGCAGCTGGTCTTCCTACAGAAGGCTTCCTGATGTTCGAGACCGTATTCTGCGCTACCAGTGCTACCATTGTTTCAGGTGCCATGGCAGAACGTACCAAGTTCTCTATGTATTGCATCTATTCATTCTTCATCTCATTGATTATCTACCCTGTAGAAGGTCACTGGACATGGGGTGGCGGTTGGCTTTGCAATGCTGATGCCGGTTCATTTATGATGGACACCTTTGGTGCTGCCTTCCATGATTTTGCAGGTTCTGCCATTGTACATAGTGTTGGTGGTGTCCTCGCCTTTGTAGGTGCTATCTGCTTAGGTCCTCGTTTGGGTAAGTACCGCAACGGCAAGAGTACTGCTATCCCTGGTCACAACCTGATGGCTGCTGCCCTCGGTGTATTCATCCTCTGGTTCGGATGGTTCGGATTCAACCCTGGTTCTCAGCTCGCTGCTTCTGGTGAGGTTAACCGTGTTGCTATCAGTCACGTATTCCTGACCACCAACCTGGCTGCTGTCTGCGGTGGTTTGGGTACTATGTTTACATCTTGGATCAAGTATGGTAAGCCATCATTCTCATTGACATTGAATGGTATCTTGGCAGGTTTGGTAGCTATCACAGCCGGTTGCGACTTGGTTAGTCCATTGGGTTCAGCCATCATTGGTCTTCTGGCAGGTATCATCCTGGTATTCTCTATCGAGTTCATCGATACCAAGCTTCATATTGATGACCCTGTAGGTGCCAGCTCAGTGCATGGTGTATGCGGTATCTTCGGTACCTTGATGACAGGTCTCTTCGCCCTCGATGGCGGCGCTTTCTATGGTGGTGGCTTCGGTTTCTTCGGAGCTCAGTGCTTCGGTATCCTCTGCATCGACCTTTGGGCAGCTGCAACAGGTATTATCCTCTTCTGGGGTATCAAGAAGATTGCTGGTCTCCGTGTTGACAAGCGAATCGAGGAGGAAGGTCTCGATATCTACGAGCATGGTGAGAGCTGCTACAACTAAAGTACTTTCATATATTGACGAGAGAGATTATTGATAAAAGTTTTGGTAAGCAGAATTATTATTCGTAATTTTGCAGCCAAAACTTTTTAAAACAGGAATGTATCACATAAAAAGAGAGATTATGAAGAAGATTTTAGATATGAAGAAGATGGGTGCCTTGGCACTCGGTTTGATGGCTTTTGCTCCTGCTGCCATGGCACAGGACGAGGTAGAAACTTCTATCGGTGCTGATATCGTTAGCCAGTACTACTGGCGTGGTCAGGATTTGGGAGCCGTTTCTCTGCAGCCTACCTTGGGTATCGGATATAAAGGTCTGTCTCTTACTGCTTGGGGAAGTGTAGGTCTTTCTCAGCCGGAAGATACCAAGGAGTTTGATCTTACCTTGGCATACGAAACAGGTGGTTTCCATATCGGAGTAACCGATTACTGGTTTAACTCTCCTAACGAGAAGTATTTCGCTTACAAGGCTCACGAAACTTCTCATGTTTTCGAGGCAAATGTAGGTTATGACTTCGGTCCGCTTGCCTTGAACTGGTACACCAACTTCGCTGGCAACGATGGAGTCAACAAGGATGGCGACCGTGCTTATTCATCTTATCTCGAGGCTACCGCTCCATTCAAGTTGGGTGGTTGCGATTGGGAGGCAAGCATTGGTGCTGTTCCATTTGCCACAACCTTCTATGGTGATGCCAACGGTTTTGCCGTTACCCACGTAGGTGTCAAGGCTACCAAGGATATCAAGATTACCGATTCCTTCTCTGTACCTGTCTTTGCTCAGGTAGCTGCTAACCCTAGCACAGAGAAAGCTTATCTGGTAGTAGGTTTCACCCTGCAGCCATAAAGTGAGGTTATTTTTTAAGTTAGCATAAATATAAATGCCGATAGTTCCAGCGAACTATCGGCATTTTCTTTATATATAATAATGTGTATTACAGGTTGTTCAGCAAGTCTGCCTTGCCATCATTGATCAGCTTGATGACCAACTCTCCGAAGAGGGTGTTCTGCCATGCGAACCAAGGACGGGTGTATTTAGAAGCATCGTCCTTGTGGAAAGACTCATGGATGAATCCCATACCGGCATCCGTATTCAACAGCATCTTCATGCAGAAACGGATTTCGTCATCACTCTGTGCGGTGAAGCACTTCATCATGATAGACATAGGCCAAGGCATGTCGTAACCGATGTGTGGACCACCGATGCCTTCGCCAGCCTTGCCACGGAAGAAGCAAGGATTGTCCTCACTCCAAACGAAACGGCGGGTGTTCTGGTAGATAGGGTCGTTCATAGGAACATCACCCATATATCCCATACCCAGGAGTGAAGGAACGTTGGAATCGTCCATCAGGAGCTGATTGCCGAAACCATCTACCTCGTAAGCATAGATTTTGCCATACTTAGGATGGTTGTAGATAGCATACTTCTGCAGAGCAGTATGTACCTCGTCAGCCAGACTGCTGCAATCCTGCGCAATCTTCAAGGCTGCATCTTTCTTTGCTGCATCCTTCTCTGCCACGTGCTTCAAGATCTCTGCTGCCTTGTTCATGGAAGAAACTGCCATGAAGTTGGATGGAATCAGGAATGGAAGAATCGTAGCATCATCAGAAGGACGGAACATGGAAGCAATCAGTCCTACTGGTTTTACCGGAGCACCGAAGCCGTCCCAACCGATGGTATCGAAGGCACGGTCAGAAACACGGGTAAAGTGATAAGCCTTGGCTGTCACCTTGCGCTGCTGCTCGTGGAAGGTCTTCAGGATATTCTCGATAGCCTTCATCCATACTTCGCCGAAAATAGAGTCATCGCCTGTTACCTTCCAGTATTCGTAAGCCAGACGGATAGGGTAGCAGAAGGAGTCGATCTCATATTTGCGCTCGAATACATCCGGCTGCATCTTGGTGCGGTCTTTCTGCCAGCCGGCACCGGTAGGACCGTCATTGAAGGCATTGGCGTAGCGGTCGATGTTGATGCACTTCAACTGGCGGAGAATCACACCCTTCAGCATCTTCTTCAATTTTTCGTCCTTGTTGGCGAGGGCTACGTAAGGCCATACCTGGGCACCGGAGTCGCGGAGCCACATGGCTGGAATATCACCGGTATATACGAATGTATCATCATCACCATTCTCGAGCACACGGTAGTGAACGGTACTCTCCAGGGTGTTAGGATAGCAGTTGGCAAACATCCACGCCAACTTTGGATTCTTCTTCAGGAGTTTCTGTACTTCCTTGATCTTCTTCTCTACTGCTGTAGAAGTGAAGAGACGGTCCTCTACAGGAGGACGCTTTGACTCGTATTTGCCATTCACTGGGGTTACCACCTTGGTATAGCGTGCATGCACATCTACCTCAGCATTCTCCTGAGCCATAGCGCTCATGGAGGCAAGAAGAGCCAATGTTAAAATAGTCTTTCTCATTATTTATATTTTTGTTAGTTAGTGCTTGATTCTTATGGACGGTCGGCAGGACGGGTTCCCCACTTCGATGGCTGGTTGCCCATCTGCAGTTCGAGGGTGCCGCCCTTCATGATGTCGTTGTACATGATGTATGACTTGCTGTATCGCTTGCCGTTCAACTTCACAGACTGTACGTACATGTTTTCCTTGCTGTTGTTCTTGCAGACGATGTTGAAGGTCTTGCCCTTGCCCACGTTCAGTTCAGCCTTGTCGAAGATAGGGCTGCCGATGACGTACTTGCCGCCGGCTGGCTCTACCTGATAGAGACCTACGGAAGAAAGCACATACCATGCTGACATCTGACCCACGTCTTCGTTGCCGCTCAAACCGTCGAAGTCATCCTTGTACATCTCGTCCAGTGTCTGTCTGAGCAGACGGGCAGCCTTCCAAGGCTGACCTACATAGTTGTACATATAGAGCACGTGATGGCTAGGCTCGTTGCCATGAGCATACTGACCAATCAGACCAGAGATGTCTGGAGAAGCATTGGCACCCATCTCACCGGTAACGATGAAGAGAGAGTCGAGCTTGGTCACGAACTTCTTTTCGTTGCCGAAGAGCTTCACGAGTCCGTGAACATCATGAGGCACCAGCCAGGTATATTGCCATGCATTTCCCTCGGTATAGTCATCTTCACGATGCTCGGCAGAGAATGGGTTGAAAGGAACACGGAACTTGCCGTCAGAACTCAGACCGCGCATAAAGCCGGTCTCCTTGTCGAAGTACTTGCTGTAAGCCTTTGATCTGTTCTCGAAGTACTTGGCATCTTCCTTCTTTCCCAGCATGCGAGCCACCTTTGCCACACAGGCATCAGCCAGCGCATATTCCAAGCCCTTGGCAACGGTTTCCTTGGTAGGCTCCTTGTCGTATGGCAGATAACCGTACTTCTTGAGCAATCCCATACCACGCTCATCGAGCATAGCCGACTTCTTCATCGCCTCGTAGGCTCCTTCCTTATCCTTCACATAGCCCTTCAGTACCATATCGGCAAGAACAGGAATACCTGGGTTACCCACCATACAGTTGGTTTCGTTACCCATCAGATGCCATACTGGCAACTTGCCCTGCTGGCGATAGATATTGATGAAGGTGCTTGCCATATCTGGCAACATGTCGGTATGGATCATGGTCATCAATGGATGAGCTGCACGATAGGTGTCCCAGAGTGACAAGGTGGTATAATTGGTGAAGTTGCCGTCATAGACCTTGCCGTCGGCACCGCGATACTGACCGTTGACATCTGAGAAGACAGATGGAGCGGTCATGGTATGATACATGGCTGTGTAGAAGATGCGGCGGGAGGTAGAATCGCTGGTCTCGATGTTCACCTTAGCCAATTCCTTGTTCCAGGCAGCATCTGCATCAGCTACTACCTGACGGAAATCCCAGCCCGGAATCTCCTTCTCCAGGTTCAGCTTGGCGTTCTCTGCACTTACAGCGGACATACCGGTCTTCACCAACAATGGCTTGGTGACATCAGCAGCGGTAATCAGCCATCTGCCGGTGCCCAGTGGCTTCACGGTAACAGGCTGGGAGAATTCTGCGAAGAAGAATGCCTTCTGGTCGTTCGCCCATCCCTTGGAGAAACGGTGACCAGCCACGGTGGTAGCTGTGGTGTTATCTACATTGAAGTCCTTGGCTCCATCCCAGCCGATACCCTGCTTCAGGTCGAGTACCAGCTGTGCCTGCTGTGCATCAGCACCGAAGGTATAGCGCTGGAAGCCGGCACGCTGGGTAGCGGTCAGCTCCACCCATACATTAGGCTGTTGCAGTTTGACTGCATAGTATCCAGGGCGCACGTTCTCGTTGTCGTGACTGAACTTGATTTGTTTCTGGTTGCCATCTACTACGGGCAGGAATGCCACGTCGCCCAGGTCGCCGATACCGGTACCGCTCAGGTGCTGGTGTCCGAAACCGATGAGGATGGAGTCAGAATGATGATAGCCGGAGCACCAGTCCCATCCGCGGGATGGTTCTGTAGGACCTAACTGGACATATCCGAACGGAACGTTGGCTCCGAGGAAAACGTGTCCATGTCCACCTGTTCCGATTCGAGGGTTGACAAACTGAGTTAGCTTGCCCGACTTAGCCTGTTGGGCAAGCGATACCTGAGAGTAGCCGCCGGCTAATACGCAGGTCATCATTAAAAGATTTATAATTCTCTTTCTCATAATGCTATAGTAACATCTACGGAATAATTGAATAAATTAGGTTATTTGTAATAAAACTAATAATACTGCAAAGATACGAAAAAAATGGGAAAAACGGCACAATTCTATATATTTTTTAACTAAACTTTCATTGGATATTTTATTCATCGGATTACGCTGAGTTTACGGAACCTTAACCTCCTTCCTCGGATTACGCACGGATTTTAGACGGAAAGCGACCTCACGGTCGTAACGATACCCCTAAAAATGGGAAAGACAGCAGGATGCCTTTATGGCGTCAGCCTATGGCCGGTAGGCCAAATTCCGTTTAAATTCCGTGCGTAATCCGTACAGCAAGAATGCTCTTCCGATAATTCCGTGTAATCCGATGATGAAAAATGCTTTTATCTTGTTTTTCTCTCTTTGTGTTATTTTGAAATAAATAATATTGTTTGTACTTTCAAAATGAAAGATAAAATAGGTTCTTATATTTAAATATGTAATTATCTACCTTTTCTTAAGACAAAAGGTAACGGAAATCTTTCGTATATTGACAAAAAGTAGTAATTTTGCAGCCGAAACATAACAAAATGTTATTTGTTTTAGGTAAAAAGAGATAAAAATAACCGTAAAAGAAAGGAAAAGATATTATGTGTGGAATCGTATCTATCTTCAATATTCAGGAGCAAACTCCTGAATTGCGACAGCAAGCGCTTCGTATGAGTCAGAAGATCCGCCATCGCGGACCAGACTGGAGCGGAATCTACTGTGGTGGTTCTGCTATCCTGGCACATGAGCGTCTGAGCATTGTTGACCCGGAAAGTGGTCGCCAACCTTTGTTTGCACCAGACAAAAAACAGGTGCTTGCCGTAAACGGTGAGATTTATAATCATCAGAATATCCGTGCCCGTTTTGCCGGTAAATACCAGTATCAGACCGGTTCCGACTGTGAGGTGATTCTTTCTCTCTATCGTGAGATGCGAGCAGATTCCGACTTTGATACCTTAATATATAAAGGTGAGGATGCGCTCCACGCCCGTACCTCCAAGATGCTTGAAGAGCTGAACGGTATCTTTGCCTTCGCCCTTTACGATGCTGAGCGTGATGAGTTCCTCATCGCCCGCGACCCTATCGGCGTAATTCCTCTTTATATTGGTTATGATAAGGATGGAAAAGTGCTGGTGGCAAGCGAGTTGAAGGCTCTGGAAGGCCAGTGCGACCATTATGAGCCATTCCTTCCGGGCCATTATTATTACAGCAAGAACCCTGGCATGAAGCGTTACTATACCCGTGATTGGTTTGAATACGCTGCCATGCAGAAGAAATATCAGATTGATGATAAGAAGAAGGCTGAAGCCCAGCTGAAGGATGCGGAACCTCAGGAAGAGGCAGCCGTGAAGGAGATTCACGATGCCCTCGAAGCATCCGTCAAGCGCCAGCTGATGAGCGATGTTCCTTACGGTGTTCTCCTCAGTGGTGGTCTCGATTCTTCCGTCATCTCTGCCGTAGCCGAAAAATTCTCTTCTACCCGTGTGGAGAACGGTGGCGAAACCAAGGCTTACTGGCCTCGACTTCACTCCTTTGCCGTGGGCTTGAAGGGTGCGCCTGATTTGGCAAAGGCACGACTGGTTGCTGATCACATCGGTACCGTGCATCACGAAATCAACTACACCATCCAGGAAGGTCTGGATGCCATCCGTGATGTCATCTACTTCATCGAGACCTACGATGTTACCACCGTTCGTGCTTCTACCCCGATGTATCTCCTGGCGAGAGTCATCCGAAGCATGGGTATCAAGATGGTACTTTCCGGCGAGGGTGCCGACGAGGTATTCGGAGGTTATCTCTACTTCCACAAGGCACCGGACGCCAAGGCTTTCCACGAGGAAACCGTGCGCAAGCTCGGCAAACTCTATCTCTACGATTGCCTGAGAGCCAACAAGAGTCTGGCTGCATGGGGCATCGAGGGCCGTGTGCCTTTCCTCGACAAGGAGTTCCTGGATGTAGCGATGGGTATGAACCCGGTTTTGAAGATGTGTCCTGACAAGACCATCGAGAAGAAGGTGGTTCGTGAGGCATTTGCCGATCTGCTTCCTGAGGAAGTAGCATGGCGACAGAAGGAGCAGTTCTCCGATGGAGTGGGCTATTCATGGATTGATACCCTGAAGCAGATTACCGCATCAGCCGTCAGCGACGAGCAGATGGCGCATGCTGCCGAGCGATTCCCTATCAATCCTCCACAGAACAAGGAGGAGTATTATTATCGCTCTATCTTCGCCGAGCATTTCCCAAGCGACAGCGCTGCCAAGAGTGTGCCTAGCGTGCCAAGCGTAGCCTGCTCTACAGCCGAAGCCCTTGCCTGGGATGCCTCTTTCAAGAATCAGAACGACCCTAGCGGTAGAGCCGTGGCGGGAGTTCATGAACAGGCGTATAAATAACATAGCTTTTACGAGCAAGCATATCAATAATAAAATAGTTAGAAATAACCGATATAAAACGAACAAGAAATGGAAAAAGGATTGTACAGTTCTGCCTATGAACACGATGCGTGTGGCGTAGGTATGGTGGTGAATATCCACGGTAACAAGAGTCATGAGCTGGTCGATAACGCCTTGAAGGTCCTCGAGAATATGCGCCATCGTGGTGCTGAGGGTGCCGATAACAAGACGGGTGATGGTGCCGGTATCATGCTCCAGATTCCACATGAGTTTATTCTTCTTCAGGGTATCCCTGTACCGGAAAAGGGAAAATATGGTACAGGTCTCGTCTTCTTGCCTAAGGATGAGAAGAAACAGCAGGATATCCTCTCTATTATGATCGAAGAGATTGAACGTGAGGGACTTCAGTTGATGCATCTCCGCAATGTACCTACCAATCCAGACTGTCTGGGTGAGGCTGCATTGAGCAATGAACCTGCCATCAAACAGGTGTTCATTACAGGTGTGACAGATGATAAGGTGCCTGTCTTCGAGCGCACCCTCTATCTCATCCGCAAGCGTATCGAGAAACGAATCAGCGATCCTGATTTCTATATCTGTTCGTTGTCTAATTCGAACATCGTATATAAGGGTATGTTGAGCAGCCTTCAGCTGCGTCAGTACTATCCTGATTTGACTAATAATTATTTTACAAGCGGTCTGGCTTTGGTTCACTCCCGTTTCTCTACCAACACCTTCCCTACATGGAGCTTGGCTCAGCCATTCCGTCTCCTTGCCCACAATGGTGAGATCAATACCATCCGTGGCAACCGTGCCTGGATGAAGGCTCGTGAGAGTGTGTTGAGCAGTGAGGCTCTGGGCGATATCCGTGAGATTTCTCCTATCGTCCAGCCTGATATGAGTGACTCTGCCAGTCTCGACAATGTATTTGAGTTCTTCGTGATGAGCGGTCTGTCATTGCCTCATGCCATGGCTGTGATGGTGCCAGAGAGTTTCAACGACAAGAACCCTATCTCTGAGGATCTGAAGGCTTTCTATGAGTATCACTCTATCCTGATGGAGCCATGGGATGGTCCTGCCGCCCTGCTCTTCAGCGATGGCCGCTATGCCGGTGGTATGCTCGATAGAAATGGTCTGCGCCCTGCACGCTACACCATCACCAAGAACGATATGATGGTGGTGGCTTCTGAGGTGGGTGTGATGGATTTCGACCCAACCGAGATTGCCGAGAAGGGCCGTCTGCAGCCTGGTAAGATTCTTCTGATTGATACCCAGGAAGGCAAGATTTACTATGATGGCGAAATCAAGGAGCGCCTGGCTGAGGCTCATCCTTACCGCCAGTGGCTGAACACCAACCGTATTGAACTGGAAAAGTTGCGCAGCGGGCGAAAAGTGGAAAACGCTGTGGAAAACCTCACTCGCAAGGAATTGGAGTTTGGTTTTGGCGAGGAAGACATCGACGGTACCATCATCCCGATGGCTACCAAGGGTCAGGAGCCTACTGCATCCATGGGTAATGATACCCCTCTTGCTGTGCTTTCCGACCAGCCACAGATCTTCTTCAACTACTTCCGTCAGCAGTTTGCTCAGGTTACCAACCCTGCCATCGACTCCATCCGTGAGAACCTTGTGATGAGTCTTACCGAGTATATCGGTAGAGTGGGTTCCGGCATTCTGAACCCGGACGAGAGCAACTGCAAGATGGTTCGTCTGCCACATCCTATCCTGACCAATACCCAGCTGGATATCCTTCAGAATATCCGCTACAAGGGATTCAATACCGTCAAGCTTCACATGATTTTCGAAACCGCCAAGGGCGAAGAAGGATTGCATGAGGCTCTGGATGAACTCTGCAAGCAGGCAGCACAGAGCGTGGATGATGGTTACAACTACATCATCTTGAGCGACCGTGGCGTGGATGAGACCCATGCAGCCATCCCATCATTGCTCGCCGTAAGCGCCGTACATCATTATCTGATTGATGCCGGCAAGCGTGTACAGACAGCCCTCATCGTTGAGAGCGGTGAGATTCGTGAGGTAATGCATGCCGCCCTCTTGTTGGGTTACGGTGCATCAGCCCTCTGTCCATACTTGACATACGCCATCCTCGACGACCTCGTAAAGAAGGGAAAGATTCAGGAGGATTACCATACAGCCGAGCAGAACTACATCAAGGCTGTGAAGAAGGGCTTGTTCAAGATTATGGCTAAGATGGGTATCTCTACCATCCGAAGCTATCGTGGTGCCAAGATCTTTGAGAGCATCGGCTTGAGCGAGAGTCTGCTGAAGAGCTACTTCGGAACAGAGGTGAGCACCATCGGCGGTATCGGACTCGAGACCATCGCCCGTGATGCCATTCGCCTGCACGACAAGGCATTCGAGACCAAAAAGCTCGACTTTCTGCCAAGTATGGGACAGTTCCACTATCGCAAGGACGGTATCAAGCACGCTTGGAACCCAGAGACCATCGCCACCCTGCAGCTCGCAACCCGCAAGGGCGATTATGATCTCTTCAAGAAATATACACATCTCGTTGACGATAAGCAGGAGCCTATCTTCATCCGCGACTTCTTCAGCTTCCGCAAGAATCCTATCTCTATTGATAAGGTGGAGCCGGTAGAGGAAATCGTGAAGCACTTCGTTACCGGTGCGATGAGTTTCGGTGCCCTCTCCAAGGAGGCTCACGAGGCAATGGCACTCGCCATGAATGCCCTCGGTGCCCGAAGCAATACCGGTGAAGGTGGTGAGGATAACGAGCGATTCCATTCTACTCAGGATGGCATCAGCCTCTCCAGCAAGACCAAGCAGGTGGCTTCCGGTCGATTCGGTGTGACAACAGAATATCTCGTGAATGCAGAGGAAATCCAGATCAAGGTGGCACAGGGTGCTAAACCGGGTGAGGGTGGTCAGTTGCCTGGCTTCAAGGTCAACGAGGTCATCGCCAAGACCCGTCACTCTATCCCTGGCATCAGTCTGATTTCTCCTCCACCTCATCACGATATCTACAGTATCGAGGATTTGGCTCAGCTCATCTTCGACCTCAAGAATGTGAACCCTAAGGCGGCTATCTCTGTGAAGTTGGTAGCTGAGAGTGGTGTGGGTACCATCGCTGCTGGTGTGGCTAAGGCAAAGGCAGACCTCATCGTTATCTCTGGTGCTGAGGGTGGTACGGGTGCCAGCCCTGCATCCAGCATGCGTTTCGCAGGTATCTCTCCTGAAATCGGACTTTCTGAAACCCAGCAGACTTTGGTGAAGAATGGTCTTCGTGGTCAGGTTCGCCTGCAGGTAGATGGTCAGTTGAAGAGCGGTCGTGACATCATCCTCATGGCTTTGCTCGGTGCAGAGGAATTCAGTTTCGGTACGGCAGCCCTCATCGTCTTGGGTTGTGTCATGATGCGTAAGTGTAACCTGAATACCTGTCCTATGGGTGTTGCCACACAGGATCCTAAGCTCCGTGCGCACTTCCGTGGCAGTTACAAGTACCTCATCAACTACTTCCGCTTCCTTGCCGAGGAGGTTCGTGAGTATCTGGCTGAGATGGGTTACACCTCATTGAACGATATCATCGGTCATACCGAGCTCATCGTCCGCAAGAAGGATGAGGAGGTTGTTCCTGTCGAGGGTGCTGATGCCGTAGAGCCAGAGGTGGCTGAGAGCATCAAGGAGAAGGCAGACTTGCTCGATTTCTCCCGTCTCTTGCATCGTGAGACAGGCCATTGCTCACTCTATCATACTACCGAGCAGATTCATGACCTCGACAATGTACTCGACCAGCAGTTGATCCGTGGTGCCCAGCGTGCCATCGAGAATCAGGAAGAGGTGAACCTCGACTTCGCCATCAAGAATACCGACCGTGCTGCCGGTGTGATGCTGAGCGGTATGATTGCCAAGAAATATGGTGAGGCTGGTCTTCCAGACAAGACCGTGAACGTGAAGTTCAAGGGTTCTGCAGGTCAGAGCTTCGGTGCCTTCCTGGTGAAGGGAGTAGATTTCAAGCTCGAGGGTGAGACCAATGACTATTTCGCAAAGGGACTTTCAGGAGGTCGTATTTCCATCCTTCCTCCTATCCGCAGCAACTTCTCTGCCGAGGATAACATCATCGCCGGTAACACCGGTCTGTATGGTGCCACAAGCGGTGAGTTGTATATCAATGGTAAGGTAGGCGAGCGCTTCGGTGTTCGTAACTCCGGTGCCATCGCCGTGATAGAGGGTGCTGGCGACCACTGCTGCGAGTATATGACGGGCGGTAGAGTAGTAGTGCTCGGTGAAACCGGTCGTAACTTCGCCGCTGGTATGAGTGGTGGTGTTGCCTATGTATGGGATAAGAACCACAACTTCGATTACTTCTGTAACATGGATATGGTGGAGATCAACCTCGTGGAGGACAGCACCTATCGCAAGGAGTTGCACGAGCTGATCCGTCAGCATTATCTCTACACCGGCAGTAAGCTGGCACGTACCATGCTCGATGACTGGAACCACTACGTAGAGGATTTCATCCAGGTAGTGCCAATCGAGTATAAGCGAGTTCTCCAGGAGGAGCAGGTAAAGAAGTTGCAGCAGAAGATTGCGGATATGCAGCGAGACTACTAACTTTGAACTTTGAACTTGGAACATTGAACTTTATGATTAGTATCGAGAGCTATAACTCTATGAAGCATATCATAAAGTTCAAAGTTCAATGTTCAAAGTTCAAAGGAAAAAAGTTCAAAGTTCAAAGCTCAAAGTTCAAAGGGAACAAAGTTCAAAGTAAAAAAAGTTCAAAGTTCAAAGTTCAAAGTTCAAAGTAAAACGATGGGAAATCCAAAAGCATTTTTGACTATACCTCGCAAGGAAGCAGGTTATAGACCAATTCACGATAGAATCCTCGACTTCAGCGAGGTAGAACAGACATTGAATAGCAACGACCGCCGACAGCAGGCTTCCCGTTGCATGGATTGTGGCGTGCCTTTCTGCCACTGGGCTTGTCCGCTGGGCAACAAGGCACCGGAGTGGAATGATGCGCTCTACAAGGGCGACTGGGAGTTGGCTTACCGTCTCCTCAATTCCACCAACGACTTCCCGGAGTTCACAGGACGCATCTGTCCTGCACTCTGCGAGAAGGCTTGTATCCTGAATCTCATGGATCATGAACCGACCACCAACCGTGAGGATGAGTGCGCCATCGTGGAGCACGCCTTCCAAGAGGATTATGTTCATGTTGAGATTCCGGAGCGTAATGGCAAGACGGTGGCTGTCATCGGTGCCGGTCCTGCAGGATTGGTAGCTGCCAATCAGTTGAACCACAAGGGATATAAGGTAACAGTCTTTGAGGCACGTGAGAATGCCGGTGGTCTGTTGCGTTACGGTATTCCTAACTTCAAGCTCAATAAGAGCATCATCGACCGCCGTCTCCGTCTTCTCGAAGAGGAGGGCATCGAGTTCAGATACAATCAGCAGATAGACGTTACCAAGTTGCCGGAAGGCTTCGATGCCTACGTGGTATCTACCGGTACACCGACAGCCCGCGACCTGAAGATTCCTGGAAGAGAGCTGAAGGGTGTTTACTTCGCCCTCGAACTGCTTTCTCAGCAGAACCGTATCCTTGCGGGTATGGAGTTCTCTAAGGACGAACTGGTTAACTGCAAGGGCAAGGATGTATTGGTCATCGGTGGTGGTGATACGGGTTCCGACTGTATCGGTACGGCTCACCGCCAGGGTTGCAAGAGCGTAACCCAGATCGAGATCATGCCTAAGCCGGTAGAAGGCCCTGAGGATCCTAAGAATCCTTGGCCAAACTGGCCTCGCACCCTGAAGACCACCTCCAGTCATGAGGAAGGTTGTACCCGTCGCTGGAACATCAACTCTCTGGAGTTCCTGGGAAAGAACGGCAAGCTGACAGGTGTGAAGGTTCAGCCTATCGACTGGAAGCCAAACCCAGAGGGTGGTCGCCCACTGATGGTAGAGGCTGGTGAGCCGGAAATCATCAAGGCAGAGGCAGTATTCCTGGCAATGGGCTTCCTGAAGCCACAGCAGCCGGAGTTTGCCGAGAATGTCTTCGTAGCAGGTGATGCTGCCAGCGGAGCTTCTCTGGTGGTTCGTGCCATGGCAAGCGGTAGAAAGATTGCTGCTCAGGTAGATAAGTTCCTGAACAAGTAATATTCGGTTATTTTTAACTATAAGTGTAGGGAGGTAAACCTTGTGATGAGGTAAGCCTCCCTTTTTTGTGCTCGGTAAGTGACTTACTTACGGGTGCTAAGTGACTTGTTTACGAGGTCTAAGTAAGATACTTATGGTGCTAAGGCGACTTGTCCCGGAATGACAGAGTGACACCGATGACAGCATTTTCTTAAAAAATCTCTCGCGTAGGCGGGCGGGAGGCTGATTGGAGAAATTTTTCCTGCCCGCCCGCGCGTAGGATTTTTTTAGAAAACAAGTGTCATAAGTGTCATCGAGTCTCTCTTTCTTTTCCTCTTCTTTTCTTTATTTATTAGACAACTGAAGTGTCTTCTTGTTTGGTCGGTTGATGTAGGTCAAGTTGGTTGACAAGGATATTTTCGTGAAAACGTTATCATTGTGGTAAAATAGGGGAGAAAAGGAGGAGAAAAGGGGAAATAATGCTTAAAATATTTAAAATTTAAGGCTTTTTGCTAAAAATAATAGGGCAAAAACATTTTAATTCAAAAAAAAGCTTTACCTTTGCAGCGGTATATATACATTTTGGTAACGATAAAATTGGAAACTAAGAATGAGTAAAGTAGGAGGGTGACGGCAAGACCTAAGTCAACAACATACACTGGCTGCATCGTCGAGCCGAATCTTTCTTCAATATAATGAGTTAGACAACATAAGTTTAATTAAATTTTTTATAAAAAATGAAAAGACAATTAACTAGTATTTTGCTCTTCTCTGCCCTCTTGGTGGGTGGAGCTAGCACTTTCGTATCTTGTACAGATCACGAAAGCGACAGTGCTTACAACACTAGCATTTCTCTGGCTGATGCTATCGCTAAGCAGAAGTCTGATTTGACAGACCTTAATCTGTGGTTGGGTAAGTTGAAGGAGGAGAATCCTTCATTGGCTAAAGCTATTGACGCTCGTATCAAGGCTAACTGGGAGGCTATGGACAAGGGCGCTATCTCTGAATTGGGTCAGTATGCTACATTGGATGCTGCTATTCAGGGTTCTAATGCTTATCAAAAGCTCGATAAGAAGGTTGATGAACACATCAAGGCTATCGAGAATTTGCGTACGAAGGACGAAGAAGCTGCTAAGAAGTTCACTGAATCTTTGAATAAACGTCTTGAGAAGATTGAGGGTTCTGTATCTGGTGAGGCTGAGGCTCGTAAGAAGGTACAGGCTGTTTACGACCAGGCTTTCGATTACTTGGTAAACAAGAACCTTACTAGTATCGCTATCAATGCAACAGAGAACCCTGTTTTGGGTTACTACAACGCTGCATTCCTTGGCTCTAAGTTGAACTTGGTTTCTTCTTTCTATGGTACTGCTGCTGCACAGAACCAGGATTGGGATATCACTAAGGGTGAGTTCTTGAACAATGGTGATGCTGGTAAGATTTATATTACTTTGAACCCAAATGAGATTGATCCTGAGTGTATCACTGATCTCAAGTTGGTTGATAGCCAGGGTAACGAGGCTAAGGGTTTCAAGCTGGGTGATATCCAGACAACTGATAGAGTTCTGACTTACGGTTTCACTAAGGCTGCTTCAGCTAATGGTTTCTATGAGGTTCCTGTTCTTGCAACGGATCCAGCTAACGATGACTTCTCTTTGAATAAGGGTGAGTTGAAGGAGGCTGCTAAGAATGTTCTTGCTAAGTTGCAGAACCCTAAGGAGTCTAACTTGAACTTGAGCCAGATTGCTACAACTTTGTATCGCTCTGTAAACAATCAGTTGAAAGCTTATACTGTTAAGGCTACATACTATTTGTATGATCCAACTGTTATAAACGAGGATGGCTCTAAGGGCGCTTTAGTTGAGAAGCATCAGGTTGCTCCTACATACGATATGGCTGCATTCGCTGTTAAGCCATTGTCTTTCAATACTTTGAAGGATAACCAGAGCTTGAAGAACCTCGGCTTGGCTCTCGATAAGTATATGTTGCCTACATTGTCTGACAAGTTGGGTAAGTTCATGAATGCTCTCGACTTCCAGATTAAGAATGAGGATGGTAAGCAGATCAAGATGTACTCAATGCTTTCTGCAAAGAATATTCGTTGCTGGGAAGAGGGTAATGACGTAATCATTTCTAATGGTAATGATACTTATACATTGAAGAATACTAAGATTGCAAAGGAATTGCATTCTTGGAACTTGAATGGTAATGTATATCAACTTGTTTACCGTCCAGAATGGGGTGGTTATGCATGGTCTGGTACTGATATTGTTGTTGAAGAACATGAGAGATTGTTTATCTTTGAGACAACAGATAATACAATCGATGAGTTGATTGGCTCTATCAACGATCAGATTGGTACACAGTTGCAGCCAGTTAAGGATGCTATCACCAACGCTGCTACAAAGTGGGACAATGCAATCACTCCAGTAAACAACTTGCTCCACAAGATCAATGCTCACATCTCTGATGTTAACCAGTTGTTGCAGCCTACTATGCTTTACAAGAGCAGCAAGACTGGTGACTGGAATACTTTGAGCACACTCAAGGGTAAGCTCGGTACTCGTATGACAGGTACAGGTTCTACTGTTCTCGTTGCTACATCTTGGACTGGTGAGCTCCTCGCTCCTGCTTACAAGAAGTCTGTTTATGTAAAGGGCAACCCAGCTGGTGCTAAGGTTACTTTGATGGACGGTAAAACTCCTGCTAAGAAGTTTGCTGGTAGCACTCAGAAGGTATTGTTCACAGCTACAGCTAAGGGTAACTACACTATCGTTTACGAGGCAGTTGACTACTCTGGCGTTTCTGTAAAGAAGGAATATCATATCACTGTAGAGTAATGTAAGTAACGAATAGATGGCGACACTCGTTGCCGCCTTCTACAAGTCTTAATATAAACATTATATAATAAATAAGAATTAAAATTATGAAATTAAATAAAGTATTACTGTCAGGTGTTATTGCTTTGAGTTGCGTTAGTGCGTCAGCTCAGGAAGCAGATAAGACTGTTAATGTCTTCACTCCACATTGGTATGCTCAGGCACAGGTTGGTGGCCAGTACACATTGGGTGAGATCGGTTTCGGTAAGTTGTTGTCTCCAAATGTACAGGTAGGCATCGGCTATAACTTCAATAAGGTTGTAGGCGCTCGCTTCTCTTTGAATACATGGCAGAGCAAGGCTGGTCAGAACGTGGCTGGCAACGTTTACAAGTGGAAGTGGAACTATGTAGCTCCTATGGTTGACGCTACATTCAACCTCACAAACCTCTTCTGCGAGTACAACCCAGACCGTTTGGTTGAGGTCGGCGTATTCGGTGGTATCGGCGCTAACATCGCTTGGGGTAATGACGAGGCTGCTGATGCTCAGAAGGCTATCCTCGCTGGTGCTGGTAAGAACCTCGCTGAGGTTCAGGCTCCTTTGGAGAACCTTTGGGATGGTACAAAGACTCGCTTCGTTGCACGTGTAGGTGCTAACGTTGACTTCCGCGTAAGCGATCGCGTTAAGTTGGGCGTTGAGCTTTCTGCTAACACATTGAGCGACAAGTACAACTCTAAGAAGGCTGGTAACCCAGACTGGTACTTCAACGCATTGGTAGGTGTAAAGGTTGCTCTTGGTGAGACTCATACCACTAAGGTAATCCCTGCTCCAAAGCCAGTAGAGAAGATCATCGAGCGTATCATCGAGAAGCCAGCTCCAGCTCCAGCTCCTAAGGTTGAGTCTAAGGTTGTTGAGGAGAACTTCCGTCGTGATATCTTCTTCCCAATCGGTAACACTAACATCGCTAAGTCTCAGAGAACTAAGATCGCTGAGATCGTTGAGTACATGAAGGAGAACCCAGATGCTAAGATCACTTTGACTGGTTATGCAGATAAGGGTACTGGTTCTGTACGCTTCAACGATAAGATTGCTGCTCGCCGTGCCTTGACTGTTTACAACACACTCGCAGCTAAGGGTGTTGCTAAGAGCCGCATGATCAAGCAGTCTAAGGGTTGCCGCGTTCAGCCTTTCGAGGAGAACGATATGAACCGTGTTACTATCTGTATTGCTAAGTAATTAAGGTTTAGCTAGAATACATTAGTAAACTAAATAACATAACCGATCTTCATTCTTACTATGTAAGCGATGAAGACCGGTTATTTTTTTACAGTTTCTGTTTAAATAAATGAGAATGAGAAAAAGACTATACGTACTTTTGATTTCCTGCGCTACCTTGCTCTCTGCTCACGCTCAGTTGAGCGACAAAGGATACTACCGTATTCAGAATGTGAATACCAAAAGATGGATGTCACTCTCTGACGATACAAGTACGGGTGTTGACAATGTATCTATGACGGCAGACTGTGGCGCCCTCGTCACCAAGCGCATCTGGGAGGATGTGGTAACAGACCCGGGATCCATCTTCTTTATTGAGAAGTTGGCAGATTCCAGTATCAGACCGAACACCATCGAGGCAAATGTCAGCGGTCAGGGTACCAGCATCAAGGAACTGATCAACTATACCCTCCTCATCACCAAGGTAGGTTCTGCCTATCGTGCCTGGCAGCAGGAAAAGGGACAGCCAGTTACGCTCTGCGATCAGACAGCCGAGGATTATGATGTCAGTTCGGTCATCACAACGGGCGACAACTATGCCTGGAACATCACTCCGGTAGATGCAAGCACTAACTACATCGGTGTCAAGCCAACCGTAACGGTTGGAGGCAAGAAGTATGCGGCTCTCTTCACCGGTTATCCTTATACCCTGGCAGAGGGTATGAAGGCATACTATATCAATAAGGTGGATGAGGCAAGAGGGGTAGCTGTCTATAAGGAACTCACAGGCGTGATTCCTGCCAAGACTCCTGTGCTGGTAGAGTGTGTATCCGATGATGTGAAGGATAATCTGGTAACACCGGTTATCAATTCTGCAGCCATTCCAGCAGATAACGCTGCCACTGGTATCTACTTCTGTCTGGGTGATAAGTGGACGGCTCATTACAACTCCACCAAGTTTGATGCTACCACTATGCGTGTGCTGGCAGTCAGTGCAGCCGGTAAGCTTGCAGCTACCACTGCTACCGATAACCTCAGCACCGTGGCAATCAAAGAGAAGGATGCCAGCGGACAGCGCAAGACCATTACCGCTATCCCAGCCAACAGCTGGTATCTGAAGGTGTCTGCCAGTGCTCCTAAGGAATTGACCCTGATGAGTGCCGATGAGTATGCTACCGGAATTACCCATGTCAGCAATTCTACAGACAAGCATACCTATGATGTCTATACCTTGCAGGGTGTACAGGTGAAGAAGAATGCAGCTTCGCTGGATAACCTCCCTCAGGGAATCTATATCGTGAATGGTAAAAAAGTAGTTATCAAGTAAATAAAAAGCTCCAAACTCTTGTCAGTTTGGAGCTTTTTGCGTAACTTTGCAGCCGAATTTAATGAAAATCAAGAATTTATGAAGAAATATGTATTTGCCTTGGCAGCCTGGCTGCTGCCAACCCTGGGTACTTTCGCCCAAACATTCAGTGAACCCTGCATTCCTGGCAAGGTATTCACCAAGAGTATTGATGCTTCCGTGACGATGGGTACCACTGGTATTGGTGTAGATGTTGCGCTGCCCATCAGTGAGGTGGTGAAAGTACGTACCGGTTTCTCCTGGATGCCTCGTTTTCATGCAACCATGAACTTTGGCGTAAAGGTGGGCAACCAGCAGGATACCGAAGAGGAACAGAACAAGAAGTTTGATAAACTCGCTGATATGTTGGAGGAGATGACCGGTACCCGTGTGGATAAGAGTATCGACATGGTGGGCACACCCACCATGGACAACTTCAAGCTCCTGGTAGAGGTGCATCCTTTCCGCAACAAGAACTGGCACGTAACGGGTGGTTTCTATTGGGGACCTTCTCAGATAGCCAAGGCGGAAAATGCCGTATATGATGGTACTTCCCTGGTGGCTGTCAATATGTACAACAACCTCTATGAGCGTGTAAAGGCTTCTTATGAGTACTTCATTCCTTATATGTCGCTGAACGGACAGACCGTTTATGCCGACAAGGCGCTTTATGATAAGTTCATGAGCTATGGTCACATGGGTGTGAACCTGGGTGAACGTGAGGACGGATCTATGTTCCGTCTGGAACCGGATGAGAATAATAATGTGTCGGCACGTATCAAGGTAAACAACTTCAAGCCTTATCTGGGTTTCGGCTATGGTGGCAGACTCTTCAAGGATAATGATGACTATTGGGTATCTTTCGATGCCGGTGTTCTCTTCTGGGGTGGTACTCCTAAGGTTGTTACCAATAATATATATAAGATGACAGTAGATGAGAATGGTAACAAGCATGAGAGTATGGAACCAGGCGTGGATTTGGCAAAGGATGTGAAGAACGTACCGGGTAAGGTAGGCGACTATGTGAAGTTCTTCAAGGGAGTGAAGGCTTATCCAGTATTGGAGCTTCGTTTGACCCGCCGAATCTGGGTGAAATAAGGTAGGATGTGTGCCTACACACCCAGATGGCTTAAAAACGGCGATTTGGGGCGAAAATAGGCGATTTAAGGTGTAAAAGTGTTTAAGACTGTTAAATAATGGCGGTTTTTGAAACTTTTTCCTCCGAAAATTTGGTGGTTTCGCAAAATGTTAGTACTTTTGCACTCGCTTTTGAGAAATCACTTCTCTTAGCAATATAAGAAAGAGTTCTTTGAAAGATTTTACATAAACAGACAAGTAGTACAAGAAGCGGTTAACTTCTTAGAAATAAGAAAGTTGACTGGGTAAAAGAAACGAACCGTCAAGTAATTGACAAGTCAGGTTTACTAAGCTTCAATAAACGAAAAGGATATTCGTCCTAAGTACAGACAACAAACACCGATTGCTTCAGCAATGAGGCAAGAAGTAAAAATGATATTTTACAATGGAGAGTTTGATCCTGGCTCAGGATGAACGCTAGCTACAGGCTTAACACATGCAAGT
>ERZ772893.120-NODE-120-length-115284-cov-48.319720_pt1 | contig 115284 bp, 94 predicted proteins | sample MGYA00511482_ERZ772893 | MGnify/ENA primary metagenome ERZ772893 (study PRJEB29015, sample SAMEA2737687) | human gut metagenome | biome: human gut; feature: human-associated habitat; material: faeces | place: China | collected 2012 ... | reverse complement strand
CGATCTGGACAGCAGGATTGTTTAATAATGGACAGCGGATTTATTATCCGCGTTCAAGCCTTAATATTGAAGAAGAATAATTTAAGAAAAAATTTGATACACGAGGGACATCGGTTCCCGTTGAAAACATGGAATTCCAAACACGGAAAGAGGAATCTATCCATGTTTACACACTTTCCAAAAGACCGGAAAAACCTTGTTTCTCAAGATTTCCTGTTTTCAAAATCATAGCAGGCTATCTTTTTTATTAAAAAAATGATTTTCTTGGAAATATATCATCAGCAGGGGAGAACGCGGATAATAAATCCGTAGAAATGTTTCTCCATGAGTTTGCCGCTGGCTGATGATGAAGAGAAAGGAAAGCCTTTTTCCTGTGGTTGTCCGGAATATATTTCCCCGTCCCGGAATTATGGAATAGATGCCTTGCGCATTGTCGCCATGATGATGGTTTTAATTCTTCATCTTTTGGCCTCCATTGATGTTTTGTCTTTGGAGAACCATGGGTCCGCTTCCTATAATGTCGGGTGGCTGCTGGAGATTGCCGCTTATTGCGGTGTGAATTGTTATGCGTTAATTACAGGATATGTGTGCTGCGACGGAACGTTCAGGTATGAACGTGTGGTTTCCTTATGGTTTCAGGTTGTTTTTTATACATGGGGCAGTTTGCTGCTGGCGCTGTTGTTTTTCTCCCAGGAGGTTCAGTTGAGCAATATTCTGCATTCCCTTTTTCCCGTTTTATCCGGCCAGTATTGGTATGTGACGGCGTATGTGGGGCTGTTTTTCTTCATTCCGTTTCTTAACGCCCTGGGGAACAGGCTGACCAAATTACAGTTCCAGTATCTTCTGGTTACCGTTTTCGTGCTGTTTTCCGTTATTCCCACCCTGCTTCACACGGATGTGTTCCCGGTGGAAGAAGGGTATAGCATCTGGTGGCTGGGCATCCTTTACATGCTGGGGATGTATGTTAAAAAGCATGGCTTGCTGACGGGAATGAAAACGCGTCCGTTATGGATGTTTTATGCCGGATGCGTATGTTTTGCCTGGGTTTTCAAGATGGTTCTTAATGTGGTGTCTCCATACCTGATTGGGCAGATCAAGGGCGGTGGAATGTTTATTCGCTATAATTCTCCTTTTATTGTAGGGACGGCGGTTGCCCTGTTGCTGATTTTTTCCCGAATGCATTTTTCATCCCGAAGGGCTGTCTCCTGTATTTCATGGCTGGCGGCAGCGTCGTTCAGCGTTTATGTGCTGCATTGTAATGCTTTGATAGGAAAATGGTTTTTGTGGGATGTCTTTGAGTGGGCAGCGTCTTCTTCCTCAGCCCTGATGGTTGTGAACGTGTTGGCAATAGCCGCCGTGGTTTATGCCGGATGCGCCTTGGTGGACTCCGTGCGGCGTTATTTATTTAAGCTCATGAACGTGGAAAGGGGCGCCCGGGCGGTGACGGGCTTTTGCGGAAAGCTGGGGCATGCATTCCGGAAGATGTGCCGCCGGATAGATTCGCATCCCTAAGGATGAGGGAATGCCCTGTTCCGGCGGTTCCGGGCGGTTTTTGTCTGGAGCTGGGCTAGTTTTTATTATCGCTTTTATCCAGGAGGGTTTTAAGCCAGGGAATGACCAGGTCTTTTTTGAAGAAATGGTTGCGCGGGTCCACATTGGCGAAACGGAAAAAGGCGTCCCTGTCCAGACCTGCGGGCAATTGGCTGCCGTGCCAGCGTTGGGCAGGGTCCGCAAACCGGGGCTGGTGATGGTACTGGAAATGATCCGGCGCCCCGGCCATACGGTAGGCTGCGGAGATGAGCTGGAAGTCCCTGTCCAGGCCGCCTTCCGTGCAAATGACAGGGCGCGGAGCGAGAGCCGCCACGATGTCCGGGAAGTCGAATTGTTTCCAGAAGCCCGGAATGAGGTGGCGGATGGAGTTGGGAGCGGAACGCACGCCCCTGCCGTTGGGCATGGTCATGGTTTTGGCGCGTTCCAGCGTGCGGCACAGAAAGTCGTTATACACGAAGGCAAAGATATCCGGGTTCAGGCTGCCCAGAACCATCATGGGTTCCGTTCCCAGGGAGAAGCCGCTGAGGATAATATGGTTTTTTTGCGCCCAGGGGCGTGTTTTCACCCAATCCAGAATACATTGGTCCGCGTAGGAGGTGTAGCCCAGCCAGCTCCAGTCCATTTCCAGCAGGAAGCGGGCCAGGTTTTCATAATCGTGTGAAGAACGGCCTGCGGCGTGTTCCGCGTCTCCTTCTTCACCCGTTCCGGCATTGTCCACCACAATGGCCGCCCATCCCTGCCTGACATAATGGAAAGCCATGGCGTTGTTGCCCGGCTGCTGTACGGAAGGCTGGTCCAGATCCGGTGATGTTTCCCCCGCCAGCTCTTCCTTGGTCTGGTCTGACCCGGGAATGCAGAATAGCACGGGAACCGGATTTTTGTCTGAAGCGTTGTCCGGCAGGAGCACCAGGAACGGTACGGCGGCTCCCGGGAAGGGATAGGCTTCCCATTTTTCCACCCGGTAGTGTTCTCTTGGCACGGTTTTTACCAGAACGGGGGCGGGGATATCCGCCTGGGGGGGGAATTTCATCAGTTGTTGCATGGCTTTCCGGACTTTTTCCCGCCAGGCGGGGAAATCCTTCGGAGCCATATCCGGGGAAAATTCGCATGCCGGACGCAGTTTTTCCAGCATGGTCTGGACGATGCCCCGGGAGGAAACATGCCGCTGGTCGCTCCGGGATGAATGAAGCACCGCCCAGTCTGCCGCCCGGAATTTTTCACTGGGCGGGGTAAGGGAGAAGGAGGGAAGAGAAAGGGATGCCAATAGAAGAGAGAAAAAAACGGCGGGCTGAATAGTCATGAAGCCAGATTGCCATAAAAGAAGCTTCCATTGCAAGGTTGCAGCGGTGGTCTTTTCAGGTTGTTCCTGACGCATCGGAAGCTTGAGTTTTTCCGGGCAGGGCGGTAGTCTGGCCGCCGTCATGATGGCGGGGGGTAAGAGTCTTGGAAGCCCGGAACCGCGGGTATGCGGCCTGGGCCTGGCTTCCGGCTTCGGCATGGGGGCGGCAGTCCATCTTGCCGGGGTAAGGGAAGGGCGCAGAGTGTTGAAGCCGTTGAGCGAATTGTGGGGCGAAGGTAATCCCTGGGGCGATGTATTGAGCGGATGGATTCCAGACAGGGAATTGTTATGCAGCCGCAGGAACGGCCCTGCTTCCCAGCTGGCGCTGCTGTTGGCGCGCCAGGCCGTGGAGGACGCCGGATGGGGAAGGAAGGAATTGAGGGATGCCGCCCTGATTGTGGGCAGTTCCCGCGGGAATGCTTCCGGATGGCTGAGCCCGTGGCCGGGACGGCGGCCCATGAAAATTTTGGCCGTTCCCAATTCCCTGCATAGCGAACTTGCTTCCTGCGTCAGCATCGAATTGGGAATTTGCGGGCCTTATCACGTGCTGGCGAGCGGCTGTGCCGCCGGCCTGGATGCCGTAGGCATGGCCGCCATGCTGATGCGGCAGGGAGTTGTTAAGAGAGCGCTGGCTATCGGTCTGGATTTGCCTTTGTGCCGGGAGCTGCTGGGGACGTACTGGGCCTCCGGCATGCTTTCCCGCAATGGTTTGAATGATCCCTACGGCCCTCTGGCCGACGGCATGTGCATTTCCGAGGGAGGGGCGGCCATAGCCCTGGAATTGTCTTCTGCTCCAGGTATTTATGTGAAGGATTATCTGGTGAATTCCGATGCCTATAGCCCGCTGGGCATGCCGGAGGACGGAAAGAGCATAGCCGCCCTGCTGGAGGCTGCTTTGAAAAGTCGGGATGGAGCGGTTCCTCTGACCGTTTGTCCCCATGCCAGCGGCACGGCGGGGAATAGCGTGTCCGAACGGGCTGCTTTGAAAAGGGTTTTTAAAGACGGACTGCCGGATTTGAGGATGATGAAGCCGTGGACGGGGCATGCCATTGGAGGCAGCGGAATTTTGGAACTGGCCCTGATGCTGGTCTTTGCCAGGGAGGGGGTATTGCCTCCCAATCCTCCCTGGGCCACCTTCCCGGAAGGTGGCGCCTGTTCTGCGGAGGAGCTGCCGTTGGCCGGGGGGCGGATGCTGGTCAAATCCGCCGCTTCCATGGGCGGCCATAATGTGGTGCTGAGTCTGGCTGTGGACGGTTGAATATTGTTGAATAGTGAACGCTTATGAAGAATCCTGAACAGTTTTTGTCAGAGTTGAAGTCTGCGGGGCTGCTGCGCGTCCTGCGGGATGTGGAATGCCTGCCCGGAGGAATGGCCCGTCTGGCGGATGGCCGGGAAGCGGTCAATCTGGCAAGCAACGATTATCTGGGGCTGGCCCACCATCCGTCCCTGGCGGAGGCTTTTTCCCGTGCGGTGCGGGATGAAGGGGCCGGAGCCATGGCATCCCGCCTGGTGACGGGGACGCGGCGGGAACATTCCTGTCTGGAAGAGGCCCTGGCCGCTTTGAAGGGGACTGAAGCGGCGGTCAGTTTTTCCTCCGGTTATGCTACCTCCCTGGGAGTGATTGCTTCTATTGCGGACCGGGAGGATACGGTGCTGATGGACAAGTTGTCCCATGCCAGCCTGATTGACGGGGCGCGTTTGTCCGGGGCGCGTTTGTCTACGTTCCTGCATAACGATATGGAGTCATTAAGGAAAAAACTGCAGCATTTGCGGGACGCGAATCCTTCCGGCGGGATTCTGGTAGTGACCGAATCCGTTTTCAGCATGGATGGAGACCGCGCCCCCCTTCGGGAAATTGTGCGTCTGAAGGATGAATTCGGCGCGTTGCTGCTGGTGGATGAAGCTCACGGATTCGGTGTGTTGGGAGAACACGGGGCCGGACTGGCGGAAGAGCTGGGTGTTTCCTCCCGGATAGATTTTCAAATGGGGACTTTGAGCAAGGCTGCCGGGGTAAGTGGTGGATATGTGGCCTGTTCCCGCGCCTGGGCGGATGTAATGGTTAATTCCGCCCGGTCCCTGATTTATTCCACGGCTCCGCCTCCCGCTTTGGCCGCCGCCGCCCTGGCCGCGGTGGAAGTGATCCGCAGCGGGGAGGGAAAGGAATTGCGCCGCCGTGTTTCCGTGCTGGCAAACAGTTTGTCCGCCGCACTGGGGATGCCGGGAAGGCCTCTTTCTTCCATTTTCCCTGTTGTGGTGGGAGAGAACGATGCTGCCCTGGCTGCGGCGGATGCCCTGCTGGAACAGGGCTTTCTGGCTCCCGCCATCCGTTATCCTACGGTTCCCCGCGGAACGGCCCGGTTGCGCATTACGGTAACGGCTGCGCATGAATCCGGGCAGGTCACGCGGCTGGGGACGGCATTGAAGGAGCTGCTGCATGGGAAGTAACGCAGGCGTTGTTTTTGGTTCTCCGCATTGGAGCCGGTTCCTGTTTTTATGCGGGGCCTGCCGGAAATGGGATTATCCTCATTGATGCCGCCATAAAAGGGGAGGAAGGATATCTGATGCCTGGCGGAACGGAATGACGTCCGGATGTCCTGAATGGCAGAGCTTGCATCTTGACAGGGAAGTTTTCTTCCAGTAAGGGGAAAGAATGAAGGTTCCCAAAGGAATTTTCACTGAACCCTATAAAATAACGTCATGATGAATACTTCTGATTCTTCTTCCCCTTCGTCCTGCTGCAGCGGTTCTCCTTCCTGCACGGCCGCTCTTGTTCTCGGTATCATCGCCCTGGTATTGGCATTGATCGGTTTTTTCCCGTGCCTGGGCTGGATTACTCTGATTCCTGCGGGGCTGCTTGCCATTATTGCACTGATCATGAGCATTGTGGCTGTCAGTAAAGGTTCGCCCAAAGGGGCTCTTGTTGTTGCCATTATCGCGTTGGCCCTGTCCGCCGTTGCGGGAATTGTCCAGGCATGGATGGCCAGCGCTACCGTGACTTACATGGAACAGCACCAGGATTATGTGGAAAAGAAGGCTCTGGAAATTCAAAAGGAGCTTCGGCAGATGGAGCAGGAAAACAGGGAGTCATTGAGGCGGTCCGGGGAGGCGGATGGAATGTCCCCCGCGGATGGAACAGGCTCCCAGGATTTGTAGTTCCTGAACCTTTTTAGGAAGATCGGCGATGAATGGCGGGCGCTCTTCATGGCGTTCATGCCGTGATAGCTGGGTAGTCAGGAAAGTATGGCTGCCTGTATGGGCTGTTCTGTCCTGCCTGTTGCTGGCGCCCTCCCTCATGGCTCTGGCAATTAGCCCTGACAGGATGAATTCTCTGGCGGTTTCTGTTGCCGTGCCGCATCGTGAATGCCCGTTGTGCGGCATGACGCGAGGGTATGCGGAAATGGCCCGTGGGGATATACGCGCTGCCTGGGGATGGAACCGAGGAGCTCCGGTCTTGTTTATGGCAGGACTGCTCAATGGAGGGGCTGCCGCGGTTTATTTGGCATGGTGCTGGCGGAGAAGGGCGGGAAGCCGGGAAAAGGAAAATAGTTCTCCCGCGTAGCATGCCGCAAGGGGGGAACCGGCTCCCCCTGTCCCCGGTAAATGACACGGCGGAAGTTTTGAAGCGGGGCCTGGGAAGTTCTTCTGCCTCCTGTTTATTCCCTGTAACGGGGCTGGCGTCTGGTGGGGGGACGGAATGATGTTGAGTTTTTATTGAATGAATTCCATGCCAAATTCCTCGTAGTGCCGAAGATGAAGTTCCCCGGCTCAGGTTGAGTGTTTTGCCGGAGGGAGCTGCGTTGTTCCTGAAAAGGAGAGGGGAATGCGGCGCCGGCGTTTCATGCCTTAGGATTATTTTTTGTCAGGAAGGGGAATAGCTTTTCTGGGAACGGCCGGTATTTCCGTTCATGAAAGGAGTATCCGGGGGTGTGGAATATTTTGATTTTTCTTTATTTCGGTATTTTGTTGATAATGTTGTTTTCTATTAAGTTGTGTAATTTTCTAACATTTTTATTCTAGGCCCGGTTGATTTTATATATATAGTTTTTGGATATTGTATGAATATTTGCATGTCCATCTATAGATCAATCGAATTGCGGAAGAATACATCCGGAAGTTATAAGGTCCGGCTGACTATCGACCGGGGAAGCAAGTTCTGCGGCGCCAGGAAATCTCTCGGTCTCGGCACCCATCGGGAGGATTGCGCCCTAAGACGTGCCTACCTGATGCGATGCCTGCTGTTTCATATGGGATGGTTTCCCGGCGGAAAGATTGCCGTCAGGAATTCAGCCGAATGCGGTATCAAGGATGTGGTTTGGGACAGCATGGAGTGTTCGGAGGATTCCGGAATGTTCAAGCTTGCCGGCAGGGGAGGCCGCATGGCTGCGGATGAGACCATGGCCATCTGGTTCCAGACGAATGAAGACGGGAAGGTCCAGTGCCTCCGTCTGCTCATTTCCGGATGGAGGAAGGATGACCGGGCGGATGATTTGAGGGTGCTGATTCAGGGAATGCGGCATTGCGCCTCGGAACAGCGCCAGCATCCCTGCCGGATTTTGAATATTGAAATCGGCGCCGGCTCTTTCGCGGCATCCCGGGATGAATGTGTGCTGAAAGGATAGGAAAACGGATTGTTCCTGATACCAGTTTATCCTGGTTTTATTCTGAAGACGCCACATTCCGGTTGGGAAATCCGGCTGTATGTCCGGCATGCCTGGCCCGGAGTTTTTTTTGCTCGTCATTGACGACGGGAAGGTTGTCCGTATTCCGGGCGAGGCGAAGGCGCGGGAGGAATGGTGCGCTGCCTGCCGGGAAAGGGAGTTTTGTTTTTCCTGCATGAAAAAACCCCCGGATGGAATGATTGCCATCCGGGGGTTTGTTTAAGGGATCCGGCTATTTTTTAGCGGGCAGTTTCACCTGAATGTGAATGTCGCGCAGCTGACGGTCTTCCGCGGCGGCGGGGGAGTCGCTCATCAGATCCGCTCCCCGGTTGTTTTTCGGGAATGCGATGACTTCGCGGATGGATTCCGCGTTGCAAATCATCATGACCAGGCGGTCGAGGCCCAGCGCAAGGCCACCGTGGGGCGGAGCGCCGAAGCTGAAAGCGTCCAGAATGTGGCCGAATTGTTCGCGGGCCTGTTCTTCCGTGATGCCGAGCGCCTTGAACATGGCGGACTGCAGGTCGCGTTCATGGATGCGGATGGAACCGCCTCCCAGCTCCGTGCCGTTGAGCACCACGTCGTAGGCCTGCGCGCGAAGGTCTGCGGAGAGTTCCCCGCTGAGCAGTTTTTGTTCGTCTTCCTTGACGGGGCGGGTAAAGGGGTGGTGGATGGCGACCCAGCGCTGCTCTTCCTCATCCCAGCCCACCAGCGGGAATTCAATAACCCACAGGAAGTCGCGTTCCTTGTTGTCCTTGAGCAGTTCCATGAATTCGGCGCATTGCAGGCGCACGCGGCCCAGGATATCGCAGGAGGGTTCCCACGGGCCGGCGGCAAAGAGAACGAGGTCTCCTGTTTCGATGTCCAGGGCTTCCGTGAGTTTTTGCTTTTCTTCGTCGGAAAGGAATTTGGAGATGGGGCTTCTCCAGTCTTCCTCGCGCACCTTGATGTAGGCCAGGCCTTTGGCTCCGGCTTCCACGGCAGTTTTCGTCAGGGCGTCAATCTGGCCAACGGAGGCGGAACCGAATCCCTTGGCGTTGATGGCCTTGACCACGCCGCCGTTGCTTACGGCTGAGGCGAATACCTTGAAGCCGCTGTTTTCAAAGATGGAGGAGACGTCCGTCAGCTTCATGCCGAAGCGGCGTTCCGGCTTGTCGGAACCGTACTGATCCATTGCTTCCTTCCAGGTCATGCGGGGGAAGGGGGTGGGAATGTCCACGCCCAGGGATTCCTTGTACACGCGTTTGAGCAGGCCTTCCACCAGGTTGTAGATGTCTTCCGGCGTGATGAAGGAAGCTTCAATGTCCACCTGGGTGAATTCCGGCTGGCGGTCCGCGCGCAGGTCTTCGTCACGGAAGCAGCGGGCAATTTGGAAATAGCGTTCCATGCCAGCCACCATGAGCAGCTGCTTGTATTGCTGCGGGGCCTGGGGCAGCGCGTAGAATTTGCCGGGCGCCAGGCGGGAGGGCACCAGGAAGTCCCGTGCGCCTTCCGGCGTGGATTTGGAGAGGATGGGCGTTTCAATTTCCAGAAAGCCGTGCTCGTCCAGATAGTCGCGCGTGGCTTTGGTGACGCGGTGGCGGATCTGCATGTTGCGGGCCATGGCCGGGCGGCGCAGGTCCAGAAAGCGGTATTTGAGGCGCAGGTCTTCGTTGGAGAGGGCCCGATCCAGCTGGAAGGGGAGCACGTCAGCCTTGTTGATGACGTTCAGGGTGTCTGCGGAGACTTCGATTTCCCCGGTGGGGAGGTCCGCATTGGTCGTGTCCACCGTATCCGTTTTCAGGCGGGCGGCCACGGTGCCGGAAATCTGGATCATGTCTTCGGAGCGGAGCTGCTGGGAGGCTTTCGCTACATCCTGATTGACTTCCGGGTGAAAGACTACCTGCGTGATGCCGGAGCGGTCGCGCAAGTCGATAAATATGACGCCGCCATGGTCCCGGACGGAATCTACCCAGCCGATGAGGGTGGTCGGCTTGCCGATGTTCGCAGCGCGCAATTCGCTGCAGGTATGAGTGCGGTATGAGTTCATCTTTATTGAAAATGGAAGAAGGGGAAAGAACGGTGTCAATTGCTTCCGGTGAGTGAAGCCACGGCGTCAAACAGGTCGTCCATGGCGACGGGGGATGAGGTGCGCGCGCCCAGGTCGCGAAGTTCCATGACCGGGAATTCATCTCCCACGATCAAGGCCGCGCGGGCGCCGGATTTGACGGCCTTCTGAAGCTGTCCGTTGACTTTGGTGAGCGTGAGGGGAAGGTCCACACTATATCCCTGGTCCCGGAGGGCGGAGGCGATGGCAAGAACTTCCGCGCGGCGGCTTTCAGACGCCTGAACCATGAAGATGTCGCAGCCTGCAGAGGCCAGCGCCGCATCTTTCAGCGCCCTGGCATGGGGCGTCTGTTCAATAAGGTGGGTGATGACGGCATCCCCCATGGCAAAGCCGGTTGCCGGCATGTCCACTGCGTTGTTGGAAAGGGCGCCTACCAGCGTGTCGTAACGTCCTCCACCGGCTACGGCGCGCAGGCTGCGCTGTGTGTCAAAGATTTCAAAAACCAGACCGGTGTAGTAGGCCAGTCCGCGCACTACAGATAAGTCCAGCTTGACATAGCCGTCCAGCCCGCGGGCCGTCAGGTCTTTCATCAGGATGTCATAGCGTTCGGACGCTCCGGCGGGCGGGTTTTCAATAAAGGCCACCAGATCGCCGCGGCTGATATGAAAGGCGTCCAGCTTGTGCTGGCATTCTTCCGGGCGGTCACGTTCAAATTTGTCCACGATGCCGAGGAAAGCGGGAATATCCTGTTCCTGCACGCCGTGTTCCGAAGCAAACCTGATCCAGGCTTCCCGGTCAGAGACGCGCACAATGAAGTCGTTTTGCGTAAAGCCCAGTTCCCTCATGCAGTCGATGGCCAGGGCTATCAGTTCGGAATCCGCCCACGCGGAGGCTTCTCCCAGAATATCCGCATTGAATTGATAAAATTCGCGCAGACGCCCTTTCTGGGGTTTTTCATAACGGAAGCATGAGCCGATTTCAAACCACTTGAGCGGTTTGGTGTATTCGCGTTGGTAGGCGGCTGCAATGCGTCCCAGGGAGGCGGTGAGTTCCGGGCGGATGGTGATGTCCCGGTCCCCCTGGTCCGTGAAGCGGAAGAGCTGGGTGGGCAGCTCGCCTCCGCTCTTTTTAAGATAAAGCTCCGTGGCTTCCACAGTCGGGCCCTCCCATTCCAGGAATCCGTAACGATGCGCCACTTTCTTCCATGCGTTGAAAAGATAGTTGCGCACGGCGCAATCCGCCGGTGCAAAATCGCGGAATCCGGGAAGTGGTTGAAAGCGAGCGTCTGGCATAACCTGGAAAAAAGGATGTTGTCTGAGGACGAAACAGTTTACAGAATTCCTATGCCTTGGCAAGTCCACATGCTTATGATGAAGGAATTTCGGTGGAAACCAGATGAATGACCCTATGCAGGAGGATGGGGACGGTTATTCCGGTTTTACATGAAGTGAGGGAAATGGGAAAAGGATTAATTATTGGCGATTTTAGTGTTTTTTATAATGATCCGGATTTTTTGCGCGGGCTATGGGGAATGAAGGTTTAAGTGCCTGCGGATTTGTAACCGGATGTCAAACAATGATATTGAACAGCAAGGGGAAATGATAAGAAGGTGTTCTCAAAAGTTTTTCTGCGTATGGAGCATTTCATCTTTCCCTTTATAGAAAAATATTTTCCTCCCGCTTTAAAAAGAAAACCGGGGCAGTTTTGTTTGATTTCATAGGAGTATGACGTGAAACGAATGAGTTTTTTTTCTCTTTGGGAATCTAATATCAGTATTGATTATGTGTAAAGAATGTGGATGCGGGGGGGAGCTCTCCCATGAAAGTCACGGCCACGGCATGGATGTCCATGTTCCGGTGTTGGATGCCAATGACCGGCTGGCAGAGCGCAACAGAGGTTTTTTTGCTGCAAAAAACCTTTTGGTTATCAATGTTTTTTCTTCTCCGGGGTCAGGAAAGACTTCTCTGTTGCAGAAGACGGCGGAGATGCTCCGCGGCCGTGTGCGCATGGGGGTTATCGTAGGGGATTTGGCGACGGATAATGATGCGGAACGCCTGAGCCGAGCGGATATTCCCGTGGTGCAGATTACAACGGGCACCATGTGCCATCTGGACGCCCGCATGATTGCGGAGGCCATGAAGAAAATGCCTCTGGACGATCTCGACGTTTTGATTATTGAGAATGTGGGCAATCTGGTTTGCCCGGCTTCCTATGACCTGGGGGAAGGCGTGCGCGTGGTGCTGCTTTCCGTGACGGAGGGTGAGGACAAGCCGTTGAAATATCCTCCCATGTTCCATTCTGCGGATGTTGCCCTGGTGACCAAGTCCGATCTGGCGGATGCCGTGGATTTTAACCGTGACGCCGCCCTGGCTGCACTGAACAAGGTGGCTCATCATGCGCATGTGATTGAGGTTTCTTCCAAGACCGGCGAAGGAATGGAGGCCTGGTGCGAGGAGATTGTGGAACGTGCGCGCCGCGCCCGGGAAGGCACGATTCAGCATCATGGCCATCACCACCATTGAACAGGCCGCCGCGGCATTGAAATTTGAGATAGCCGGCATGGTTCAGGGGGTCGGCTTCCGTCCCCATGTGTACCGTTTGGCGGTACGGCACGGATTGAAGGGGTTTGTGCGCAATACGGAGTCCGGCGTGGAGATTCATGTGGAAGGGGAGCCCGGCGCTCCAGAGCGTTTCTGGACCGCTCTGATGGACGGCCTGCCGGAGCATGCCCGGGTTTATGGAGTGGAGCGGACCGTATGCGAGCCTGCCGGTTTTGAGGAATTCCGCATTGAGGAAAGCGATTCCACTCCCGGAGGCGTTCCGGTGATGCTGCCGGATCTGGCTCCGTGCCCGGAGTGCCTGGAAGAAATGCACGACCCGTCTTCCCGCCGGTATCATTATCCGTTTACCAACTGCACGCACTGCGGTCCCCGCTATTCCATTATTGAGACAATGCCGTATGACCGAGCGGGCACCAGCATGAAGGGGTTCCGAATGTGTCCGGAGTGTCGGAGGGAGTACCAGGATGTGGAGGACAGGCGTTTTCACGCACAGCCTATCGGCTGCCCGTCCTGCGGCCCTTCCGTGAAGGTGCTGTTTTCAGATGGTTCAGAACTGGGGTTCGGCCATGGGTTTGATACCCCCGCGGCACAGGTGGCATGGGTGCTGGCGGACGGTTTGATTGTGGCCCTGCTGGGCGTAGGAGGTTTCCAATTGCTGGCGGATGCTTCTTCGGAAGCTGCCGTCAAGCGTCTCCGGCGATTGAAGGAGCGTGACGCCAAGCCTTTTGCCGTGATGGTGCCGGATGTGGCTGCGGCGGAGAGGCTGTGCCGCCTGTCGGAGGAGGAAAGGCGCCTGCTGGCTTCTCCGGCCGCCCCCATTGTGCTGGCCCGGGGGGGGAAGGATGTGGATCTGGCTCCTTCCGTGTGCATGTTCAGCCGTTTTGTGGGGATAATGCTTCCGTCTTCCCCTCTTCATGCGCTGCTGATGGATGTGTGGGGAAAGCCTCTGGTGGTGACCAGCGGGAACCTGAGCGGCGAGCCTCTGTGCATCTCCGTGGAGGAGGGGCTGGAGAAACTGGGCCATGTGGCGGATGTGTTTTTGGTGCATGACCGTCCGGTAGTGCGGCCCGTGGACGATTCCGTGGTCCGCGTTACGGACGGCAGGGCCATGATGGTTCGCCGCGCCCGCGGATATGCCCCGCGGCCTGTGTGGCGCACATCTGCGGCGGCTCCCGACGTGCTCGCCCTGGGGGCCGGACTGAAGAATACCATCTGCTGGCTGAAAAGGGGCGTGGCTGTCATGAGCCAGCATCTCGGTGACCTGAGCAGTGCGGCTTCCCTGAACGCTTTTGAGCGGACGGTGGAGGCGCTGGGCAGAACCCTGGATGCCGTTCCGCAGGTAATTGCCGTGGACGCCCATCCGGACGGCCCCACTTTTGCCCTTGGCCGGCGTCTGGCGCGGAAGTGGAATGCAACGGTTGTCCCTGTGCAGCATCATCAGGCTCATGTGCTGGCCTGCGCCGTGGAAAATGAAACGCCGTTTCCCGCTTTGGGCATAGCTTGGGACGGGACGGGGTTCGGTACGGACGGAACGGTATGGGGAGGGGAATTTTTTGTGTTGGAGGAAGAGGGTGAGCCGCGCAGGGTGGCCCGCCTCAGGCCGTTTCTTCTTCCCGGTGGGGACGAAGCGGTTCGGGAACCTTCCCGGTGCGCCTGTTCCCTGGCCCGTCAGATGGGGCCGTGGCGTACGGACGGGCTTGATAAGCGTCTGGAGAGGGGGATGCCTGTGCGGAAACGCGAGGTTCTGGAGGCGATGATGGCCCGGAATATCCATTGTCCGTCCTCCTCGTCCATGGGGCGGTTGTTTGATGCCGTGGCTTTCTGGTGCGGTTTTGACGGTGCGGCGGGGTGTGAGGGCCATGCCGCCATGATGCTGGAATCATGGGCCGCGGAAGCTTCCGGGGAAAAAATGCCGGGGGACGCGTATGAATGGGTCATGCATGAAGAAGAGGGATTGCTGGAACTGGATTGGCGGCCGCTGATGAAGTCTGTGGATGAAGATTTGTTGGAAGGCGTTTCCCGCGGCTGCATCGCCCGCAAGTTTCATGAGAGCCTGGTGAATCTGGTCTTTGACGTGGCGGAGCGTTTCTGCCTGGATAGGCTGGTGCTGGGCGGCGGATGTTTTCAGAATGCCTTTTTGCTTGAAGGACTGGCGGGAATGGCCCAGTCTAGAAGGTGCCAGTTGGCTCTGCCCCAGCGGGTGCCGTGCAATGACGGGGGAATTTCCCTGGGGCAGGTTGTGGCGGTCGTACGCCAATGGAAAGGATAGAATATGTGTTTGGCCGTTCCCGGAAAGATTGTGAGCGTCAATGAGACGGACCCTTTGTTCAGATTGGGGGTGGTGGATTTTGGCGGCGTGACCCGTGAAGTGAACCTGGCCTGTGTGCCGGAAGCCGTGCCGGGGGATTACGTCATCGTTCACGTGGGCATGGCCTTGAGCGTGCTGGACGAGGAGACCGCTCTTCAAACCCGCAGGGAAATGAGAGAAATTGTGGAAAATACGGATCCGCTGTAGGGAGGGGCGTTTTCCGAATTCAATTAATGATTTATGCAGGAGGAAGTCCGGCAGCTGATTGAAGAATTGCGCCACGCTGTGACGCGTCCGTGGGCGGTAATGGAGGTATGCGGAGGCCAGACGCATGCGATTGCTTCTCTGGGGCTGGAGGAGTTGCTGCCTCCCGGCCTGCGCCTGATTCATGGTCCCGGCTGTCCGGTCTGCGTTACGGCGGTGGAGTTGATTGACCAGGCCGTGGAATTAAGCCTGAGGCCCGGCGTGGTTTTGTGCAGCTACGGGGATATGATGCGGGTGCCGGGCTCCCGCGGGGATTTGTTTTCCGCCAAGGCCGGGGGAGGGAACGTGCTTTTGATGTATTCTCCGCTGGAAGCGGTCGCTTATGCCGGAAGCCATCCGGATACGGAAGTGGTGTTTTTCGCCGTAGGTTTTGAGACGACGGCCCCGGCTACGGCTCTTGCCCTGCAGCAGGCCCGTGCACTGGGATATGCCAATTTTTCCGTTCTCTGCGCCCATGTGCTGGTCCCCCCGGCTCTGGAATGGCTGATGGACCAGGATGAGGGAAGGCCGGACGCTTTTTTGGCTCCCGGCCATGTCTGCGCCGTCACGGGGGAAATGGATTACGGGCGTTTGGCCGCCCGTTACCGGACGCCCATGGTGGTGACGGGGTTTGAGGCGCCGGACCTGCTCCGCGGCATTCTGATGTGCGTCCGCCAGCTGGAAGCCGGGGAATATGCAGTGCGGAATGCGTACGGACGTTATGTGAAGCCCGGTGGGAACAGGGCGGCACAGGAAAGAATGAATGAAGTTTTTGAGCCGGAAGACCGCCGTTGGCGCGGTCTGGGGCTGATTCCCGGCGGCGGCATGAGGCTGCGCCGTGAGTGGAATGACATGGATGCCGTTCTGCGTTTTGAATGCGGAAAGGGGAGGCCGGGAGCGGATGAAGCTTCCGGATGCCTGGCCGGGCAGGTGCTGAGGGGGCTGATTCGTCCTGGAGAGTGCCCTTTTTTCGGATCGTCCTGCACGCCGCTGGCCCCGCTGGGGGCTCCCATGGTGTCCGGGGAAGGGGCTTGCGCCGCTTATTATCATTATAAAAGAAGTTGATGTCATGTTTGAGTGTCCTGTTCCGGATCCTGTTTCCGACCGTATCCAGATGGCTCACGGCGGCGGAGGCCGCTTGATGAATGAGCTGATCCGTTCCGTGTTTCTGAGCGCCTTCGGGTGCCCTTCCGGAGGCGTGCAGAATGACGCCGCCGTATTGGAGATTCCTCCGGGGAGGCTGGCGATGACGACGGACAGCTTTGTGGTGCAGCCTTTGGAGTTTCCCGGCGGCTCCATCGGTTCACTGGCGGTGCACGGAACGGTGAATGATCTCGCCATGAGCGGCGCGGATCCGTTGTATTTGACGGCGGGCTTTATTCTGGAAGAAGGGCTTCCGCTGGAAGTCCTGGCCCGCGTGGCACAAGATATGGCTGCCGCGGCCCGTGCGGCGGGCGTCCGTATTGTGACGGGGGATACAAAAGTGGTGGAGCGCGGAAAGGGGGACGGCATTTACATTAATACTGCCGGGGTTGGCATCGTGCGCCATGGGTTGGAGATCAGCCCTTCTTCCGTTCGTCCGGGGGATTCCGTGCTGCTCAGCGGGGATTTGGGGAGGCACGGCATGACGATTATGAGCCTGCGCGCCGGGCTGTCTTTCGGAGACGGCCTGGAAAGTGATTCCGCTCCGTTGCATGAATCCGTGGCCGCCGTCATTCGTGCCGGTATTCCCGTGCATTGCCTGCGTGACGTGACCCGCGGCGGGTTGACCGCCACTCTTGCGGAGATTGCGGAATCTGCCGGCCTGACAGTGAAGCTGAATGAAATGTCCATTCCCGTGCGTGAGGATGTCAGGGCGGCGTGCGGGCTGTTGGGACTGGACCCTCTTCAAGTGGCCTGTGAGGGACGTTATCTGGCTGTTCTCCCACGGGAGCATGAGGAAGAGGCCCTGAACCTGATGCGCGGCTGCAGCGTATCTGCCGGAGCCTGCGTCATAGGCCGTGTGGAGGAATTGGGGACGGCGCCCCTGCTGATGACGGGACTTCTTGGAGTGGAGCGGGTGTTGACGATGCCTTCAGGAATGCAGCTTCCCCGCATCTGCTGATTCCTGGTGCTGCATGATTGGCGTTTTGTGGCAGGGAAGCGGTGGAACCCGCTTCCCTGCCGGTCCGGTGTTTCATAGGGGTGCCGGAGCGGCTCTGTGCGCTTCCGGGGGAAAGCGTAGCCGGCTTGGTATGGGGAACTGGTTGTTGGGAGATGGTTCAGGAGGGAGTGTCTTTACCTGTCCCGGCATCGGGCAACGCTTTTAATGCCGCTTTGGCCTGTGCATGGTCCTGGGAGGCTGCCTTTTCCAGCCATTCCCGGGCAGTTTCCAGGTTTTTTTCCACGCCGAATCCGTACAGGCAGATGATTCCCATGTTGTATTGCTCGGAGGCGTAGCCGGCTCTGGCGGCGCGAAGATTCCTGTTTTGCCATTCCCTGGCTTCCGCTTCCGTGAAGTCCTGGCTCTTGCAGAATTGGTCCCACGTTTTTCCGAATTTCATGGCAGCCCTCGCAAATCCCGACAGGGCGGATTTTCTGGTGTATTCATCCGCCAGGCGCATGTTTTTTTCCACTCCGTCGGGTCCCAGCCTGTACAGGTGGGCCAGTCCCCAGTATCCGTTGGGGCTGCCCAGATCCGCCGCTTTTTGGAAGAGCTGCAGCGCGTCCGGGTATTTTTTATGGGACATGGCGAATACCGCATTGGCCAGGAAGCGTTCCGCTTTGATGAATTCGTAAAATTCGGGAATCGCCGCCCATTCGGATTTAAGTTTGTTCCTGTCTTTCCTGGATTTGGGAGGCATGCCGGAAGGCGGGGATATTCGGAAAACGGGAATGTAGCCGGAAGCGCCCATATTGGCCAGCCCGGCCATCAGAAAGCAGCCCGGCTGGAGGCGCCACATGTGCATGTACAAAACGCGCTCTGCTGGCAGAGATTCCTTCTCAATCCAGTCCGGCAGGTTCATGGGGGGGCCGTAAAGTCCCGTCAGGCCGTTCAGCATGCGCTTGTACAGGGATTTCAGGCGCGTATCGTATTCCTCTTTACCCGCTTTGGTGGTGGAGTAAAAGGAAACGGCTTTCAGACCTCCATCCTTTCCGTACTCGAAATGCAGGGAGAAGAAAAGGCCTCCAATAGGTTTTTTCGTCTTGTAGGCTCCGTTCAGCCCTGTACGGCTCAGGTAGGCGTCTGTTTCCGGCCCTTCCAGGGATTTGCAGGTTTTCAGGGAATTCAGAAGCTGGGATTCCTGCAAACCTGTTTCCAAGGGTCCGTAAAGAGGCGAGGCGGCGCCGCAGGAAGCTGTATAAAGCACAGCCATGTAGCGATAGCAATTGGTCAATTTCATGGGATAGATAGGGCAGGGATGGAAGTGGTGCTTCAATAGCGGATTAGGAATCCGAATGAAGTGTTCAAAGATGTTTCTATGAAAAGCAAGTATATTACAATCAATAATTTATATTTTGTTCTAACAAATTTATTCTGTTGAGGGTTGTATCCGGGGAAATGATGGATGATTTTGGAGAAATGCATTTGGTATGAAAAACTGATATTGACGTCGGATTCCTAATCCGCAGTGTTTAAAATAGGTTGAAAAATGTTGGTTAATCTTTTTGTTATCAGCATATTAAAAATATGCATCCTGTTTTTCTGAAGTGAAAAAGGCGGAAAGGCGCGTCTGTTGTCCCGCCTCATTCTTCCGTTTTTTTTACATGGGAATCGTTATTATTTTTATTAAAAGTCTTTCTGAATATTCATTCATTTCCGTTTTGTGTATCCCATATGCATGCATTGTGGCGGATTTCAAATCCGCATGTCAGCGAAAAAAGGAACTGGTGCTTCCTTATTGATTTTATTATCAATGGATAAAATCAATATTGGGGATTGTTTCTTTCAGGATGCGTTGTGATTTTTTTCTTTCTCTATACGATGAAAGTCCTTTTTTCTCAAAAAATTTGATTGACTGCGGATTTGAAATGCGCAGATGAACGCGCATGGATTGAGAGCGTTTGATATTCAATGGGCTGTTTCTTTTTTTGCAGTAATACGCAGTTTTGGAAGATGTCCTGATAAAAAAAGAGGGCTCATGATACGTACCCGTACGGGAAAAACGGGAAGGCCGTGGCGGAATTGCTCCGGAGCGGCTGTTGATTTTGCCGGGGCTGCGAGCATAACCGGATGTTTGTGACGGTTTCGTTTCCGGCCGCATCTTGTTTGAGGAAGCCATTCCGCTCATGGTACCGGTACATGAGAATTGATGTGGTAACGGATACGTATGAACCTGATATAAATGGAGTGGCCCTGACGCTGGGGCGTCTGGTCGGCGGCCTCCGGATGCGCGGGCATCTGGTGCATGTGATGAGGGCTTCTGAACGGAACGGCTCTTTCGACCCTGGGGAGACGGCTATGCCGTCCCTTCCCCTCCCCATGTACCATGAGGTGAAGATAGGGCTGCCTTCTGCAGACAGGTTCCGCGCCAGATGGATGAAAAAAAGGCCGGATGTGGTATACGTGGCTACGGAAAGCCCCATGGGAGCGTCTGCCGTGAAGGCCGCCCGTACGCTGGAGGTTCCCGTGGTGATGGGATTCCATACCAATTTCCACCAGTATATGAAGGATTACCATTTCTCCAGACTGGAAACGGCCGCCGTGAATTACCTGCGCAAACTCCACAACAGGGCAGGGATGACAGTGGTTCCCACGGAGGAAATGCGCCGTACGCTGGAGGGGATGGGGTTTGAACGCCTTTCCGTCATGGGGCGCGGAGTGGATGCCGTCCTGTTTGATCCCGCCAGGAGGGATGCTTCCCTGCGCCAGTCATGGGGCGTCTGGCGGGATGAAGTGGTATTTGGCGTCGTGGGGCGTCTGGCGCGGGAAAAGAACCTGGTGACGGCCCTGGGGCTGTACACGCGCTTGCAGAGGGAGTTTCCGGATTGCGGCATGAAAATGGTGGTGGTAGGGGACGGCCCCATGATGAACAGCCTGCGCAGTGAGTTTCCTGATGCCGTTTTTTGCGGAATGCGCCGTGGGGAAGACCTGGCGCGCCATTATGCCGCCATGGACGTTTTGCTGTTCGCCAGTGAGACGGAAACTTTCGGGAACGTTTTGCTGGAAGGCATGGCCAGCGGTTTGGCTACGGTCAGCTACCGGTATGCCGCTTCCTCAGATATGGTGCTGGACGGCATCAACGGCCTTCAGGCGGAGAAAGGGGATGAAGAGGGGTTTTATTCCGCCATGCGCCGTCTGCTGGAAGACGGGGAGATGATCCGGAGGCTTGGGAAACAGGCCCGCAGGACGGTGAATTCCAGAACTTGGGATTCCATCCATGACAGGTTTGAAGAACTGCTGGCTTCCGTGGCCCGGGAGGAAAACGGGACCGGCTGCGCCCGCCCCCCGCGGGATGCCGTGCTGGAATGCCGCACGGTTTTTTTGTCGGACCTTCATCTGGGAACGAAAGACTGCAAGGCGGACGAATGCCGGAAGTTTCTGAAACATGTCCGGGCTGGAAAAATTGTGCTGGTGGGGGATATTGTGGATGCCTGGGCTTTGTCCCGCGGCAGCCGCTGGCGGCGGAGGCATACGCGCTTTGTCCGCACCTTGTTGAAAAAGATGGAACAGGAGGATGTGGAAGTCCTGTACCTGCGCGGAAACCACGATGATATTCTGGAAAAATTCCTGCCTTTTCATCTGGGCGGTTTGAAAATTGCCAGGGAGTACGTGCACCAGGCTGCGGATGGAAGACGCTACCTGTGCGTGCATGGGGACGGTTTTGACGCCATTTCCACCAATTACCGGTGGCTGGCGATGCTCGGCTCTCTGGGTTATGACGTTTTGCTGATGGTCAACCGGTTTTACAACAAATACCGCGCCTGGCGGGGCAGGGAATATTATTCCGTTTCCCGCGCCATCAAGGGCCGCGTGAAATCTGCCGTCAATTTTATCGGAAAATATGAGGAACAGCTTCAACGCCTGGCGGTAAAGAGGCAGTGTGACGGCATCATCGCCGGGCATGTGCATCATCCGGCGGATACCATGGTGGGAAAGGTGAGGTATCTGAATTGCGGGGACTGGGTGGAAACCATGAGCGCAGTGCTGGAATACGGCGACGGCCGTATGGAAACGGTGCTTTACAAGGATTTTATGAAGCGCCTGGCATATGGCAAATGCGGAACCATGGAGGACGCGGAAACTTCTCCCGGCACGGGGGATTCATGACGGAACGGCCTTTATCCGGTTTCCCCCGGAAGTGGGACAAAATGACTTTGTGTGACATTTTGTCTCTTTTCTGGTGTGACATTATGTCCCGTTTTCCTTTGTCGGGAAAATAGAGGAATGAAAGGAAAAACAGCGTAATATGATTATAATATGACATTTGCGTTTATTTTTCAGTATGCCTTGCCAGATTGGCATGCCATTTGCAACAAAAGAGGCAAGAATATGAGTTTGCCTGCATGATGCTTCAGGTCATGAGGAAATCAAATCTCAACGAAATCCATTCAAAACAATCTAAAATAACGATATGGCTAAAATATTAGGAATCGACCTTGGCACGACCAACTCGTGCATGGCTGTGATGGAAGGCGGTCAGGGTACCGTACTTGAAAACAGCGAAGGTGCGCGCACCACTCCCTCCATTGTTGCTTTCACCAAAAGCGGTGAACGCCTCGTGGGGCAGGCCGCCAAACGTCAGGCGGTAACCAACCCGAAAAACACCGTGTTTTCCTCCAAGCGCCTCATCGGCCGTAAGTACAGTGAACTGACGGAAGAAGATAAAAAGGTGCCGTACGAAATTGTGGAAGCTCCCAACGGAGATGCCTACATCCGCGTGGATGTGGGCGGTGAAAAGAAGACCTTTTCCCCCCAGGAAATCGCTTCCATGGTGCTGGCCAAGCTGAAAGCCGATGCGGAATCCAAACTTGGCGAAACGATTACGGAGGCCGTGATTACCGTCCCCGCCTATTTCAATGACGCCCAGCGCAACGCGACCAAGGCCGCCGGTGAAATCGCAGGCCTTAAAGTGCGCCGCATTATCAATGAACCGACGGCGGCGGCCCTGGCCTACGGCTTGGACAAAAAGTCCAATGAAAACATTGCCGTATATGACCTCGGCGGCGGCACCTTTGATATTTCCGTGCTGGAAATCGGCGACGGAGTGTTTGAGGTGAAGGCTTCCGACGGTGACACCCACTTAGGCGGCGATGACTGGGACAACGCAATCATCAACTGGATTATAGGCGAGTTCAAGAAAGACTCCGGCATGGATCTTTCCAACCAGCCTGATGCCATTCAGCGCATCAAGGAAGAAGCGGAAAAGGCCAAGATCGCCCTTTCCTCCACCCAGAGCTATGACATCAGCCTGCCATTCATCACGGCGGACGCTTCCGGTCCCAAGCATATCCAACTGACGCTGAGCCGCCCCAAGCTGGAACAGCTCACGGAAGACCTTCTGGACCGCACCCGCAAGCCTGTGCTGGACTGCATTGCTGCGTCCGGGTTGAAAACCGGGGACATTGACGAGCTGGTGCTGGTGGGCGGCATGACCCGCATGCCCGCCGTGCAGGAAATGGCCCATACGCTGGCCGGCAAGGAACCCCACAAGGGCGTGAACCCGGATGAAGTGGTGGCCCTGGGCGCCGCTATTCAGGGCGGCGTGCTTCAGGGGGACGTGAATGACGTGCTTCTGCTGGACGTGACTCCTCTGACCTTGTCCATTGAAACGATGGGCGGCATCGCCACTCCGATGATCGAACGCAACACGACCATTCCGGTGCGCAAGAGCCAGGTGTTCTCCACCGCCGCTGACAACCAGCCCGCCGTGGATATCCGCATTTGCCAGGGCGAACGCAAGATGTTTGAGGATAACAAGCTCCTCGGCAACTTCAAGCTGGACGGCATTTCCCCCGCTCCGCGCGGCGTGCCGCAGATTGAAGTGACCTTTGACATTGACGCCAACGGCATTCTGCATGTATCCGCCAAGGACAAGGGCACCGGCAAGGAGCAGAAAATTTCCATCCAGGGCTCCAGCGGCCTTTCCAAGGATGAAATTGAGCGCGCCAAGCGCGATGCGGAAGCCCACGCGGAAGAAGACAAGAAACGCGCTGAGGAAATTGACACCATTAACCAGGCTGACTCCCTCTGCTTCTCCGTGGAGCGCCAGCTTAAGGATATGGGGGACAAGCTGCCCGCAGACCTCAAGCGTGAAATAGAAGACAAGGTAACGCGTCTCAAGGAAGCCGTCTCCAAAAAGGACGTCACGGCGATCAAGGCTGGCAAGGAAGACCTGGAATCCCGTCTGGAAGCCCTGTACAAGGCGGCGGAAGCCGCCCAGCAGTCCGCCGGGGCAGCCGGCCCCATGCCGGGCGCCCCTGCCGAAGAAGAGCCTTCCGACGGTCCCCGCAAGGCGAAAGGCCGCGTGGTGGACGCTGAAATCGTGGACGACGATAAATAAGCAACCCCCTTCCCGCCGGAGGGGGAAGCAATTCCCCCTCCGGCGGAACATTACATCCCGTATTACTCATCTACAACAACATCAAAAAACATACTATGGCAAACATCAAACCCCTAGGACAACGTGTGCTGGTCAAGCGCATTGAAGCTGAAACCAAGACGGCCGGCGGCCTGTTCCTGCCGGACACCGCCAAGGAAAAACCCCAGGAAGCCGAAGTGATCTCCGTAGGCACCGGCGGCCGCGATGAAAAAGGCGCCCTGATTGAATTTACCGTGAAGCCCGGAGACCGCGTGCTTATTTCCAAGTACGGCGGCACGGAAATCAAACTGGACGGGGAAGACTACCTTATCCTGTCTGAAAACGATATTCTGGCCATCATCGGCTAAATGGCACCACACACACATTCAACATCATTTTAAATATTTAACATTATGGCTAAACAAATCCAATTTGACGAAACCGCCCGCCAGGCTCTGCTCCGCGGCGTGGAACAGATTGCCAAGGCTGTCAAGAGCACGCTGGGCCCTGCCGGCCGCAACGTAGTGATTGACAAAAAATTCGGTTCCCCCCTCATCACCAAGGACGGCGTAACCGTGGCCAAGGAAATTGAACTGGAAGACCCGTTTGAAAACATGGGCGCCCAGCTTGTCCGGGAAGTATCTTCCAAAACCAATGATGTGGCCGGCGACGGCACTACTACCGCTACCGTGCTGGCTGAAAGCATTTACCGCGAAGGCCTGCGCAACGTTACTGCCGGGGCTAACCCCATCTCCCTCCAGAGGGGCATCATGAAGGCTGCGGATTCCGTTGTGGAAGAACTCAAGAAGATCAGCAAGCCTGTCGACTCCAGCAAGGAAGTGGCTCAGGTCGCTACCGTCTCCGCCAACTGGGACGCCGAAATCGGCAACATCATCGCGGAAGCCATGGACAAGGTGGGCAAGGACGGCACCATCACCGTGGAAGAAGCCAAGGGCATTGAAACTACGCTGGACGTGGTGGAAGGCATGCAGTTTGACAAGGGATACCTGTCCCCCTACTTCGTGACGAACGCGGAAACGATGGAAGCGGTGCTGGAAAACCCCTACATCCTCATCCACGAAAAGAAAATCAACAACCTGAAGGACTTCCTTCCGCTGCTTGAAAAAGTGGCCAAGAGCGGCCGGCCCTTCCTGGTAATTGCGGAAGACATTGAAGGCGAAGCCCTCGCCACCCTGGTAGTCAACCGTCTGCGCGGCGTGCTGAACATCTGCGCGGTCAAGGCTCCCGGCTTCGGCGACCGCCGCAAGGCCATGATGGAAGACATCGCCATCCTTACCGGCGGCAAGTGCATCACGGAAGACCTGGGCATCAAGCTGGAAAACGTGGGCATCGAAGACCTCGGCCAGGCCAAGCGCGTGGTTGTTTCCAAGGATGAAACCGTTATCGTGGAAGGTTCCGGCAAATCTTCCGATATTGAAGCCCGCATTTCCCAGATTCGCCGCCAGATCAAGGACACCACGTCCGACTACGACCGCGAAAAACTCCAGGAACGCCTGGCCAAGCTGGCCGGCGGCGTGGCCGTCATCCACGTGGGTGCCGCTACGGAAACGGAAATGAAGGAAAAGAAGGCCCGTGTGGACGACGCCCTGCACGCTACCCGCGCTGCGGTGGAAGAAGGCATCGTTCCCGGCGGCGGCGTGGCGCTGATTCGCGCCCAGAAAGCCATTGACACCCTCAAACTGGAAGGTGATGAAGCAACCGGCGCCCAGATCGTTTATCGCGCTGTGGAAGCCCCGCTCCGCCAGCTGGCCTGCAATGCCGGCCGCGAAGGAGCCCTCATCGTCGCCAACGTGAAAGGCATGAAGAATACTGCCGAAGGTTACAACGTGGCCACGGACAAGTATGAAGACCTGCTTTCCGCCGGCGTGGTGGATCCGACCAAGGTGACCCGTTCCGCTCTGCAGAATGCGGCCTCCATCGCCGGCCTGCTGCTTACCACGGAATGCGTCATTGCCGACAAGCCCGAGAAGAAGAGCTGCAGCTGCGGCTCCGGAGCTTCCGACATGGGCGGCATGGGAGGAATGGGCGGCATGGGCATGATGTAAGCCCCGTCCGTTTCTTCGAGACCAAGGCAATCGGCTTCAAGGCTCCCCGGTTTTTCCGGGGAGCCTTTTTTAATATGCTTCATCAGGAGCCGGTTTCGGGAAAAAAGCTGCACAGGATGTTCAGAGTTTAGAAAAATATTGAATGATTATAGAACATATTTGTCTAATCATAACATGAAAAAGCTGCATAAGAACATATTGTTTGCGGCGGCGGTACTGGCCATGCCTTCTGCCCTGGCCGATATCCCGGAGTCTTCCGTTCCGGCTGCCGCCGTTTCCAGTATCAAGGGTGCTTATCCGAACGCCGGTCCCATTGAATGGGACTCTGAAATGCATGGCATGGAAAGGATCTACGAAGCCGAATTTAGAATTAACGGATTCCAGTTTGACGTGAAGATTGCTCCTGATGGGAAAATTGTGAGGATTAAGGAAGAAATAGCTGCTTCCTCTCTTCCGGAAGCCGTCCGTGCGTCCGTTTTGAAGCGTTATCCGGGATGCCGGATTAAGGAAGCGGAAAAAATTACTGAAGGAGAACTTGTCCGTTACAAGGTGGAAGTTGCGGACAGCCGTGACGATTATGATGTGCTGATTGCCCCTGACGGAAATATCCTTCATGTGGACCGTTAGGCTTTTTGTTTTTTACATTTAATGAAAGCGGGAGGAGGGCGGATGAATCCGCTCTCCTCCTTTTTTGAGGACCGGAAGCAGGGGCGTATGGGAAAATGTGACGGAATGTTCACGTTTTAAAACGGGAGTGCGGGAGCGGCTTCCTGTAATAGAGGGCCGTTTATTACGCATATGGACCCGATCTATTACTTTATCATAGGACTGATACTGGTGTTATCCTGCTTCGACCTCGTTGTCGGAGTTTCCAATGACGCCGCCAACTTTTTGAACTCCGCCGTCGGTTCCAAGGCCGCTCCGCGCAGGACGATTGTGCTGGTGGCCGCTTTGGGTATCATCATCGGCTCGCTGTTCTCCAGCGGCATGATGGAAATCGCCAGAAGCGGCGTATTCATGCCGGCCCGGTTTTCCTTCCATGACATCATGTTGATCTTTCTGGCGGTCATGTTGACGGATGTTATCCTGCTGGACGTTTTCAACACGTTCGGCCTTCCCACTTCCACCACGGTTTCCATTGTTTTTGAACTGCTGGGCGGAGCCGTGGCCGCAGCTCTCTTTAAAATTTGGTCCGGGGAACCGGGAGTCGCTCAGGAATTGTCCAGCTACATCAATTCCTCCAAAGCTCTGGCGATCATCTCCGGCATTTTTTCCTCCGTTTTTATCGCTTTCATTTGCGGGATAACGGTTATGTGGATTTCCCGCCTCATCTTCTCCTTCAACTATCAAAAATCCTTCAAATACCTGGGCGCCGTCTGGTGCGGCGTGGCCCTGACGGCTATCACTTACTTTGCCATTTTCAAGGGGCTGAAGGGAAGCACGCTGGTCACCAAGGATATGATCCGCCACCTGGACGCCCATATCTGGCTGTACGTTTGCTGCAGCCTGGCATTCTGGACCGTCCTGATGGCCGTGCTCCAGAATCTTTGCAAAGTCAATATCCTGAAAGTATCCGTTCTCGCGGGCACCATGGCCCTGGCCCTTTCCTTTGCCGGGAATGACCTGGTCAACTTCATCGGCGTTTTCATGGCGGGGCAGTCTTCCATGGAAATTGCGGCCGCCGCAGCAGCGCAGGGGGCGGACCTTACCACTCTGTCCATGGGCGGTCTGATGGCCCCCGTCACGGCGGATTGGCGTTACCTGCTGGGGGCGGGCGTCATCATGGTGCTGGCCCTCATGTTCTCCAAAAAGGCGCAAACCGTTACGGATACGGAAGTCAATCTGGCGAGGCAGGGCGGGGGAGTAGAGCGGTTCGGCTCCGTCCCCCCGGCCCGCATGGCGGTGCGCTATGCCCTGAATGCTTCCCGCGCGGTGGAAAAAATCATGCCCTCCTGCGTCGGGAGGTTTATTGAAAAACGCTTCCGGCCTGTGCCGGAAGGGCCGGATAACGGTGCATCTTTCGACCTCATTCGCGCTTCCGTGAATTTGACGGTGGCTGCCCTGCTGATTTCTCTGGCCACGTCCCTTCGGCTTCCCCTTTCCACCACGTATGTGACGTTCATGGTGGCGATGGGTTCCTCCCTGGCGGACAAGGCCTGGGGGCGGGACAGCGCCGTGTATCGCATCACCGGAGTGATTACGGTGATTTCAGGGTGGTTCTTTACGGCCTTTGCCGCGTTTTCCATGTGCTTCATTGTGGCGGCCTGCATCCTTTATGGCGGTCTCTTCGGCATCATCGCCATGTGTTCGCTGGCGGCTTTTCTGCTTCTGAAAAGTTCCAGGCTCCATCGTAAAAGAACCCAGGCTGCAGCTCAGGCGCAGGCCGCCAATTACCGGGATCCGGCTGCCGCCGCACGCTACAATGAGGAAATTATTGAACTGATGAAGCGCATGGCGGAAATCTATGAAATGAATCTGGAGGCCCTGAACGTGGAGGACAGGAAGCGTCTGAAAAAACTCCGGAAAGAAGCGCGCGGCATCCGCCGTTCCCTGAGCGATAAAATGGCGATGGAAGTCATGCCCGTCGTCCGTGAACTCCCGGACAAAGAGGCCGACCGAGGCAAGCGCTATGTGCAGATGGTGGAATACGCTACCTCCGTCTTTGAATCCCTCTCCAACATTACTACGGCCAGCCATGCCTATATAGACAACAACCATGAAGGGCTGGATTTGGAAAGGATAGAGCTTCTGCGGGGAATGAACAGCCGTGTTTCCTCCCTCTACCCCCGTTTCCGGGAAATGATGGAAAGCAATGACTATACCGGGTTGGACGAATGCCTGGCAGGCATGGACGCCCTGGATGAGGAATTTGCGGAAGCCGTCAAACAGCAGATTATTCTGCGTCCGGAAGACGCCTCCGATATGCGACGGGCGCTTCTCTATCTCAACCTCCTTAATGAAACCCGGGCAATGATCCGCAAAGTACTTCTTCTTGCTAAAATCCAGAGAAAATTTGTTCTTGGCTGGTAGCCTCTCCCTGTAATTCACGTCCGTGCCGGCGGCGAATGCTTCCGGCGCGGACATCTTGCCCAGACTGTTCCCGTATTGGGAGTAGCTGCCAGGTCTTTTTTATTCACACGGAACAAGGCTTCTTTACGGATAAACCATGTCTTCTGCCTGTGGGACAATGTCTTGAAAGGCCGTTTCCAGGCGTTGCCATGTATGTTGCCGTCTCAAGAAAACAAAAAACGCAAGCTTTGATAAACAATAACTTGCGGAACAAATTGGTACGGGCGATGGGAATCGAACCCACGTCTCAAGCTTGGGAAGCTCGCGTCCTACCATTGAACGACGCCCGCATGAAATGCGGATGCCTATTTAGCGGCAGAAGGCCCGGATGTCAAGACCACAGAAAAAACGTATCCTCTTTTTTTGTTATTTTGACGCAGTAATGAAAAAAAACTTGTCTTATCCCGTGATTTGAACATAATGCGTTCGTTGCGCGGGTATAGCTTAATGGTAAAGCTCCAGCCTTCCAAGCTGATTATACGGGTTCGATTCCCGTTACCCGCTCCATTTTTTTATTAAATTCACCTGCTAAATACTTCCTTTATGAAAGCCAGGTTCGTGACAAAGGCGGCGCTTAGTGCGCTGGCACTTGCGTTTGCGGGTACCCTTCCCGGTATGGCTCAGCAAACTGCTTCTCCGGCAGCCGCTCCGGCTGTTGATCAGGTTAAAGCCTCCACTGTTGAAAAGGCTTTTATGAAGAAAATGGCAGATATTGTTCAGGCCGGATTGAAAGCCGGTGCTCTGGATATGAAAGCGGTGTCCGGAGTTTTGAACGATGCCGCTAAGGCTGGTGTGTCCGATCATGTGATGGGTGCGATGGTATCCATGGCTGCGGGCGCTTTCCCGTCCAACGCTCCTGCCGTTGCTTCCGCCGCTGTCCGGAGCTACGGGCCCGGGGTGAAGGAAGAACAGGTGCGCAATGTGATCGCTTCCGCTGTTTCCTCCCAGCCCCATCCGTATGCATCCGTGGCTCCCATTTCGGAAGCGGTTGAAAAAGCTTTGGGCAATTCTCCGGTAGCCGGTACTGTTCCTTCCATTGCTGTGGCCGTGGCTGCCCAGACTCCTGATAACCCCCTCTCAGGGGTAACTGTCCAGGAACATGGCCTGGTAAAGCCTGTTGAAGATGTTGCCGGGGGCTCCCTGGTTCTGCCGGGCGGTCTTCCTGTGGGCGGCACGCCCACCAGCCCCGCTCCCGTGTCCAATGCTGCTGGCAATTAACCTGATTCTTATTTAATAAAATAGCATGAAGAGTCTTTTTTATCTCTCCCTGGTGGCCGCCGGCATGTTTGCCGTCCATGCCAACGGGCAGTCTCTGTACACGCTGGCGGGTCCGGTTGGTCTGGAAGAGTCCCTTCCTCTCAAGTGGTTCTTCAACCTGGCGGGAGGGTATGACGACAATGTCAACGCCTCCAATTATAACAAGCAGGAATCCGCATTCATCAGTACGGACATAGGGTGCTCCCTGGCCAACTACGATGCCGTAACCCAATATTCTTTCTCCGCCAAGCTGGGGGGTATTTTTTACCTGAAAGACCTTGATGGCGGAACGAATGAAGCCCTTTCCAATTCCACGCTGTCCGCCAAACTTTCCCATAGTTTTGACCAGACTTTGCGTTATAACGGCAGCGTCTCCTTTGCATGGCAGCCGGAACCCAACTATTCCAACGGTATTGCCAATGCCCGCCGGGACGGCGACTACATTTACGTGTATGTTTCCAGTTCCGTGAGCAAGGCGTGGACTTCCCGCTATTCCACGACGCTGGGTGCCAATTTCTCCATGATCGACTATCAGGAGGATTCCGCCAAGACGGATAACCGCGATTATGTTGGCATGAATTTCACCAACCGGTACAAATGGACGGAACGTCTGGCTGTTTCCCTGGGCTGGACGGGTTCCTACTGTAATCGCGAATACGGCAATAACGAATTTTCCAACTTCGTCATGGCCGGCGCTGAATATGCGGTGAGCGAAAATACTTCTGCTACGCTGCGCGTAGGTCCTCAGTTCAAGTATGTCGAGAACTACGGAACAAAAACCTATCCCTCCGCGGAATTCGGCTTAAACCACCGCTTGAGCGACCGGTTCATGCTCGGAACGTTCGTCCGTTATTCCAACGAAGCGGTGAATACCTATATCCCTTACAACGGCGCCAGCTATTACTCCAATGAAACGTGGCGTTTCGGGGTACACAGCACGCTGAAGCTGACGCACCGCGTCAGTCTGAATTGCGGAGTAAACCTGATTGCCAGCGATTATACGCGTCCGAGTTCCATCAGCAACAGTGACACGTCCAACCTGACTTTCAATGCTACCGCCGGTATCAAGCTTCTGCTGACGAATGCCTTGGCCCTTACGGCCCAATATTCCTACACGAACGGTTCCTACAGCGGCTATAACTACCCGATGCCTTCCTACAACCGCAACGTGTTCTCCTTCGGCGTGAATTACAGCTTCTAAGTCTTGACTGACCATTAATGCCTTTACTCCTCTAATTGCGAATTTTCATTCACAATTAGAGGAGTTTTTATCTTACTGCCTTACTATATTCCATGAGTGCCCAGGATCAGCAGAACAGTGATCGCATCGTACGCAATATTGACTATTTGCAAGTTTTAAAAAATCGCTGGAAGGAAGTCTTTCTTGTTTTCCTTCTGGTGCTGGTCATTTCCGTGGTAGTGACTTTCTTGATGCCGCCCTCCTACCGGGCGACCAGCCAGTTTCAGATTAAACTGCCCAAGCCTGTGATGGATATAGGCAGGGGGGGGGACGTGGTTGCCACTTCCAACGTGACGGCCAACTACATTCCCATGCAGTATTCCGTGCTGACTTCCGCCGAAGTGCTTAAAGTGGTATCCAGAAAACTGAACCTTGCCGCGGAATGGGGGATGACGGATGAAATGGCGGCGACTAATCTGGCCGGCATGATTAAGGTGGCCCCTGTGCGTGCCACGGACCTTGTGGATGTCATTGTTTCCGGTCCGGATCCCAAACTGGTGCAGAATATTGCCAAGGCGGTGCCTGAGGCGTACAAGCAGGACCGTGAAATGCGCGAAAACCGTCTGGTGGAAACCGCCATCAAGAGCCTGAAGGATGTCCTCCGGGAACAGGAGGATGCCGTCAATGAAAAAATGATGGCTCTCAAAAAGCTGATTGCGGAGAGCTCCTACCTGCCTACGTCCTGGAGAAACGGTGAACACCGCAGCACCCTGACGGCCGGTATGGAAGAAGAGGAATTCCGGAATGCCAAAGCGCAGGCCATGGATTTTGAAAGGAGGGAAAAGGAACTGGCTTCCTATGTGCAGGAATTGCAGCGTCTGCCCGACGACAAGTTGCTGGATTACGTGATCAGTTCCGACCTGCTGAATGCGGAGACTGTAGGGGCGGACGCTCTCCGTAAGACCTATGCTGAATTTTCCGACAAGCTCAAGGAAAAGGAAAATCTGAAATCCCAGAATATCGGCGCCAGGCATCCCAAAATGCTGGCGCTGCTGGAAACGGAAAGGATTCTGGGGGATAAGCTGAACAAGGAATTGATAGGCCTGCGTTCTTCCCTGAAGAGCAAGCTGGAAATGGTTGCCGCAAGCCGGAAGCACTGGGAGGCGACCGTTGCCCAAAAGGAAGAGGATCTTCAGAAGCACGTCCTGCAGGTTCCCATGTATGAACAGGCCAGCCGTGATTATGACGCTGCGCTGGACCAGCTTAAGGAACTGGATTCCCGGTACAAAGATGAGATTGCCCGTTTGCGCGTACCCCGTGAGGCAATTGAAATGTATCAGCTGCCGACCTATCCTGCTGCGCCCTACAAGCCGAATGTGACCATTAACCTGGCGGTGGGAGCGGGTGCCGGTCTGTTGCTGGGCATCGGATTGGCCTTGCTTCTGGAATTCATGGATACCTCCGTGAAGACCATGGAAGATGTGGAACGGGCTCTTCAGGTTCCCGTCTTGGGCATTATTCCCAAGAATGTGCCTATTCTGCATTCTTCCGATGTCATGGGGCCGGATGCGGAAGCCTACCGCATTTTGCGGACGAACATAGAATTCAATAAGAAAGGGCTGGAAGAAATTTCCCTGACCTTTGTTTCCGGGAGCGCCGGGGAAGGGAAGACCACCACCCTGTGCAATCTGGCCTATATTTGTGCCCAGGGGGGTTATGCCACCCTGATGATTGACGCCGACCTGCGCCGTTCCAAGCTTCACCGGTATTATGAGCTGGATAATGAGGTAGGGCTGACTTCCTACCTGCTGGAAGATTATCCTCTGGAGGAAGTCATTTTTCAGACGCCCATTGAAAACCTGTACGTCATGCCTGCGGGACCCACTCCCTTTGACCCTTCGGGCGCCTTGAATTCCCGCAAGTTTAATGAATTGCTGCAGGAAGTGAAGCAACGTTTTGACATTGTGCTGGTGGATTCCCCTCCCATCCTGGGGGTCAGTGACTCCGCCGTCATTGTAAGCGAGGTGGACATGACTCTTATGGTTGTCCAGCCCCGCAAGCTGCCGCTGAAAGCCCTGTTGAGGCAGAAGCAGGTAATCGAGTCCGTGGGCGGCAACCTGGCCGGCGTGGTGATGAATAATGTGGACATTACGTCCGATCACCAATATCAGTATTACACAACTTACTATTCCTATTATTCTGCGGATGGCGCTTCCTCCGGAGAGAACGCGGATGCCTCTTCCATGAAGAAGGTGGAACGTTCTGGAAAGGCCAAGGAGCTGGCAGCCACCCAGTCCCATGATAGTGAAGATTTGTATTAACCCATTGCTCCATGAAAAAATATATTTGTTCCATCCTTTGTCTTATGCTGGGCCCGGCGGGGCTGGGCTCCGCCCAGTCTCCGGATGCCGTGCCGCCCCAGGGCACCATTGAAATCCAGGTGCGCGGCATTCCCGCCGACGACGCTACCGCTATTTCCGGGCAGTATCTGTTGGACGGGAACGGAACGATACGCATGCCCCAGCTCCCTCCGGGGCAGGATGTGCTGCGCGTGGTAGGCAAAACGGCCCGCCAGATTGAAGACATGCTGATGGCCGCCTACAAGAAGGCGGAGCTGTACACGGCCCCTACGTTTTTGGTGAAGGTGCAGAGTTCGGATGCGCGGCTGACGGAACACATCGTTCTGGTAAGCGGCGGTGTGGCTATGAAGAAGAATGTTTTGTGGCGGCGCGGCATGACGCTTCTGGAGGCGATTGTGGGCGCCGGCGACATCACGGACTGGGGATCCCGCTACGTGCAGGTGACGCGCGGTGGAAAAACCGTGACGTATGATTATTTTTCCATTAAGGACAGGGCGATTCCCATCCAGCCCAATGACCGCATTTTTGTTCCTCAGCGCGGGATTTTTGAAGGGCGCCCGGCAAAACTTCTTCCCTGAGGCATTTTTCCCATACCCGGCTTTCCGCAAGGAAGCCGGGTTTTTTTATTGGGCCGGTTTTCATGATGGGGGAAATATCGGAAAAAACGCGGATGGGGAAGCGGGGGGCGGAGTGAAGGGGCGTGTCGTCAGCGGTTGATGAAACCGGGAGGTCTTCTCATGCTCCCTTCTTCAGGATTCTTGCCGGAAATGGATGTTTTCGGGGAGGCCGTATGGTGGAATCGCGGAGGGAAAGAAGTTGTTTCCTGAAAGCTTGCGGCGTCGGAAAGGAACGCCTGGAAAAGAGGGAAAATTTGTTTCCAGACCCTCTTGTTTATGGGAATGGAAGGCTGAGATCCGGAAAAGATTAAGGGGGGTAAGTTTCCCGATGGGCGCGTAGGCCCTTTTCACATGATTGGCCGGCATGGTCTCCGGGCATATATTGCGGTGAAATGAGTTTAGTATGAATGTAAAAAACAGAAAAACAAAGAAAAATGTTGAACATTCTTAAACTCAATGCATTTTTGGAATCTCCAAAATATGTTAGAGTTTCGTGCGGAACGGCTGCATGAGGCTTCGTAAATCCAATGTGAAAACTCGTTAATCATGATATACCGTTTTAAGAAAACATTCATCGGCGTGGGAGGGCGTGAATACATTAGCAATCCCAAATTGAGCTTCCCGGAACATGTCAAAATCCGCCGCCGCGGAACGAATCCCAGGTCCGGCCAGCCTTACACGGAGGCGGGTAGCGCATTTGTGGAGACATCCGCCGTCGCGGCACGGCTCTGCTGCAGTGCTTCCGCCGCGCGCCAGTATCTGCACCGCCACGGTGTCCGTTTCCGGGTGGTGCGCAAGGGTACGGGCCCCCTGGCCCTGTACTGGAGGCGGCTGGATGTGGAGCGGGTTCTTGCTGGCCGGGAGCCCGTGCGCCGCCGCGTGCCTCCGTGTTATATGGATATGGCCGGGGCTGTCAGCATGCTGGGAGTAGTGCGCAGCTATGTTTACAGGCTGGTGAAAAAAGGGCTGCTGCGTGAATACAGGTGCAGGATGAAAACAGCCCGTGGACTGCGCGTGCGCTGCTTTTACCACCGGGAGGATCTGGAACATGTCAGGCTGCACGTGCTCCAGAAAAGATGACGGAAGCGGTTCCGGAGGATGCGTTTTTGGCTTGCGCGCGGGCCGGATTGTGTCACGTTAAGGGTATGATAGCTTTTCTGCGCGGCACGGTGGCGGAATCATATCCCCAGCGGTTGATCCTGGATGTTCATGGGGTGGGGTATGAAGTGATTGTGCCCCTGTCCACGTTTGACAGGCTGAATCCCCTTCCCGGCAGGGAGCTGACGCTGAAAACCTACCTGCATGTCCGGGAGAACATGCAGGTGCTGTATGGTTTTGCCACGGATGCGGAAAGGGATATTTTCCTGCTGCTGATTGAGCGTGTTTCCGGAATCGGCCCGACAACGGCGATTGCCATTTTGGGTTCCCTGTCCGTGGAGCAGTTTAAGCAGGCGGTTGTGGGCGGAGACGTTTCCGGCATTGCGCGGGCCAAGGGGGTGGGCAAAAAGACGGCGGAACGCATCGTCCTGGAACTGAAGGATAAAGTGGGCCTGGCCGCCACGTGGGAAGCCCAGGCTCAGGGCGCTACTTCCCAGGCCGCCGGGGACGCGGAATTGGCGCTGATTGCGCTCGGGTTCAAGCAGGTGGAATCCCGCAAGGCGATAGCCGCCCATCTGAAGGACCATCCGGATGCGGACGTGGACGAGCTGATACGCGCCGCTTTGCGCTCCATGAATTGAAGGAACTTCCGGAGGAAGGTGCTCATTTTTGCAAGTTTTTGATTTTCATGAGGGAACATGTACGTCTGGCGGACTGTTCCCTGTTTGCGGAAGCTGGGGAACATACTGCCATGATGGGGGAACAATAGTGTTGACGGCTGGTTGAAACGTTTTTAAACTTGTTGCGTCCATGGTACTTGAATAAGTCCGGGACTAGTAATTAATCAAATCTGAAGCCCTCAATCTTATGGCCAAATACGCTATTAACGGTTTTGGACGCATTGGTCGCAACGTACTGCGCGCCATGTCCAAGGAAGAACGCAACAAGGTTGTTGCCATCAATGACCTGACTCCTATCGAAACGATCGCCCACCTGCTCAAGTATGACTCCACGCAGGGCAAGTTTGACGGTGAAATTTCCATCGAGGGTGATTATCTGGTCGTTGACGGTCACAAGATCCTCATCACCGTGGAACGTGATCCCGCCAACCTTCCCTGGAAGGATCTGGGCGTGGACGTCGTTCTGGAATCCACCGGCCTGTTCACCAAGCGCGACGCCGCCAAGAAGCACCTTGACGCCGGCGCCAAGAAGGTTCTTATTTCCGCTCCCTCCCCGGATCCGGACCTGACTTTTGTTCTGGGCATCAACGACAGCGAATACGATCCTGCCAAGCACGACATCGTTTCCAACGCTTCCTGCACCACCAACTGCCTTGCTCCGATGGTGAAGGTGCTGGACGACAAGTTCGGCGTTGAAAAGGGCATGATGAGCACGATTCACTCCTACACGAACGACCAGCGCATTCTGGACCTTCCGCACAAGGATCCCCGCCGTGCCCGCGCCGCCGCGATCAACATCATTCCGACGACCACCGGCGCCGCCAAGGCCATTGGTGAAGTAATGCCGAACCTGAAGGGTTCCCTGAACGGCGCTTCCTTCCGCGTTCCTACTCCGACCGGTTCCCTGACCGACTTTGTGGCCGTGCTTAAGAAGGATGTGACCGTGGAAGAAGTAAACGCCGCCATGAAGGAAGCCGCTGAAGGCCCGCTGAAGGGCATTCTGGCTTACTCCGAAGAAGCGCTCGTTCTTCAGGACATCGTTTCCGACCCCCACTCCTGCATCTTTGACTCCGGCTTTACGTATGTGGTCGGCGGCAACCTGGTGAAGGTCTGCGGCTGGTACGACAACGAATGGGGTTACTCCAACCGCGCCGCCCAGGCCATGAAGAAGCTGGGCGACAGCCTGGGCTGCGGCTGCTCCTGCGGCAAGTAAGTTCTTTCGGACAACGCTTGCTCTTCAGTTGCACGACAAGTCTTGCCGTCCGCCTGTTTCAACTTTCCGGCTTTTCTGGCCGGGTTTGCCGGGCGGGCGGGGATTTATCCGGGAGGGCAGAAATGCCCTCCCTTTTTTATTCATTGAACCAGACAATATAAACCGATATGGCTAAACTTACTGTTCGCGACCTTGACGCCAAGGGAAAGGAAGTCCTCATGCGCGTGGATTTCAACGTCCCTCTCAAGGATGGGGAAATTACCAATGACGCCCGCATTGTGGCTGCTCTCCCCACCATCAAGTTCCTGCTGGACCAGGGCGCACGCCTCGTCCTTACCTCTCATCTGGGCCGTCCCAAAAACGAACCCGATCCCGCTTTTTCCCTGAAGCCTGTTGCCGCCCGCCTTTCCGAATTGCTCGGCAAGGACGTTAAATTCGTTCCCGCCGCCATTGGCCCGGAAGCGGAAGCCGCCCGCGCCGCCATGAAGGACGGTGATGCGGTTCTGCTGGAAAATGTCCGTTTTTATCCCGGTGAAAAGAAGAACGATCCGGAGTTCGCCAAGTCCCTGCTGGGTAATGCCACGCTGTTCGTGAACGACGCATTCGGCACGGCCCACCGTGCCCACGCTTCCACGGAAGGCGTGACGCATTTTGCAGAAAAGAGCGCCATGGGCTTCCTGATTGAACGTGAACTGGAATACCTGGAAGGCAAGCTGGAAAACCCGGAAAAACCCTTTGTGGTGATTATGGGCGGCGCCAAGGTGTCCGACAAGATTGAAGTGCTTTCCAAACTGATGGAAAAGGCTGATACGTTCCTGATTGGCGGCGCCATGGCCAATACGTTTCTGGCGGCTGAAGGGTATGACCTGGGCGCTTCCAAGATTGAAGGGGACAAGCTGGATCTGGCCCGGGAAATTCTGGCGGCGGCCAAGGCCAAGGGCGTGAAATTCCTGCTTCCTGCAGATGTGCGCGTAGCCATGAAATTTGAAGACGGCGCCGAAACCTTCTGCACGGCTCCTTTCGCTGAAGGCGGCAAGGTGCCGGAAGGCGGCATGGCCATCGACATCGGCGATAAAGCCATTGAAGAGTTCTCTGCCATCATCAAGGATGCCAAGACCGTTCTGTGGAACGGCCCGATGGGCGTATTTGAAATGGACTGCTTCGCCAAGGGAACCAAGGAAGTCGCGGAAGCCCTGGCGGATTCCTCCGCCATTTCCATCGTAGGCGGCGGCGATTCCGTGACGGCGGCCAAGAAGTTCAAGGTGCAGGATAAGCTTTCCTTCTGTTCCACGGGCGGCGGCGCTTCCCTGGAACTGTTGGAAGGCAAGGTTCTTCCCGGTGTGGGGGCACTGACCGACAAGTGCTGCTGCGGCAAGTAACCGTTCATGGCCGGGCGGATTGTTTTCGCCCGGCATTCAGAATGGGCTTTTTTATTCCCCGCACCCGTTTTCGGGTGCGGGATTTTTGATTTGCCGGCTTCCGTTGAAAAAGCGCGGGAGCTTTGCGGTTCCGGCTTTTTGAAGAAGGTGGGAATCCATGCTCATCCCGTCTTTCCGTTCCGGAAAGGAAGGCAGTCTTTTTTTGGGCTTGCTCTTAATATGGTCCCCGGTAGTCTGAGCATGATGAAACTGTTGCATTGTTTCCTGGCTGTCCTTTGGTGGTGTTCTCCTGTACCGGCTGCGGATATTCCCGATGCGGAGAATGCGGAATATGGCGGGTATCCCGGGCGGTATATGCTTTTGGATTCTTCCTCGCCCGACCGGCAGAGCCTGTCCACTCCCGTAGCTGCCTATGTCCATGACAATGGGATGGAAGTAGCTCTCATTGGTGCTATTCATGTGGCGGAACCGGAATATTACGACCGGCTGAATAAGCTGTTCCGCAGGTACGATGTGCTGCTTTTTGAAATGATTGGAGGAGAGGGCCTCCGGCGGGAAGAGGAACTGCGCCGCAAGATAGACCGCAGCAAGCCGCTGGGGGGGCTGACTCTGGAAGAGGCGCGGGAATGGAACCGGATAGTGGAATGGAGGAAGAAATGCGGGCAGGAGGAAAAGTCTTTTTTAATGGGGCTGCTGGGGGGCGCCTACAAGGAGTTGAGCGACATGCTGGGACTCCAGACCCAGCATCAGGGTATTGATTATTCCGCAGCCCATTTTGTCCATGCGGACATGACGCTGGATGAATTCCGCAAGGCGCAGGCCAGAAAGGGTGAAAGCATTGCCGGCCTGATGCTTAAATCCGTCTTGTCCTCCCTGGTTGAGAAAACCGGGACGAACCGGGCCGGTGAATTTGGATTGATGGCGGATTTCCTGGCCGGCAATAAAACGGGGTTGAAGAATAAGCTGATGGTCATGATGGCCAATGCTCCTAATGGTCTGGAGAATACCGTGATTCTGGAAGGCCGGAATGCCAAGTGCATGGAAGTGTTTGACCGTTGGAGCGGCAAGGGTGTGCGCAGAATAGGCGTCTTTTACGGAGCGGCGCATCTTCCCGGCCTGCACGGTGCTCTTTTGGAACGCGGCTACCGTCTCCGGGAGGTGCGCTGGCTTCCGGCGTGGAGCACCAGGGAGAAGGGTGCGGACGGGCAGCGCGGAGAGGGCTGAGTTTTTTACTCTTTTTTCGAGACGGGAGGTGTAGCGGCGGATGAACATGGTTTTCCGCCGCTCCGCCTTTAAAGAGGGAAGAAGAGGGGGGCGTTTTTTCCCTGCCTGGGGCAGGATGCCGTTCTCTAGGGGGCAGGATGCCGCGTTCCGGAGGGAACCATGCGGACGATTCCTCCGCCTTTGATGCGCATGGTGAAAGAAAGGGCATTTTCGGAGGTGACTTTTCGGGTTTCCACGCTCCATCCGTCATTTTTTTCTGCCAGATCCCGGAGAATGGTGGCCTGGTATGCCGTGTTTTTGTCCAGGAAATTCAAAGGAATGGAAACGGTGCGTTCCCTGCCGTCTCCGTTCATCAGAGCAATGTACCACTGGTTTCCTGACCGCCGGGCGAAGGCGGCGCATTCCCCAATGGCAGATGGCGGCAGGACGATGGTTTCCTCCCATACGGAAGGGATGTTCCGGACAACTTCCCGTTCAGGGGAATCCTTCGGGAAAGCAGCTTCCATGTCCGCGGGGTTGGAGACCCAGTGAAGAATGGGGGACGTATAAATGATATTGGCCGCCATTTGGAGGGTCCAGGAAGAGCCGCGCAGCTTGGGGCCGTGGCCAAAATAGCCTCCCGTGAAATCGGCGTGGCCGGAGACTAGGCGGGTAAAGGGCAGCGCGCAGTAGTGCTGCCCGCCAATGGCGGCCCAGATGTTCTGTTCTCCGCCGTAAATGCCTTCCCGGCTCATTTCGTGCGGCCAGGAACGTTCCTCCCCCGTGGGGGTATTGGCTCCGTGGAAGTTGACCATAAGCTTGTTTTTCGCCAGGTTTTCCGCTACGGCGTCGTAGAAGTCCAGGCGTTCCTGAGAGGCGGAGTCCATGAAGTCTATCTTGATTCCCCTGATTCCCGTTTTGGAGAGTGAGCTGAAAAAGCGGCGCATATTTTCCCAGTCATTGGCGGGGTTGTTGACGTCTGACCATCGCACCCATACCCAGATGCCTACGTTTTTGCCGGCGGCGTAGCTGGCCAGTTTGGCCAGCTTGTCCATGCTTTCCGGAAGTGATCGGCCCCATTTTTTCCACCCTTCGTCAACGAGGTGGTATTCCCATCCGAATTCGGCAGCCATATCGACAAAGGCATATTGGTCGTTTTCCAGGACATTCCCGCGGTCCCACCAGGTCCAGGTGGAGCGGCCCGGCTTGATCCAAGGGGCTTTGGAACCTTCCGGAAAAAGATTCCTGTCCGGTTCCGGAGCCAGGGAAGGGATGACGTCGTTCCGGACCAGTCCGTTCAGGTCGTCATTCACCAGGATGACGCGCCAGGGCATTTCCGAGGATGAGAGGGCGGAAAAGCCGCCGGGATCCTGGAAATATACCGCACGGCATGCTCCATCCTGGAGGGAAAATTTAATGCCGCTCCATTTCCTGTTGAAGTTGGCTGCTTCCTGTATGAGCGCGACGCCTCCGTCCGGCAGTTCCGCCGTAATCGGCATGGTGCGGACACAGCTGCGGGGATTGCCGGGATCTTTTTTGAAATCCGTTATTCTGGAAGGAGACCAGACCCCCTCGCAGGGGCCCAGGGCGGAGGAGGCGTCCTGGGTCCACAGAACGGTTTTTTCCGGAAAGGCGAAGGAGGTTTTTTCTTCACTGATATTCAGCGAGGGCGCTTTCTTCACCTCTTCCGTCCATTCATAGCGGAAGGCGACCCCGTTGTTGAAGACACGGGCCCGGAGCCGGAGGGAGGAGTTCTTCCCGGAAACCACGTATTCATTGAAGCAGACGGAAGAGGTGGGGTATTTGCCCCGCGTCTCGAAGGTGTCGCGAACGTTATCCTTCACTTTTTCCACATTCCATCCCGTGATGCCTCCGGCGAGGTTTTTTCCATTCACGACGACGCCCAGCCCGGATGGTTCCAGAATCGTTTTGCCGCCTTTTTTCAGAGAATGGGCGGCCTGGCTGCCCGCGTGGAGCCTCCAGGACAGCCGCCCGTCCGGAGATTGCAGGGATGCGTGCGTTTCCGCCGCCTGTCCGGCGCCGGTCAGGAGGCATCCTGCCGTACTGCTGAGCATAATGAGTGATTTTACAAGCATATCTTTATCAGAATACGTCCGTCTTTGTTCATTTATTGCAAAACAGCGAAGCGGAAATTGGAACATCCATGTTCCGAAGGAGGGAAAATGCCGTTCCATTGGAGGCATCCGGGCAATTTCCGGAATAAAAAGGGAAAGCCTTTTTTCTTCCCACATGAATTTGTAGCGGTATGCCGTTTTTTCGTGAAGGCCGGGGATTATTTATGAAGAAAAAATAATAGATATCTTATGTTCCTGTGCAGATAGTTGCAGGAAAATACCGGATTGGCAGGGAGCAAAAGAATAATCTTTACAAAATAATAGGAAGCAATAGAATAAAGCGCATTGCAAATATAAGGATGGAGCGTAGCGGTTTAAATAGTGATCCTGTTTTTTCGGATCAGGATGAGCATTCCGATAATGTTTCTGTACGCAGCTCCTCCAAATTACTTCCTCCCCCTTCCTGGAACGAGTCTTCCGTTTATTCCAAGGAACTCCCGGCGGGAGCAACTTTGGAACATTATAAAATCCTGAAGGTGCTGGGCAGCGGAGGATTTGGCATTACCTACCTGGTGCGGGACACCATGCTGAAGAGAAAAGTAGTTCTTAAAGAAAATTTTCCTTCTTCTTATGCTTACCGGGATCCGTTTACAGGGCGCGTGATACCCAACAATGAACACGATGCCGAGTCTTTCCAGTGGACCCTTTCCAACTTTTTAAATGAGGCCCGTGTTCTTGCACAACTGGATTCGCCCGGTATCGTGCGGGTTCTTTCCGTGTTTGAGTGTAACGGAACGGCTTATTTTTCCATGGATTACGTTCAGGGTCTTCCCATGGATTATCTGGGAGAGCAGCAGCTTCTTGCGGGGAACTGTTATTCCGAGGCCAAGTTGAAGGGGCTGCTGGTGCACATCCTCCAGATTTTGGATTACCTTCATAAAAAAGGCATCTGCCACAGGGATATCAAACCGGGAAATATCCTGCTTACACAGGAAGGGGCTCCCGTCCTCATTGATTTCGGCGCGTCGCGCCGTATCGAGAGCAACCACACCCAGACCGTTCTGGCGACACGTGGTTTTTCTTCTCCGGAGCAGGCGCTGGGCAGAAAAGATATGGGGCCCTGGAGCGACCTTTATTCCCTGGGTGCTACATTTTATTCCCTGCTGAAGGGCTTTGCGCCGCCCAGAGGGGAGGAACGGCTGATCAACGACACCATACAGCCGCTGGCCGCATCCTCTTCGTTGTCTTCCCATTATTCGAAAAATTTTCTGAAAACCATCGACAAGGCCCTTTCTCCGCGTGTGGAAGACCGTTATGCTTCCGCAGAAGCGTGGATGAAGGATCTGAGGGTTGAGGGAGGCGCCATTTCAACCATTCAGTTCTCCCCCGAGGAGTTCAAATCAGCCCGTAAGCGTTTTTTCAATTTGTTTGCCTTATCCTCTTCCCGCATTATGTCGGAAGGGCAGGAACATTTGAGGACGAGTCGGAAGATAGCGTTTGGGATGATTATTGTCCTGGGAATTATAGGCGCGCTTCTGGGATATTCTATTCACGGGGGGAACAGAACGGAGAATGAAGATGCGTTAGGGCTGCGTTTTCCCAGTGTGATGTCCACTCCCATTCCCCAGATTATTTCAGATTCAAGGGATGTGTCATTGTTAAGTTCCATGGATCATTTTGACGTCAGGCTGGATAGCCCGTCTTTATCGCGTCATGCTCTGCCGTCCGTGCTGCCCGACCGTTTTTCACTTGCATGCGTTCATTTAAGAGTGCTTCAGGAAGACAAGATGTGCCCGCCCCTGTATCTGACCATACGTGATGAGCAGGGGAAGCTGGTTTCCCGGTCATTTAACGGTTTTTCCTTCACCTTGATTGAAAGTCCGGTGCTTACAGGATTCCGTTTTGTGGATCTTCCTGCTCTGAAAGTAGATGCCCCTTACAGATTCAGTTTTGAGACCAAGGATAATGTTCCCCATCCTTTGAAGGTGGTTTCTTCCCAGATTACGACGCTGGAGAGCGGGAAAGTCCTGAAGCCCCATTTCAAATTCATCTGCGCGGCGTATGATCCCGGTGTGAAAGCTTCTCTGGACAGCCCGGAGAACAGCAAACTCCGGGAACTGCTTATCGCTTCCCGGAAAAGGAACCGTACGGAAATTGATTCCATCGTGCTGACGGAGCGGGAGAAGGTTCAGTTGCGGAAATTCGCCAGGGCGGGGTATCCTTCCGCGCAGTATAAAATAGCCCGTCTTATTTTCGAACGGGATGGAAGATACGGGGAAGAAGGTGGCGCCTGGCTTTATAAGGCGGCCATGGGCGGCTTTATTGTCGCCCAGAGGGATTTGGCGTTTCTTCTTGTAGGCGGCAAGGAGTTTTTCCCGGATATTCTTCAGTGTCCGGTCAGCCTGTCCCAGAACTATTCCCAGGCGGTTGATTTGCTGTTGATGTCTTTTACGGCGCAGGATCCTTCCGCCCTGTACATGCTGGGCATTTTGTATTCCCAGGGGTGGGGGGTGGATTATTCCGCAGAGATGGTCATGAGGCTGTCCAAACTGTTGGCCGGTTCCGGTTATGATTTGTCGCGGCTCACTTTGTCCGCCCCCATTTTAGCCCATTGGGAGCTTCTGGGGCAGCAGGATGGCGCTTATACGCGGATGTGCTGTTCCATTCCGGACAGGAAGATGAAGCAATTTTCAGGTGTTCGTCTGGTGCGGACTTCCAAAGAGGGGGGAAGTCTTTTTATTGACAAGGTAATTCTGTTCAGGGACGGGCAGGAAGTTATGTCCCGTTCTTTCCGTTCGGCTCTTACCCAGGAATCTCCCGTTCTGGAGGTGTCCATGAATATGGAGGATTACGCAGAGAATGTGGAGAATTTCGAGTGGTCAATAGAAGTGATCATGGCTCCGGCCAACACATGCGGCATCATGGAAATGATGGAAAAAAAGGAGCTTTCCAACGATAAAGAGAAGCGGATTTGATGGAAAGCTGCCGGAGCGGTCTGGCGGATACGCGGTTTCGTATTCCTGCCGCAACCCCGTTCCCGGCAATGGAAAGGGGCAAGAACTGTTTTCCCATGGGTGAATTCAGCCACGGGATGACCGCAGCGGATTTAAATGTTTTTCAGCATGTCCAGCGTTTCCCGGAGTTTGTCCGCGGGAGCGGCGCTTGCCAGCCGCGGGAATTTGTTGGACAACAGGATAAAATCCCCGTTTCTGGTGAGCATCAGGCGCTGTCCGCTGATTTCCACCATGGAGATGTTGGCATGGGATGCCAGGATTTTGATTTTGTGGGAGTCCAGCAGGTGGCGCACCGTTTCCGGCGCGGGGCCGAAGCGGTCTTCCCAGGCGCGGAGCAGATTGTCCGCTTCCTTAAGGGTTCGGACGGCGGCCAGATCCTTGTAGGCGGAGATGCGCAGGGCCGCGTCACTGATGTATTCCCTGGGAAGGAAGGCTCCCAGATAGTCCTTGCGGGATTTTGCGGCGAACTGCGTTTCGCTGTTGATGATGAAGTCCGTTCTTAGAGCCGCATCCGGACGGGGGGCCGTGCGTTTGCCCTGCATCTGGGCGATGGATTGCTGGAGAAGCTGGCAATACAGGTCAAAGCCTATGGCGGCGATGTGGCCGCTCTGCTGGGTTCCCAACAGGTTGCCCGCACCGCGTATTTCCAGGTCCCTCATGGCAATTTTGAAGCCGGAACCCAGTTCCGTATACTGTTTGATGGCGGAGACGCGTTTGCGGGCGTCTCCCGTGGTGGTGGCGGATCTGGGGAGCATGAGGTAGGCGTAGGCCCGGTGACCCGCACGGCCCACGCGGCCGCGGAGCTGGTAAAGGTCCGCCAGGCCGAAGCGGTCCGCGCGGTCAATGATGATGGTGTTGGCGTTCGGAATGTCGATGCCGGATTCGATGATGGTGGTGGCCAGCAGGATGTCCGCTTTTCCCTGCACGAAGGTGCGCATGACCTTTTCCAGTTCTTCTTTAGGCATTTGGCCGTGGCCGATGACAATGCGGGCCTTGGGCACCAGGGCCTGGATGCGGTCCCGGAACAGTTCGATGGTTTTCACGCGGTTGTGCAGCAGGAAAATCTGTCCTCCGCGCTCCAGCTCGCGTTCCATGGCCTTTTTCATGATGCGTTCGTCGTAAGGGCACACGCTTGTCTGGACGGGCTGCCGGTTGACGGGAGGGGTTTCAATGGAGCTCATGTCACGTGCTCCCATCAGGGCAATGTACAGGGTGCGGGGAATGGGCGTGGCGGACAGCGTCAGCACGTCAATTCCCTTGAAGCGTTCCTTGAATTTTTCCTTGTGTCTGACGCCGAAGCGCTGTTCCTCGTCAATGACTACCAGGCCCAGATTTTTCATGGATACGTCATCGGAAATGAGCCGGTGCGTGCCTATGACGATGTCCACGGCTCCCGTTCTGAGCCCTTCCAGCGTGGAGCGGATGTCCGCCGCGCTGCTGAAGCGGCTGAGCATTTCAATACGTACGGGGTATTCGCTCATGCGTTCCTTGAACGTGCGGAAATGCTGTTCCGCCAATACGGTGGTGGGGACCAGCACGGCCGCCTGGCGGCCTCCCGTCACGCATTTGAAGGCGGCGCGGATGGCAACTTCCGTTTTTCCGAAGCCCACGTCTCCGCAGATCAGGCGGTCCATGGGGCGGGTGGATTCCATGTCCGCTTTCGTCTGGGCGATGGCGCGGAGCTGGTCCTGGGTTTCCCGGAAGGGAAAGGAGCTTTCAAATTCCCACATCCATTTGCTGTCCGGGGGGTGGCTGTAGCCTTTTCCTGTCTGGCGTTCCGCCTGGACGTTGAGGAGCTGGGCGGCGTAATCCGCCACGGATCGTTCTGCGGATTTTTTGGCGCGCTGCCATTTGGAGTCCCCCAGTTTGTTGAGTTCCGGCGTTTTGCTTCCCAAGCCTATGTATCGTGAGACCAGGTGAGCCTGGCTGAGGGGGACGTGCAGGACCGTGTTGTCCCGGTAGAGGATGTTCATTTCCTCGTCTCCGGAGTCAGGGGAGGCGGAAATGTTGATGAATTTGCCGATGCCGTAGCTGGTATGCACCACCAGATCACCGGGATTGATGTCTTTCAGGGATGCCTGCGCGCGTGCCTTGCGCGCCTTGTCTTCCCGGCTGGCGCGGCGGCGCGCCGTAGCGGACTGGTACCTGCCGAACAGTTCCGAGGAAGAGAGGACGGCCGTTTTCGCTTCCGGGATGCTGAACCCTGCCGGAAGTTCTCCACGAAGAGGGGTGATGGACAGCAGAGCGGGTGTTCCGGCGCAGATATCCCGGAAACGTTCTTCCTCCCCTTCATTGGGGAAGAACATGCTGACATTCCATTTCCGGTCCAGCCATTCCCGGATTTGGCGTTCCGCCAGTTCACGGCGCATTTCCTGCATCACGAAGTCCCCCGCCTCAAAGCTGCCCAAGGGATTGTCATGGATGGCAAGGGAGAAGTTTTCTTCCCCCGCCGCATTTTCCGGGGGGGAGGTGAGGATGCATACGTTCCCCCGTTCCTTGCAGAAAGGGGCGGTAATAACCAGGTCGCCCGGTTTGATCCAGTCCCGCAGGGTTTCCGCACCCTCGGCTTCCGTCAGTATGAGGTTGACGTGTTCCGCCTTGCGGAAGGAAATCTGGGAATCCACATCAAATTCCCGGATGGATTCAATTTCGTCGTCAAAAAACTCCAGGCGCACGGGGTGGGAGGACTGGAGAGGAAAGACATCCAGGATGCCGCCGCGTCGGGACCATTGCCCGCGGGAAATGACCTGTGGAACACCTTCAAATCCCGCTTCCCCAAACTGCCGTATCAAGTCGTCCGGTGCGTGCGTCTCCCCCGTTTTCAGGGTGATCCCCTGGTTTTGCATGCCGTCGGGGGACGGAACCTCATCGTTCAGGCTGCCTTCCGTCAAAATGATGGTTTGCCCGCCCGTGCGGCTGGAAGAGATGCGGTGAAGGATATTCAGACGTTCCGCGGCGAGCTCCGGGTCCCCCATTTCCTCCCCCAAGGCCACCTCTTTTTCCGGAATGAAGAGGAGGTGGCGCACTCCCCAGGTTTCCAGTTGGGCTGCAAGGGCTTCCTGAGCCCGCAAATGGGGCGCGACCACCCAGGCCCGGGCGGTATCCGGAAGGGTTCTGATGCACAGGGCCGCTACAAACGGCACCCCGGGCAGGGAAGTATGGTCGAAAACCGCCTGTTCCTCCGTGCCCAGTTTCGCCAGTTCCCGGTGAAAGGGGGCGGTACGGGCTACCCTGTCCATCAGGGCGGATATGGAAGCTTCTTCTGCCATGCGTGTCTGTGAATCCCTGTTGAGGGAAGTGTGCCGCCTTTCCCTCCCGTGTCAACGGTTTTTCAGGGCACAAACCGCCCTTCGTTTTCCGTCGGGGGATTGTTTCCACGGCACGCGCGGCACAGTTCAGGAAGAGGAACGGAAGCGGATTTTAACGCCGGCCTTGCGCCATTTCTGTTCAATTTCTTTGGCCAGTTCTTCATAGCTCCGTCCGTCAAGGAGGAGTTTCTGAGCTTCCTTTTCACTGGTTCCGGATTGAATGGCTTTCATGTAATTCTTGATGCGCCGGGCATCGCCCTTGCCGTCCATGTGGTAAAAATAGTAGGCCATCAGGGCGGCCAGGCCGTAGTTCAGGTTGGCGTTTTCTCCCGTGAACTGGGAATAGGGCATGTTCATGTAAGCTTCCAGGCCGGGTGCCTCAAAGTCATCCCCAAGGGCCCGTCCCCCCGTATTTTTTTTGCCGTATTCCGTCACGCGGGAGACAATGTGGGACCGGTTGGCTCCGAAGTTGAAGCGGCCTCCGGCATAGGGCGTCATGCCCATGTATTCCGCGGAGCCTTCACAAAACCAGCTGGCCTGCTTGGCCTGCGAAGACATGAGCTGGTGCGTCAGTTCATGGATGAGGGTGGAAGCGTCCTTGTCACGGTCAATGACGTATGTGCTTCCCATGGTTTTGACTCCCAGGGAATCGAACGGAACCAGAATTCTTCCGCGGTCCCCTGGCCGCGTTGTCCCCAGGAAGATGCCCGCCGTGCCTTCGCGTCCGCCGTTTTCCAGATAGGTGCTGAATTTTTCATACAGGTAGGCGGGGAATTTGGCGGAATCGTCATGGGCAGGGGAGTTCCCTATAGGAAGGGTTTTGTTGGCCAAGTGGGTGGCCTCAAAGAGGAGGCCCAGGCGCTTGATCATGCCGGTGCCCAGCTTGGCGTCGCAGATGAAGCGGAAATGGGGTGTTTCATAAATATATTCTCCCGGTTCCTCCTTGATGGTTTCCACCTTGAAATTGTCCGGGCATTTGACGCTCCTGGGCCACGGCAGGTGGTAATTGTCCGCCGTATTGGAGGGGAGTGCCCCTCCTTTTTCCTGTTCCGCAATGAAATCCCTGTCTTCCCGGGAGAGCTGGGTGAGGGGAATGGAGACGGTTTGGCCGCCGGAACGTTTCAGCACGGCTTTCTGGCCGTCCAGCCTGATGAATTCTGCTTCCAGTTTTTTCCCTTGGAGGTTGGTCCAGGTGCGCCCCTGTGCAAGGGGGGTAAGGAAAAGGGTGAACAGAGTTCCCGCCGCCAGGCAGAGGCGTGCGGGCTTTTTCATCAGGGGTAAGACGGGAGGCATGAACATAATTACGTTTAATGTTTGGGACGCGGCAGCATCAGGAGCAGCAGCCCGCAGAACAGCATCAGGCATCCTGCCGCCGCCAGGGTGGTGGTCAGCGGAACGCCCTGATCCTTGAACCATCCCCCAAAGAAGGAGATGAGGGCGCCCACGCCGGCGGATGTGAGGTTGAGGAGGCCATAGCCGGTTGCGGAATAACGCTCGTCGATATGGGAGCGTAGCACAGGCATGAGGGTGGCGTCCAGTGATCCCTGCGCCAGCCCCTGCGTGGCGACCAGACCCAGCATGAGCACGAGCGGGACGGTGATGTCCCAGCCGAAGATGCCGGGCAGCAGCGCCAGAACCACCAATGGTCCGGATATGGTGAAGGTGATGCCCGGCACCAGGGCGCGGGCGCGGGCGTTGCGCCTGTACCACATGTCCGCCAGGATGGCGCCTCCCAGCACGGCGACGTATTTGGCCACGGAGCTCCACAGGGTGGCGGCGGGGCCCGCTTCCGCGGAGGAGAGCTGGTATTTGTCCTGAAGCAGGGTGGGATACCAGGTGAGAAGGAACCAGTTCCCGGCTCCGGCAAAGGCCACTACGGCCAGCAGCATCCACATGGGGCGTCCGCTCAGCAGGCTGGAAAGGACGGCTCCGGTGGAAAGTTTGGAAGCGGGTTCCTTGATGGCCTGTTCGTCATTGTCCACATTGAGCAGCACCGTTTTTTCCTCCGGTACGGACGGTTTTTTTGCCTGGGCCGTATCCGCCGGGGCCTTGGCCGGATCTTTCAGGAACAGGATGAGGATGACGGCGTACGCCACGCCGACGAGGCCGAACAGGGCGAATGTCATGCGCCATCCCGTCCATGAAGCCATGGTGGCACCGAAGCCGGCTACGGCCATGCCTACATAGATGCCGCTCATGTGCAGGCCCGTAGCGATGGAGCGCGTGCTGCCGCGGTGGTAGTCCGTAATCAGGGCCAGGGCGGCGGGGATGTAGAATGCCTCGCTGATGCCCATGGCTCCGCGCGCAATGAGCAGGGAAGCGTAATCTTCCGCATGACCGGTCCACCATGTGACCACGGACCAGACGACGAGAGAGCAGAGGATCATCAGCCGGCGGCTGTAACGGTCCGCCAGAAAGCCGCCCACCGGGCTGAGCAGGGCGTAAATCAGCAGGAAAACGGAGGTGACCATGCCGAACTGGGCTTCCGTCTGCGGAATGTCCCGTACGATGGGTTCATGCAGGGCGGAAAGGAGCTGGCGGTCAAAATAGTTCAGCATGACCACAAACCACAGGACAATGACGGCTACCCAGGCCCACAGGCCCGGCTTGGTGTTCGGGTCCGTGACGGAGGCAACATTTTTAACGCCGTTGCGCACGGCGGAGACGATGATGATCGCCAGGACGATGATGGTCAGAATGAGAACGGCGTAATCAACCGTGCTCATTTCAAAGTGGTAACCTGCGGAGGCGGAGGCGTTTACGGGAGTCCGGACGCCCGGGGCCGTTTCCCCGCTGATGGTCATGATTTCAGAGCCCCTGACAACGGCGGGAACCGTGGCGATGCCCACGGGCCATTCCCCTTGGCGCGTCCATGTGTTTCCGATGACGTCATAGACCAGGATATCCCGGGACTGCGCCACGGGCCTGGACGGGTCCGGCGAGTTGCCGCGCTTGTCTCCTCCGATCAGGAGAATGGAGTTTTCCCGCACCGGGGCGGGACCCGCGGCGGCGGCTACGGGCATTCCCGGTCCGGCAAGCTGCTGCCTGCCGGAGGAGCCCCATTTGGAAGGGTCCTTGGACGTCATGTCGTAGCCGATCATGTCGGAAAGATACGTCCTGGAGGTTTCTCCGGAGTTATCCCTGGACAGGGAACAGCCGCCTATGATGAACAGGGTGCTGTCGCAGACGGCGGCGGTGGAGAGAATGCGCCCCTCTCCGGGAAAAGGGGGAAGGGAAACCCATTTCATTTTATCCGTGTCCGGCGTGGTGTCCAGCATGTAGATGGTATTGAGTGCGGTTTCCGGCTTCTCCCGGTCTCTGCCGCCGATGACGAACAATTTGTTCCCGTGGGCGGCGCAGGAGGCTTCCGTTACGGGGACGGGAAGGGGAGGAAGCTTTTCTACGGAGCCGTCCGTTTTAATCAGCAGGGCGTCTTTCAGGATGCCCTGAGCATTGTGGCCTCCGGCCACAGCCAGCCCCTTGCCCACGCTGGCAAAGGCGGCGTAACCCAGCGGGACGGGCAATGTTCCCGCCTTGCTCCACTGGCCGTTGCGAAGCTTGAAAATATCCTGGTAGTAGGTTTTGGGGCCGCGTTCCTCCGGAGTTGAGGCGCCCGGCGCAGCCTGGGGGAAGTTGGCGCCCCCTGCGGCGATGACGGACTGGCTGCCGTCGTCTTCCGTGACGGTTCCGGCAACCATGCCGGCGCGGCCTGCCGGGTCCGGAAGGTCGGGAACAGTTCCGGACGTCCGGACATCCACGGAAAAGGAGGCGTCAGCGGCCGGAGCCGCGATGAGAAGCAGGGCTGCCAGAGCGGAGCCGCAAGCCTTGGAAATTCGGGTAAGGGAGCGTGTCATGTGCATATGTTGAGAGGTTTAATTGGATTCCGGTCAAATCAGGGGAGGGAGATGCTCCACACTTCAGGAGAGCGCCTGCCGGGTTGGAGCTCTCCGTTCACGGCCGCGAAACGGCCCTGCCACGCGCAACACGGAAGGACAGCCCTGGGCGCGGCGATGGGGCCTGCGTCGTGCCATGTCATGTCTGCCGTGTCCAGGCACAGGGATTGGTTATTGAAGCCGGGATTAGTTTGGGGAGTGTATTTTTTTCCGGAGCCGTCATCCCCCCCAAGCAGGTAAATGACGCCGTTTCCGGAAACCGGGGCCGGGGTGGGGGCTGCGGCGATGGCGTAAGGCATGTCCGGCAGGCGCGTCCATCCGTGTTCCGGAGTATAGCTCCAGGCTTCCTTCAGCAGTTCCCGGACCTGTTGGCCGTCCTGTTCCCGCAGGCCGATGCCGCCGAGCACGTACAGGGCTCCGTCTGTTGCGGCCATCTGATGCAGGAAGCGGCCGCGGCCCGGCAGCGGGGCCTGTTCCAGCCATCCCTGTTCCGTCCGGCGTGTGTCCAGCATGAAGACCCGGTTGGTGCAGTCCTGCTCGCCGGGGCGTTCGCACCCTCCTGTAAGATAGACTTTCCCGTCCAGGACGGCAGCCGCCGTATATGCCAGGGCGATAGGGAGGGAAGGGAAAGGATGCGTGGTGACAGTTCCCTTCGCGAGATTCAGCAGGTAAACGTCTTTCCGGTGCCCTTCCTTGCCGCAGCCGCCGATGCACAGCAGGCCTTCCCTGATGCCGGCGGAGGCGCCGTATGCATAAGGCGCGGGCAATGTTCCGGCCTCTTTCCATTCGTTTTCCCCCGGAGAGAGCGTAAAGATACGGTCCGTCCACGTTTTGGCCCCTCCTTCAAGCATGGGCTTTTCCGGGAAATTGGTACCTCCTGCACAAATCATTATTTCTCCGCAGGTCCCTGCGTACATGCCGGCGAAGCCTTCCGGATCGGGAAGGGCGGGTAAAGGTGTCCAGGATGAAGAATAGCGGCTCATAATACGTGTAAATGACTCGCCATATACTAGCTAAAAACCGGCGGCTGCGCCAGTATTAACCTCTGGTCCTATTTTTTTGAATAAATTCCTTTCCTTGCGCCTCTTACCAACGTAGAAGAGGTTAATCATATGAAAACAGGAACCCGTTTGTTGATTTTATGCCTCCTGGCTCCTGCCGCCCTGGCGGAAAATATGTCCCTGCGGTCCGGCAGGGTGCTGAAAGACGCCGTTGTGGTGTCTTCCGGAGATGATTTTGTCAATATCCAGTACACGGACGGGGTGGCCAAGGTTTCCTATAAAGATTTGACGGATGCCCAGCAAAGGGATTACAGGATGACGCCGGATGAAGTGAAGGCCAGGCTGGACCAGCGAAGGATGGAGGAAGCGGCGCGCAGAAAGAAGGCGGAAGAAGCCAGGAAGGCGGCCGATGAAGAAGCCAGGAAGATCCGGGAGTCCCTGTCTGAGGCGGAGCGGCATCCCCGCTACCTGGAAGGGGCGGATATTTCCCGCATGTTTTTGCTGATGGGGGAACTTACCAAGGTGGAGGCGGAGGTTATGGCTCTGCAGTGGAATGCCCTGGAAGCGGACCGTGTGGGTTTGCCGGAAGATGCCCGCGTTTTCCGCGCAAGGGCGACAGCCTATCAGGAGCAGATAAGCGCCATCCGTAAAAAAAGGGAAACCGCGGAACAGTATTGGCAGGATTTGGAGAAGAAATACCTGGACTTGAAAGACGGTACCCAGAAGAAGATTGCAGATTTGAATAAGCAGGTTTCCCAATTGCAGGGGGAAGTGAGGGAGGTGGCCAGCCAGCCGAGAACGGAACGCATCATTGTCCCTCCGATTATCAGGACGTGGAATTACCCGCCGCCGCCTGTCTTTATCCGGCCCCAGCCGCCCCCTCCTCGTCCCGTGCCTCCGCGTCCGATGCCTTTGCCCGTAAAGCCGAGTTTGTACAGAAGTTAAAGATGCTCCGGAGCGTTCCCTTTTCTGTCCATGGGCCTGTGCCGTTTACTGGAAAAAGGGACTGACGGAAGGGAATACGGGAAACAGGCCGCCCGTGCGGCTGCCGCCATGGCCTGCCGGAACATTCCTTTGCCGCGGAGGGAAAGCATCAGATTCCGGGCAGGGGGAACAGTTTCATGCGGCCCCCCTGGAAGGAGGCCAGATGCCTGAATCCTGCCTGCCGGGCCAGTTCCCCGGCCCGCTTGAAATCCCGCCCTACATCCTCCGGCCTGTGGGCGTCTGAACTGATGGTGAGGGGAATTCCCGCCTCCGCCGCCATTTTCAGGAATTGCCCGTCCGGATATTGTTCCCCGCACTTGTTGTGCCAACCGGCTGTGTTAAGTTCCAGGCAGGCTCCGGTTTCCCGCATGGCTTCCAGCGACGGTTCATAATAACGGCGCAGGTCTCCAGAAGGGCGGAAGCCGAATTTTTTAATCAGGTCCGCGTGCCCCATGATGTGGAACATTCCGGAGGCGGCCATGTTCCGGAAGCGTTCCCAATACTGTTCCCATGCGTCCTCCACATCCGTCCGATGCCAGAAATCCATCCTGTGGGGATTGTCGAATTCTTCCTTTTCCCCCAGATAATGGACGGAACCGATCAGGTAATCCCATGCGTGCAGGCCCTGCAGGTGCTCTATCCATGGTTCGATGCCGGGAAACCAGTCGCATTCCAGAGCGGAACGGACCGTCAGTCCGTGCAGCGCGGCGCATTCACGGGCTTCCGTGAGCCAGTCCAGGTAGGCCGGCATGTCCGCCTGCTTCATGCGCCAGTCGTCAAAAGGTTCCCCAGGCATCGGGGCATGGTCTGAAATGCCGTATTCCCGGAGTCCGGCGCGGACGGCTGCCTGCACGTATTCCTGCGGAGTGCCGGAGGCGTGCAGGCACAGGGGGGTATGGGTATGGTAATCGCAGTACATGGAGGGGAATGCCCATGCTAGCATGGCGGAGCGGACGGTTCAACCCGGAGGGATGTCTTTGTTCATTATTTGCCGTCTTTGACTTTATGAGTTGATTTTATGGACAGGATTTTTTAGAGTTGCGTTAAATAGGACACGTGACATATGAGTGACTGGCAAGGCTTTTCCCCGCTGAATGATTTTACAGGGCCGCTCCTGGATAACCTGAAGCGCCACCCCAAGCGCATTGTTTTTCCGGAAGGGGAGGATGTCCGCGTGCTGCGCGTGTCCCAGCGCTTTGTGGAAGAGCAGGCCGGCGCGCCTATCCTGCTGGGGAGGAGGGAAGTCATCACGAGAATGGCGGAAATGAACGGAATTTCCCTGAAATTCGTCCGTATCATTGAACCGGAAAAAAGCTCGGATCTTCAGATGTTCTGCGACCGTTATGAACGGGCGGAGCAGATGTTCGGCAACGGGTTGCCTATGAATACCCGTGAAATTGTTTCCGAACCGGTTCATTTTGCCGCCATGATGGTGCTCTACGGCCAGGCGGACGCCATTGTGGCCGGGAACATGAAAAGGGTGGCTTCCGTTTTCCGCGCAGTAAACAAGTACAGGCAGGATCCCGTTCCCACCAAGCCCCTGTTTGCCATTTCCATTGTGCTCGTTCCCGAATTTTCCAAGAAATTCGGCGGCCGCGGCGTCTATTTTCTGGCGGATACCGGGGTAAACCCTGAACCCACGGTGGAAAATATGGCCTATTTTGCCGTAGAGACGGCCAAAATGGCCCGCCACATGCTGGGTAAAAGCGTTCGCGTCGCCATGCTGAGCGCGTCCACTTCGGGCTCCGTTCCGGAACTGGCTGCGGACCGCACCAGGGCCGCTGCGGCGCTGGCGAAGAGCATGGTGCAGAAGGATTGCCTGAACAATGAAATCTCCATAGAGGGGGAAATCCAGATTGATGCCGCTCTGTCGTCAGATTCCTACAGCGTGCGCGTGCACCGCAACTCCATGCTTCAGCCAAGTGAGGTTTGGGTCTTCCCGACTCTGGATGCTGCGGATATCTCCAAAAAACTGTTGTGCATGATGCCGTCCGTATACAACTATGGCCTTATTCTAGGCGGTCTGCTCTTCCCGATTGCCCAGCTGCCGCGGCTGACAGATGAAGACAGGATGTTCGGTACTGCGCTGGTGGTGGGGAATGAAGCCATTAAATTCCACCTGTTGTATCCGCAGGGGGTTGCTCCGCTTTATTGACCGGGCGCGGCGTGTCCGTGACCAGCAGGCGCTTTTCCTTGCGTACGGCCAGTTTTCCGCCGGGCAGGGAAGTTCGGGAAGGGCCGTCCGTATTCAGGATGTCCATTACCCGGAGTACGGCGTCTTCCGTCAGGTCCGGAATATGTTGCCGGCGCAGGTAATCATGCACGGCGCATTGTCTCAGCTCCGCAGGAAGCAGGTTGATTTTCGGCAAGAACAGGCGCCCCTGGGGATCTGTCAGGTTCATGGAGTCCAGCGCCTGGGAAAGTGCCGTGCGGATTTGATTTTCCAGGCGGCAGGCACGTGAAAAGGGAAGGCTGGTGTCCCTTTGGAACAGCGCATTCAATTTGGGAATAATCTCATGGCGCAGGGCGTTCCTGGTATATTCGGCAGACTGGTTGCTGGAATCTTCCCTCCATGGAATATGGCGATGCTCCAGATAGGAGGTGATATCCTCCCGGGAAAAATCCAGCATGGGGCGTACGACGGTCAATCCGTTGGCCCAGGTGGAGACGGGGAACATACCGTGAATGCCGGAGGCACCGCGGCAGAGGTGAAGAAGGGCCGTTTCCTGCTGGTCGTTTCGGTGGTGGGCCAGAGCCACGAGAGCCCCCGGGTAACCGGCGGCCCATTTCAGAAACGAGGCCTGCCTGGCTTCCCTGGCCGCTTCTTCAATGGCTATTCCGCGGGTATGGGCCATACTGCGGACATTGACGCGTTCCCGGACACAGGGAATACCCAGGGAGGCGGCGTAACGGAGCACAAACATTTCCTCTTCCTCCGCTTCCGGACGCAGCTGGTGATTTACATGGCATGCAACCAGATTGCATCCCGGCATGCCGGACAGCAGGGAAAGCAAAGCCATGGAGTCCCTCCCCCCGCTGATTCCGGCAAGGACGGGGCGGCCGGAGCGGAGGAATTCCGCGGACTGGCTGTCAAAATGGTCCGGTGTCAACATGGTGCTGCTGCGAGTGAATCAGGAAAAAGAGATCAAAGGAAGCCTGCAAATAAAAACCCCGTTTTCCGGGAAGGAAACGGGGTTGGAAAATTGCTGAAGGCAGTTCTTACTTGTTGAGCTTGGGCTTGCCTCCGCTGCGGCGGACGGTGCCGAAGCGCTTCTGGAATTTGTCGATGCGGCCTTCCGTGTCCACAAACTGGTTCTTGCCGGTGAAGAACGGGTGGGAATCAGAGGTGATACCGCAGGAAACCACGAAATGTTCAACCCCGTCAATAACTTCCGTCTTGGGAGAACGAACAGTGGAACGGGTGATGAAGCGGCGTCCGGTGGTGATGTCAACAAAAACGACCGGATTATACTGGGGGTGAATATCTTTCTTCATGGTGATGTATTGCGTTTCCGACGCAAGGGGAACGCAAGTATAAATATGTTTCATTGCATGTCAAGCATCCCCGCGTAAAAATAAGGAAGTTTGTGGATGACGGTTCGGGAGCTTGCGGAAGGAACGGTTGTGGAGATGATATGACGGAAAAATGGAGCAGGTGTTGAAGAGGCCCCCCTGGTGGGCGTGGTTTTCCCTGATGGGATTGGAAATCCCTTCTGCCGCCATTGCCTGGGCTTTTGCCGTCAGCCAGTCCCATCTGGTGGTAGTTTCCTCCCCCTGGCTGTATCAATTCCTGTTTGTGGCTGTCTGGTGCGTCAATATGCTGGACCGGGTGCTGAAAATATTCCGGGGCGGTTCCGCTGTCTACACGGATGAATGCCTGCTTTTTGCCAAAAAGCATTGTTTCGTTATCTCCCTGCTCATTATGGTGGCGGCCGTGACGGGGCTTTGGATCATGTTTTTCCAATTGGGTGTGGTTATTTTTCAATTTGCCTTTCTGCCTGGCGTCTGCAGTCTGCTCTTTCTCTATTTCTCTTCCAACCCTCATCAGAAAGGGAGCCTGTCTTCCGGATTCGTCATGGGGGCGTTTTTTGCCGCCGTTTCCTTCGCTACGGGTGCCGAAATACCGGCCTACTTTTACGGGACGGTAGGCGGCGGCTGGGGAGGCCAGCTTTCCGAACCCACCTGGTATCTGGTAGCGCTGGTCATCCTCTGCATGTTCAGCCGCAAACGGTGGAGTGAAGAAGAGGATGAGGACGGGCAGGATTCCGCCGACCGCGACATGGTATCCCTGGTATGGATGGGGGTGATAGTCATTTACGTTGTATTCTGTCTGGCCGCCGCCGCCAGGGAATATACCGGGGATGCGTGGATTTATTATGGGCTGGCAATGGCGGGGGCATTCATGTTTGTGCTGGACAGGCTGAAGATGAACATGCCTCCCCTCCTCCTGCACACGCTATCCTGGGCGGCACTGATTTTCCCATTGCTGTTGAGCGGTATTCTGGCGCAGGCTTCCTCCTGATTGGCTGGGCGGATTCCTGCTATGGAGCGCGGCAAAATACAGGGAAGTTGAAAAAATAATATTTTGTGGTTGCAATATTGGGAAGAGGATGATAGATTCTGCCCCGCAAGCACGTTCTGCGTGCAGGCAAGTGGCTCGGTAGCTCAGTCGGTAGAGCAGGGGATTGAAAATCCCCGTGTCGGCGGTTCGATCCCGTCCCGAGCCACCATTTTTTCTCCCAATTTCTAATCCCTCCTTTTTATACGGGAAGTAGCTCAGCCTGGTGGAGCGCCTGCTTTGGGAGCAGGATGTCGCAGGTTCGAATCCTGTCTTCCCGACCATTTTAAAGCCTGTGGATCAAATGATTTACGGGTTTTGTTTTTTGAGCTGTTCCCTGGTGGTTGTCCGTAAAATAGATGGAGTGGAAGCGGGGTATGCCTGGAAAGATGAAAAACACCCCTGTTGCGGCGGGGCGGCCGAACCTGCAGCCAGTTAAAAAAGCCGGAAATCTTTTGTGTCCGAAACAACGCGGACAGAAAGGCGATGCAAAGTTCTTGTAACACCCGTGTGCTGACGAAAGCCTGGTCCCGGCGGCCCGGATTTTTTCTGACGGCGGGGCGGATGAATAAGATTTGTTAATGTGCCGCGCTGAAAAACGGTGTAAAGAAAACCGCCGCGGGGTGGGAGGTGCGGCGGAATGGAGAAAATGATAGATGATAGAAATAGTTTTATTTCTTTTTTAGTATATAATATTCGGCCAGGACGCCCTGATTGACTGTGCCTTCTTTGTCTGACAGCATTACTTTGCTTCCATCAAGTATTTTATAATAAGATTTTTCATTGGAAGAGGATTGGGCCAGTTCCATCAGGCGGCCATTGATGAAATGATAAGAGCCTTTTGATTCGAAAATAGCGTCTTTTTCTCCTATGTATTCGCTTCTCAACACATAAGTGTTATCGTTGTTTAATGTTAACGCCGTCCTGATTCCTTCACAATCGGCAGCAGGAAGAATTCCTTCATAAGTGCCGTAAAAATTTAAATTCTCCAACTGTTTTTCTGTTTTTGTTTCGCCGCTCTCAATTCGAGAATGATGATTTTGGGGGGAATCACAGCCGGTTATGGCAATTAAACATGCGGTCCATAAAAAATTTATTTTCATGACAAGTTTTTTTCAGCTGGTGGTTTGTGACGTGCGATGCTTGATCCAATGGGGCAGGGAAGGGAGTACGTTCGTTTCCTGTTTTTCCGGTTTTGCCGTAATATAATGAAAGTCTATGGAAGGGGCAAGATATTTTCTTTTCATGGAGCCCGCGAGTATTGATGAATTCCGGATTAAGTAATTTATCCCGTTTTTATTCAACTTTGCCGGAAGAAGAGTTTTCTAACCGGGATTGAGTGTTTTGTAGTCCGTTTTGCGAAGATGTTGTTTTTTTTGAGGGGAGCCGAGTGTCTGGGGAAGCCCCCTCTTTGCAGATATTGCCGAGAAGGCTGGATTTTTTGCTTGAGATTAGGAAGAAGGCTTGCAGAGTGGCTTGATGAGGCCCGTCCGACAAAAGACATTTTCCGTTTCCTGGCTGGCGGGGTTGAGGTGGTCGTTTGGCGGGTATGTAACGGGAACACTTCTGGCGGCGGGTGCGGGGGCGCTGGATTTTCCCTTGCTGGCGCAGGTGATGCTTTTGGCCGCGGCGGTTTGTTTTGCCGCCTCTCTTGTTTGTGCGGGAGCGTGTTTCCGGGGCAGCAAGATTGCCCGGTGGTACTTGCTTCTTGTCCTCGTGATGATTATGGTTGCGGTTCTGTTTGGGAATGGAGGCGGTTAATTAGTCATTTGTATATCTTTTGATTGACCGCGTGCGCGCGTATGTATACTTTCCGGTCATGCTCCTTCGATTCTTATCGAGTCTCTTTTTTGCGTCCGGCATTGTTTTGACCGCTCAGGCGAATACCCAGCCTTATCCGGATTCCGATTCTTCTGACGGATACGATACCGGTTTTTATGCAGAGGCTTATTCCGGCGGCTACGACAGCGCTCCGGCTCCGGCGGGGGAATCCGCCTCCAAGCCTGTTTTCCCCACGCAGTCCTATTTTGAATTGCTTGGCCCCATGGATTCCAGAAACGGGCGCGGAAGCGTGGATATCCAGAATTGGATGACGGATTTGAATTTGTGCAGGATGTCCAGCGGTTCCTGGAATTTTTCTTCTACGGCGGCCTTGCGTCTGAGCTGGTTTAATGGAAAAGGAGCGGATGAGATGGATGTGGACCGGCTGTACACGATTTGGCTGAATGTGAACGCCTCCTATGCCATCACGGGGAAGACGCGCCTGGTTTTCGGTGTGACGCCCCAGATTTCCACGGATTTCGATACATGGACGAGCCATAATATTTTCTTGGGAGGCCATGTTCTTCTGGCAGGCCCCTTGAACGACCGGTTCAGCTATGGAATCGGCATTGGCTGTTATCCGCAGCTTGGGGATTATCCTTTCCTGCCCCTTATCCAGTTTAAATGGGAAGCTTCCCGCAATTGGACGCTTCAGCTGGAAGGGGCCCGCCTTTCCTATATCAACAAGGTGAGCGATGGGTTGAAGTGGGGACCCTTCGTTTCCGTGGTGTCCGGCACATGGACGATTCACCATGACCGCCGCGTCCGCCAGTTTGCATGGATTTCCGGCGTCGCCGGCATAGGCGCCGATGTGGGGTTGGGTCACTGGGGCAGCGTGCGCCCCAGGCTGGTGGCGGATGTCGGTTTTTCCTTCGGGAATTCCGGCACTATCAAGACAAGCAACGGAAGCCATGATTTGGAAAAATACCATTATGACCCCGGTTTTTATTTGCGTGCGGGGCTGCTATTTGAGTTTTGACCGGCCAACAGGATTAGCGAATACATGACAAAGGCCTCCGGTGCGTTGAATGTGCCGGAGGCCTTTTACATATGGGGACGTTTGAAGCCGGGACGGTTCCCGGAGGCAGTCAGGCTTCTTCAACGGAGGGTCTGCCCACGGAGTGGTATTCAAATCCTACGGCCCGGAGGTTTGCCGGGGAGAGGATGTTTCTTCCGTCAAAGATGATGCGGTTGCGCATGACTCCGGCGAGTTTCTGCAGATCCGCATTCGCATATTCGCTCCATTCCGTGGCGATGACCAGAACTTCCGCATCCCGGGCGCATTCGTACATGTCTTCCACCAGTTTGACCCCCATAGGGTTCAGAATGGGGGCCGCCGTGTGCATGGCTTTGGGGTCCGTAGCGGTGACAATGGCTCCTTCCCCGCAGAGTTTTTCACATAGTTTCAGGGCGATGGATTCCCGGACGTCGTCCGTGTTCTGTTTGAAGGCAAGGCCCCAAACGGCTATCTTTTTGTCCTTGAGGACCCACAGGCGGTCCCGAATTCTGTCCAGGAAGTGGATATGCTGGGTATCATTGATGTGTTCCACTTCCTCCAACAGGGTGAAGGGAATGCCCAGCGTGCGGCTGATGTTGATGAAGGCTTTGACGTCTTTCGGGAAGCAGGATCCGCCGTAGCCTAGCCCCGCGTTGAGAAAGTGGCGTGAGATGCGTTTGTCCATGCCGATGCCTTCCGCCACCAGTTCCACGTCTGCGCCCGTTTTTTCACAGACCTTGGCGACAGCGTTAATGTAGGAAATTTTCAGAGCCAAGAAGGAGTTGGCTGCGTGCTTGATGAGTTCCGCGGAGTTGACGTCCGTTTCCAGAATGGGGGCATGAATGGGCTGGTAAACGCGCTTGATGACGTTCATGGCCTGTTCCGAGTTGGCTCCAATGACAATGCGGTCAGGGTGCAGTAGGTCGTCCACGGCGCATCCTTCCCTCAGGAATTCTGGATTGGAGACAATGTCGAACTGAACATTCGGCCCCGCATAGTGCTTGATGGTCTGGCTGACTTTTTCCCCGGTTTTGACGGGTACGGTGGATTTGTCCACAATGACCTTGTATCCCATTTCTGGTTGGAGCGCCTGGGCGATTTCCCTGGCCACTTTTTCAATGTAGGTCAGGTCCACGGAACCATCCGTATTGGGCGGCGTGGGCACGGCGATGAAGATGACTTCGCTTTCCGCAATGGAAGCGGCGATGGAAGGGGAAAATTCCAGCCGCCCCACGGCTACGTTTTTTTTCACGAGCTCTTCCAGCTTGGGCTCGTAAATGGGGATGGCCCCGGATTGAAGAGTACGTATTTTTTCCGTATTATTATCCACGCAAATGACGTGATGGCCCATTTCGGCAAAACAGGTGCCTGTGGTCAGCCCCACGTAACCACTGCCGATAATTGTTAAATTCATAGTGTTAGCGTAAATATTGGTAAAAACTTAACTGTATGGAAAAGTAAGAGCAGTCAACCCCTGAGCATTATGGGATAGGGAATTTTTTCTGTCAAAATAAAAAGTTCCTGATTGAGCGCCTCCTTTCCTTGTGGTATAACCGTGACCAGACAGGAAAATATCTGTTTATTTTAATTTGAACGTTATGAAAACACCTATCACCGTTACCGTTACAGGAGCCGCCGGCCAAATTGCCTATTCCCTTCTGTTCCGTATTGCCTCCGGCAGCATGCTGGGGCCGGATCAGCCGATCAACCTGCGCCTGCTGGAAATTCCCCCGGCCATGAATGCTCTGGAAGGGGTGGTGATGGAGTTGCGTGACGCCGCGTTCCCGCTGGTTAATGAAATTGTCCCGACCAGCGATCCTGATGAAGCGTTCGCCGGCGCCAACTGGTGCCTGCTGGTAGGCTCCGTTCCCCGCAAGGCCGGTATGGAACGCAAGGACCTACTGGATATCAACGGCAAGGTGTTCATCGGCCAGGGGCAGGCCATTGCCCGCAGCGCCGCCAAGGATGTGCGTGTGCTGGTGGTCGGCAACCCCTGCAATACGAATGCCCTTATTGCCATGCACAATGCGAGCGGCGTTCCCTCCGACCGCTTTTTTGCCATGACTCGCCTGGATGAAAACCGTGCCAAGAGCCAGCTTGCGGAAAAGGCCGGCGTCCATGTGACGGAAGTGACCAACATGGCCATCTGGGGCAATCATTCCTCCACCCAGTACCCTGATTTCACCAACGCCAGGATTGGCGGAAAGCCTGTGACGGAAGTCATCAAGGATACGGAATGGCTTAAGGGCGATTTCATTACCACCGTGCAGCAGCGCGGTGCCGCCATTATCAAGGCACGCGGCGCTTCTTCCGCCGCTTCCGCCGCTTCCGCAGCCGTGGATACCGTCCGCAGCCTGGCTACCCAGACTCCGGAAGGCGACTGGTATTCCGTGGCCGTTTGCTCCGACGGTTCCTACGGCATTGAAAAAGGTCTTATCTGCTCCTTCCCGGTCCGCACCACCAAGGATGGCGGCTGGGAAATCGTGCAGGGGCTGCCGGTTGATGCGTTCTCCCGTGAAAAAATTGACGCTACCGTTAATGAACTGAAGGAAGAACGTGACGCTGTTTCCTCTTTGTTGAAGCATTAATGTTGATTTGCTCTTGCGCCGGGTTTCCCGTTTTCGGGAAGCCCGGTTTTTTATGTCCTGAAGATTCCATAAACCTCATTTTCTGCGGGACAGAAGTTTTCTTCCGTGTTAAAAAAAACGATGGATGCAGCATCCGCTAGTTTATGGATCAGGACCGCATATTATACAGAGGAGAGGCTTTTACGCTGACCGGAAATTCCTTGCGCCAGGATGCCGCGCATTGGGCGGAGGTACAGCCGGACGGTCAGGTGAAAACCATGAAAAACGGCCGCTATTCCGAGTGGAGCATTGTTCCGGAAGCCGGGAACGCCCCGCATTACCGGGGAAATTTTGAAGTGCTTAATCAGGCTTACGGCCTGGCGTTGCATGAGGCTGGAGCCCTGCTTAATGAAGAAGGAACGTTCCGGACGGGAGCCAACTGGCCTACTGTGTGGACCCGGGATATTTCCTATTCCACCCATCTGGGATTGGGGTTGTGGAATGTCCGTGCCTGTATGAACAGTCTAAATGCACGGGTCCGGAACGGGGAGGTGGAGCAGGATACCGGCACGGGCGGTTCCTGGCCCATTTCTTCCGACCGTGTGGTGTGGGGGATGGCTGCGTGGGAAGTTTACTGCCTGACGGGGGATGCCGACTGGCTGTCCCTTTCCTGCCGAGTGATGGAAAAGACATGCATGAGGGATGAACAGGTGCTTGCGGCCACGGGCGGCTTGATGAAGGGGGAATCGTCCGTGCTGGACTGGAGGGATCAGAGCTACCCTGCGTGGATGACTTCTGCCGATATTGGGGATTCTTGCAGCCTGTCCACCATGCTCCTGCATGCGGAGGCCCGCAAGATTCTGGCGCGGATGTTTCGGGAGCTGGGGCTGGAGGAGAAGGCCCGGGAGTGGGAGGAGAAGAGCGTTTCCCTGGCCGCGGTTATTGAGCGTTTTTTCAGGATTCCGGAACATGTCCTGTACGGGCAGTACCTGTATGGGCGCGGGTATCCCGTACTGTCGGAGAAGGTGGATTCCCTGGGCAATCTGCTTTGCGTCCTTCTGGGACAGGCTGGCGGTTCCCATGCCGCCGGGATGGTTGCCTCCCTTCCTCATGGCGTTTATGGCATTCCCTGCATCCATCCCCAGATGCCTGATAGCGTGCCCGCCTACCATAACCGCGCCATGTGGCCTTTCCTGGAGGGCTATTATGCGCAGGCCGCGGCGGCGGTGGAGAATGAATCCGCCCTGGCGCTGGCGGTCGCCTGCATGGTCCGTGCCGCCCTGTTGTGCGGCACGAACAAGGAAAATGTCCTTCTGGAAACGGGGCTGGATGAGGGGCTGCTGCTCAGTTCGGATAGCCAGCTCTGGAGTATTGCCGGCATGCTGGGCTGTTTTTACAAGGGATTGTTCGGCATCCGTCTGTCTCCGGATTCTCTGGAATTCCGTCCTTGCGTTCCAAAGTCTTTTGAAGGCGTTCATGAGTTGTCCGGGCTGGAATACCGCGGCATGACGGTAGATGTGTTTCTGCAGGGCTGCGGGCACCGGATAGCGCGGTGCCTGGTCAACGGGCAGGAGGCCCCTCCCGTCCTTTTGCCGGGCATGAAGGGGCGCGTTTTTGTGAAATTGGAGCTGGACGGCGGAGAAGAGGATGAAGGGGCGGTGAATTTAACCCGCATGGGCAGCAGCCTGGAGTCTCCTGCGTGGAAGGCGGCGCGCCATGGCATTGCATGGGAGTCTGTGGAAGGAGCCGATTATTACCGTGTTTACCGGAATGGCATCCCTGTGTCTCAAACGGAGTACTGCCATTATATCCCCGCTCCCGGCCGGGGGGACGTGTCTTTCCAGGTGATGGCGGTCGCTCTGGATGGGAGGGAGTCTTATCTTAATGAACCCAATGATTATCCTTCTGCGGATTCCCGCATGGAGACGCGCCCCTGCGGCTTGAGCGGGGATGAAGTCTGGTTTTCCCGCGTCACGGAATCTCCGGACGCTCTTTGTTACAATGTCAATATAGACAAGCCCGGAGTGTACCGGGTGGACGCCTTTTTCGCTAACGGCACTTATGATGTTTCAGACGGGAATACCTGCGCCCTGCGCAGTCTGTACCTGAACGGCAGGCGCGCAGGCACGCTGGCTTTCCCCCATACGTCCCGTTCCGGAAACTGGGAGTATTTTATTTATTCAACGGCAGTGGAAACGGTGATGACGCCCGGTCCCTGCCGTGTGGAAGTGGTGTATGATTCCTTTTCCGAAAATATGAATCGTCTGGTGAATGATATGGTGATAAAACACCTTCGGTTTACCCGTATATCCTGATATTAGTTCATGAATGTTATGTCGAAACGTTTTTTTGCCTTGTTGCTGGTTCTGGGGTCCGGGATAGGGAGTGTTCCTGCCATGGGGATGGATGATGAGTCAGCTTCCAGGGCATCTGTTCCTGCCTCCTCGGACAGGGAGGGAGCGGAGTTTACCCGTCTGCCCGTCAGCTGGACGGTTAATCCCAGGGATGCCGCCAATGCCCGTGCCGCCTGGAAAACGCTGAGCGCCTATCATCGGGGCAAACCGAAGACCTCCAGAAAATTGCATGTGGTTTACGTAACGTTCAAGGACAGGCCTGCCCTTGAAGGATACCGGGAACGGTATGATCATATTCTGAAGAATATTCAGGCATATTATGCGGACCAGATGCAGGCCAACGGTTTCCCTCCGCTCACATTCCAGCTGGATTTGGATGAACGGGGCAAGCTGGTTATTCATGATGCCTATGTGGATAAACCCATGAGCGAGATGAGCGTGCAGAGCTCCGGCCCCGTCTCCCGGGAAGCCGCCAGGAAGGTGCTGGCTTCCAAGGGGATTGATATTGAGAAGGAACATGTGCTGGTCGTTTGCCAGCTTCCGGACGGCGTGGGTCCTTATTACGGCGGCGGCTTCAGCCACCAGGGCACGGGGTGGACCTGTGACCAGGAAGGGCTGGATCCCGCCAGCTTTCTGGATACGGAAATGATGCAGGGCGGCCGTTTCAAGGTGACCAGGGGAAAGAACGCCACCATTTACATAGGCGGTACGGCCCATGAATTGGGGCATTCCTTCGGCCTTCCCCACACGGGCGACGGATGGAATTACCCCGACGCCGGAGCTTCCCTGATGGGCCATGGCAATTCCACCTACGGAGACGAGCTGCGCCATGAAGGGAAGGGTGCCTATTTGGCGCCGACGGATGCTTTGAAACTGGCCAGTGTTCCCCTGTTCAACGGGGTGGAGACGGAACTTCCCGCAGACGCCTCCTTCGGGCGTATGCTCGGCAAGTATGTCCCGGGGTCTTTTGAACGGCTGGAGGCCATTCCCGTTAAAGACGGATTGCGGCTGAAAGGGAGGGTTCATCTGACGCGCCCCGCGTATGGCATTGTTGCCCATTTGGATCCGCCCGGAGGTTCGGATTATGATTCCAATGCCGTGGGCGCTTCTCTGGATGAAAAGGGAGAGTTTGATCTCACCATCTGCAGGCCGGGATATAAGGGTGGTTTTATAGAAATGCGGGTGGCCGTATTGAATTGCGACAGCACGCGCAGCATGATTACTCTGCCCGTGTGGATGGATGCCCGGGGAGCCAAGGCCCCTTCTCTGGCCCAGATCGTTTATTTCGGGGATGTTCAGAATCTGTGGATACGGGGCCGCACGGAAGAAGCCCGGAAGGCGCTGGCGGAAGTGGAACGCAGGCATGGTTCCCGTTCTGAAGTGAAAGAATGGCTCCCTGTCTGGAAGCGCGCTCTGGGGCGCCAGGAGCCCGCGCTGGAAGTTGTTCCGGCGCAGATTCCTGCGGCAACCGCCAGTATCAGCCTGAATGACTGCAAGCCTTCCGTAGCCCAGGTGGGGTGGGCCGTTCCGTTGTGGGATGTCCTGTTCCCGTCGGATTTGGGGCCCGTGCCTTTCTTCCGGACAATCGGAAGGCCGGAACGTTTCATTCTGGCTCATGCCCCGGCTGTTTTTGCCTATGACCTGGATGGGCGCTGGAAAGAGTTCCGCGCTGATGTGGGGCTGCCCTTCGGCTCCCGCGGCAGCGTCAAATTCAGCGTGTATTTGGACGGCAGGAAGCTTATGGAATCCCCTGTGCTCAAGGACGGGGACTCCATTCCCGTGAAGACGGCGGTAGAGGGCGGCAGGAAGCTGGAAATCCGCGTGGATGACGCCGGAGACGGCAATGCCGCCGATTGGGGCATTATAGCCAACGGCATGCTGACCCGGTAAATTTTCTGCCCCCACTGGCGGAGAAATGTGACATTAGGCTTGTCTTTTGCCCTTTCTCATAGTGTTCTGTGGGCTAGCCATGATTGGGACGATTGCAAAGCTATGGGGTGCGGCGGCGCTGGTTGCCGGGGCTTCCCTGTTTGCAGAAACGGCTGCGGAGCAGCCGCCCGTCCCTTCCTCTGAAACCGGGCAGGAAAATGCCGGAGGGAAAATGGCGGGCAATCTGCTTTCCGGCACTCTCATGCCGCAGATTCCCTCCAATATTTCCATTACCAATGACGGCGCCATCAGGGTGGAGGAATCCAGGAAGGTTATTTTTGAAGGACCGCATGTCCACATGGTGACGGATACCGGGGTGGAGGTATTTGCGGATTATGCCCAGGCGGATATGGACCAGGGCAAGGTGTTTCTGAAAGGGAACCTTGCCATTTACCAGAGTGACGGCAGGACAAGGACCAACAGCCTGGTACGCGCCGACAGCGCGGAGTTTGACTGGGAGAACGAAGTGCTTCTTACGGATGCCATCCGTGCGAAGATGGAGGGATTGATTCTGCGCAGCGGAAAGTTTGAATCCCGGAAGGATGCCGCCGGCAACACTTACCTGGAAGCCCGCAATGCCTCCGTCACGGCGGAAGACATCAGCGAACCTCTCACCTGGATTTCCGCCGACAGGATACGAGTGTATCCGGAAGACAGGTTTTCTTTCAAGAACCTGACCCTTTATTACGGTGGCGTTCCCTTCTTTTATTTCCCCTACCTCAGCCATTCCCTTAATCCGGAAGTTGGCTATCTTCCCATCCCCGGCATGCGCTCCATCTGGGGGCCTTACCTCCTGAATGAATACGGGTTCCTGATGGGGAAAAAATGGTCGGACAACGGCATGCCTTCCGCGGATTACCTGGGAACCCTGCATGCAGATTACCGCACCCGGCGCGGTTTCGCCTACGGATTGGACATCCGCGACGTACTGCTGGAAAAGGATTGTCCGGACATGACGGGGCTGTCCTTTTACAAAACCCATGACAAAGGGGTGAAAATCAACGCCGGTGATGATGAGTACCGTGAGCATCTGGACCCGGACCGGTGGAGGTTCGCGCTCCAGCAGATGTGGAGCCACAGGGTGAATCTCCGCACGGACTGGCGGTTGAAGGCCAACATCAACATGTTGAGCGACGAGTACATGCTCCGCGATTTTTATCCGGAAATTTATCAGCGAAATTCTTCTCCGGACAACACGGTGCTTCTTTCCCGTACGGACGATACGAATGATTTTTCACTGTTGCAGCGTTTTGTCCCCAATAATTTCTACATAGCGGACCAGCGGACGGAGTTCAGTTATGAGCGTATCAAGTCCCCCGTATTCCGTTCCCCCGTCATGTATGAAAGCCGCACCAGCTTCGCTTTCCTCAAGCAGTACGTTCCTCCGTTCATGCGGACGGAAATCCGGAACATGCTGGACGGGATGGACCCCGGAACTTCTTCCTATGATTACTGGGCCCGAATGCTGATGACGGACAGCTACAGCAGGTTCCACTCCTTCCATGAGGTTTCCGTTTCCAAGAAAATCATGGGATTCCTGAACCTGACCCCTAAAGTGGGCGGAGGCTATACGGGATATTACGGCGTGGAGGACTACAAACCGCTCAACCAGGGAATTTTTTACGCCGGAACGGATGCCGATTTCAAATTCTCCCGCCGTTATTCTTCCGTATATAGTGATTCCTTTGGGCTGAACGGCATGAACCATATTGTTCAGCCCCATTTTACGCTGGCGTATGTCAAAACCAACCGCCTGAGCGAGCTTTATCCCCAGATTGACGGCGATACCCCCACGACCAATCCCCCATCCTTGAGCATAGGCAGGTACACGGAGATTGATTCCCTGTCCACGGGGCTTGTCTTCCGGTATGGATTGCGCAACATGCTGATGACCAGCCGGGACGCTAATTCCCACCGCTGGTTTTCCTGGGATGTGTTCATGGATGCCTATCTGCATGATCCCGTCAACCAGCGGGATTTTTCCAACCTTTTTTCATTCATGCGCTGGAATCCCGTTCCCTGGATGGAATACCGGTCGGAAATGCAGGCTCCCGTTTTGGGTAAGGACAAGATTTCCGGCTGCCGTGAATACAACAACTCCCTGCGTTTCATGCCATGGCGTTCCACGGAGCTCGTCGTGGGGCACCGTTATTTGAACCAGCATTCCCTTCTGGAGGACAGCAGCCAGCTGGATCTGCGTATTTTGCAGCGCTTTTCGGAAGCCTGGGCTTTCAGCGGCAAGTGGCGTTTTTCCCTGTTGGACGGCAAGCTGGACATTCAGGAATACAATGTGTACCACAATATGGGATCCTGGTATTTGGGCGTGGGCGCTTTCGTTCGCAAGAACGGGAACAAAAACGAATTCGGGCTGGGCATCAGCTTTACCATCCAGCAGACCGGAGATTATATGCCGGTCAAATTCCTTTGATGTCCGGAAAGGACACGGTTTTTTGCGAGGTTTTTCCCGGAAGCTTTTTCCTTTTTCAGAGGATTCGCGTTTTGAGAATGGGTTCTGCCCGGTGCGGGGTGTTGTTCCAGAAAGGGAAAGATATGTAGCTGGTCGGCAAGAGGCGGAAAGCCTACGGTTGGAAGGATGGAGAGCGGCCTGTTCCCGGCGTGCCGGACAGGAAGAAAGGAGGAAAAGGAAAGGAGCCGCTGCCGCGCTTGTGCCGGAACCTTGGCTTGCATTCCGGCAGGGAAACGGGGAAAATGCCAGGGCATGGAGCAAGCTGCGGCGGAAAACCGTCCGGCTTCCTGCACGAATAATCATAAATGAATATGAACGCTCAGGAATTGATCGAGACGCTGGAATGGCGTTACGCCACCAAGGTATTCAATCCGGACCGCCGCATTCCGGCGGAGGACTGGGAAGCCCTTCTGGAATCCCTGCATTTGAGCCCTTCCTCCCTGGGGCTTCAGATGTGGAAGTTCCTTGATGTCCGGGATCCCGCCGTGCGTTCCCGGCTTAGGGAAGTTTCATGGGGGCAGCCCCAGGTTACGGACGCTTCCCATCTGGTGGTTTTCTGTGCCCGCAGGGATTTCAAGCGGAAGACGTGCAGCGCTATCTGGAACGTATTGTGGAAGTGCGCGGTGTTGCCATGGACTCCCTGGACCAGTACCGCGCCCGCATTTTTGAACTGGTGGGTTCCAAGTCTCCGGAAGTGCTGAAAGCCTGGCTGGAACGGCAGGTGTACATCGCCCTCGGGTTCATGATGAGCTGCGCCGCGGATCTCCGCGTGGACACCTGCGCGCTGGAAGGGATGGATCCGGCCGCCTATGACCGCATTCTTCATCTGGAAAATTCCCCTTATTACACGCTTTGCGCCCTGGCTCTGGGTTACCGGAATGAAGAGGCGGATAAGTACGCCCGTCTGGCGAAAGTACGTTTTGACCGGGATGAGGTCATTCCGGCCATCTGACGGAGTTTTTTTACTAATCCCCGGTTTCAAGCAGTAGCCGCATGTCTTCCGGCAGGGGGGCTTCCGCGGTGAAGGTTTCTTCATCAAACGGAAATTCCAGCCGGCAGGCATGCAGCGCGTGGCGCGGCAGAACCAGCCGCTCCTCCAGTTCCCGGCTCCATCCGTGCTGGATGTATTCCAGATAGCAATGTTCGGACGGACCGTAAATTTTGTCACCCAGGATGGGATGTCCCAGGTGCGCCAGATGCACGCGTATCTGGTGCATGCGTCCCGTTTCCGGAATGCACCGGACCAGCGCCAGGGGGCCCCGGCGTGTATTCCATGTTCGTTCTTTCCGGAAAACGGTAGTGCATGCTTTTCCGGCTGGGTGCACGGCCTGTTTGACCCATATGCGGCTTTCCGCGACTTCCCCCTGTCTTAAAATGGGGGCGGTGCATGCTGTTTCCGTCCATTCAGGCCATTCCTGCACGATTGCCAGATATTCCTTGTGTATCAGGCGCCGCTGCATGGCTCTTCCCAGCTCTCTGGCCGCCCTTTTGTGTTTGGCAACCAGCGTCAGACCGCTGGTTTCCCTGTCCAGTCTGTTGACCAGGGAGAGGGCGGCTCCGTTGGCTATTTCATAGCTTAGCAGGGCTTCCACGCCTTCCAGGAGGCAGGGTTCCTTTTTCCCGTTGGACGGGTGGACGATGAGGGGGGCTCCCTTGTCCACCACAATCCAGTCCCCGGATTCCGCCGCCACCTCAAAGTGCGGAAAACAGGCAATTGGTGCTTCGGAAATGGGAATCCACATGGCGGATGGGAGGTTTACAGCGCATCCGGACGGATGGGCGCCCATTCCCCCGGTTTCAGGTTCAGGCTGTCCAGATGCAGGGAGCCGATGGAAACACGGCACAGAGATAAGACGGGAGCGCCTACGGCAGCCAGCATGCGGCGAACCTGGTGGTATTTTCCTTCCGTAAGCGTCAGCAGGGCGCGTCGCGGTTCCCGGATTTCCAGCAGGGCGGGGGCGCAGGGGCGGGGTTCCCCGTTCAGCGTGAGGGTTCCGGAGGCGAACAACTCCACGGCTTCTGTCGGAATGTCCTCCTCCGTGACGGCTTCGTAAACTTTGGCGACGTGATGGCGGGGGGAGGTCATGCGGTGGATGAATTTTCCGTCGTCCGTGAGGAGAAGCAGGCCGGAAGTTTCCTTGTCCAGCCGTCCTACGGAAGAAACCGCAGGGTTCCTGTGCCGCCACTGGAAGGGCAGCAGGTCGTAAATCAAATCCCCCTCCCCGTCGTCATGGCTGCAGGTGTACCCTTCAGGTTTGTAAAGGGCGGCGTACAGGCCGTCCGGGAATTCCACAGGTTCTCCGTCCAGCAGGATGCCTTCCGCCTGCACCTTGTCCGTGGGGGAGGAGCATGGTTTTCCCTTGAATGTAATGGAGTGGCGTTTGATCCAACCCGGCGCTTCCCTCCTGGAACAATATCCGTAGCGGGATAAAAGGGCATCCAGTCTCATGCGGCATATTTTTTCCTAACGGGAACAAAAAACAAGGTTGAAGTATGCCTCCCCGGCTGATAGCATTAAACTATTACATGCGGGGCCGCCCTGGTGGGGCGCTGCCGTTGTTCACCATTTACGCTTATATAGTTCCATGATTGAAACGATTACAGAAGAACAGTTGACTCCCCAGCAGGCCGAATTTTGGGTGCGCGCCCGCCAGGCGGTGGACATGAACAATTATCCCTATGCCGTCAGTCTGCTCAAGGCCCTGGTAAAGCAGCTCCCCGGTTTTCTGGAAGGCCGCAAGGCGTTGCGCGCCTGTGAAATCAAATTGAATCCGGAGGCCAAGAGAGGGGGGCTGTTCAGCGGTATGAAAATCAGCACCAGCAAGCTCACTTCTTCCAAGAAGGACGCGGCTACCCAGCTTTCCGCTCTGGAAGACGAATTGGAAAATGATCCTTACAGCATTCCGGTAAACGAGGCCCTGTACACGGCTGCCATGGAAGTAAATTTTCCGGATCTGGCCGCTTTTGCTCTGGAGACCGTTCGCCAGGGGCATCCCGGCAACAAGAAAATGCTCCACATGCTGGCCTCCCATTACGTTTCCCGGGATATGCCGGCCCAGGCTGCGGAAGTGTACCATGACCTTGTGAAGCTGGATCCCACGGACAGTGTGGCCGTAAAGAGCGAAAAGGACTGCATGGCGCGCGCCACGATGCAGCAGCAGAAGTGGGAGGAGGCTAAAAGCTTCCGGGACGTGATGAAGAACTCGTCGGAAACGAACACCCTGGACAAGAGCGACAAGAAAGGGCTCACCCGTGCGGAACTGGAAGAGCGCCTGGGGCTTCTCTCCGCCCGTTACGCCCAGAACCAGCAGGATCTGGCCGTCGTGCGCGATATTGCCGGCGTTTATGAACAAATGGAAGATTGGGCCAATGCCTATTCCTTCTATAATTACGCGTTCAGCCTCAGCAACAATGATATTTCCCTGGAAAACAAGGCCTCGGAAATGAATGAGCGATGCCGCAAGGCCCAGGTGGAGGAAATCCGCCGCCGCGCTGCCGCGGAGCCGGATAATAAGGAACTTCAGGAACAGCTTGCCCAGTTCAGCAAGGAAGCTGCGGAGCAGCAGGTGGCCTTGTGCCGCCAGCGTGTGGAAAACAACCCCACGGACCCGCAAACCCGTTTTGAGCTGGGCCAGGCCCTCTTTGACTGCGGCAATTACACGGAAGCCATTCCGGAACTCCAGCGCGCCCGCAACAACCCCCATATCCGCATCCGCGCCATGCTGTTGCTCGGCAAGTGCTATGACGCCAAGAACATGCATGATATGGCCCTGCGCCAGCTGGAGGAAGCCAATAAGGAATTGATAGAAATGAATGACACCAAGAAGGAAATCCTTTACATGATCGGCTTGCTTTATGAAAAGCAGGGCAAGAAGGGGGAATCCCTGGCTGCATTCCAGCAGATTTACGACGCCGAGTACGGCTACCGCGACGTAGCCAGGCGCGTGGAATCCTCTTACGGCAATTAGGGGGTTCCCGTTTTGCGCCCGTAATGGGACGCCGTGCTCAAAGCCTTTGCCGGAAACGGCAAAGGCTTTGCTGTAGGAAGGTTATTTTTATTTCTGCGGACGGGAACCGTAACAGCTTTCATCCCGGCGTCCCGGCGGGCAACGGAGAGGGGCGGGCGCCCCTGTGTTTTTTCTTGTCCGTTCCGGAAGGAACTGAAAGAATGAAGACGGAACGAGCTGATGCAGGCATTGCTTACGATTGACGTTCAAGGTGATTATTTTGCGGAATGCACTGCATGCCGAGAATCCTGTGAGTATGTTGGCAGCTGGTTAAGTATGGATATCACCAACGAATACGAAAGGATGCCGGATATTGGCTGCATGGGAAAGATTGGGGGTCTTTCTTATGAAATACCAGGGAGGGAAGTCTTATGATTCTTTTGATTGGCGGCAGCACGCATACAGGGAAAACACTCGCGGCGCAGCGGGTGCTTGAAAAATATTCCTATCCCTATTTATCCATTGACCATTTAAAGATGGGGCTGATACGCAGCGGGATATGCCCTTTCTCCCCTGAAAGCCCCGATGAAGAGCTGACTCCCTTCCTCTGGGGCATTATCAAAGAAATAGTAAAGACCGCGATTGAAAACGGCCAAAATTTAGTGGTGGAAGGTTGCTATATTCCCTTTGACTGGAAGAAGGATTTTACGCAAGCCTGCCGGGAACGGATACGGTATGTATGCCTTATTTTTTCAGAAAATTATATTCAAAGGCATTATCATGATATCCTGAACCATGAGAATGCGATTGAACGGCGCGTAGAGAGTTCTCCCGTTACGCGGGAAGAGTTGCTGCGTGAAAACAGGGGCAATCTTGAAAAATGCAGGTTCTATGGCTGTGACTATCTGTTGATTGACGAGTCTTATAACGTGGAGATCATGTTGTAGAGAACAGAGGCTTTCCATTGTCCGGGGAAGGAAAGAGAAGGTTATGCCAAATTGCTTTGTTTATAGGCGCAGGCGGTAAGAGAGAGGTTCTTCCCCCCTTCCCCTGTATTTTTTCCAGAACTGCCCGTGTCAGAGCACCTTGGAAAAAAACTCCTGCAGCCTGGGATTGGCAGGGCGGTCGATAACGCGGTCCGGAGGCCCTTCTTCCACAATTTTCCCTTTATCCATGAACAGGACGCGGGAAGCAACCTCCCGCGCGAACCCTATTTCATGGGTAACCACTACCATCGTCAGTCCTACCTGCGCCAGCTCCTTCATCAGGGAGAGCACTTCTCCCACCATTTCCGGGTCCAGGGCTGATGTCGGCTCGTCAAACAGGATGACATCCGGATTCATGACCAGGGCGCGCACGATGGCGATGCGCTGCTTTTGGCCTCCGGAAAGCTGGAGGGGATAGGAGTGCCTCTTGCCGTACAGCCCAATGCGCTGGAGAAGGGCTTCCGCCTGGTCTGCTGCCTCCTTTCTGCTGGAGCGTCCCGTTTTAACCGGGGCGATGGTGATATTTTCCAGAATGGTCAGGTGCGGGAAAAGGTTGAAATGCTGGAAAACCATGCCTACGTGCTGGCGGAATTGGTTGACGTCCGTTCCGGGAGAGGTAACCAGCTTTCCCTTGAAACGGATTTCTCCGAAGGTCGGTTCCTCCAGCAGGTTCAGGCAGCGCAGGAAGGTACTTTTACCGGAACCGGACGGGCCTACGATGAAGACCACTTCACCCCGGTCAATGTTCGTGGTGACATCGTTGACTGCCGGCACGGAGTTGAATTCCTTAACCAAATGGCTGATTTGGAACATGGGAGTGTTTCCGGGATGTTCATTCATTGTTTTTCAGTTTTCTTTCCAGTTTGCCGAGCATCCAGCTGAACAGCATGACCACGGAGAGGTAAATCAGGGCTACGGCCGTCAGCGGCATGAAGGCGGTATAAGTCTGGCTCCGGATGATGTCGCCGCCCTTGGTCAGGTCCTGGAGGGCAATATAGCCGGAGACGCTGGTCTCCTTCAACAGTACGATAAATTCGTTTCCCAGGGAGGGAAGTACATTTTTAAAGGCCTGGGGCAGGATAATGTAAATCATGGTTTGGGCATATCCCAGGCCGAGGCTGCGCCCGGCTTCAAATTGTCCTTTGTCAATAGACATGATGCCGCCTCTGATGATTTCCGCCACATAGGCGCCTGAGTTGAAGCCGAAGGCCACCACGGCCACCAACACTTTGCTGACATCCACGGAGCCGAAGATGACAAAATAGATCATGAGCAGTTGAACGACCACCGGCGTGCCGCGGATGACTGTCAGGTACAGTTTGCAGAGGGCATTCAGGAAACGGAGATTGCCCGTTTTGTCATGCGTGGCGCGGATGACGGCCACCACAAAGCCAACCAGAATGCCCAGCAGAACGGAAAAGAAAGAGACCTCCACCGTCACCAGAAAGCCGTTGGTCAGGTATTTCCAGCGGCCTTCCTGCATGAAATTGACATAAAAGGATTCTTTCAGGTCCAGCCATATATTTTCCAGCCAGCCCCCTCCGGAAGCGTGTTGTTCGGGACCGGCAGCGGATTTAACCTGCATGGCCGCATAAGCGTTCCGTATTTCCTCCAGCTTTCCGGAGGCTTTCAATGCTGCAATGGTGCCGTTAATATCCTGAAGGAGAGCCGTATCTCCCTTGCGGACGGCAATGGCGTAGGATTCGGAAGTGAGGGGCTCCGGCAGAATTTCCAGCCGATCATTGCCCGCTACGTACATTGTTGCCGGATCCTGGTCAATGACGGCGGCGTCCACCTTGCCTGCCGCCACGGCGGCCACAGCCAGCGCTCCGTTAGGGAAGCGTTCCGGCTGCTGGATGTTCCGTGTGACGTAAATGTCTCCCGTGGCCCCGTGCTGCACTCCGATTCTTTTACCGCGGATATCTTCCCGCTTCCGGATTGGAGAACCTTTGGGAACGATGATAACCTGAGCGGCTTCCACATAGGGAATGGAGAAGTCCACTTTCCTCCTGCGTTCCGGCGTAACCGTGATTCCGGAGGCGGCTACGTCCGCCTTTCCGGAAACTACAGCCGTAATCACGGAATCAAAGCTCATGTCTTCAATGACCAGCTCCCTGCCGGTGCGCCGGGCTACCTCCCGCATGATTTCCGGGTCAATGCCCAGGATGGCGTTTCCGTCCCGGAATTCGTAGGGAGGGAAAGTCGCTTCCGTCACCATCAGGATTCTGCCGTTTTCCGCCGCTGGTGCGCCGCAGCATAGGAGAAGCCAGAGCGTCAGCAGGGCTCCGAGATGATTCAGAAAGGAAATGGATGGCATGAAAGCAAGGGGAAAAGGTGAAGTCTGAACCGGCGGGGTATATGATTTACCTGCCTGCAACGCAATAAAAAACTGTTCCTCCCGGTTCCGGTTTGTCCTGTCCCACGGCAGGGAAGCGGAGTAGCGGGCCGGACGGAGAGGAAATGGCAACGAATATGAATGGCATGAACCCGGAAGATACCCAAGATTTTTTTGTTTATTAGCAAGAGGGAGGGAATGTATCTTGTGATAATTTTCCCGATTAATATTTCCAAAGGGAGGGAGGATCAAACTTCCTGCTTTGGTGGCGGTGTATGTTTGGTTTTGGAAAATTGTCATGCATCCGGAATGTGATGCATGGCAAGGTGCATGGCGGAACCATAGGGCTGGGTGGAATACCGCGCAAAGCAAAAAAATTTGAGGCCTTGCAGGATGAAGTATTCTGCAAGGCCTCACGAATGGGAAATTGGTCGGGTTGACAGGATTCGAACCTGCGACCCCCTGCACCCCATGCAGATTTTATCATTAAGGTAAACTAAAACATTTTATTATATCATTGTAATTTCAATGTTTTTGAAATTGTATATACATCTAAATTATATTTGTTTAGTACTTGTGGCGTGTGGCTGACGTGTGGCTTTTCGGTGGAGTTTAGAAAAAGAGCGCATCCGCGCCTATGGCAAGTCCTTGTGTCTGGCGTGATTCTACCGCTTGTGCAGGCATGGCAACGGCTCCAACTGCTCCAACAAGGCCATTTTCATAAGCTTCCGCAAATGTCCTAAAGGCGTCCGCTGCGTGAGAACACCTATTATGCAAGGGGGTATCCCGTTCAACACCATGTGCTCCTGCCGGGGCCTTCTGATAATTCTCCAGGGCATTTACGCCAGACATATATTCCACTCCGTCAATTTTCAGGGGCCGGGAGCATCGCTCATGAAAAATGCAATGATTCAGGAGGCGCCGTACCGCAAAAATACCATTCCACACATCGGAAATGCGCGGCACTACGGACACATTGAACCCTGCTCGCCTCAAATACACGTCAAAGGTAATCCCGTGGGGATCTCTCCTCCCTGCGTCGTGGGGAACCAGATGTTTGTAAATGGGTCCAAACATCACTTCCCACTTCGTTCGGATGAAATTGATATACCACTCCAAGGGCTTTTCATTGGCCTGCAAGCAATCCATCACGTAAAACTTGCCGTCTCCCCTCACCTGCCAGAGCCAGAGAACCATATAATCAGCCATGCCAATATCCCAGGACACGTAATAGGGAGCCAGGTCGTCCTTTTCAAATTCTCCGCACAACCTCCCTTTGGATCTCAACATATCAATGTATGAGCCATAAATAGATCCTTCCACCAATGACTGAAACGCCTCTTCCGGTGTAGAGGGATATTCCTGACGGACCAATCCTCCAAATGTCTTGTATTGGGAGGCGTACCAACGCTTTTGGGCATCATTCAGGGAAATACCGCACCTTAACCTCAAATCCTCGAAATACTTTTGCAAATCCTCCGGAAAACCGCCTCCCTGTTCACCATCAGCCTCAAGGAAATACTCCGGATTTTTCCACCAGGGGAAGAAAAAAAACTTCCAATCCAGGGAAGAAAGATGTTTGCCGACCATTTCCATGGACGTCTTGGTCATCTCGTAATTCAGGCCAAACTTTCCTCCCTCATGGGTGGATTCCCGAACAATCACTCCATCTTTGGAAACGGCATTCATGGCCCCTGTCACAATCTCGCGGGCCCGCAGAGGGGCGTGGGCCGCGACGTGTCCAAGTTCCGAGACATGCAAAAACTGAAATGTGCCGCCACGGAGAGATGTGCCGGCTGTAATTTTACTCCCATTGGAAAAAGACACCGTCGTTTGGGAAGGTCTGGCTTGAATCTCCCCTTTAATGAGGCGTCCTAATTTGGCCAAGGCAAGGTCTTTTTCCGTGGGAGCATCCGGTACATAATCCAAACTCCTGTAAGCCAACTCAATTTTGCCAATCTTGCCAGTCCCATCCACCAAAGTCTTATCAATGATGCCGCAATGGAAATTGGATCGGAACAGGCACATGTCCAGCATCAGCATGGCCACATACGTGGAAATTCCCAGCTGGCGCGCTTTCAGAATATCATTCCTGTACCATAACTGCTCATGCAGCCGCCGCTGGGCCCAATTCAACTGGAACCTTTGCATCTTGCCCTCTTTATTGATAATCCAGTAAAGGTGATTTAACCTCCACACGCGTTCGGAAAGTCGTTCTTTTAGAATCTCTATATTATTATCCATTATGCCTGAATAGCTAATAAATTGAAATCGCGGTTGCCGGAAACGCGGATGCCCACCATGGAATCGTAATTCCAGCATCCATCAGAAACTAGAGAATGCCATCCCCTTGTTAAAAACGAAGACGGGGAACGGTCCAGTACATCCCAGCGGGTTCCGTCGATGCTTACCTCAACACCATCCACCAGTGCGTCAGAGCCAAAGAAAAACATCACTCCGCCGCTATGCTGGCGGCGTCCAGCAGCTTCAAGAGAAATCAGGGCGTTAGTCTCTAACACAGACACAAAATCCCTACCTCCTGGATCCTGAAACTCATTACCCGGCGCCATCACCTCAATAAACCGTCCATCCTCCCGCTCCACCAGGGCAAACAGCAAATCCGCCTGATCCCCATTGGGCAAAACGGCTACCCCCTCGAACACTCCTTCTGTCGTGTACCGGTGCCAGGCGTGAACCTGGTGCATGCTATTATAAGTCATCAGCGCCAGTGTACCGTCCCGGCGCACAAACACCGCCCGCGGCTCCGGCTTGCGCACAAAAGCAACACCCCGGCACCCACCGCCGTCGGCCAGCACATGATCGGCAAACACCGTCAAATCGCGGGACACAAACCCGTCGCTCTCATAATCATACCCGTACTGATACACCCGTCCGCCGCCCCTCTCCACATACAGCACCTTATCGGTCGCCATCAGGGCCGGCACATCGGAAGAACCCACAAACCCGTGGCTATCCGCCCGCGCATTGGCGTAAGTCATCACCCCCTGGCCTCCGGACACCGCCCACTCCGCGTCCGCCGTCCCCAACAGCAGCCGGGAACTCTGCGCCATCAGCCAGCAAATCCGATTCTGTGTTGTGGTGCTCAACGTCAAAGCCAGCGCGGAATCATCCTGCTTCCCTACCTCGAAACTGTTGAGGTCATCCGTCTTGCTCAACCACACCGTCTGCGGCTGGGCCTGCGTAGCGGCCAGCACCAGGCGCTGCTGAAACACATCCACCAGGGAAGGAAACCCGTACACCCCCCGGAACGCCGCGAAACTCCACATCAACGACTCCCCGGACGGAGGTACCCCCTCCGGAACCGCGGACACATTATCCCAAAGGGAATACTCCGCGGAAGCCGTCACCTCGGCCACCTCTGCCTCCATCCACGCCGTACAGGGCGGCACCTCCAGCTGCGCTCTGGCCCGTTGACTGACGGAACCTCCGGTCCAGGTCTCCATCCTCACCACATAAACCCCGTCCTCCAGAACCGTAAAAGACGCCTTCTCCATCGTGGAAAACACAGACCTCAACGAATAAGAACCGCCATTACCCTCGCAAAAAGAACACACATTCAACGTCGAATTCAGTCGAATCGTCTGTCCTGCATAAACGCAGACAAACCCCTGCATCGACACGACTGTACCCGCTGGCAGAAAAAAACGATACATCTCAATCGACCCCTCCGCAAACCGGTCCAAACTCACCTCTGCCTGCTCCCATTCCAGGCGCACCATGCTCCCGGCGCCGACATCATCCGTCGTCAACCCATCGGGCTTCACCGTCAGCATCCGTCCCTCCCTGGATACCTCAAACCCGCCGTCCACCTTGGCCCCATCAACCAACAATGCGGAAAAAACCGGCAGGCCCTTCTTCTCGAAAAAATCGCAAAAATCACTCCCCAAAGGCAGCGTCAACTTGCGCACGTCGCTGGTAGACAGGGAATGCAGCCGCAGCACCACATCCTTCTTATAAGCATCCACCACCAGCTTATTCCCGCAGGAATCAGCCGGAAACCCCTGGCTGGGATCGGAACCGTTGGAAAGCTGGGACTCATACAACATCAGGCGTAAATAACACTCCTCCCCCGCCTCGTCCCCGGTCAGCTGCAAATTGGAAGCGGCCCCCACCGGGGAATTGGACGTACCAAGCAGCTGCCAATCCTCATTCGGAAAACGCCGCTCCACGGCATACGTGCCGTACCACTCCTTATAACAATAAAACGTCCAGGTCCCCTTGCAGGTAATCGTATTGGAATGGCAAATCACACCCTTATGAAAATGCTCCGGATAATCCGCCGGAGACGTCAGGCCGTCCACAAAATCCGCCGCCCCGTTAAAATCCCTGTCGCACGTCCACCAGGACCAATAACTCCCCTCATTGAGGCAGAGCTTTTTCCCAGCCGTGAAAGTGCTGGCTGCCGTAAACGCCTTGGCAATCACCCAACCCTGGCGAACCACGGCCCCCGTGCTGAACCCGGTCTGCTGGGGCACCGTCACCTGGACGCGCATCACATCCCCCTCGTTAACCGCCGCATCCGGATCGGACGCATGATCCCCGAAAGACACCCTGTAACACCCCTCATCCAACGTCAGGCGCACCGGAAAATCCCGGAACTCCTCATACCGCCAGGGGCGGGCCTTAAACTCATAGGGAGCCAGGGAAAACGCGCCCTCGTCATCCCGTTTCAGCACCATCAGCTCATGCGTGGGGCAGGCCAGAAACAACATGCTGTTCACCTGTTTGTGGCGCAAAGAGGAAACATCGTCCTGGCTCCATACGGAAGGCAGGGAGGCAACCACATCCCCCTCGGCGGACAACACGCGCAACAGGGAAGGGGACACCTCCACAAGAAAACGGTCATTGGTGGAATAAACATAAGGCAAAATCACGGAACCCTCCAAAGCGGCAGCCACGCGCCGGAACCCGCGGCGCCGGGAAACGCCGCCCATCTGGCCCAGGTCCAGATTCTCAATTCTGGAAGCCCCACGGTGAAAATTATCTAAATCCGCCCGGACGGCGGAAGTAGGAGAAAGCTCGCCTCCGTTGAAAGCGCATCGAATCATGCACCATCATTACACCAAAACCGGAGATGATGAATACAACCGTAACTTGGGTAAATGAATGGTTTTCCATTCAGGGAAATACTTTGACAATCGGGAAATGGAAGGACTACATTGTCTTGGTATGGAATATCAAGAATCTTCTCCGAAAAAGAAACGTTCAAACTGGAATTGGATGTATAGCTTGCTCGTTATTGTGCCCGTACTTTTCATTACATGGCCCTTTATTACATGGATCATCCTTGGTATGGCGGACAGATTGTTTGAAGGAATTGACTTTCCAGAAACCTCACGTTTTGGAATTAGTGGCGACATGTACGGTTCCCTCAACACATTATTTTCCGGATTGGCCTTTGCAGCAGTTGTTGGCGCCCTTTTCCTACAAAGAAAAGAAATTGAAAGTCAAGGAGAGCAAATAAAACAACAACGATCTGATATACAGTCTCAGATTCGGTTAATGGATATTCAAAGATTTGAAAATTTCTTTTATAACCAGATTTCTATTATCAGAAAAGTTCAGGAGGAGGTTCAAACATACGAAGATCACGGGAGAGATGCAATTAATATGTTATATATAAATTGTCGCAGGATAGAGTCAAATATAGATTCTGTTATTGCTGATATTATAAATAAAAAGAAATTAAAGCTCAATGTGCATGCGATGGATATGTCGCATAATACGTATATGACTATTAAGAATAATAAAGATCATTGTAATTTGGATACTCTTACTTTTCAAATTATTAGAATAAGATCTTGGGTGGATTCTGTATATAGTCTTATATTATTTATAACTAAAAATAACAATTTAAATATTGAACAAAAATTGGAACGCCTGGAAATATTAAAATACAGTTTTCTAGGTGAAGATTGGCAAATTTTACACTCTTTAGGTAGATTTTTAAATTACAATAAATTAATAGAGTGTCTTTTAGATAAAGAATTATTTGAAAAGGAAGAGTCAATTGAAAAAGTATCAGAAGAAAAAATTCAATTTCTTCAGAACGAAATGAAGTTGAAAAGCAACCTAAGTTTGGAATCTTGTGAAATAGACCTTTAAACCAACGGTTCATCCTTCACGCCGCCCAGTAACCCTGGGCGGTGTTCTTTTTCTTCCGGTGCGGCATCTATCCCGTCAAACTCAATCGGGGCGGCTTTACCATTATCAGGATGTACAAGATGCTCCTGTTGCGTTCCGGCAAGCACCGCGGCAATCTGCGACAGGCCGGGAACATCTACCGGTTCCGGCTCATTGTAACCGGCCAGCTTGGAAAGCTCCCTCACCGCCTCAATCTTGCCGGGCATCTTCTTGCGCATCCCTGAATCTGTGTAGGCAATCTCCTGGCATAAAGGAGAATCTTCTCCTACTTCTCCAATCGGTGTACGCAACACAGCAGTAAGAAACTCAAGGCATTCCTGCTTGGTGGCAATCGCTGATCTGTCCAACTGGGCATTCAATTCATCAATCATTCGCAAAATTTCGCCATCTTTGGACAAACGAGAAGCCGCCTTACTGGCCGCGTCATTACTCATGTCCTTGCGCTTGTAAGCTTTACGATATGCGTCCGCTTTGGACAATTTTGACTCAACCAAGAGCCTGGCAAATTCCTTCTTCTTCTCTGTGGCAATAGATGTTTTATCTCTCTTAGGCATGATCTTTCATCGTTCGTGTGATCGCGTCTTCCAATCGTTTACGCCCTTGTGCCGTGAGGAAATAACCTTTTTTGAATCTGCCACCATATTGGGAGGTAGAAACGTCTCCTGCACCGCAAAGGGTATTCAAGTGAAAGCACAGACGGCTGGAAGATACGGAAACGCGGTTGGCAATTTCTCCGAACCGAATGCCGGGATTAAGACCGATACAGGAAAGAATGGCTATCTGAACCGGAGACATTTTCAGCCGTGAAAAAGCAGCAGACATGATAGACATCAATTTTAACTCCGACTGCTTCATGCCTCACCTCCCAATCCTAATTCTTGTCTCCATTCTCGCAGTTCTTTCGCCGCCGTGTCGGTATCCACAACGGGCCCTTCCGGCTGCCGAGGGGCTTCGGGCTTCGGCAGCTTGCGGGATGCTGCCGGCTTCCAGCGTGTTTCCTTCGCCCAGCGATCCGCGTGGGTGAGCACATCCCCGAAGCACTCCCAAAACTTTTTACGGCTGTCCGGCCTCCAAAAAGCCTTATTGCTCCGGTCATGCGTCAAGCTGCTGGCGTAGTAAGCCTTGAGCATCTCCATATCCCGCGGCGTCACCCGGCCCTGCGCGGACCGGTACGCCTCAAGCGCGGCGGCCTGCTCAAGGGCGGTTGGCAAAGTCCGGGACCAGGATGGGTTGATTTCCAAACAGGCCGTCACGAACCGGGCAGCGCCGGGAGACGCCCCCAGGTCCGCATGGTTGTCGGCGCAGTGCATCCCCCGAACGTCGTTCAAACGTTCCCGATCCGGGAAAGGAGAGGCAGGCAGCGCAGGAGCAGTGGACGGCTCTTCCCCCGGTGTACTGTCCACCGTAGAAATTTCTCCCCCCATATTTCTTTCTTCCTTCCTTTCTTCCTTCCGGTTTTGGACGTTGGCCCCTACGTTGGTTCCTATTTCGGTTCCTACGTTGGTTTCCGAATTAACCGACGTAGGTTTCTCTTCGGTTTCCATGTCGGTTCCTGCGTTGGTTTTCCTGGGCCGCCCGCCAAGCTTGCCATTCTCACGGGCAATAACCCGCTTCCTCTCAAGCAACTCCTGTACGCCTCCGGGATAGCCGAAGACAACAAGATCATCACCGACAAAATGATAAAGCTCCCCGCCGGCCATAACCTCCTTATCCATCACGCCGCAAGTCTGCATCCAGCGGCGCATGCCCCAGGTCCGGCAGCCCTCAATAACGCCGCCGTTCTCCTGAGTGCAGCACCAGGCCAACAAAGCAATCCAGGTAGCGCGCTGAACGGGTTCGGCCCCGATGAATTCAGGGCTGGAAAACAAAGCTGTTGGTATGTTCATATATTCCATATTAAAAAAGCGTCAGTTGGGGGGTGTAGTTCATCCACAGGATTCAATCTTCTTGCCGGCTTCCTTTCCTAAGGATTTGCCTCTTTTCCCAAGCATCCAAAATCAAATGAGCATGCTTTGCGGCGAGCGCCAGCTCTCCAAGATGATATTTTTTTCCGGTCAGGGGCGCTCTGCGCAGCTCGTGCCTCCACGGCATATAACACAAGCACTCATAGTCGGCATACTCCCGGCGGAATTCCGCAAGTCTTTTGTATGCCTTCCAATAGCCGATGCGCGCCTTTTGGCATGGCGTCCAGGGCATGATCTTCATGCGAACCTCCTTTCCAAAATAGATGCCTGTTCCGGGGTAAGATACTGCCAGCTCTGCGGCGGACGGGTCAGGCCAATGGCAGAGAGTGGTACAGCATGAGGGAGCCGCACGGGATCCTGAACGCCCCAGGCAAAGCAAGGGAGATAGGTACGCAGGTGAGTTTTAGAGACGCAAGCATCTTTGATGAATAATCCAAGAGCTTTCCCGAATGGCATGTGGGTTATGAGCGCAAAGGAAACCATCCGGCATTTGCCAATGATTGTCCGCTCTCCATCCTTGCCGGATTCGTAAAGCCAAAGAGTGACGTGCTCTCGTTTCATGACACGGGGCACATTTTGACGTAGTTCCCATGTCTTTTGCCCGTCCATGATAAGACCGGAGAAAGGCCGCCTGACGGATAAGAGGATGTTAATCATTGCTGGCCTCCTTTCCGTCAATGATGGCCCTTAATTCATCCAATGCTCGCAGACGTGTATGATTTCTTGTCGTGCAAATAAGGTGCTGCGCCCACCGGGCATGCCGTTTCGTGGGGTACTCCATGCGATAGCGGGCGATAATCCCTTTGTGGTGCACAATCACGGCCTGAACTTCATATTTCCCATCGTCGGTTTTCTTCATGGGGCAGACCTGCTGGACGATGATGTGAGGGTTCCTTTTCATTATTCATCCCCTCCTTCCTGTTTAAGTTCCCACGGCCACAGAATCACATCATCTGGGCGGGCAAATCCTTTGTTTGTTTTTATCCAGCCAGCCTTCAAATTAACTTTTTCTATGGATGCGATTTTCTGGCGCATTTGGTGGTTAAAAAACTTTAACTTATCTCCTGGAGATACCCGCATGATAGGTGGGAATTGAGAAATAAGTTTTTCCGCACGTTTTAGTGCCTCTTCTTTTGAGGTTCCACTTTTTGCGGCTAGTTCGCAATTGGGGCAAATATATTTGCAACTGAAATCCAGTTTCAACAAACTCCCGCACAGCGGGCATCTAAGCGTTTTCATCGTCCCTCCTTTCAAACACGATTTCCACCTGTCCGGCGCGGGTAAGATCATGTACGCGGTCAATCCCCAGGCAACGCAGGGGGCCGTCGTCAATCTTCATGGCCTTGCACGCCCCGTCCTTATAATATTTACAGCGCGTCAGGACATTATCATCATCGGGCGGGTCTCCCTTGAAATACCAGATTACCCGGTAGTGAGTGGGTACAAACTTCTGCCCCTTCAGGGCTTCCCAAGTGATTGCCCACGCCATCGTCCGGGCACGTTGTTTGGCAGACACCTTCTTCTTGTTTGCCACAATGGCTCCCCTCTGCGTGAGGGGAGTCTTGGCGTTAGGCGAGAGTTCCCGCGGCGTGTGGGGCAAGGTAATGGTCAATGTGGTCATCATGCCGCACCTCCTTCCACTTCCTTCACGGAACCCTTCGTGGTTTTCGATTCGCCATACTTCGCCAGCAACTGCCGCAGCCATTCGCGGCTGGCCTTCGTGGTCGCCTTCGGATCCGCCGCTTTACGGACCGCGTGCACCAGTCTGTCCAGTTCCGTGATGCCGACTTTGCAGCATCCGGCAAACGCTTCCGCCGTCACCTCGTCCGGGAACACGGCATTCAACGCGGAAAACGCCCCGGAAGGATCCGTTACCGTGAAACTGGTGCGTCCGGGCGCCATCTCAAAACCGGGAATCAGGCCGGCGGCCACATCCTGTTCAAACCGGTAATCCACAGCCGCCGCCCATTTCTTTGCCGTCTTCGCCAGGCGGTAAGCCTTCACCTTCTCGGCAGGGGAAAACAACTCCCACTTATCCCTCTCCGTAGTAATCAAAGACGCCTGCTCCACCAGGGCCGCTGCCTCATGGCACACCGCCTTGGCCCGGCAATACCGGCAAGCTTCCTCGCTGCAATAGCGCGGGGCGTCCGGGGCTATAGCCGCCTTGGCGACGGCGAGAGAACGTTGTTCGGCCTGGTCAATCGCTTCGGTATCATAAAATGCCACGGATGCGGGACCGGCTACCCGCGGCTGGATAACAGCGGCGTAAATGCCTTGATGAATGACGTTGTCATTCTGCTCCTTTTGGGCCACCAAAGGGACAAGGGCCTCAAGCTGGCGATTGGCCTCGGCGGAATCCACCTCCACACGGCCAAATTTCCAGTCCGCCACCAGCATGAAGCTGGCATCGGAGCAATTCACTTCAAACAAGGCGTCCCACTGTCCGGAATAGTACGCAGTCCCGAACAGGTTGCGGTAAAACACTCTTTGTTCCGTGGAGATCAGATAAAACACGGCGCCGGGATGATCTCTCTCAATCATCTCTTTCACCCCGTCCAACATACGCAGGGCGCGTTCGCAAAGTTCCACCTGTTCCGCAGTCAAGGGGGCGCCTTCCCAGGGTTCCCCGGTCAGCAACTGTTCCATATAGGCGTGCAGCAAGGTTCCTTCGTTCGCCGCGGCGGAAATTTCATCCGGGCAAGACTGCTCTAAGGTAAAAGAGCCGGGACACAGCGCCAGCCGGCCAAATGCGGAGGCGGAGGGCAGCCCCTGGCGGGGATCATAAGTCGATAACGTATCCATGTATCTGCTTCTCCTTCCTATTGCGCTTGAATTTCAGCCAGCACAGCCTGCATCTCTCCCAGGTTCCCCAGGCAATCTTCCAGCTTTGCGGTAGTGAGCTTCTTCCAGCTATCCACCTTGCCGCCGGACGCCTTCTTAAACACGGCATTCAACTCCTCTTCCGTGCAAGACAGGGCTTCCATCAACCGGATATGAGGAGGGGGAATCTCCGCGTCGCTTTTGCCGGGGCTCTTCGCGGCAACTGGGAGACGCGGGGAGTCAGCAACCTTCTCGGCATCCACAACGTCACCTCCGGAAATCTCCCTGGACTTGAACAGGGGCGGCTTAATATCCGGCTGGCTCTTGCCGGCAATATCTTCCGCCTCTCCCTCCACGCTCAATCCCAGCAACGCTTCTGGACAATTCGTCCGGGCGAAAAACGCCGCGGCACGGTACTTGTACATCTGTTCTGGCATCGTCTGCCACTTCTTCCCCCATCCTTCGGCCTTCACCATCTCCGGGGTAATCCAGGTTCCGTAAACATTCTGTCCCGTTTTCAGCTGGGCACACATTCTCACACCCTTCTGAAAATCCTCCTCATTACGGTACTCGAACCAAGTCGCCGAGAACTTCGGGCAGATATTCACAAGAGCAATAGCAAACTGTCCGGACCAGGACGGGCGATTCTGAACCACGTAAAGATTCTGCATGATCATCAAAGGGTCCATCCGTAGCCGCAGGGCAGTATTCAGGGCGATGAAGCAAGATCCGGGGTTATTCTGGTAGGTAACAGGCACCATGCTGGAGGATGCAAGCATTTCGGCGGCCTGCTTCGCCATCTGGAACTGTTCACTATTAGCAAACGCTCCCAGAACGGACAGTTGCTGTCCTTGCTCTTGTAAAGTCAGGGATTCTGTTGTAGTGGTATTCACGTTATTAGTATTCTATTGGTTAGCTATTGATAACAGGCCGGGGTTCGGTTGCCGCCGTCCCCGGCCAACTCATTGTTTCCTCATACCGTGAGGGCGGGACGGTTTTTCCAAACCGTCAAAAGCTTTCATGGGGGAGGGAGACTCCGGGCAAAACCCGGAATGCGGACTCTTGCCGGCCTGCAGCTCGGCGTTATCCAGCTCCACCGCCAGCCAGAACAGACTTACAGCGGAAAAACCAAAGGAGCAGGCTCCCAGAAATTTGAAAAAACTCTTCATGCCGCAGCCCCCTTTCGTCTTCTGCGCGGGGGAAGAATATTCATATCCACCCCATTCACTTGAGGCTTCTGCGCATGATCCTGCTGGTGGATATAGCGCCATACAGACAGGGCAGGGAACTCATAGGGGCATCCGGCGCTTCCTGTTCCGGGCAATGCCTGAATGCTGCCGTCCTGGACAAGGGCAAGAATACGCTCTCTTCCCCAGCCCGTCATGAACCTCACGTCATCCAGAGTGACAACTACCTTGCCGCGGAAGGCGGCAATCGCCTGCGCCTCGTCGGAATCAGGCAATAATCCCACGCTCGCCGCCTCTGGGGAGGAAGGAACAGGAGAAGAAGCAGCCTCCTTAAGAACCCTGGCTATGGTTTCCAGGGCATCCGCCAGACTCTTCAACGTTTTTTCATTCGTGCTCATATTCGGTTAATTAAAATGGCCGCCCGGACGGGACACTTTACGCCGCCCCGCGCCTGCCAGACCGTATTACTCTATATACCGTGTTTCGATTTGTGTTTTGGTTTCAGGCCCCACCTGGGCCGGGCGATTAGTTAAAGCTCGTGCCAGCCGAGCAGCTTCAAATCTTCGATCAGGGCTTCTTCCATGTCAGTTGTCATCATGTCCGTCGGGATTGTCGCACTGCGCGGCGTGATCCACTTCCCACTGGTCAATCGCCAGCGTCAAATCGTCCATGAGGCCCTCCGCTTCCCGGATGGCGACGTATTCTCCATTCACCCGGATGCACCGATCCTCGTTATCGTATTCGACAATCATGCCCGCTCCTTTCTCATCTGATCCAGGGTTCTGTTTACTTGGCGTATGATGTGTTTCTCTCCCAGGCTGATACCAAGCATCAACGCGGACAAGTAGCCTGCCAGGTTGAGCATCGTGACAACAATAAATTCAGTCCAGTTCATCATTGGTTATTTGTTAGTGATTAATATTGGTTGTTATTACTTAAATAAAAGTGGAGAGCCTGCCAATGTAACGTCTTGGCTTTGAATGTGCTCGTATTGCCTAAATTCATGCGCATGCCGGCTCATTATTCTTGAAGATGAAAGCTGTCAGGCTACTATTCCGTTATGCCTAAATTCATAAAACTACAGGAAGGTCTTAATGGTGGCAGGTATTCCGATGGAAAACCCGGAGTATTCTGTTATGTCAATATTGATCATATTGTCGCAATTGAAGGATATGTGGGCTGTTGCTATATCATCACTACCGACCATGACTACCCTATCTACATTTCGCATGAACAGTTCCATGAAATTGTTACCCATCTGGAAACTATTGAAATTAAATCTACTGTAGGTGAACACTTTTTGTTCCAACATCGCTACCAGTCGAAGGAACGGAAACACACTCCTCCTCCAGTAGAACTACCGTAGCTCTCTCATTACGGGCAATGACCCGCACATAGATTCCATCCATCCAGAATGGAGTTTGCTCTTTTACTGCTCTAAGTGTTTGAAAACCTTCGGAACAGAGCAATTCTATACGTCCTTTTTGTTGCAACTCTTCTTTCATTGCAGGAGTAGCCAGGATTGTTTCGATGGGACCATACTTCATGCCGCGGGCTTCTTGGGGTTCTTCTTCTGGGTTGGGGGAAGCCCGCGCCTTTTGAGAATGTCAAGGAAGGCGTCTTCCGGAGCCTTTCCGGATTCAACGCACTCTTGGATGAGTGCTTTACTTGCCGCTTTGTCTGCGGCAATTTTTTCGATGGGAATTTTGATTTCGATCATGGTTGTAATGGTTTTTTTCACTAGTTGGCATGAATATGTTTAGCGAATTTTCTCTATACGTCAAATAAAAAATGGCATGTTTTTGCTATGTGTTGATTTTTAGTCTTGCAGAATGGGGAAAAATCTCTATCTTGAGGCCATGGAAGATTTCAAGGAATCTGTAAAACGCTGGCTCAAAGACAATGGTAGAGACCGATTCTGGCTAGCAAAGCAGCTTTTTGTTGAAAAGGGAACGGTGGACGACTGGATGAAGAAAGCCGGGGTAATTCCTCCTGCCAAGGCGGAGCTGATTAAAAAACTGATGGAGCCTTCCTCTCCCGATGTTACGGGTGAATGCAAAGGTGCCTTGGACCTTGTTCTGAAACTGGACGCTGAAACCTACGGCCAATTTGCTGCTTGGGCTGCGCAAAGCGGATTTGAACCTACGGCAGACGGAATTGCCAAATGGGCCGTGCAGGTAGCTCATACAGCAGGAGTACAGAGCTCCCGTTCCCCACGCAAAACACGAAACACGGACTAAGGTGTTCTTATAGTGGGTTGTGTGGAAGTATAGGAATATTGTCTTCATAACTTGGATTTAAATTGAGGCAGCAGAACTCAGGACAAGTCCCCGTTTCCAAAAGGAAACGGGGGAATTTTTGCTGGTTGATCCAAATTCGAATACACGCACCAGATGTAAAATCTTAGGCAGCAGGTATATTCTCAAGGGTTAATCCCAAACGCTTCATCAACCATATTTGACCGCGGGGCGTCAAATACGGTGTCGGTTTGGACTGCTGAGAACCGTCAGAACGCTGAATGACCCGGTAAGTGAGACGGAAATACCCAGCTTCAATATACTCTTGGGCTGGAACATTGTGACGATTGCCGTGCCTCCCCATAATACCTTCATTGCGTAGATACTCAAACAAACGGTTCTGTCCTGTCTCCATTCCATTCTGAGCGAGAATCTTGGCAAACTCTCCAATCAGGATGCAGCCCTCGGAAACTTCCACGCATCGTCCGAAATATGCATAGGGAGCATCTTCCGCAGCTTTTGCTTCAAGAGCTTTTCTCTTCTCCCGTTCAGCTTTCAATGCCTGAAGCGTCAGAATCATGGCGTCCGGATCGGAAAGCATCTCTTCCAGCTTTGCTTTTGTCGCGTAGGCTCCGTGCTTCCGGATGGAGGGAAGAACCTCAGCGGTCACCCACTTCTTGAACTTCTTCGCCTCCGGCTTGCGGGAGCGTAAAATCAGAGAGTAGAGTCCGGATTCATTGATGATTGATACTTGCTGAGTTCCGCCAAGGGTGTCATTAGTAGTGACACCCTTTTCGTCATCGTCTAGATAGCTGACGGCTTGACGGGAGTTTCCAATTTCAAGTGTATCACAAACATCCTTTGCGACAAACCAGGGTTCCCCGTCCTTCACCACGGCGCGAACCGTGCAATTCAGGGTTTCGTTCTGAAACGGTACAACACCGTTCTGCGGCATCAAGGCATTTTCGCCTTGCGTTTTGTGGTTGATGATATTATTAATCATTTGCTTACATTAGTTGGGCTCACGCCCGTTATTAAAGGTCATCTGTTGGCGCAGGTGGCCTTCGTTGTTTTAGACATGGGCCGCATGTCCACGGTTGGCTTACTCAAGCCACGGAAGTTCTTTTCTTGCTCCGTTCTTCCAGCCAGGCTTTCACCTTTTCCAGATTGTAACGGGGGCGGGAACCACGACGAGGCTCAGTAACTTTGCCGATGTATATGCAAGGAAGTCCCTCTTTTCTCCATTGGGTGACAGTATTCTTTGATACTCCCATCATTTGTGCTAGTTGTAATGAAGATATGTATTCCATATATTTTTTTGGTTACTATAGTATCCTTAGTGTCACCACTAAATAATTTGTCATACTTCACTTTCTCGGTAAATGCATATTGACATATCTCCCGAAATCCCACTACATCCCTTCATGGCACTCAAAGATGATCCACAGTACGAGTACAAACTGGCTCTCCGGGATTGGATGAGAACGCGTGGGCTTTCCATGCGTTGGCTTGCCAGTTGGCTTGAAAAATCGGAAACTACAGTAAAAAACTTTCTCTATGGAACTAAACCTATTTCAGAGGAGAACAAAGAGAAGATAGAAGCATTACAGGTGGAATATGAAGACGGAGAATACAGTGATCATACCTTGCCTCTTGGCCATCATTTGATGGACTTAAACCCAAACTTTGATCCAGTCCCTAAAAAAATCACCTATGATAACAAAAGCGGAATTATTTGCTATTTGTCAAAAAAAACAACAAGCATTCTGCGGTCGTTAAACCTTTCTTCTATTTCTCCTCCTACGTATATGTATTATAATAAATTTTATATATATTCTTATGAGGAGGTTAATGAATTTTTATATGAAATCACAAAGGAGACAATTTCTTCTTATATGAAAAAAGAAAATATTGGAGTGGAAAAACTTATTTCTTCTTTTCTTCCGGCAGCTTATCTTGATAGTATATGTACTGGTAGCGAATCAGAAGAGAATTTAACAGAAGAAGAAAAATGCTTAAGAAATAGTAACTCAAGATTAAATGTTCCTAATCAAATTTTCCGTTATGCACTTATAGCTGCAGCCATAGCAGGAGCTTCGTATGTCGACGAATGGATTGATCGAGTTGTTTATGAATGGGCAAGGCAAAAGCAAGTGAATGATCTCACAGAATTCTTAGATTTATAGTTGGATCTTGATTTCATTCTCGCCCCTTTTCTTAGGTTTTTACGTTTCTAGTGGCTGTTTGATTCGGTCCAGGAGATTTTTTTGTTCTCTCTCAAAAACATCGTCTTTTGAAATCTCTTTTCCGTTAGCCGTCCACGTTGGGAAACGCGGGCGGTTTCTTATTGCCGCTCGTTATTCTTGAGGCATTGAAAGGCTGGGTAGCCACAAACATACACGGGGAGGCTTGCCAGCTCGCATTCTCCTGACGGTCAGCCAGACAAACACGGCGCAAAGGGCCAGGCAGAACAGGGTGGGGAAGAGGTTGGCGTCCATGCATTCAACGTAGCCAGAATCCCTTTAGAATACAAGTTTTTGGCCCAGAAAAGAATTACGGAAAACTTAAATAAGTACCGATAATGGTACACCCAAATAGTAAAATAAGCAGATTTTTGAAAAACATCGATTAAAAAATATCTTGAACACCTTTTGAAGACGAAGTACAAAAAATACGCAAGAATGTATTACAGAGATCAGCTCTTGCATTCTCATTGTAATCACTTCCACTCTTTGAATAATTTAGGAATATTTTTATAAAGATTGGAATAATTTTATCTAAAATCTATGGCAACAATAACACCAACAACTGAGGAACCTCTTTACGGAGATTTTTCTGTCAAACTCAATTTCAAGGGAGATCTAACTGTAGAAACGATCATTGACGCTTTACATGGGATGAGAATTCTTGTAGGCAAGAGTAAGTCTGTTATTAATGATGCCCTGCAAATAGATCTGGTCTTTGAAGGTCTAGCCATAGAAACAATAGAAGCTGGTAGTTTCAAATCTTCAGCAAAAGTAATTCTTGATGGGTCAAAAAAACTAGCGGAAGTTTTCAATAATCCTAACATGACACTAGGAAAAACAATTACTATATGCACTGCGGGGTTGCTTATTTGCGGAGCAGGTGCATGGGCTTTTTACAAGACGACACAGTCAGCAACTGGATCGGTAGAAGTAGGAGACAACAATTCTGGATTTGTTGGGAACAATAATACTGGTAATGTAATCAATATTTTCCAAGATGGTAGTCTTTCGGAAGAGCGCTTAGCCTCCATCATGAAACAAAAATACCCTGAAGATGAGGTATTATGTGATAAGTTGGCAGAAAGTATTGTCAATAAAATGTCCCCGACATTTAGAAACTCCTTGATGAAAGCTACGGTTAAATTAAGAGCGCCTGGAGGTAAGTCTGTTGATTCGATTATAGTAGCTCCTGACGCCGAAGGAACACAAATGGATGTAACTAGTATTATTGATGCTGATGCGTTGAAAGATGTGCCCAATAAATATGAGGCGCCAAAAAAAATGGAAGAAAAAAGGTTGGTGTCAGATGTCTTGATTGATATCCAAAGGATTAATAAAGAAGCTCCTGCAGATAAAGCATGGGGCGCCAAAGTTGTTGATGAAGAGATAGGGCTTCCTAATAGAACACTTCCTTTTATAGTGGATAATGAGGATGATCGACAGCGGATACTTAATTCCCCTCTTTCAAAGCCGTTTAGAATTGATATGTACGCTGTCTTTGTAAGAGATAAAAACGGGAATCCTGATTATAAACGGTATGTATTAAAAGATTTTTCTAGTGCAAAATAACTCTCTCAGTCTTCTGCTGAAAAATTAAAGTTGAATTTGAATATCTCTTTTAACACCCTGCAAATTGTAAGTTTGCAGGGTGTTGCTGTTAATCTGCCACATCCACCACGGTCTTCACCGGATTCATCAGCGCGGCCCCCAGCGTCATATACTGCCCGGCAGCCTGAACCGCCTTATTCGTCATCCCGCTGGCAATCCCACCAGCAGCCCCGAACACCCGGCCCAATTTGATCACCTGCTTCATGTAATCCTCAGCTATTAAAAAGGCTGATTCTTCCATTCGGACAGCGTCCATTGAAACTCTCCCCTCTTCTCGTATCTTCAACATCACTTATGCGAATACGAGATCTAATAAGACGGTTACGAGATGCCGGATTTGCCCACGCAAGGACTAACGGTGGTCATCGTATCTACGAATACCGTGATGCAACCGATCATCATCTTATTGCGGAAGCCACCATTGCTGGCCACGATCCAGACGATGCACCTCCTTACCTGATCAGGGAAGTACGGGATGCTATTGAAGCTGCAGGTGGAACTTGGGAAGATTAACAGCACCTGACTCCATTCAGGAGTTGCCCCTATCGGGGCAGCTCCTTTTGTTGGACACAGCCCCTTCATAACAATTCCAGTACGCATTTTTACATAATAATACTGAAACAATGATTTAGGAGTTGTTTTTTCTGAGAAGAGAGGCTATCGTTTGGCCTCTTTACGTTAGAATGCTTCGCCCCTTGGCCTCCGGCCAGGGGGCTTTTTTTATTACCACTCCCTACAAAAATATACATTATTTGTTAGGAAAATAGAAAATGCAGACGTAACAAGCATAACATATATATCTTATGAAAACATATTGCATGCAGAACTGAAACATCTCAAACTGTATGAATATGAAGATAAAACACTTGCTGTTAGCTGGCTCCGTTCTCCTGGCCGTCTCGTGCACCACCCGTGTGGCAGACCTCACCGTCGCCTCCACCAAAAACATGGACCTGAAGCACACCGCCGGGTATACCACCACTTACAACGTTCGTTCTAAAGGGGAAGACAAAAAACATATCATCATCTTCTTCCCAACAGGCATTCCTGACATGAAAGAAGCCATTGATAACGCCATTGAAAAAAACGGTCCAAACTGTGTTGGTCTCTCCAATGCTACGCTTGAACGGAAATGGTTTTACATACCCTTCATTTACGGGCAGGAATCCTTCGTCGCGGAAGGTGACCCCATCATGAGAAAAAATTAAACCCTCTCATGTTCTCTCAACAGAGGCTGCTCTCTTGGGTAACGGTCGCTCTTCTGACCGTTACCCTCCCTCTTCTATCCTCTTGCTCCCTCCTTGTTAAAGGAAAGCAGCCCGTCACCATCACGGCCTCGGAAAAAGACGCGGAAATTCGTGCGGACGGCGTTTATCTGGGGCAGGGGCAGGCCACAGTGCAACTCTCCAAAGGAGAAAGTCACGCCATTACGGCCACCAAAGGAAACCGCACCGCTTGCGCCGCTATTGACTACAGCATTTCAACCACGGGCATCCTTGATGCAGTGGGCGGATGTCTCCTTCTATTGCCTGCCGTCGGTCTGGCAAGTGATGGGGCCTGGAAACTGGATGCAACCCATATCTATCTCAAAATGCCATGAAAATAACCTCACTCCTTCCCTTAATACTCATCTCTCTCACTCCCTTTGCAGGCGCACACCCTGGCGGCTTGGACGCCAACGGCGGTCACTACAACCGCAAAACAGGGGAATACCACTACCACCGGAAACCGGCAGCCAAACCGACAGCGGAAGAAAAAGCGTACTGGATCAGCTCAACGGGCAAAACCCATAACAAAAACTGCCGGTACTACCGGGCTTGCAAAGGACGAGCCAGCGATACACCCAGCGGCGTAAATTGCAAGATTTGTGGGGGAGCTAATAAATAGTTAAATGAAGAAAAAAATATGATTATTCTTAGATTTTTATTACCATTGTATTGTCTTTGTCTTTGCTCTTGTATAGATGTTCACCCATGGCAAACAGAATACAATCTGAAAGCCTGTATAGTTGATAAAGATGCCGATTTAATCAAAGAACTTTTTGGGAAACCGATTGTATCTGTAAATGCAAATGGTGAAACTATGATGAAATGGAGTATCAGACCATTTGCTAAAACTGTTTCCTATCAAGATCCGTTATATGTAGATTCGTATGTTGATGTTTCCAGGTCGGGTGAGTATACAAATATTGAAAACACAGTTCGTGTATCAGGCGGAAATGTATATTCAAATACGGTAATAAGTGAATTTAATTTATATGTTATTAGACGTAATAACAGAATTGTTAAAATTGCGTATTTTCAAAAAGGTCATTGTACTATACCTATTGTGGGGAATGATTCAAATCTCCATCAATTTGCAAAATTGATGGAGATTTGTAAAAAAGCAAACACTATGACTTTAGAGCATTATATGAAAAACGGGCATCGATTTTCAGATGAAGATCTAACGCGTGCGGCAATAGAAGCCATAAAAGAAGATAACGCTGGTATTGTTAATTGGCTTGTTTCAACATATGGTCTTAATGTGAATAAAAAAGTGCGTACTTGGATTGATGTGAAAAACGATAGAGCAAGTTATATGTCGCCTGTTTCTGCATACTTGTATGGTTCCCCTGTAATATTGATCATGGATTCTGCTGATATTTCAATTAAAGATGCTATTGCTAAATTTGAAGCAAAAAAAACAGCCCAAAAATTATCAAATTACATGTAATCAGCTTAACAGGCAAGTTTTTGTATCTACTTCCCAACCCACTTATCCCAGTCCGCACCGTTCTCCTGAACGCTGCGGACTGTTTTAAGGGCAAACTCCGTTACATTCAGCAGAAGCACCATCGTCAGGGCGGCTCCTACAGCAGCGGCGCCCCCCTTGGTTGTCCGTGGAGAAAAAGCCACCGTCCCCGCCGCTGCGGTGCGTAAAAGCTCGTGGAAAGAAAGGGCGTCATCCTCCCAGGGCCGTTCCTTGCCGTCAAACAACTTCCAGGCGTTGGAAAACGCCTTCCCGATATCCGCCGCATTGGAAAACGGCACCAGCAAATTATTCCCCGGCATAAAAGCATGATACCCGCACAGCTTCGCAAGCTGCCTCACACCCTCACCAGCCAGCCCGCTTACTACAGGAATCCCCATCACGGGCCCCATCACCACATCAAACAGGGCGTGCCACCACTCCCGCTTCCGGCGGCGCTTCTCGTCATCGGTCATGAAATTAAGCAGGCCATTCAGAATCGCAAGCACCACCCCGTGAGAAATCCACATCAACCCGGCCTTCCCCCATTGCCCGCTGCGGGCCAGGGAAAACACATTGCCCATCGTATTGATTGACTCGCCGCCCAGGAACAACATCCCCGCCTGCATCCAGGTCCGGTGCTGCGCGGCCAGGGACTTCTGCAGCTGCGTCATCGGCTGACCCTTGCGGGACAGGGAGCGCCGCACCTCCACCATGGCGGCCGCGTCAAGCTCGGCCTCCGTAGCGTCCGGCGTCTCACGCTTCATCTTCCGGTAAACCGCATCGTACAAAATAGCCGCGGAAATCGCATTCCCCTTCATATCCACCCGCTCCAGCAAATCCATCCCCTCCCGGTTCCAGCGTTCCAGGCGGGACACCCGGCGCCCGGCCTCGTCGGCCCCCATGGCAGCCAGCGTAGCACTGAACCGCGTCTTGTCGCGGCTGTCCAGCTCCGGCAGAACCTCTATCTCGCGCACAGGCTTCACCAGCTTCCCGGCGTGATACCGGCGGACGGCCCCCAGCCACTCGGCAAGGCCAATCTCGTCGGAAGCATACATCGCGTTAATCACCGTCGTCACCTGCTTGGTCAGCGTCCCCACGCGCCCGGCCAGCAGCACCCGCGCCGCCGCGCCGGAAAGCCGGTTCATCAGGCGGTTCATATCCAGGTGCCCCCGGATACTCTCCGCTCCGGCGCGGTCAAACGCATCCGCCCAGGCCATCAGCTTGCCCACGGCATCCCGCCCCAACAGCACCTCCAGGCTCCGGCCCGCCTCGCCATCCTCACCCTTAAAATTCAGCAGGGCCCGCAAATCACGGCTGATCTCGGAACCATACAGGTAAAGATCCTGCTCGGTCATGGCCGCCATAAACGCCGTGCAAACATCCATCTCCAAATCCAGGTGCGCCTGATGCTTCCGGCGGGCGTGAATCAACCCGAACTTCCCGCCTGTGGCCGCTTCCCCGTAAGACGCCGCATCAGCAATCGACTTATCAATCGCCTCCATCGTCACATCGAAAAACGCCCGGAAATATTTCTCCGTCAGCGGAAACGGCGTGCCGTAGCGCCTTTCGGTCATCTCCTGCACCTGTCCGCTCCGTTCATTCAATTTCTCTCTCAAGGCGTAAGCAAACCGCATCACCTCATCCCCGGCAAACCCGCGCAGCCGGTCCATCACCTCCGCGTCAAACCCGCGTTCCGCCAGGGCCTCGGTATAATCCGCCTGCTCGGACAACAGCACCAAATACGCCGCCTCCATCCGGGACAGGCCATCCAGCCGGAAACTCTTCGGCTGATACCCCTCCTTGGCGTACTTCGTCCTGGAGCGCAGCATCTCCGCCCGCTCCCTCGCAAAAACCTTCTGATCTCCGTACCGCTCCCACTCCTTCTGCGTAAACACGCGCTCCATGTGCTCCAATGCCTTCTTCGCCTGCTTGGCGGAAATATCCTTGCGGCGGTGCCCGAACAGGGCGTCCACCTCCTTCTTCAAACCCTCGGAAAGCTTAAACTCCCTCAAATAAAGCTGCACCGCTTCCAGCCCGTGGGACTTCACCTTCCGGCGCAGCAAATGAAGAAGGCGTTCCCGGTACAGGGCGTTTGCCTTCCTGTTCCAATCCGGTTCCCGCTCCACAACGGAAATCCCCGTATCCTGCTTCATGCGCCCCTCATAAATCCACTCGGCAATATCATACCGGTCCGCGGACCCCGCAATCTCCGCTACGGTATGATGCACAAAACGCAGCATCTCCTTCTCGCTCGCCTGCCGCTGCACATTAAACCGCGCCGCCCGTTCCTCAAACTGGCGGGCAACCCCGGCAAACGGCTCCACGGAAGAAAGCGCCTGCATATACTGATTAAAATTCATCAGGTAATCAAACAGGGAAAGGGGCTTCTTGGGGAGGGCCCGCAGCCTCGCCTTCCGGCGGAACATCGCCATCCTGTTATCATCCAACTCCCCGGTGGCCTGCAGCAGTGGGGCGGCCATGGCGGCAACCTCCAGCTTCTTCTTCTCCGCTGCGTTCTCCCAGGCATGGCGGGACGTGGCAATCAATTCTCCAAGGGCCGCGCCGCACTTCTCCGCGGTATTCACGTCCATCCGTTCATAACAGGCGTAAACCTCAAACTCCCGCTGCGTTACGGCCACCTCTTCCAGCCTCCCTTCCGCGTCGGGCAGCGTCACCAGCACCAGCGCATCCGGGGCCAGATCCTCCCACCTCTTCCCCTCCTCGGCATCCTCCGGAAAATTCTTCTGGAAAAACTCATCGTACTGGCTCTCGGTCATCTCCAGCAGGCGCAAGCACCTCTCCAGCCTCCGGTAACTCTCCGCGTCCATCTTCCCGCGCATCGGCTTCCCCTGCGGACTCGTCCGCGGAGCCACGGAAGCCGCCACGCGGCGGATGCGCCCCAGCGTCCGGTCCTTCCGGAAGCGGTCAATCTGCTCCACCACGCGCTCCATAAACTTCCCCACAAGCCGGAACACCTTCTGCTCCCCGTACTCCTCCAGAAACTCGGCCCCGTGCTCCTCAAACAACCGGCGCCACACCTCCTGTTCCACCCCCTTGCGGGCCGCCAGGGCGGCCCTGTTATCCGCGTCCGGAGCAGAATCCAGCTCGTAATCGGCCTGCCGTTCGGCAATCTCCCTCCGGGCCTCCTCCACCACATCCTCCAGCTCCGGCCTCTTCTCCGCCCAATGGACAAAACTCCTGCCAATGCTCCCCTCCATAATCTCCGGCCACCTCCTCATAGGAATCGCTTCCAACGCGCTGGCCACCGCATCACCCGGCGCCATCTTCCCGCTATTCCCGTAAAGCAGGGAAAACACATTCAGCCAGATCTTGTAAGGTTCCAGCCCGAACCCGTAAGAATCAGGCAAATACCGCTCCACCGTGGAAATCAGCTCCTGCGCCTCCGCCAGCAGCTCAAGGCCGCGCTCCCGGTCCCCGGTCTCAAACAGGCGCAGCTTACTCACGGACCGCTGCGTGGCGGCCCGCATCCTGAACACCATCTCATCGTAAAGCCAATCCCCGTTCGGAGCCAGAACCCTGCCGGCCATCCGTCCAAACCTCCCGGCCCCGAACGTAATGCCGCCAAGCTCCGTAATATCCCCCGTCAGCGGAATCGAAAACTGCGGAGCGTCCAGCAGCCGGAACCCGTTCAGCCCGCTCATCAAGACCCCCTCGCTATTCTTCTCAAACGTCCCGGCCAGCCGCGCCTCCTGCTCCCCGTGGGAAAAAACATACACAAACGCCGGCTGCAACGTCCCAGCCTCCAGCTCCCGCTTCATCCGCTCCAGGCGGGGCAGGGCCGCCTTCGCCCAGTCGTCGCCCCGGCCCGCCAGCTGGCTCATGCTCCCGCCCAGGTAAGCAAGCGCCTGTTCCCGGCTCATGCTCCCGGCCCCCTGGGCAAACCCCTCATACCCCTGAATCACATGCTGCACCTCGTGTAAAATCGTATCCAGCACCATGCCGGGAGCCGCGTTCTTCCCGCCCCGTGCCACATTCACGGCAATATAATGCTCCTGCGGATCGGTAAACCCTCCCGTGCCGCTCCCGCTGTCCCGGTAAAAATCCACCCGCAGCCTCCGCAGCTCCGGGTAGGCCCGGAACAGTTCCGGAAAATCCAGGGCCGCGGCCAGGGAAACATTCACATGCCCCCCCTCGCTCACGCTGACGTGCTCCTTCCTCAACCGCACCCCGCGGGAATCAATGATCGCCTTCCGCTTCCCGTCCGCCGGATCCGTGTAGGAAAGGCCGTTATTGTGGTACTCCTGGAAGGATTCTGCCTTCTCCCCAATAATGGAAAACGTAATATCCGGACTATCTGAATCAAACGTCCCGCGGTTATCGACAGCGCTCTTCACCTGCCGGGAATCCGTAGCCATCCCCCACACCTCCGGACTCCCGTCATAAGCATTCCTGCCCTTCAAAACAACACCGTCATAACCCGCGCCATGAGCATTCCCCTCATCAAACCCTCTCCTCAACTCGTGAGGAAACAAATACCACGCCATCGGGGAACCCTTCACGTTCTCCGGCACACCCTCCCCGGAAAACGGGCGCTGTGAAGCATCGCCAAGGTCCAGCATAAACGGACGCCTCAACCTCATAAAACACGCATACAGCCGCGCACTCTCCAACCCGGTCCCCGGAAAACGGCCCTCTAAATCATGAAGCACATCTTCCGCCGTCTCCGGCAGGGAAGAAAAAAACAACAACCCTCCATCCTCCCGGCTCCGGTTAAAATTCTCTCCGGAACGCTCCACGTCAAACACGGTAAAAACATGCGGAGAACCATGATACACCACCAGCGGCTCCCCATTCTCGTCCACTACCTTGGAAGCGTTCTCCGGGTCATGCTCCCAATCGCCAAACCAACTCTTAAACGCCTCCGTGCGCACGGAAAGCCACTGGTCTTCCGTCAGGTTCGTATCCTTCCCATTCGGAGCCTTCATGAACGTCCCGTCAGACTCCGCCTTCTTCCTGACAGCCGCCTTTTCCTTCTCGACAAAAGAACGGTAAGAAGATAAATTACGGGTAGAAACCCCGTCCTTGAAGGGTGTAGGTAGGCGGCCTTCCCGGCTAGCAGCTCCCCTAGTGGCGGGGTTTTCTATGGTCAATTCCAGCGTGTAAAGAACGTTACTTTCCTGTTCCTTAACGTATTTGATTGCTGTAACATTAACATCAAACGCTCCTATCCCTTCAATATCTACTGTATTGAAAAAATGATAGGCTCCGGCTTTTGAGGCATCTTGTTTATACGCCTCTTCAAAAAATCCATCCTCCGCATTCTCAAACAACTCATGAATGCGGGTGGCCGCCGTATAATGAACCCTCCGGGCCTCCTCCGCGGAAAACCCAAGCGCCTTCAAATTCGCCACGGACATTTGTGAAGCCCCGGCCTTGCCCACAGTCTTGCCGGAAACGCGCGCCTCAATCACGGCCTGGATCCCCGTATTCTTATTGACGAACACCTTGCCCTGCAACGGCTTCAACCTCGCCCGCATCCCGGCGGCGGAACTCACCACATCCCCGGAAGAAATGAACACCAGGGAAAAATTCGCTGCGGGAGCCTCATCTTCCGCAGGGGCGGCCCCCCTCGTCAGCGCCGCGTCCAGCATCCGGCTCACATCCTGGGAAAGCTGCAACATCCCCGTATCGGCGGAACCCGCCTCCTGTTCCGGCGCCTCCAAAGGAAGAACGCCGTTCTCCCGGTCCACCTCCTCCCGCGTCTTCACCCCCAGCTCCACCATCACGGCGTCATTGGCCTCCTTAATCAAATCCTCATGCAGGCCGAAATTCTGCCATTGGGCCCTCTGCGCCTTCAAATCCTTCACCACCGCCTCCAGCGCGGCGGCATCCCTCACATCCACGCCATACTTCCTGGCCGTCTCCGGGCGTCTGCTCGCCCCGCTAATGGAAGAAATCTCCCTCGTCAGCTCGCTCACGCGGGCGGCGGCGTACTGGGCCAGCCTTGAAAAATACTCCTCCGCGTGGGAATTGCCGAACAAATCCGTCTCAAACGTCATCCCGGCCGCCTCCGCCAGCCCGCGGATGCGGTCCATATTCGCGGCCACCTGCATCACGGCCAAAGCGGCCTGCCAGCTCTTCCCCTCCATCAGGGCACGCAGCCCGGCCCGCTGCACCTCGTTCTGATTGCGGAACGCCATCGCCACGCGCCAGGCATCATCCGGAGAAACAAGCTCATTCCCCAGCGCATCCAGCAAATCGGAACAGCCGTACAGGCCCAGTTCCACCCCGCGGCGGGACTGCCCCTTGCGGAAAATCCCCCTCTCCACCGCCTCCTCCTTCGTCAAACGCTTCCGGATCACATAACGGGCAATCTCAAACAGGGAAGCCTGCCCGTCCCGGATATTATTCTCCACATCATGCGTCTGCGCCCAATCCAAATCAAACCCGGCCGCCTCATCATACACCGTGCAATTAATATCCTCATCCGTGCAGGCGTTAAAACGGTGCCGGCCGCTGATCACCTGCAGGGCGCCATCCTTCCGCCTCCACACGGAAATCGGCGCGGCATTGCGCTGCCACGCCCCCACAATCGGATTCACCACCCCGGTCTGTTCATCCGCCCCCTGCTTAAACTGGGGCACATCCGGGCAAAGTGTCAGCCGGGACTTCTCAATAAACCCCTGGCGCACCCCCTCCTGAACCTCAATAGACGCCCCGTTAAACACCCCTGACTCATCCGGCTCGCCCAGCGCCTCCACGCGGGCCTGCTCCCGCTCGCGCCGCGCCTCCTGCGCCTCCGGAGAATTCTCTTCTGCGGCAGCCTCATCCGCTGCCGCCTGCGCGTCGGCCTCATCCTGCGCCTTGCTCTCCGCAAGCTCATCCTCCAGCGTCCGGGCCTCCGTCGCCACGCCCGCGCCAAACATCGCGTCCAGCCCCGCCTGCGCTCTGGCCCGCTCCATGGACAACTCCATCAAATCCCCCTGCTGGTCCCGGTACAGGGCATTCCCCGCATCCAGCATCACCGCCAGGGCCTGACGCACCGGCAGGGAAAACACGCCCTGTTCCTCCGCCTGGCGCACCATCTCGCCCAGCTCCACGCGCGCCTTAAAATACCCCAGGAACTTCACCAGGTGATTCAGCAACTTCCGCAGCCAGGAGGGCAGGGACGTACTCCGCACCGCGTCCGCCAGCCAGCGGGAACGCCCGATTTTGGAAAACGCCTCAATCGCGTCATGACCCGTCACTGGCTTCCCGGCGTCCAGGTGAATAAACTGCATCTCCTCCCCCCGCGCCTCCGGAAACAACTCAATCATCACCCTCTGCGCCTCTTGGAGCATCGCGCCGAACTCGTCCCAGGACAAACCCTGCTCCGCCTGCCAGGAAATGACCGCCTGTTCCATCGTCTCCTCCATCAAATCCTCCACCGTCGCGCTCCCGCGGGCATACCTCAACACCCGGCGGAACGTATCTCCCCGGCGCACCTTCGTCACATAAGCGTTGGAAAACGGGGCATCCATGGCAGGAGCCTTAAACTCCGGATTCCGGGCCTGTTCCGTCCTGATGCGTTCCTGGGATTCCTCCCATGTCTTCACAAGGGTCCCCAGCGGAATATGTTCGCTCAACGCAGCATCCATGCGGGCGGCGGCCTCCTCATAACTCACCCCCTCCGCCTCCAGGGCGCGGATAGCGGCCATCGCCATATCCGCGCGGGCCTTCATCTGCCCCAGCGTCTCCGGGGCAATCACCACCCGTTCGGTCCCTGTCTGTTCATCCGTCACTGTGCGCGTAATCACCTCCGCCGCGTCAAAACGCCCCTGGGCCAGGGCCTGGCCCACGGTCACATCCCCGGCCAGCAAATGTTGTGCCCCGACAATGGCATGTTCCATATCGGCATCCACAAACGCCTGCAAATAAGCCGTCATCTGCTCGCCGTCCATCAGCGTGTAGGAAGGGGCGCCCTCTTCCTGCCCCTCTCCGGAAACGGAAGCATCCTCCCGCGGCGCTTCCGTGCCGCGCGCCGGAGCATACACCCGGAACATCCCCTCCTGTTCCGCCGGCTCCGCCCTGGGCACCATGCCGGCATCCTCGGCGGCCCGCCACGCGTCCAGCTCCCGCAAAGACTCAATGCGTTCCCCGGAAAGGCGTTCTCCGGCAGCCGCGCTCGCCCGCTCCATGGAAGCCTGCGGATCCTCCATCCAGGAATCATGCAAATGGGAAAGAGCCTTATTCAAAAAACCTTCGGCGGTCTTTTCCTCCCTGGCTTCCAGATACCCCTGGACCGTGCCTCCCAATTCCTTGTAATGTTGCAAAGAAAGGCCAAACTCTTGGGCCGCCTTTTTGATTTGAGGATAATTAAAGCCGGACATCCCAAACGTAAATGCCAGCAGGGCAAGACCCTGTTCTCCGTGCATCATCTGCCCCATATCGTCCAAATACTGACGGAAAGTCTGTTTTCCGCGTTCGTCCGTCAGGTTCATGCTCTGTACAGTACGCATCAAATACCCGGCTGTAGGCTCAAGAATGGCCTCTTCCGCAGCGCCGGAAAGCCCTTGAATAGCGTACTGGGCCTTCGGACTCGCCATCCATTGAGCCCGCCACGGGGCCAGCTTCCCGGCGGCCTTCCCACCGCCAAGCGCCTTCTTCAACCACTTATATCCGGGCGTCAACCGCCCGATGGGGGAAAAAGCAATCATCTCTTCCAGAGCATCTGCCTGGCCGAACATCATGGCCCTCTTCTCCGTTTCCTCCATCGTTAACCCAATGCTTACCCCCTCATCCCTGCGGGATTGCATGGCGGAGGAAGCTCCGATAGCAGGACCAATGGCAGGAATGAACCAGGGAGCCGTATCTCCGATAATGGAACCAAGCTGCGAACCAATGCGGCCAACCAAATGACGGTCCTCCCCTTCCAGATATTCCTTTTCCCCGGCTTCCATAGTTTCAACCAGATCGGCAGCCCAGCGGCGTCGTATCTCAAGAAAAGTGGCATCCTTCTCAATCTGAGCGCGTGCTTCATCCACATCCATTCCGGAAGCAATCAACTCCGGCAGACGCTTAGCTGCATTCGTAACGGCATCCACCTCTCCCATTACCTGTAAATTCCGCCAGGCCTTCTGACCTGTCCGCCATCCCTTCACGCCCCCGGTGCGTACCATCCCCGTTACCCCTTGGGCTGCCTTATCTATCCAGTCAATCCCGGTCCACTCGTCACCGTGCTTATCCTTGGCGTACTTCCTGGCGTCATTATAAAACATATTCAGCACAATGCGCCGTGCCAACTCATCATCTCCCACCTGTTCCGCCAGATTATTGATGATCCTGTCGTCGTACAGGGTGCCCTGCGCATCATATTCCCGGACAAGTTGCATCCCTCTGCGGGCTCGTCTGACACTCTCCCAGGAAATGCCCGCCTCCTGCATCATCATTACCTGTTCAGGGGAGGGAACAACAGTGTCTCCGCGCACGTACCGGTCAATGAAGGGATCAATCGTAGCAGCCAATTCCTCCCGTGCCTGTTGCTGTCGCTCCTGCTCTGCCTGATAAGCACGGGCTTTTTTCTGGAAATCCTTCCAGACGGCAGCCTGTGCGTCCGCCACGGTGGCAAATTCAGGCATCTCTTTTCCCTGTGCCAGCCAATACATGGAGGGATTATCTCCATGATTGGAACCAAACAAACCGCGCAAGGTCTCAAAACCGGCATATGCCGGGTCGTCCATATAGGGACTCTGCGCCGCTTCCGTTGGCTCTGACAATGCCTCTTTCTGGAGTTCTTTCAATAAATCCATATCTTGGGACAGCCCCAACCTCTCAAAAACATCCTGTGCAAACATATATTCTTGTGCTAAAACTATTGATAAAGAGGAAGAAGGGCGGAGTCGCCAATATCGTTCACCTGCGTGTAAGTATCGTCTCCACCCGGCAAAGGAGGCAGCAACCCTGGTCCGTATCCATCTTCCGGCGCTTCCGGTTCATCCTTCCCGTCGTAAATGCTGACATTCCCGCTGGCCTGTTCACCGGGAAACCTTAACGCCATGCGTTCATAAAGCGGTCCTGAAACCTCAACGCCCCGCGGGGTTCCCTCATAGACCCCGACGACGGGAACCCTTAGGAAAGCTCCGTTACGTCCCAGAGAAATGCGGGCAAAAGGTCTATTCCCAAACTTAGCCTTGATAGCCTCATAAGCCTGCTTGGAAACATACGCTCCGGATGTAGCATGCCGGACAAAAGAAACAGGGTGGTTCTCAAGAGGGGAAGGCAAATAAGGTCTTTGGCCCTTAATATATTGTGCCGCCTTCTTTTGCTGGGCCTCCCTCTCTTCTGGAGACACGTTCAACTCTTCCTGTTGCTCAAAAGAATACAAAGGCATGGACTCCAGCGCCTTCTTCATGCGGCTCTCGTCAGATCTTTTCTTATCTTCTTCAATAATAGGCCGATAGGCAAACCTGTTCCCGGCATGAAAAGCGGTAAATTGATGGATCTGCGCAAGATCTTGGGCAAGTGTGGCATTGGGATGAGCCTGTCTCCACTCCGTCATGGAAAGTTCCGTCTTATACAAAATATCTGCCTCCACCTCATCCCGCGTACTCTCTGCCTTCTTAATCTGCTCCTGGTCGCCACTCTTGTAAGCATTAGCTACCTGGTAAGAAAAATAAGGAATATACACATGATCCGGCATGGCCTTCAAAACGGCCTCTATATTATTCCGGTTCGTATTGGGTCTCCCCATGGCGTCAATCCGGTCTTCTACAAACAGGCGCAGCTTCCTTTCATCTCCAAGAACCTGTCCATACTGCCCCCACTTCTTCAACATGTCATTGACGTACCTCGTTCTTTCTTCGCCGGAATTGGCGGGAGGCAGATTCCGTAAATCCTCCCGAAAGGCAAACTTAATGGAAGGGGCGTATTTCCCGTAACTGCCGGTCCGGTTATAATGCTCCACCCAGTCGTATTCCTGCTCCGTGGCTCCGTAACGGAGGGAAGCTTTCGGCCAAAGAGAACCCTTTCTGTAACCGGGCGCTCCATCTTCACCTTCGGAGCGGTTCGCGGAACGTAAAAACCTTCTGGTCTTCTCCTTCAGCTTTAAAACATCTCCTGCGCCCAGAGCATCAAAATAGCCGTCCCCAAGCTTCGTAAAAGCAACACTGGGGTTAATCAGCATATCCTGCTCGTATTCGTCCAAAAGGCCGTTCCGTGTATCTTCTAGAATACCGTTGTTCATTCCATTCTCAGAAATAATGCCGGCCTCGTAAGCCTGAATGCGCCTACGGGTGGCTCCCTGGTAATCCCTCCGCAGCAAATCCCCCTTCAACCCTTCCTCAAAAGCCTGCCTGGACTCCTGAATCTGCCCCTTAAGCATCAACTCGGAAGCCCGCCCCTGGAGTCGGCGCATCACATCCTGCTGTCTGGCTCCGAACCTGGAAGCCTCCTCCTGGGAAACAAAACTCCCCTTCAACCCGCGGAACTTCCCTTCGTAATTCCGCACAAACGTATTCAGGGCGCTCTCTTTCAGCCTCCCGTCACGATCGTAAAAAGACAGCTCATGACCGCGGGCAAACCCCAATCTCCGTGTTATCTCCTGCTCAAACTCGCTGGCCAAATCATTCATCTGGCCTTCCAGCCGCGTCTGCTCGCCGAAATCCTTCATGCGCTGGTACTGGTGGGCAACATCAGACACAAACTCCTGGGCATTCTGCAGCGCCCTCTGAACGGGCTTGGAAGAAACATCCGGCATCTGGACCGGGGAAGGGGTGGAGGAAGCCGCATTCATCCGGGTTCCTCCGTACAAGGGTTGCTGTAAATCACTCATCTTCGTTCATCTTGAAACGGTTAAAACTTAAAAACCTTGGGATGGAAATCTCCTTCCAGTCCTCGCGTCCGCGGATGCAGCGCTGCCACCTTGCCCGGTCAAAACGCCCCTGCACCAGACAAGCCAGCTCCCTGACGGCCTCCATACGGCCGTGGGCAAAAAGAATAATCAATGTCCTGGGGGACTCCGGATCTGGCACCCCCGCAAAAAACAACGAAGGGCAGCACCACACGACCCCGCCTCCCGCATCCGCCAGGGAAACGGTCTCCCGGAACCAGCCTGGGCGCTGGGCTTCCATCAGAAAAAAAGCCTGCTGCATGGGAGAAACGCTCATCTCTTTCCAAAACCCATGAAATTAGCCAGCAGGGAATCCCTCCACCTGTTGGAAGACTGCATGCTCCCCGGCACCATCCCCCCCAGGGAACCGGAAAGGGAATAAGCATTCATCATCCCGGAAAAAGCCCCCTGGGTTCCTCCGGCGGCGGAACCCCACGTCTGCCCGCTCTCGGTAACGCCTCCCAGCAACCCGCCACCTGTCTTTCCTGCCTCCCCCATGACACCCCCCGCCACCGTCAGGGCCGTCTGGATCATGGCAGAACCAAGGGCATTCTGTGAAAGCATCTTATACTGGTCCGCCTCGCTGCGTGCCGCCATCATGGACAGATCCCCCTGATATCGGGCGGACTCCGCGGCAAACCGCTTATTGGCATCGGAAACAGCGTTGGAAAGGGCCGCGTCCCCAATGGCGCTCTCCCACACATCCGCCACCGCCACCTCCGCCTGGCTGCCGGAACCCTCGGAAGTAAAACCGGATCCGCCGCGCTGTGCCCGTGCAGACCCCATGGCGGCATTCTGATTCTGGCGCATCCGCTTCATATTGCGGGCGGCCAGGTGGGAATCGGAAACCGCCTCCGCCTCCAAGGCGCGGGCCTTCTTCTCATAAGCCGCCTGCGTGGCGCGCCCGTTGCTCAAAGCCGCCTGCCCCTGATACTTATACTGCTGGGAACCCCCGAAATCGGAACTCATAACATCAGAAAATGGAACTGCTTAAAATCTCGGTTAAAGGATCCTGGTCATTGGAAGAATGCTGGCAGGTGTCCCAATAAAGAGCCTTGCTTAAAAACGCCTCCCCCTGAGCCTCCAAAGCGGCCGCAAGCTGGGGAGAAGAAGCCAGCTTCAAAGCGCACCTGCCCGCCAGAAGAAACACAACGCCCTTGATAAAAAACGGACTGTGATCCGGCAGCACTTCTGAACGGGCCACCTCGTCGGAAAGATAATCCACCACCAGCTTATCGGTCCCGGCGGCGCGCTTTCCGTAACGTTCAACCACCAAATCACGCCCCTCAATGCGGAACAAATCCGCCCCCACATACAGCACGCGCAGGCAATCATCCGGAATCGGATGCCTCATGACGGAGCGCTCCATCTCAACACGTTTGGTTGCCCAGGTCCATGCCCCGAACAACAGAGCTTCCCGCAACACGGTAGGCCACCACAAATCAACGGTGCGACCGGCTGGGGAACCCTTCACATACTCCCGGTCCCCAAACTGGGCCAAAGCCTGGTTAAAAACGGTCACCTTATCCATTTGAGGCATCATGCCACATCCCCAGGCCTGATGAATACAACCGTAACTTGAACAAATGAAAAAAAGAAAGGGCGCCCCGCACAGCAGGACACCCCTCCGAACCAATAGTCAACGCAAAAAACTAACCGGAAATCCCCACCAGCTTATTATAATAATCGGTAGCCTCCCGCCACTGTGGATGCGAAGGATCAGCGATCGCCTTATAATAACGGTGATTGGGGTCGGACAAAATAGCTTGAGCCTCGTCGGCAGGGTCCGTCTTCGCCGGAATCTGGCCGCCGCCCTTCAAGCCTCCCTCGCCTGTCATCCGGGAAATGGCGTGCAGAACGCGGAACCCGTCCGGACTCGCAAACACAGCCATCTTCTCCATAGAAACGCCGGACTCCACGGAAAGCTTCCGGGCAAACGCCTTGGCGGCAGAAACATTCGTCTCATACTCCGCTCCCCATTCGTCCTTCAACGCCTCGTCAGCCTCCTTAAAAGCCTCCTCCTCGTCCGCGCGGATGCTGGCGGCCACCTCGGAAAGAAACTTCCCGGCGGCATCGGCCGGCAGCCCTGCCGCCCTGGCATGACCCTTCAACATATCTCGCAGGGCATCATTCTCCACAAACCCCTCCCCAAAATCAATCTCATACTCGGTCTCCTCCTGCGGAGAAAGCGGGGGAGGACTGCCGGGATCCGGATCGGACTGTTCCGCACCCCCTGAAAAATCGTAGGGATTGGACGGAACTGGAGGATCCGCGGGAGATCCGCCTCCCGCGGGATTCGCAGGAGGGGCGTCATTCGTGGGAGACGGAGCGCCATTGCCTCCAGAACCCCCTTCCGGAATGGCCTCTTCGTATAAGAACCTGTTATGGAATAGTCTACTATAGGTCATGTAAATCAGGGTTATATTGTTCAATCTCGTATTTCACCCACAGGAGCATTTCCCGCTGGGCGTCTCGGCGCATCGCGTCAAGGGGGTCGTAGGAACCAGCCTTCCCTTGAAAGCAGGGCAAATTCGTCTGGAACTCCTTCTCTAAAATATCCAGCACCTCCGGAGTAAAAGCCTCCTTCAGCGCGGCTCGTCTCCGGTTGAGCCTCTTAAGAAACTCAACCTGTTCCGGTGTCGGCTTATCTTCAAACATATTCCTCATGAATCCGTATTAAACTGTGCGGACGCCGCGGCACTATCCCTGCCGGCCCTAGCCAATTGTTCCGTAAGGGCGGCCTGACGCATCTGATCCTCCTGCGCCCTCTCCTCCTCAACCATCTTGCTATTCTCGGACGCGGACACAATGCACTTGGACGGGGCGCCGGAACTGTCCCACATAAACCGCAATACCTCCCATGCCTTCATGCGCTTGGCAATGCGGGTATCGCCCGAAACCTGGATATACTTCGCCAACCCATTCAACACCCCCTCAAGGCCGTACCTCTGCAAACGGTCAAATGCCTGGGCAATCTTGCCCAGATAACGGGTGCGGGGAGTCCGCAACTCAAACTTCCCTCCATCGGCGGAACGGACAAAAAACTCATCGGGCGCGTCGCCCGGAAGCACGGCCCCCTGCGTATTGCGGAACATCAGGCAGACAATGCGATTCATCATCGTCTGGAAATCCTGCGAAAACTGAATGAAAGAAGAAAAAAAGCAAATAATGCGTTCCGACTCGCGGGCATTCACCTCCGTAGCCGTCATCTCGCGGTCCACGCTTGAAACCACCTGGAGAATATCATTGAAAAACGCCTCCCTGATCAACTTCTCCTTCTTATCTTGCCGCTCCAGCATAAACCTCACATCCCCCACGTTCGCCCATTCCCTCGGAAACTGTGAACCAATAAGCTCATCCGGAACAACCGTCTTGCCTCCGGCCCGCAAATCAACCTCCTTTGCCATCTTAGCCGACACAATAACGCTGGGAATTGCCGCCCGGCTGCCGGCCACATCCATCACCCGATCCATCAGCAGGGTAGCCTTAATCTCCGGCAGCACAGCCTTCCCCGGAGCCTCTCCGTAAGAAGAAACGCCGCCCTTCAAAAAGCGCGTCACCAGAAAAGGAAACTCGTAAAAGCCTCCATGGAAAACAATCTTCTCCGCCTCCCTGGCAATATACACGTCCAACCACTTGCGGCGGCCAGGCCTTACCATGTCGGAACCGAACTGCGCCCGGCTGTTGGGCAGTACAAGGTGAACAAACTCGAACATCTCGGTGTACCGCCTCTCCGCATTCTTATACGCCTCCTGAATCTTGACAGGCAGATTACCCAGCTTAAACATCTCCACGGCCTGCTGGGCAGTAAACTTCAACGTCCGCACCAGCGTATTCACCTCCCCGTGGGCTCCCTCGGCAATCGCATAAGTTCCGGTAGGAACGTGTTTGAACACCAGGGACCCGTCACGGGAAACATCTGCAAACATGCAGCCTGTCCCTGTCAGGCAACGGTCCAGGTAAACCTCGTGGGCCGCCGCATAAAAATTGGAATCCGCCAGCGCGCGGTAGACGGCCTCCGTCGCTTTGCTGTACCAATCATCCTCATCGGTGTAATCATCCCTTTCCTCCTGTGGCCGCAGGGAAAACCACTTCTGATCCATGGGAGTAATAAAAAGAAGATGAGCGGACGCCAAATTCAAAAGGGACTTATGCGCCACCGGAGAAAAACTGGACGCAGCCGTCATCTCATTAGCCTGTTCCTGCTGGCGGGCCTTTCCCTCCATCCTCGGCATGATGCGCCGGCGCAATTCATCCCAATCCCCGGAATTCTTATTCATCTCCGTGAACAGGGCGTCTGCCGTCCTCAATAAATCTTTAACATTTTCCATGGATCTCCTGTGTAAAAATCAACCCAGCGTCTTCCTCAGGCCAGCCAGGGAAGAAAGAGGATTACTCCGGTTCGTCGTATTACTAAGCTTCAAGCGGCGGCGGGCAGACGAATTCACCGCATTCTCCGCTTGGGAAACATCCTTGGTTTCCGTAGTAATAACCTTCTGCTCTGGGGCATTCGCCATGGCATCGGCCATAGCGTTGGCGGCGCTTGCCTGCTTCTTGGCCGCCTTATTGGCTCCATATCCCCCGAACGTGGCGATATTTGCCAGGGCCCCTCCGACAGCTTTTAATGGATTTGAACTCATAACAACTAATGGTAAACAACTAAACAAGCTCCTGTGCCACGCTGAACGCATCGTCGCAGCGGTTCAGCCATCCTTTGCCGAACACGGGAAACTGCCTGCAGGAGCGGTAAAACGCCTGACGCTTCTCCTGCAGGGCGATAAGGAACACCGCTTCACCCGTGGCGGCCAGCTGGTCCTGCAACTCCTGCCGGGTCCTGGGGCCGACAATCCCGTCCACCACAAGCCCGGCACCGTGGACATTCAGCGCGCGCTGCAAAATCTTCCCGGTATTCCTGCTCCCGGAATTGAAAAAAT
>ERZ772893.119-NODE-119-length-115463-cov-7.716129_pt1 | contig 115463 bp, 99 predicted proteins | sample MGYA00511482_ERZ772893 | MGnify/ENA primary metagenome ERZ772893 (study PRJEB29015, sample SAMEA2737687) | human gut metagenome | biome: human gut; feature: human-associated habitat; material: faeces | place: China | collected 2012 ... | reverse complement strand
TTGTCCCCATATCTGTTTTGATAACCTGAAATGAATCCACTATGAATAATGTAGGTTAGGACTTGGGAATTTCTTGGCATAAAGTGCGGCAAGCTCCGGATTGGCCAATACCTTTTCCATGAAATAACCGAATACGGGCAGTGCGGTGCGGCTGCCTTGTCCCAGTTCGCCCGTGCGGAAATGAATGCTGCGGTACTCTCCGCCCACCCAGGCTCCTCCTACCAGGTTGGGACTGATACCTACAAACCAGGCATCGGAGTGATTGGAAGAGGTACCGGTCTTTCCGCCGAACTCCGTACCTTTATCAAAGATACGGAAACGCCAGAGCGCTTGTGAAGTTCCTTTCGGGCAAGTCAGTCCACCTCGTAACATCTGTTGCATAAGATAGGCACTGGCGTAAGGAATGGCCTGGGTTGCTTCAGCTTCTTGTTGGTAGATAACTTTTCCGTCTTTATTCTCTACACGGGTAATCAGTATGGGCTGAATGGCTTCTCCATCGTTTACTACGGTGCCGTAGGCAGAAACCAGTTCCAATAGCGATACGTCAGAAGCTCCCAGGCTGAGGGCCGGTGTTTCTTCCAGCTTGGTCTGGATGCCCATACGGTGTGCGGTAGTGGCTATCTGGTGGATGCCTACTTCATGGGCTATGTTGGCAGCAATGGTGTTGACCGATTGGGCAAACGCCATTTTCAGCGACATGGTATCGAGAGTGGCACCTCCATTGGCATTGTGAGGCATCCAGAGTTTCTTTTCTCCATTTTCTTCCACTTCCCAGGGGATGTTTTCATCCACACGCAGGTCGCAGGGAGATAATCCCTGGTTCATGGCTTCCGTATAGACAAAGAGTTTGAAGGTAGAGCCGGGCTGACGCTTGGACAGCACCTTATCGTATTTCCATGACTGGAAATTGATGTCGCCTACCCATGCCTTTACTTCTCCCGTATGCGGAGCGATGGCCACAAACCCACAGTGCATGAAGCGTTCCATGTAGCGGATAGAGTCCATGGTGCTGAACAGGGTATCTTTTTGTCCGAGGTCATAGTCGAAGACCTTGCAACGATGAGGCTGGTTCAGGTAGTAGGTGATGGAATCAGTCTGGTTGCCGTATTTATGGGACAGATACTGGTAGGCCGGTGTCTTTTCGGCCAGTTCTTCGATGAAGCGAGGAATTTCCTCCCCATTCCGGTCCCGCCACGGAGCCTGCGTGCCCCAATGTGCATCAAACCGTTTCTGTACTTCGCGCATCTGACGGCTGACAGCTTCTTCGGCATATTGCTGCATCCGGCTGTCGAGTGTGGTATAAATTTTCAGTCCGTCGCCATAGAGGTCTGTATTATTTTCCTTGCACCATTCCTTCAGTTCATTGGCTATGGCTTCGCGGAAATAGAGTGCCGGACCAGTGTAATAATTCTCCTGCTTGAATTTCAGAATGGTGGGAAGTTTCCGGATGGAATCCAGCTGATGTTTGTTTAATACATGGTGTTCATAAAGCTTTCCCAATACCACATTCCGTCGTGAAAGACTGTTTTTCGGGTTGATTTTAGGATTATAATAGGTAGTAGCTTTCAGCAGACCGATAAGTGTGGCAGCCTGTTCTACGGTAATTTTATCGGGAGTCGTATTAAAATAGGTATGACAGGCCGTCTTGATGCCGAATGCGTTGCTTCCGAAGTCTACCGTGTTGAAATACATGGTCAGAATTTCTTCTTTGCTGTACAGCATTTCAATCTTGACTGCTGTAACCCATTCCTTGGCCTTCATAATCAGTAGTTTTACTCCGGGAATATGTCCTAAGAGTCCGGTAGAGTATTGTGAACGTACCTTGAACAAGTTTTTGACCAGCTGCTGTGTGATGGTACTGGCTCCGCGTGCCGTTCCGTGAGCCACGTAGTCTTTGGCGGCAGCAAATACTCCTTCAAAGTCGATACCGAAATGCTTGTAAAAGCGTTCGTCTTCCGTGCAGACCAGCGTCTTGACCAGTATCGGAGAAATATCCTTGTATTCCACCGGTGTACGGTTTTCTGAATAGAATTTTCCAATCAGTTTTCCGTCGGCACTGTAAATCTCGGAGGCGATGTGCTGTATAGGCTCTTTGATGTTGAACATGCTCGGTGATTTTCCGAACAGCCACAAGAAATTGAGGTCAATCATGACCAGTAAGACGATGAGCATGCCAATGCCGGTCAGGATTCCCATTCCGGTACGCCCGTACCATGGCAATTTGCGGAAAGTATGTACATACCAGCTTATGCACTGTTTTCCGATTTTGGCTATCCGGCTCAGAAGCTGTTGAAAGAGTCGGATTAGAAATGATGCTGCTTTTTTCATATCTCGTTGTTTAACCATGCGTCAATCAACTTTCGTGCAATACTTAGTTTCTTGGGGATTTCCGGCAGGTGGTCGCGGTGGTAGAATGCTCCGGCACTCAGTTCTTCATCCTGTAATTTGATGGTTCCACTCTCATATTCCGCATAGTATCCCACCATGATACCGCTTGGATAAGGCCAGGGCTGGCTCCCGAAATACCTCAGGTTTTTGATACGGATACCAGTTTCTTCCATCACTTCGCGGTGTACGCACTCTTCCAGTGTTTCGCCAGGTTCCAGGAAGCCGGCTACCAGTCCTTTGAAACTGCCCCGGAAGTTGCGTGCGTGTACCAGTAGTACACTGTCCCCTTTCTTTATTAAAACGATGACAGCAGGAGAGATACGCGGATAGATTTCCTGTCCGCAATGAGGGCATCGTTTGGTGATGGGACCCGTCTGCGTGGTGGGGGTGCCACAAGCCGGACAGAAGCGGCTGTTCTTGTCCCATGTCAGTATTTGAGAGGCTTTCCCGGCGCATTGGTATTCTTCCAGCGGCAGTACATCGTACGAAGCACGCAGGTCTGTCGGAATAAATGAGGTGTTCTGTTCTGTTAGTGCTTCCAGCGGAAGGGCACATGCTTTTGCCGGATGGCCCAGAATTTCCCCGACGGTATGTATGGGCGTATCAGCAGGAAGCTGTACGGGAGGTTCCACGGAATATGGGATGTGGAACCTGTCTCCGTCTTTAACCAGAAGGAGCTGCTGTTTGGGGCAGAAAATAAACCAGCCGCACAGCTCCTTTTCATCTTGTTTCATTGTTATCTGTCAATTTAATTGTTCAATCCTTTCATGGTGAGCTGAATACGTTTTCGCTCGTGGTCAATGCTCATAACTTTGACACGTACATGCTGGTGGATGCGTACCACGTCGGCCGGATTGCTGACAAAACGGTCGGCCAGTTGCGATACGTGTACCAGTCCGTTTTCCTTGATACCGATGTCGACAAAGCAGCCAAAGTTGGTGATGTTGGTCACGATGCCGGGCAGCTCCATCCCTTCCTGCAGGTCGTCCAATGTACGTACGTTCTTGTCAAACTCAAATACCTGTATTTTTTGGCGAGGGTCTCTTCCCGGTTTGTCCAGCTCCTGAAGAATATCCGTCAGGGTGGGTAAACCTACCGTATCGGTCACGTATTTCTTCAAATCGATTTTACTGCGGAGCTCTTTGTCCTTAATCAAGTCGGCTACCGTACAATTCAAATCTTTAGCCATCTGTTCCACAATCGGGTAGCTTTCCGGATGGACCGCAGAATTGTCCAGCGGATTCTTGGCTTGCGGAATGCGGAGGAATCCGGCACACTGTTCGTAGGCTTTGGCCCCCATTCTCGGCACCTTCAATAACTGGCGACGTGACTCAAACGGACCGTTTTCGGTACGGTAGTCCACAATGTTCTGTGCCAGTGTCGGGCCTAATCCGGAAACGTAGGTCAGCAGGTGCTTGCTGGCAGTGTTGACATTCACGCCCACCAGGTTGACACAACTTTCTACGGTCTGGTCGAGTGAAGCCTTCAGCTTGGTCTGGTCCACGTCGTGCTGGTATTGTCCCACGCCGATGGATTTGGCGTCAATCTTCACCAGTTCAGCCAGTGGGTCCATCAGTCTTCTGCCGATAGATACGGCACCACGTACCGTTACGTCGTAATCCGGAAACTCTTCGCGGGCAGTTTTAGAGGCTGAGTAAATAGATGCTCCGTCTTCGCTGACCACGAAAACCTGTACTTCACGGTCGTAGCGCTGACTGGTTACAAACTGCTCTGTTTCGCGGCTGGCCGTTCCGTTTCCGATGGCAATGGCCTCGATTTTATATTGTTCCACTAACTTCACAATCTTTCGAGCTGCCTGTGCATATTCAGATTTGGGCGGGTGGGGATAAATGGCCTCGTTATGCAAAAGGGTGCCCTGTGCATCCAGGCAGACCACTTTGCACCCCGTACGAAATCCCGGGTCGATACCCATCACCCGTTTCTGCCCTAAAGGAGGGGCCAGCAACAGCTGACGGAGATTTTCTGCGAATACCCGAATGGCTTCTTCATCAGCCTTCTCCTTACTGAGTGCGGCAAACTCGGTTTCAATGGCGGGTTTCAGCAAGCGCTTGTAGGCATCAGTGAGGGCTTCTTTCACTTGGTGCGCACATTCGTTGTTTGCCCGGACGAACAGCCGTTGCAGGCGTTCGTTGCACATATCTTCATCTTCCGGGAAAATGCTTACTTTCAAGACACCTTCCGATTCTCCCCGGCGAAGGGCCAGCAGGCGGTGGGAAGAACATTTCTTCAAGGGCTCACAGAAATCAAAATAGTCGCGGTACTTGGCCGAAGCTTCTTCTGCTTCTTTTCCTTTGACCACTTTTGATTGAATGAGGGCCTGGCGCTGGAACTGGTTACGCATCAGGTTGCGCGACCGCTCGTCTTCGCTGATTTGTTCAGCCAGAATATCGCGTGCTCCTTTCAGTGCATCTTCTTCGTCTTTGACTTCTCCTTTGACGAAGTTCCGTACCTTGGCGGCAAGGTTGTTTTCCTTTTGCATCATGAGCAAGAGGGCCAGCGGTTCCAGTCCTTTGGCACGTGCAGCTTCGGCTCGGGTTTTTCGTTTGGGCTTGAAGGGAAGGTAAATGTCTTCCAGTTCGGTCGCATTCCAGCAGGCAGAAATACGGGCTTTCAGCTCTGGAGTCAGTTTCCCTTGCTCCTCGATGGTGGAAAGTACGGTTTCCTTTCGTTTGGACAATTCACACAGTTTCTCATACCGTGTCTGAATGTCGCCTATCTGCACTTCATCCAGTCCGCCGGTAGCTTCTTTACGGTAACGGCTGATGAAAGGAATGGTCGCTCCTCCCTGGAGCAGTTTGAGTGTATTGGCTATGCGATGTGCCGGCAGTTTCAGTTCGGCGGCAATCATCTGGCTGAATTCTTCCATTGATAGGGGCTTTATATTATTTGGTTGCAAAAGTAGTGAAAAAATGGCATAAAAAAGCGGTTGGGAAATCTTTCGTATTTGGGTATTTTAGGAAGTATTCTGCGGGAATGTCGGCAACTTCTCGTATCTTTGCAAAAACTTATATAAAAGTCTGCAAAAATGATGACTAGACGATTTTATTTTTTAATCAGCCTGATTACATTACTCGGTATGGGTCAAGGGCATTTGAAAGCCTCGAATAATGAGGAAACCATCACATTGAAATTTGTAGAGACGAGCGACGTGCACGGATGCTACTTCCCCTATGATTTTATACAGAACAAACAGATGAGAGGAAGTCTGGCCCGCGTTTCTTCGTACGTGAAGGAAGAACGTGAGGTGTATGGAGACAATCTTATTTTGATGGACAACGGTGATATTCTGCAGGGACAGCCTGTGGCTTATTACTACAATTATATGGATACTGCTTCCGTACATGTATGTGCCGCTATGCTGAACTATATGCGCTATGATGTGGGCAATATGGGCAATCATGATGTGGAGACAGGACATGCGGTGTACGACCGTTGGGTAGGCCAGTGTGATTTTCCTATACTTGGGGCCAATATCGTGGATGTGAAGACAGGAAAGCCTTACCTGAAACCTTATGAGGTATTGGAACGTAACGGAGTGAAGGTGGTAGTGTTAGGAATGATTACGCCGGCGGTACCATCCTGGTTGCCTGAGCAGTTATGGGCCGGACTTCGTTTTGAAGACATGGAAGCATGTGCGGCGAAATGGGTGAAGGAAATTCGTGAAAAAGAACAACCGGATATTTTGATTGGACTGTTTCATTCAGGAATGGATGGAAAGAAACTGGACAATGTGGTAGAAAACGGATCGAAAGGCGTGGCTGCCAATGTGCCAGGGTTCGATGTTGTTTTTATGGGACACGACCATACCCGTTGGAATGAAAGAGTGGCCAATGCATCGGGCGATTCTGTGCTGGTAATTGATCCGGCCAATACGGCAAAAGTGGTGTCAGAAGTGACCGTAACGCTGAAGAAACAGAATGGAAATATTGTATCGAAGCAGGTCGACGGAAAGCTGGTGAACATGGATGACTATGCCGTAGATAAGGATTTCATGCATACTTTCCAGAAACAGTATGAGGCGACGCAGGCTTTTGTATCCCGGAAAATCGGACGGATGGAACGTACGATTTCTTCTAAGGATGCGTTCTTTGGCCCGTCTGCTTTTATTGATTTGATTCATCAGTTGCAACTGGATATTACCGGAGCTGATATTTCTTTCTGTGCGCCTTTGTCGGCTTATGCTGAGATTAAAGAAGGAGACATTCGTATGAGCGATATGTTCAACTTATATAAGTTTGAGAACATGCTCTACACGATGGTGTTGACTGGAAAGGAAGTAAAGGATTTCTTGGAAATGTCGTATGACCTCTGGGTGAACCAGATGACTTCACCCGATGACCACCTGCTGTTGCTGAACGAAAAAGACAACGGTTTCGGTCGTTTCCGTAATCCCAGCTTCAATTTTGATTCTGCGGCGGGTATCATCTATACGGTGGATGTGACCAAACCATACGGAAAAAGAATTACGATTGAACGGATGGCCGACGGCAAACCGTTTGAGATGGACAAGCAATATCGGGTAGCCGTCAACTCCTATCGTGGAAATGGAGGAGGAGACTTGCTGACCAAGGGAGCAGGTATTCCCAAAGCAGAACTGGCAAAGCGTATTGTCTTTTCAACGGATAAGGATTTGCGCTATTACCTGATGAAACGGATTGAGGAGGTTAAAGTACTGAATCCGGCTCCGCTGAACCAGTGGAAGTTTATTCCTGAAGAATGGACTGTACCAGCTGCAAAGCGTGATTATGAACTTTTGTTTGGAAACAAAGATAACGAATAAAATACGTAGGAAGACGGAAAATGTGTAAAGGGTTCCGCAAACATATACGAGTATGGGCATTGTGTCTGGCCACTTTGTTTGCCGCATATTATGCCACGACTGCCCTGTTTGCCCACGTGCATGTGGTAAACGGGGTGATGCTTGTGCATTCGCATCCCTTCTCACATTCTCACTCTCATAGTGACGGGCAGACATTGGCTCTGCATTTCCTGTCGACTTTTTCTTCATTGGAGCCTGGGCATACGGAAGTAAAGATTCCCGATTTGCACCTGCTCTATTCATTACCTTATATAAAGAATACATTCCATGCCGTATGTTGTTGTACGGATGGGATGTACCTTCGTGCTCCTCCTGTACTATCTTCTTATTGGGAATTTGAAGAACATAGTATTAATTTTTTAGGAGCAAATAATGAAAAAATATATCAATTTGCTGATGGGAGTGGTATGCGCTCTTGTCAGCTGTACTATTGCATACGCTGATGGTCCCGTAAAAGAAGGAAATGCCATTGTGGGACACGTAATTGAGAAAGGTTCGGAAGCAGGATTGCCTTATGCTACCGTGTTGTTGGTGGAAACTGGAGAAGGTACGGTGACGGATGCCGGAGGATATTTCCGTTTTAAAAAGCTGCCGGCAGGAGAATATACCTTGAAGGTGCAGATAATGGGATATACCACTCAGGTAAAGAAGGTGACGGTGAGCAAAGACTTTGTGGTCGACATGCATTTTGTCATGGAGGAAGAAAGTATCATGACGGATGAGGTCGTGGTATCGGCCAACCGGAATGAAACCAGTCGTAAGGTAGCGCCTGTGGTGGTGAATGTAATGAGCAACAAGTTGTTTGAAATTGTCAATTCCACCGATTTGGCCAAATCGCTGAACTATCAGTCGGGATTGCGCGTGGAAAACAATTGCCAGAACTGTGGTTTCCCTCAGGTGCGTATCAATGGATTGGAGGGACCTTATTCACAAATCCTGATTAACAGTCGTCCAGTGATGAGCGCGCTTTCGGGAGTGTATGGACTGGAGCAGATTCCAACCAATATGATTGAGCGCGTGGAAGTGGTTCGCGGAGGTGGTTCTGCCTTATTTGGAGCCAATGCCGTGGGAGGTACCATTAACATCATTACCAAAGACCCCGTTCGTAATTCATTCCAGGTGGCTTCTACCATGTCGAACTTGAATGGAAAGGTATGGGAACAGTATATGGGAGCCAATGCGTCACTGGTATCTTCTGACAATTCGTATGGCATCGCGCTGTATCAGTCTTATCGCAACCGTAATCCGTATGATGCGGATGGAGACGGATTCTCAGAATTGGGCAAACTGAATATGAATACATTCGGACTGCGGGCATATTACCGTCCGACACAGTTCAGCCGTATCAGTCTGGAATATCATACCACCAACGAGTTCCGTCGCGGAGGAAACAAGTTTGATTTGCAGCCTCACGAAACGGATATTACGGAACAGACCAAGCATATCATTAACAGTGGGGGACTGACGTATGATGTTTTCTTCAATGAGTACAAGCACAAGCTTTCTGTATATGCTTCGGCACAGCACACCGACCGTGACAGCTATTATGGGGCAGACAAGGCGGAGAATGCATACGGAAAAACCAATGACCTGACCGCTGTAGGTGGTGCTATGTATGTAGGAAACATGGACAACTGTCTCTTTTCTCCGGCTACCTTTACTGGTGGACTGGAGTATCAGTATAACTCCTTGCATGATGTGATGACGGGTTACGGACGTGACTTGAGACAGGATGTGAAGATTGCCAGCGGATTTGTGCAGAATGAATGGAAACTGGATTATTTCACGATATTGGCTGGGTTCCGCTTGGATAAACACAATTTGGTGGATAACGTGATTTTCAGTCCGCGTATCAATACCCTTTGGAAACCTTCTGATAAATTTCAGGGACGTCTCACCTGGTCGACGGGTTTCCGTGCACCTCAGGCATACGATGAAGATTTGCATGTGGCGGCCGTGGGAGGTGAGGCTATGGAAGTAAGACTGGCAGAAGGATTGAAACCGGAACGCTCCAACAGTTTCAGTGGTTCTGTAGACTGGAGTTTCAATTTCGGACATTTCCAGTCGAACTTGCTGATTGAAGGTTTCTATACGGCGTTGAACGATGTATTCTATCTGGAAAGTTTAGGAAAGGACCCTGTATCGGGCACATTGGTGCAGGAACGCAGAAACGGGAACGGTGCACGAGTGTATGGAGCCAATATCGATTACAAGATTGCTCATGGAAAGGAAGCACAGTTGCAGTTAGGTTTTACGGTGCAGCGCAGCCGTTACACAGAAGCGGTGAGATGGAGCGAAGATGAAGATGTGGCAGCTATCAAGCGCATGCCGCGTACGCCGGACTACTATGGATACTTTACGTTCAGTTCGGCTCCGTTGAAGAACTTTGACTTTTCTCTTTCCGGCGTATATACGGGACGCATGATTGTTCCTCACTTTGCCGGATACATCGAGAAGGACCGCTTGGAACATACCCCTGACTTTATGGATTTCAACTTGAAGCTGAATTACACCTTTGTGCTGAACGACCATTTGAAGTTGCAGGTAAACGGAGGTGTGCAGAATATCTTTAATGCCTTCCAGAAGGATTTGGATAAAGGTATGAATCGTGACTCCAAGTATTTCTATGGCCCTACGCAGCCGCGTACATACTTTATTGGAATAAAGTTCTTTAATTAATTGATGATAAATATTTGGATGGCGGTGTCTCTTGGTGGAGGCACCGCTTTTTTTATGTGTTGTTCAAAGTGTTTTCATGTATGCAAAGTGTCTGCTGCTCCAGTTTATAAAAAGAAAAAACGTCTAGTTATATCAGGAAAAGTCATAAGGTCAGTACTTCCCTTGCAGTATTGCAGTACTTCCCTGAAAGTACTGGAGTACTTCCTTTGCAGTACTGTGGTACTTTCTTGGAAGTACTCGTTTTATGAAAGAATGATGCATTGAAATGCTTTTTTGACTGCGGATTGTGTGGAAACAAGACATTTCGTTATTTTTGTGGGAAAATAAAAGAACGTATGAAAAGAGCAGCATTAATTTTAGCATTGGGCCTGTCACTCGGCAGCAGTACCTTTGCGCAGACTTTTGAAGATTATTTTGTAGACAAGACGCTTCGTCTGGATTATATATTTATGGGAAATGCAGACAAGCAGGACATTTGTCTGGATGAATTGTCGGTTCTTCCACAGTGGGCAGGAAGACGCCATCATTTGTCGGAACTTCCGTTGGAAGGAAATGGAGAGATAACCATGAAGGATAAGGCTACCGGGAAGATTATCTACCGTACATCCTTCTCCAGCTTGTTTCAGGAATGGATTGGAGAACAGGAAGCCAAGGTAGTGAAACGTGGATTTGAAAATACATTTTTGATGCCTTATCCCAAGCAGCCGGCAGAAATCACCGTCGTTTTGCGGAACGCCTCGCGCGAAGTGAGTGCCACGCTGGTACATGAGGTTAATCCTTCAGATATTCTGATTCATCAAAGAGGGGAAGGAGAGTTAACACCGCATCGCTATTTGTGGCAAGGAGGTTCTTCGGATAAATGCATTGACGTGGCCATTATGGCAGAAGGCTATGCAGCTAATGAGTCGGATTTGTTTTACAAAGATGCGGTGGTGGCGTGTGAGGCTCTGTTTGCGCATGAACCGTTTAAGAAACTGAAAGACCGCTTCAATATTGTGGCTGTATTTAGTGAGTCAAAAGACAGCGGGGTAAGTATTCCCCGAAAGGATGAATGGAAAAAAACAGCCGTAAGCTCGCATTTTGATACGTTTTACTCCGACCGTTATCTGACTACCCGTAGTGTGAAAGCCATTCATAACTGGCTGGCAGGTATTCCATACGAGCATATCATTATCCTTGCCAATACGGATACCTACGGAGGAGGAGGTATTTACAACTCCTACACTTTAACTACGGCACATCACTCTATGTTCAGACCAGTCGTGGTACATGAGTTTGGGCATAGTTTTGGAGGGTTGGCCGATGAATATGCGTATGATGAGGCTCCCAGTCCGTTGTATCCTTATGACATAGAACCTTGGGAACCGAATATTACAACTTTGGTTCATTTTGAAGATAAATGGAAGGATATGCTGGAACCGGGAACTCCTGTGCCGACAAAACCTCAGACCGATGAAAAACTGATTTATACAAAAGTCGGGGTATACGAAGGAGCTGGTTACACTAAAAAGGGGATTTATCGCCCGACTACGGAATGCCGGATGAGAATCAATGAGGCACCGGTGTTCTGTCCCGTATGCCAGCGCTCCTTGGAACGGACGATTCGTTTTTATACAGAGTAATAATATCTAAATCTATTGGGTTATGCTTCAATTTACACCACTTCAAACCACAGACAAAGACTATTCTTTTGTAGAAAACCTGTTGCATGAGTCTTTCCCTGAAGCGGAGCGGAGGGATGATGTAGCACAACGAGATAATGTGGATAACTGCGCAGCCTTTACCTGCTACTTGATTTCAGATGATGAACTTCTGGTCGGACTTATTACAGTGTGGAAGTTTGCCGGCTTTTCTTATGTGGAGCATCTGGCTACTTCTCCATCTGTGCGCAATAAAGGATATGGACGGAAAATCATGGAAGTCCTTCAGCAGCAATTTCCGGGAGTCATTATTCTGGAAGTGGAGAAACCAGTGGACGAATGGAGCCGCCGGCGTATCGGCTTTTATCAACGGTGCGGATTCAGTTTGTGTGAAAAAGAGTATGTGCAACCTTCGTATCGTAAAGGAGGAGAAACGCTTCCTTTGTATTTGATGTACGCAGGAACAGACAGTATAGAGGATGAGTTTGAATCTATACGGGATGAAATTTACCGTAAGGTATATGGCGTAGAATCTGTATAATATACAAAAAACGCGGAAACTAGATTGGTTTGATATATCAGTTTCCGCGTTTTTTTATGGGAGGATTATTGCCAGCCTCCTCCTAAGGCCTTGTATAAATTAACCATTGTAATCTGTTTGTCACGTACAGCATTGCTCAATCCGATTTGGGCATCCAGATAACCTCGCTGTGCGTCCAGCAAATCCATGTAACCAATTACTCCGTTGATATATTGCAGCTGAGCCAAATCAAGTGTAATTTTCGAAGACTGCTCCAGTCGCAAGCGGGTTTCATAGATTTCTTTTACCTTATTATATTCTGCTATGGCATTGTACGCATCCTTGAAAGCGTTCAGTACCACTTTCTCGTATGCGTAGGCAGCTTGTTCACAGGCAGCTTTCTTTGCTTTCAGCATGGCCCGGTTTTTTCCCATGGCGAAAATAGGCTGAAGAATGGTTCCCGCCAATAGGTAATGGGGCGATTTGAACAGATGAGAAAGCTCTTCATTTTCTGAACCATGGCTGGCTGTTAGTGTCAGTTTGGGAAACATATTGGTATAAGCAATTCCTACGGCTGCATTGGCAGCAATGACGGCCTGTTCAGCCTGGCGTACATCCGGCCGACGTTCCAGTAAGGAAGAGGGGAGTCCTACGGGTAAGGAAGCTGCATGAATCACATCTTCAGGCAGGACTGTTCTTTTTATATCGTGAGGATATTCTCCAGCTAAGAAGGCTATTTCGTTTTGTTTCAATGTAATCTTCTTTTCCAAATCGGGAACCAAAGTGGCTGTTCTTGCCAATTCCACCTGTGCTTGACGGAAGGCCGTTTCTGAAGTCAATCCTCCTTCGTAGCGGATACGTGCCAGGTGCAGACTTTCCCGGCGGGCATCTACTGTCTTTTTCACGATAGACAGTTCGTTGTCGAGAGCCACCAGTTCAAAGTAGGATTGTGCCACTTGTGCCACCAGACTCATTTTCAAGGCCCGCTGATTCTCAATGGAACCCATAAACTCGGCCATACTTTTATCTTTGGCCCAGCGCAGGTTTCCCCACAGGTCGATTTCCCATGTAACCCCCAGTTTTATATCATACTGGTCGTCTGATTTATAGTGTCCGCCTCCGTGGTCTTCGCCTTCTTGTTCTGCATAGAACTTAAGTCCGACTTGAGGAAAGAGGTTGGCATAATCAATACGTTTCATGGCAGCCAGTTCCTTGACTTTTGCTGCTGCAATCAGCATGTCCTTGTTGTTGTCCAAGGTCTTTTGGATAAGTTGCTGAAGGATAGTGTCCGTATAAAGCTGTTCCCAGGGATAGTCACCAATAGATGCAGTATCTACACTTGTGCTGTCGAGGGTAGAGGGCAAATCTATTTGAGGACGGGTGTATTGTTTCCCGATTTTGCAGCCTCCCATCAGGAGGGCTGCTACGGGAATCACCAAAATTTTATATAGTTGATTTTTCAGTTTCATAAGCTACATCTGTAAGGTTTACTGTTTCGCTTTAATTTTGTGGGTAGCTTTGTAAATCATTACAAAGAAGAACGGCACGAGCAGGATACCTACGGTAACAGCCACTATCATTCCGAAGAATACACCGGTACCGATGGCTTGTCGGCTGGCTGACCCCGGACCTGTAGCAATCACCATTGGAAGCATACCCAGGATGAAGGCCAGTGAGGTCATCAAGATGGGGCGGAAACGCAGGCTGGCTGCATGAAGAGCAGATTCTACGATATCACGTCCTTTATCGACTTCGTCTTTGGCGAATTCCACAATCAAAATGGCGTTCTTCGCGGCAAGACCGATAAGCATTACCAGACCAATCTGAAAATAGGTGTCATTTTCCAAACCGCAGAGGGTAATACCCGCATACGCTCCTAAAACGGCTACCGGAAGTGAAATCAATACGGCGATAGGCACTGTCCAGCTTTCATAAAGGGCTGCCAGGAACAGGAAGACGAACAGGAATACCAGCGCCAGGATGAGTCCGGTTTGTCCGTCGGCTTTCTTTTCCTGATAGGACAGACCGCTCCATTCAACACCGATATTGTCGGGTAATTTTTCGCGTGCAATCTGTTCCAGCGTTTCCATTACCTGACCGGAACTTGCTCCATTGGCTGTGGTTCCTCGGATAACGGCTGTATTAAACATGTTAAAGCGTCTGATACTTCCCGGTCCGGTTGTATAATCAGTAGTTCCAAGGGCTGTCAGCGGAATCATGTCACCATCAGATCCTCTTACAAAGAACAGACCGATATTGTCGCGTTGCTGACGATACGGAGCTTCTGCCTGAATGTATACACGGTAGATACGGTTGAACATGTTAAAGTCATTCACGTAAACAGAGCCGGTGTAAGCTTTCATGGTAGAGAATACATCTGCCATCGGAACACCTGCTAACTTAACCTTATCACGGTCTACATCGAAATACAACTGAGGAATTTCTGCCTGAAGTGATGAAGACAATCCTGCAATTTCTTTCCGTTGTGAAGCGTAATACATCAGCGTATCCGTAGCTCTTACCAAATCGTCATACGTTGCATCGCCACGGGCTTCCAGCTGCATTTCAAAACCACCGGCAGTACCAAGTCCGGGAATTACCGGAGGAGTAGAAAGATACACTTTACTTTCCGGGTATTTTTCCAGCTCTTTCTGTATGCGGTCCATTACTTCGTCAATGGTCGTGTTGTCACGTTCCTTCCATTCTTTCAGGATGACGGTCAACTGGCTTCTGGCCTGGCTGGTACCTACACGCGGACTGCTACCTGTTACATTCTGTACGTATTCCACTGCCGGGTCTTTCATGATGAAGTCAATAGCTCTGTCAGTTATGATACGTGTTCTTTCCAAAGTGGCTGTTTCCGGAAGTTCCAGCTCTACGGTGAAATATCCCTGGTCTTCTATCGGAAGGAAGCTGGTCGGAACAAGGCGATGGAATACATAGATGAAAACCAATACCATTCCAAAGCCTGCCATTATACGGCGCGGGTGCTTGATTACATGCTTGATATAAATAATGTATTTGTTGTTTCCGATGGCCAGCCATTCATTAATTAATCTGAACACCTTGTTCTTGGGTTTGTTAGGGTCGATAGGTCTCAGGATGAGTGAACACATCACCGGACTCAAGGTCAGCGCCACCACCGTAGACAGAAGCACAGATACTACGATGGTAATAGTAAACTGGCGATAAAGCTGTCCGGTGATACCCGACAAGAAGCTTACAGGAACGAATACCGCTGCCAATACGAGTGAGGTAGCAATAATAGCGCCTACCAGACCTTCCATGGCTTTCTTGGTGGCTTCGTATGGACTGAGTTTCTCTTCTTCCATGATGCGTTCCACATTTTCCACTACTACGATGGCGTCGTCCACCACAATACCGATGGCCAGTACCAGTCCTAACAAGGTCAGCATGTTCAGTGAGAAGCCGAATATCAGCATGAATCCGAAGGTACCAATCAAAGAGATAGGAACTGCTACGACCGGAATCAATGTAGCACGCCAGCTCTGCAGTGAAAGAAATACCACGATGATTACCAGCACCAATGCTTCAAACAAAGTCTTGTATACCTCGTGAATAGACTGTGAGATATAAGTGGTCATATCGAACGGGAAGTTGTATTCCATGCCTTCCGGGAAACTTTTGCTGATTTCCTTCATGGCCTCTTTTACGTTCTGCGCCACTTCCATAGCGTTGGCTCCAGGAAGCATGTAGATTCCAAGAATGGCTGCATTACCTCCATTGATACCACTTTCCGTGCTATAGGAAGAAGCTTCCAGTGATACTCTGGCCACATCGCGCAGACGCACGAGTGAACCGTCGGGGTTAGCACGCAATACAATTTCCTCAAACTGAGAGGCCGATGACAAACGGCCCTGTGCGGTGATAGGTACGGTAATATCCACTCCGCTTACGGGTTGCTGTCCGAGTACACCGGCCGCTGATTCACGGTTCTGGTCTTTCAATGCGTTCTGAAGGTCTTGCACCGTCAATCCGAAGTTGGCCAGTTTAGCTGGGTCTGCCCATATCTGCATGGCATAGTAACGGCTTCCGATGTTGGAGATACGCCCTACTCCCGGGATACGGCGAAGCAAGTCGAGTACATTTAATGTAGCAAAGTTACTCAAATAAATTTCATCGAATTTCGGATCATCCGAAGTCAAACACAGTGTCATCAGCTGACTGGGTGCCTGTTTTTCTACAGAGATACCATTCTGAATTACTTCCGCCGGCAGACGAGATTCCGCCAGTTTGATACGGTTCTGGATTTCTACCGCCGCCAAGTCAGGGTCGGCAGAGATATCGAAAGTCACAGTGGCAGAGAATCCTCCTGAGTTGGAACTGCTGGATTCCATGTAAAGCATACCTGGTGTTCCGTTCAATTCCTGTTCGATAGGAGTAGCTACAGCCTGCGATACCGTTACGGCACTGGCTCCCGGATAGGAGGCACTGATTTTTACCACAGGCGGAGTAATTTGCGGGTATTGGTCGATAGGTAGCATCATCAAACCGATGATACCTACAATCACGATTAATATAGAGATGACAGCCGAGAATACAGGCCTGTCAATAAAAAAGCTGACTTTCATGCGTAAATTTGTTTAGGGGTGAGTTATTCTTCCTCTTTTTTCGCTTCGCTCTGTAATTTTGCCGGATCTTGTACGCGGACTTTCATTCCCGGAGCCAGTTTGTGGAATCCTTCGTAGACAATCATTTCGCCGGCTGATAATCCGCGTTCTACTACGACATCGTTCTCGAATTCAGGGCCTAACTCAATGAATCGTCTTTCCACGGTTGAGTCTTTTCGCATGACAAAAATGTGAGCTCCTCCTTTTTCAATGATAAGAGCTTTTTGGGGAACGACTGTGGCATTTTCACGTACGTCGAGCAACACTTTAACCTTGGTGAATTGTCCTGGCAGCAATACGTGGTCTGGGTTAGCCAGTTCGGCACGTACGGAGAATGTTCCAGTTTTAGGGTTTACCTGAGGAGCTGCAAAGTCTACCAGACCTTTGTGCTCGTATATAGAATTATCAGGCAATGTAATGGTTACGGTAGGCTGCCAGGAGCGGGTAGAGTCTTTCTGACCGAATGTCACGTTTCGCTCCTTGCTTTTTAAGTAGTCCAGGGCTGTCATGCTGAAATCCACCAGAATGGTATCACTTTTTACGATAGTAGCCAGCAGCGATTTTCCATTGCTGCCTACCAGTGTTCCTAAGTCGACGTGACGTTCACTGATTTCTCCTGAAATCGGCGAGCGGACAATCGTGTAGCCTAATTCCTGTTCAGCCTGTTCCAGGTCGGCTTGGCTCATACCTACGCTGGCTACAGCTGTTTCGTAAGCAGCCACCGCATTGTCCAAGTCCAGCTGGCTGGCTGCATTTTGTTCATACAGCGGGCGGATACGTTCCAGGTCACGTTTCGCTTTTTGCGCCTGTGCCTGATCTTTTTTCAACTGAGCACGTACTTTGTCAGCCTTGGCACGATATTGGTCTTGATTAATGACAAACAATACTTGATTACGTTTGACTGAGGTTCCTTCCTCGAATAGCATTTGTTCCAGAAAACCTTCTACACGTGCACGTACTTCCACGAATTGCTGGGCACGGATACGGCCTACATATTCACCGAAAATTTGTACATTTTGTTGGCTAGCTGGCATAACTGACACAATCGGTGTTTCGGCTACGGGTTTCTTCTCTCGAGTAAAGATATAGTAAAGGGATAAAATGACTGCGATGCCGATAACCATGTAAATCATTTCTTTTCTTTTTACCTTTAATTCTTTCCTAGTCAAAAAGCGTTTCATAAGTTCAATTCTTTTATAGTTTTAGATGCCATTATCTTTAAAATGGCTGACAAGATTTGTGCCAAAGATACAAAAATGTTTTATGAGCTGAAAATCAGGGAGATTTAACTTTGAATTAATAAAAATGTATTGTGGAATTTTACAAGTTATTGTAGAAAAATTCCACAATCTGACTGTGGTCATCGTTCCCTCCACAAATGTCTGAAGGTCCAGATGGGATGATACCATATCATTCGAGGACCAGCAAAACGCATGACTTCTTTTATTTTTTGTCTCATTTTGGGGTGGTAACAGTGCACGGTACATTGGCGGCACGTCTTCTTTCGTTCTCCAAACGGACAGTGCTCCAGTCTTTGATGTGCATATTTAAGCAATTCGCTGCATGCAGAACATAAGGCCTGATTTTTCTCCTTATGTCGGCAATAAAAGTGAATCATTTGTTCTATGGTCTGTTTTTCTTCTTCTATCCGTGAAAGTTTATTCATATTTTATATAGAACTTCGGTTTGCAAAGGTACGAATAGAATTGATATTTTTCGTAACTTTGCGTTCAAAATAATCTTTAAACAAAATGATATTAGAGGAACATTTAGAGACAACTGTAAAGGCTCACGATCAGCAATTGCATCGTAGAGTGGATTTATTGTTGCGTACGGGAAAATTATTGGTAGAGAGTCTTGCCGATACGAACCGTATTGTAAGAAACATGAAACGTACGGCTGCTTATCTTGGTATCCCCGAAGAGAAGCTTCACATCAACGTCAGTTTTACCATGTTGATGGTGAACGTGAGTGATGGTGACTATTCTTTTACTAAATTCCAGCGAATTGAAGGTCATGGAGTGAATATGACGGCCATTTCGGAAGTCAGTAAGCTTTCCTGGCGTGCGATTGAAAATGATTACACGCTCGACCAGTATGAAGAAGAACTGGAAAAGATTCGTAAGAAAAAACGTAATTACACCCCGTGGCAGGTGGCGATTGGCGCCGGTTTTGCCTGTGGCGGATTCTGTATTCAGTTCGGTTGTGACTGGGTGGCATTCTTGTACGCATCAATTGCGGCCATATTGGGTATGCGCTTGCGTCAGGTATGCAATGAGTCTGGCTTGAATCATTATATGGGGATCGCTATTTCTGCCTTTGTGGCTACCATCATTGCGTGGGCATCTACTCTGTTGCCTGCAGAATGGACATCTACTCCCTGGCATCCGTTGCTTGCCTGTGCCTTGTTTATTGTGCCTGGGGTTCCTTTGATTAACTTTGTGGACGATATGCTGGATAATTATATTCAGGTAGGTATTGTCAGAGCGGTGAATACCTTGCTGATGGTGGCTGCCATGGCTTTCGGTATCGCATTTGCCGTGAAACTTTGCCATATTGAAAACTTCTTCCCGACCATCAGTATGGTTCCTCATCATCAGTATTGGGAGTATGCCATAGCTGCAGCTATTTCAGCCATGGGATTCTCGATGATTTTCAACATACAGCGTCGTTTGTTGTGGGTAGTAGCTATCGGAGGTATTATTGCCGTATGTACGCGTAACTTCGTGAACTTAGGACCGAGCACAGACAATATCGGTTTGGATATGGGACTGGTTATTGGTTCTTTCTCAGGAGCTGTGCTGGTTAGCTTGATTGCCATTAAGGCAGTTCACTGGTTCCATGTGCCCAACCATGTGCTGACTATTCCTTCTGTCATCCCGATGATTCCGGGAGTACTGATGTGTCGTATGCTGTTTGGTATCATCAATATCAATGTGCAGAGCATTGATCAGGTAACTCCTCTGATGAAAGCAATAGAAAGCGGTGTAAATTCCGGACTTGTGATTATGTGTATTGCTTTAGGAGTTGCTATTCCGAACATTTTCGGACGTCGTTTCATTGCTTCTTCAAAGAATAAGCGTCTGGCAGAGCTTTTGAAAGAACGTAAGGCTCGCGGCAAGTTCGTTGAATGGTAATTAAACTTTGATTTGTTCGTTCATTATTCTTTATAGAAGTGAAGATGATTCACTTCTTTATGAAAAAATCCCACCAAGACTTCAGGTCAGGTGGGATTTTTCGTATCATACGGGTTCTTGAGTTCTTGTTAGAATTCAAATTTCTCCAGTTTCATAGCGGCTAATTCCTGAATCTTTGGAACCAGGGTAGTGAAATGTGCAGCTTGTTCGTGTGCTGCAAGAGAAGCCGCATCTTTCCATGTTTCACAAATCATCAGGACATCCTGGCGTGTAGTGCTCTGAAAGAGGTCGTAAGCTACGCATCCGTTATCTTTCTGTGAAGCAGCTACCAGCTCTTTTGCTATGCTTACTACTTGGTCGTAGTTCTGTTTCTCTACTTGAATAAATACGTTTAGTCTGATCATTGTTTTTTGGTTTTTAAGTTATTTGACATTGCAAATATAGGATAAAAAAAAGGGACTGTACAAGTGTACAATCCCTTTTTGAGTTTTATTTAGAAAGAATTATTTCTTACCTTCCAGCTGTTCTTTCAATGCAGCCAAAGCGTCGATGTCACCCAGAGTAGTTGAAGCTGCCTGGTTCTGAATCATCGGAGTTTCTTCTTTCTTAGAAGCCTTCTTAGAAGCTTTCTTTTCTGCCTTTTCTTCTGCCTTAGCAGCATCTTCGAAGATACGGCTGTGAGAAACGATGATACGTTTTGCATCCTTGTTGAATTCGATTACCTTGAACGGCAATTTTTCATCCAACTGAGCCTGAGAACCGTCTTCTTTTACCAGGTGTTTCGGAGTTGCGAAACCTTCTACACCATAAGGCAATGCTACAACGGCACCCTTATCCAGCATTTCGATGATAGTTCCTTCGTGAACAGAACCTACAGTGAATACTGTTTCGAATACATCCCAAGGATTGTCTTCCAACTGCTTGTGACCCAAGCTCAGACGACGGTTTTCCTTGTCGATTTCCAGAACTACTACGTCGATGTCTGCACCAATCTGAGTGAATTCAGAAGGATGTTTAATCTTCTTAGTCCAAGACAAGTCAGAGATGTGGATCAATCCGTCAACACCTTCTTCGATTTCTACGAATACACCGAAGTTAGTGAAGTTGCGAACTTTAGCAACGTGCTTAGAACCTACAGGATATTTTTCTTCGATAGTTTCCCATGGATCTGCTTTCAGCTGTTTGATACCCAAAGACATCTTGCGTTCTTCGCGGTCCAGAGTCAAGATAACAGCTTCTACTTCGTCGCCCACTTTCATGAAGTCCTGAGCAGAACGCAGGTGCTGTGACCAAGACATTTCTGATACGTGGATCAAACCTTCTACGCCCGGAGCGATTTCGATGAATGCACCGTAGTCAGCCATAACGACTACTTTACCCTTCACGTGATCACCTACCTTCAAGTTAGGATCCAATGCATCCCATGGGTGCGGAGTCAACTGTTTCAAACCAAGAGCGATACGTTTCTTTTCGTCGTCGAAGTCCAAGATTACAACGTTCAACTTCTGATCCAAAGAAACAACTTCGCGAGGATCGCTTACACGGCCCCAAGACAAGTCTGTGATGTGGATCAAACCGTCTACGCCGCCCAAGTCGATGAATACACCGTAAGATGTGATATTCTTAACAGTACCTTCCAGTACCTGACCTTTTTCAAGTTTGCTGATGATTTCTTTCTTCTGCTGTTCCAGTTCAGCTTCGATAAGAGCCTTGTGAGAAACAACCACGTTCTTGAATTCCTGGTTGATTTTAACAACCTTGAATTCCATAGTCTTACCTACGAATACATCGTAGTCACGGATAGGTTTCACATCAATCTGAGAACCCGGCAAGAATGCTTCAATACCGAATACGTCAACGATCATACCACCCTTAGTGCGGCACTTGATGTAACCCTTAATGATTTCTTCGTTTTCAAGAGCAGCGTTAACACGATCCCAAGAACGAGTAGCGCGAGCTTTCTTGTGAGACAAGATCAACTGACCTTTTTTGTCTTCCTGGTTTTCGATGTACACTTCTACAGTGTCACCTACTTTCAAATCCGGATTGTAACGGAATTCGCTCAATGGAATGATACCATCTGATTTGTAACCGATGTTTACAACCACTTCGCGTTTGTTCATTGCGATTACAGTACCGTCTACAACCTCACGGTCATTTACTTTGTTCAGCGTGCTGTCATAAGCTTTTTCAAGATCTTCTTTGCTTACGTTCGTTGTTGCATCACCGTTTTCATACGCATCCCAGTTGAAATCTTCAATAGGAGCAATGTTCTTTAAGTTTTCCATTAAATAAAAAAATTGTTTTTAAATAACTAATTGTGTTAGACTTTATATTGTTTATATAAATCGGCTGCAAAGGTATAATAAAATCCTGAATATTAAAAGGCTTGCTTGCTTTTTTTAAGGGTAAGGAAAATAGAAAAACCAGAAAAACGCTCAGCAAGGGAGGTTTTTCCGGTTTTTTATGAGTTTTTTGGATTTTCTGTTAGTTTTCAAGTGAATAGTCAATGGTGGTGACTACGCGTATCTTCTTGATATAAGGGGTGTTGGGGTCGCGGTCGGTGATGCTGAACTGCCCCTGGTTGGCCTGACGGATTTTGCCGAGGTTACTGCCGGAATCCTTGGCAAACTTTTCGGCTGCTTCGCGTGCGTTTTTGGTGGCTTCTTCAATCATCTGTGGTTTTACCTTGTTCAAGTCGGTATATTCATACTGCACCTTGTACTGGTATTCTCCGGAGGTGATGGCGATGCCTCTTTTCAGCAGTTCTCCCTGCTCACTGATGAGTCCACGTATCAGATCTACCTTGTCGGAAGTTACGGTGATGACAGTGGTCACATTGTAGCGGTTGGCCGGGTTCTGGTTGTTGCCATAACGTTCGGCAGCCAGGTCGATGATTTCCGGAGCGTTCACACTGATTTCCTGCTCTGTCAGTCCTTTTTCTTTCAAGAAACCGGTGATGGTCTGATTGGAACGCTTGATGTCGTCGTACAATCTTCCCAAATCATTTCCTAGGCTTTTGTACACCAGTGGCCAGGTTACTTTATTGGCAGGTACTTCTATTTCGGCCAGTCCTTTTACGGTGATACTGCGGTCTTTTTCTGCAAACTTACTGAATCCTTTTTCAATGAATACGCCTAACAGCAGCAGGCCGATGGCCAGAATAATGGCTTCGATTCTAAAGTTCTTCATGATGATTTTTATTTATAGTTAGATATTCGGAATCTGAGTGCAAGGTATTGAAAATTATTTGATTTTCCAACGATTTTCAAATGTCTTTACGTTCGTGTGAAAACGCACTTACGTTTTTCAGGAAGGTGAAAGCCCTTCAATTCCTGTATGGGAGACTGAATGAAAATACCGGTGTGGAGGTTGAATTTTCGGGCGGTTTCCTTCAGTTCGTCCTGGAAAAACCATGCGATGGAGCCTACAAAAGAGACGGGAATCCGGTTATGCTCCGGATAGGAAAGAATGTTGCGGCGGAAAAATTCACCAAAACATTCAATTAGGAATTCTCGGACTTCCGGTTGATGCTTGTGCTTATATATATAAGGTGTAAGACTGGCCAAAAAACGGTTACCCTGCGGCTGTCTGTACACTTTATCTAAAATCTCTGCTACGGTCAGGTTATATTCCTTCAATAAGCCTTCCAGCAAGCCGGAAGGTAACTGCTGCTTGATGCAGTCGCCTATAAATCGTTTTCCTAAATAGGCTCCGCTTCCTTCATCTCCTAAAATATAGCCTAATGGAGGAGTGTTATGCGTGATTCGTTGACCATCGTACAAGCAGGAGTTCGCCCCTGTTCCTAATATGCAGGCAATTCCCGGCTGATGCTTGCACAATGCACGGGCAGCTCCAAGCAAATCGCTTTCCACCTGGATAGTTGCGTGAGGGAATGCTTCGGCGAGTAAACCGGAGAGCTTGCCGGCTTTTTCGGGGGTACAGCCAGCTCCATAAAAGAAAACGGCTTTCACTTCTTCTTTCGGGAATGGAAGTTGCAGAATCAGGCTTTCCTGAAGAATCTGTTTTATCTTCTCTTCTGTCAGATGAAAGGGATTAATACCTTCGGTGTGAACAACCTGGCAATCATGTAACGTGTTTCCGAAGCACCAGTCGGTTTTGGTCGCTCCGCTATCGACTATGAGAATCATGTGAAAAGCAGAATTAGAAAGGTAGAAAAAGAAAGAAGACGGAACATGCCGTCTTCTTTTTATGATTAAGTAAAAATTAGATTATGAATGACAGTGTCCGCAACCGCCACCGCAGCAGCCGTCTTCTTCAGCTTCGTGTTCGCCGCAACCGCCTCCACAGCTGTCGCAACCGCATCCGCAGCCTTCACCGCTCATCAGTTTGAGGATGCTTTCCATTTCCTTGTTGGTTGCATCGCGCATTTCCATTACGGTACCTTCAAAAATCAGGTCTTTACCAGCATGCGGGTGGTTCAGGTCGAGCACCACTTTATCTTCAGTGATTTCGCCTACATTGGCATAGAACTGATGGCCTTCTGCATCGTTCAGCATGATGATGTTACCTTCGAAGATGTTGTCGCTATCGAATTTTCCGTCCGGACCGCAGAACATAGACTTGGGCACCTGGCGTACGTTATCTTCGTCTCTTTCGCCGTAAGCTTCCGCACAAGGGATTGTAAAGTTGAAGTTGTCACCTTTCTTCAGTGCCAAGATTTCCTTTTCGAAGCGTTCCAAAGTATAACCGATTCCTGAGATGAACTGGAACGGATGGATTGCAGGGGCTTCTTCACGTAATTCTTTTTCTCCGTCTGTTACCGCATAAAGTTTATATGCTACTGTGATGTATTTATTTTCCATGTCAAAAAATTAAATGTGCATTAATATTAATCAGTCGCAAAGATAGGAAATCTCAGTGTAATTATCGAATAATTCGGAAAGAATGAAAATGAAGTTCTTATGTTGCAGGTATTAGATTGTATATATATGTGGACAGGTGAAAATAAATGGTAAGGTTTTGAACCACCAACAGACTGTATTGAACAAATCATGTTCCTTTGCGTATAATTTATTGATGAAATGCGTTTCCTGTTTTTATAAAAAACTATTTACGCCTCATGCTTTGACTCTTTAAATAATAATCGTGATAAAAAGAATGATGATGAAAAAAAGTGTGCTTTATGCATTCATAACTGCTATGCTGACAGCAGTATCTTGTACAAATGATATACCTGCAAATGTGACTGGTGATACTTCAGAAAATACATCGGAAGACACATCAGAAGGCACATCCGGCAGTGGCTCGGGTGATTTGTCTGGTAATTCTGGTAAAATATCCATTGCCGCCAGTGTTGCCTCTCAAACGCGTACTCCACAATTGGGAAGTGATGGAAGCGGCAGTTTTCAGAAAGGAGATAAGATGACTCTTTGTGTAACGGGAGGAGCTGCACCAGTAGTGACTGATTATGCTTATGAGGTGGATTTTCTTAAATGGCCTGATTTTGGACTTTCAGAAGAGGTATCACAAGTCACTTTTTCAGCTTGTTATCCTACACAGAAAGTGGAGAAAGATGGCACTTTCGAATTTAATTCGTTCAATTCCTCCTATGGAGATTTGTTGCTTGCTGCTGCCCAGCCGGTAGAAGTAGGTACTTTTGAAGCCGTGTCACTTACTTTTCGCCATGCATTGCATCGTCTTAATTTAGAGTTTCTGCCAGGAAAAGGGTATACGGAGGAGGATTTGGACCTGATGTCATGCACTTTTTCTGCGAAGACCACTTGCGTGGTAGATGCAGTGAAGGGAAGTGTGAAGGAGGTGAAGGATGAACAAGGAAGTCTTACCGTAACGGGTGCAAAAGCTTCGTTCTATCTGGTACCCCAAGCGACCGATGGGATTTCTTTCACTCTTACTTTAGGTGGCGAAACCAAGCATTTTACTCTGGATGCTTTATTTAAGCAGTCGGGTAACCCGCAGGTTGCATTGGAAAGTGGCAAATCGTGTACTCTGACCTTGAAAGTGGGACGCGACGGTATTACCGTATCCGGTGGCAGTATCGGAGCCTGGGAAGATCAGGCCACAGCCGATGGAGAGGTCGTGATTGGCTGATTGCTGTGTGCAGACTTGAATCAGGAAGATTTTTGATAGTCATAAGAGGGCAGATTTCATTGATTTGATGAAGTCTGTCTTTTTTGTTGTTGCTTGTTGAAGGAAGCTTACAGATATTCATCTGTAAATTTTTACCTTTGTAAGAGAGAATTTTAGGTACAAACAAGAATCAACAGTATTATGAATAGAATTATAGTAGTGACAGGTGGAGCTGGAGGTATCGGACGTTGCATCGTCGCACATTTTGCTTCCCAGAGAGATAGTGTATATTTTATAGATCAGAACCAGCAAGCTACTCTTGCTCAGATGGAAAAAATGCGTAAAAAAGGCTGGCAGGTGACTGGTTTTGTCGGTGATGTGGCAGAGAAACAGATTCTAGAGGAATTTGCAGCTTTGGTACTTTGTGAACATCCGGAAGGTATACATTGCCTGATTAATAATGCTTGTCTGATGCGGGGAGGTATCCTTTCTGACTGTGAGTATGAAGATTTCCTGTATGTGCAGCGCGTGGGGGTAGTAGCACCTTATATGTTGGCTCGGTTATTTAAAGACCATTTTCAGGGGATGGGAGCAATTGTAAACATTTCGTCTACGCGTGCTTTTCAATCGCAGCCGGATACGGAGAGTTATACAGCCGCTAAAGGAGGAATTACATCGCTGACTCATGCTTTGGCCGTTAGTTTGTCGGGCATAGCGCGTGTAAATTCGGTAGCTCCCGGATGGATTGATACCGGTGCCTATCATGAAGAAGCGCATTATGAAGCAGTCTATAGTACGGGAGATACCGCCCAGCATCCGTCAGGCAGGGTGGGAGAGCCTGCCGATATTGCCCGTGTGGTGGATTTTCTTTGTGACGAACGCAATTCATTTATCAATGGAGAAAATATTACGGTAGATGGTGGTATGAGCCGTTTGATGGTGTATCATAATGACTGTGGATGGACTTATGAGCCTTAAGTATTGGGAAAAGGATAATTCTTTTTGTCTCTTTCTCTCTGTGTGCGGAATTTCATAGGAGAAACTCCTGTCTTCTTTACGAAGAATTTACCAAAGACGGACTGGTCTGAAAATCCTAATTTTTCTGCAATTTCCTTAATATCCAGGTCTGTACATTCCAACAGCTTACGTGCGTCAGCACAGAGCAGTTCGCTGATATGAAAACGGACGGTGTGTCCGGTGATGTGTTTTACGATACGTGAAAGGTAGGTGGTTGAGATGTGCAGACTTTCTGCATAAAACCCTATGTCATGGTGCTGGCGATAATTTTCCATCAACGTTTTTTTGAATAGCCTGAAAATATCTGTGGAGCGTCGTGCATAATCCGGAACTTCATGGCGGGTTTGAGTCAATATATCAGCTATCTGTAGAAGACAGAAACTGCATAAGTGGTTCAGAATACTGTCGTAATAGTTGGCTGCATTTTTTCTGCATGGTGCAAATAGAGCGAAGATTTTTTGCAGGTAAGTAGCTTGTTCGTTTTCCAATAAGAATACCGGTAGCTGATAGTGTCCCAAGTAGTGTGCCAGTTGTTCATATAGTGGCTGTCCGTCGGGTAAGCTATCAAAGAAAGTTGGTTTCAGATAGAGGAGCATGGACTGGAAGTGAGAACTCGTAGCCTGAATCATGCATTTTGTGCTGGGGGTAAGTGTAACTAAATGTGCAGGTTGAAGTTCGTAAGTCTGATATTCATCTGCCAGTTGGGCTGTTCCGTTTGTGACGAGAAGAAAGAAAAATCCTTCTTTCAATTCGGCTTTTCCGGTAGGAACCGATGAGGAGGTAAGTTCGCAGTAGCATGTGCTTTCAGTTCCGTTGCCATGTGTTTGTATGATTTCAAGTAGAGTCGGATTCATCGTATTTATTTTTGTGGATAAAATTAAGAGTTGTTTCGTTTTTGACCAAAATTAGTCTTCCTTTTATGAATAAGGAATGAAAAAAATAAGGGAACTTTGCGGCACTTTTGATAAAGAGAACAAGTATGAATAAATTTATGTGCCGGCGCTACCTGCTGTTTTGCGTATCTTTGTTTGTTAATGCACTGGGAATTGCCTTCATTACCAAAGCTGCATTAGGTACTTCGCCTATTACGAGTGTGACTTACGTATTGAGTATGTTCACTCCCTTTACCATTGGTCAGTGGACCATCCTGTTGAATCTTCTTTTTGTGATACTGGAATTGTTCTTAATGACACGTGAAGATTTGAAATCTGATTTGCGCATGTATCTTCTGCAGATTCCTATCTCTTTCAGCTTTGGTATGTTTATTGACCTTTGTATGCATTATATTCTTTTCTGGCTCAATCCCGTAGAATATGTGTATATGATTGTGGCCTTATTGATTGGATGTGTGATTTTAGCTGTAGGAATTGCACTTGAGGTAAAGGCCAATGCCGCGATGATGGCCGGAGAATATTTTGTAAAGGTCATTACCCGTCGGTTTCGCGGAGAGTTCGGTTATATAAAACTCGGATTTGACGTGACATTGGTAGCTATTGCTTGCTTGTTATCACTTGCTTTTATGTCGGGGGTGTACGGAGTGCGTGAAGGAACTGTGATTTCTGCCTTGGTAGTCGGTCCGATTGTGCATTTTGTAAGTCCGTATTACCGTTTCCTAGATAAATGGATTACAGATGCTTCTGTGCGGAACGTACCGGATTTTTCACAAGGGCAACATGTGGTTATTACTATAGCGCGTGAATATGGCAGTGGAGGGCATCTGCTGGGTGAAATGCTTTCCAAAGAATTGGGCATCAAACTTTATGATAAAGAATTCATACGTATGGCAGCCCAGCGGAGCGGGATGGATGAACAGTATATTGTGAAAAACGAGCAGTCCATTCCTTCCTTCTGGTTGAAGTGCATTCTTTCAAAAAATAGTGAGCAGCCATTGGAATCCAGCCTTTCTTCAGACGATGTATTATTTGTGTCGGAAAGTAAGATTATTCAGGAACTGGCCGCAAAGGAATCTTGTATCATTGTGGGACGCTGTGCCGACTTTGTATTGAAAGACTATCCGAAGGTGCTGAAACTGTTCTGTTATTCCGATTTGTCTCATTCTGTGACCCGTTGCGTGAGCGAATACGGTATTGCGAAAGAAAGTGCTGAAACGGAAATCAAGCGGGTGAATCGCAACCGCATTCATCACTATGAATACTATACGGGAGAGAAATGGGGAGAACCTCATCGGTATGATTTGATGCTGAATACCGGGGCTCTTGACTTGAAAACGGCTTGTCAGCTGGTGAGAGGAGTTTATCAGGGGTTAGAGAAGGCCTGATAAACCATTTCAGAAATTTGTGCGATAATGGCTTCCGTATCCTCCATGCTTTCCTGTGAGTCTTTGACAAAAACAACGAGGGTATAACGGTGACCATTAGGGAACTGTACAAATCCGGCATCGTTAATGGCAATGAGTTGTCCCGATGCGTTGCGGTCGCCAGTACCGGTTTTATGCCCTACGGTGACCTGCTTGTCTTGTAGAGGGTGGACTATTCTGCTTGTTCCAGTCTGACAGGTGACAAGGGCTTCTTTGATGAATTCCTGATGAGGTTTGTCGAATAAAGTCCGGGTAAGTAGAGCCTCGATGACTTCTGCGGTAGCCAGCGGAGTGCTCCAGTTTTCATAGCCAAGGTTCAGGTCCTGGTGCATGTCATCTTCTGTGTACTGAATAGAGAAATCGTTGACTTCCAAACTACGGATGTAACGGTCGGTTACCGCAGGCCCTCCGGTAAATTTGAACAGAATGTCGCATGCATTATTATCGCTTAAGTGGAGAGTGTATTCCATTAATTGCTTGAGTGAAAATTTTCCTCCGTGAGGGTACCGGTCTCTTAGCGGACTATAAGTATTGGGCTGCAGGTCTGTGCTGTCTACGGTGAGCAAGGTATCAAAGGAAATTTGATGCCTTTTACAATAATCTCCTACGGCCAGTGCCTGATGTAATTTGAATACACTCATCAACGGGTAGCGTCGGTTGTTTTCTATGGTGACCGTATCTTTTCCGTCTGCTATGATGGCTACTCCTATTTCAGCCTTTTGCTGTGAGATAAACTGATGGATATTGGTGTATAGTTCTTGAAAGCGATTGCCGGCCAATACATAGGCTGGGAACAGGATGAATAATAAGAGAATCAGACGGTTTGTTTTCATATTCGTACGGGGAAATTTATGATATTTCTATGTCTTCTTCGTGAAGAGAGGGGATGGAAAACAAAAAGAGACCATTTCGTGGAGACAGTCTCTTTTCAAAATCCGTTTTCAGTAGATTATGCTTCAGCGCAAGGAATTACAGAAACATAGCTTCTGTCTTCGCGACCTTTCTTGAAACATACAGTACCATCTACCAATGCGTAAAGAGTGTGGTCATTACCCATACCTACGTTTTCACCCGGGTTGTGAACTGTTCCTCTTTGACGAACAATGATGTTACCAGCTTTGCAAGCTGAACCACCGAATATCTTTACGCCTAATCTCTTACTAGCTGATTCACGGCCGTTCTTAGAACTACCTACACCTTTCTTATGTGCCATTTTCTTCTACGTTTTTAATGATTAAGCAATAACTTGTTTGATTGTCAATTCAGTAAACTGCTGGCGATGACCGTTCAGTTTCTTGTAACCTTTTCTTCTCTTTTTGTGGAATACCAATACCTTGTCACCTTTTACCAAGTGAGAAGCTACTTCGCAAATCACTTTTGCACCGTCTACAGTAGGAGCACCTACAGTTACAGTACCGTTGTTGTCAACCAACAAGACTTTGTCAAATTCAACAGTTGCACCGTTTTCAGCATTCTGAATGTGGTGAACGAACAGTTTCTTGCCTTCTTCTGCTTTGAACTGCTGACCGTTAATTTCTACGATTACGTACATTTTAAAATAAATATTAAACGGGTTTCCTCCGTAAGGTGAGCTGTTCTCTGTAGCTACTTTTTTACCTACACGGACTAAAATCGGCTGCAAAGTTACGGCTTTATATTTACATAACCAACTATTTATCTGAAAAAAACGGATATATTTCCTATTTTTTTTATCAGTGGAAGTAAATCGGGGAAAATGGCTGTGTGCGGATAGACTGCCAGCTCTTCGCGAGTGGTCATTCCGTGAAGGATACCGGCAAAGTCAACTCCTGCATTTTGGGCGGTTTCCGCATCGACGGTGCTGTCGCCGAGGTAGAGAATCTGCTCTTTCGGACAGTTCAGGCGGGAAGCGGCCTGCAGCAGACCTTCGGGTGAGGGTTTGGCTTCTTTCACATCTTCTCCTCCTATGATGATGTCAATAAATCCCTCGGGGAATATTTTACCCATCAGTTCCATGATGCGGTAGCGGTACTTGGTGGAGATGATGCCGATACGGGCTCCATTGGCTTTCAGGGTGCGTAGCACTTCTTCCGTTTCCGGGAAAAGTACGGTATTGGCCGTCATGTGCTGGTCGGCTTCCTTGACGTATTCTTTCCGGAATGTCTCCAGCGTATCCGCATCGGTTATTCCGGTCATGATGGAAAAGGAATCAACCAGTGTCTTTCCGATGGTACGTTTGATGGAGAGGTCGTCCACCTGATGGAATCCATGGCGTTCGAGTACGTTTCTGTAGCACATCACAATGCCCTTGGAAGAATCGGCCAAGGTATAGTCAAAGTCAAATAAATAGGCTTGGTAAGATTTCATACGATTTTACTCTATATAATAAGGTATATGTTCTATATCTAAAAGTGACTGTTTGCGCGAGATGCCGCCGGCGTATCCGGTCAGGCTTCCATTGCTTCCTACTATGCGGTGGCAGGGAATCAGGATGCTGATGGGATTGTGTCCGATGGCATTGCCTACAGCTTGTGCCGCCATGTGAGGCCGTCCTAAACGGCGAGCGGTTTCCACGGCTATATCTTTGTAGGTCCGGGTTTCTCCGTAAGGAATGGTGGATAAGATTTGCCAGACGGTCTGCTGAAAATGAGTGCCGGAAGGTTGCAGGGGAGGGCAGAAATCGGGTTGTCGGCCGGAGAAATAAATGTCAAGCCATTGCCGTGTCTGAAGCAGCACCGGAGTTTCCTTCGCCATGGCTTCTTCTTTCAATCCGTGACCGAAATATTTTTGTCCGTCGAACCAGAGGCCGCAAAGTCCGCTTTCCGTGGCAGCCAGTGTGATTCTTCCCAACGGAGAATCATAGTGACAGGTGAAAGTCATTTTCAACAGTATTTTTGAGGTGAAAAAGTAGAAAAATGATATGATTTACAGTCCCGAAAAAACGCCTTTGCGTTTAGCTAAAAACGTAAGTGCGTTTTAAGTAAAACGCAAGTACGTTTTAGTTCAAACGCAAGGGCGTTTAAGATAAAACGTAAAGGCGTTTTTGAGAAAGCGTCCTTACGTTTTTTTTACCCTTTTATTCCATGGGTTGATAGTTCTTGGCAAGTCCTCCTTCACTTGTTTCCTTGTACAAGGATGGGAGGTCGTGTCCGGTCTGCTTCATTACCTCTACCACCTTGTCGAATGATACCCGGTGATGCCCGTCGGTAAAGGCTGAATAGATATTCGCATCGAGTGCACGTGCGGCAGCATACGCATTACGTTCTATACAAGGAATTTGTACCAGTCCGCATACCGGGTCGCATGTCATACCCAAGTGATGTTCCAGTCCCATTTCGGCTGCATATTCTATCTGGGCCGGACTGCCTCCGAACAACTGGCTGGCCGCTGCAGATGCCATGGAACAAGCTACTCCCACTTCGGCCTGGCATCCGGCTTCAGCTCCCGAAATAGAAGCATTGTGCTTGACGATGTTTCCCACCAGTCCGGCAGTCGCTAATGCCCGCAAGATACGTGCGTCGCTGAAGTCGCGGCTTTTCTGCAGGTGATACAAGACAGCCGGAACCACTCCGCAGGCTCCACAGGTCGGTGCGGTGACGATCTTTCCTCCGGAAGCATTTTCCTCACTGACAGCCAGTGCGTATGCGAATACCAGTCCGCGTGAGCGAAGAGAGTCTTTATAGCCTTTCGAACGAATGTAATAAGCCGATGCCTTGCGGCGTAGATTTAACGGGCCGGGCAATACACCTTCGGCATCCAGTCCGCGATGGATGGCGGCTTTCATGGTCTCCCATACCTCTGCCAGAAAATCCCATATCTCCGGACCTTCGCATTGCTCCACGTATTCCCAGTAGCTGCGTCCGGTGTGTTCGCACCAGTACAAAATCTGACTCATGGTATTCATGTTGTAAATATCGTTGGTGGCTGTGCGGTCATGTCCTTCTTCGGCCAATGCACCACCTCCTACACTGAATACGGTCCATTCGTCCAGCTTTTTCTTTTGTGCATCGAAAGCTTTGAAAGTCATTCCGTTCGGGTGGAAAGGAAAGAAAATATGCGGTTTCCAGAGAATTTCTACGGGAGCGTGAGGTTGCAGGGTATCCAAAATAGCTACATCGGTCATGTGACCACGTCCTGTAGCGGCCAGACTGCCATACAGAGTTACTTCGAATGAGGCAGCCTCCGGATTGCGGGCAAGAAATTGTTCGGCAGCTTTGCGGGGCCCCATGGTATGGCTGCTGGACGGCCCCGTGCCGATGCGATATAATTCTCTGATTGATTTCATATTAAAATTAGGTGTAAGTTTTCTGCAAAGATACGCAATAATCGCATATATGTGCAGAAATCCCGTAGGGTTTATTTTAAATCCACCACGGTAATGCCTGCGCCGCCAAACTGTACGTGTTCATCCTGGAAATGGGCTACTCCCGGCACGGTAGCCAGATATTGCCGGATGAGGGTGCGCAGAATACCTGTACCCGTACCGTGCAGGATGCGTACGCGGTTGACTCCTACCAAGATAGCGTCATCAATGAAATAGGTGACCGCTTGTATAGCTTCGTCTCCACGCATACCTCTGACATCGATGTCCTGCTTGAAATTCAGTTTCTTCTCGTACATCCGGTCTTGAGTTTCGCTGCTGACAAAGGTCGCCTTGCTGGATAACGGAGCAGCCTTCGGTGCATCCGTCCGTTCCAGTCGGTCGGCTTTCACGTTGGTTTTCATCAGTCCGAACATGACCACGGCATTCTTTCCGCTGATTTCCATGACTTGTCCCACACTGGTCTGTCCCTTGATGCGCACATAATCTCCCGCTTCAATGGGGCGTACCTTAGGAGCAACCGGAGTTTCAGGAGTATTGGCTTGTTTCGCTTTCTTGTCTTTTTTGCGCTCCTGCTTTTCGCGGAGTTTTTCCATCTTGCGCGCGATTTTCTCTTCCAAAGCCGCCTTTTCCAGGTTTTCTACCTGCTGCTTGAAGTCGGTCAGTTCCTGACGTGCCGTGCGGGTGCGTTCCTTTTCAGCCTGCGCTTCCTTGATGGTACGAATGGTATTTTCGATTTTGGCATTCGATTCTTGCAATAACCGTTCTGCCTCTTCTTTGGCTTTCTTCAGGATTTCCTTGCGGCTGCGTTCCAGCTCCTGTATTTCCTGTTCGTAACGGGCGATGGTATCTTCCATCTGTTTTTCCCGCTTGCGTATGTTCTGACGCTTGGTTTCCCAGTAACGCTTGTCGCGTACAATATCCTGAAGGTATTTGTCGCTCTGGATGTATTCACTTCCTACAATTTCCGATGCGTCAGCAATAACCTCTTCCGGCAAACCGATTTTACGGGCAATCTCTACGGCAAACGAACTTCCCGGATTACCAATCTGCAACTGGAACAGCGCCCGCATCTCGTGGCGGTCGTACAACATGGCTCCGTTCACTACTCCTTCGTGATCTTCGGCAAAATGCTTCAGATTCTGGTAGTGAGTGGTAATCACGCCGAACGTACCTTTCAGGTTGAAGCGTTTCAGTACGGCTTCGGCAATGGCACCGCCAATCTGTGGCTCCGTACCTCCTCCGAACTCATCGATAAGGATGAGACTTTCGCCGTTGCATGATTTCAGCATCATCTTCATGTTGGTCAGATGCGAAGAATAGGTACTCAGGTCGTCTTCAATACTCTGCTCGTCGCCAATATCAATAAATATATGGCTGAAGATACCGGCGTGGCTCCGTTCGTGCATGGACACTAACATACCACATTGCAGCATGTATTGCAGCAGTCCCACGGTTTTCAGGCAGACAGATTTACCACCTGCGTTTGGTCCGGAAATAAGCAGGATGCGCTTGTCGCGTGTCAGGATAATGTCCAGCGGCACTACTTTCTTGTCATGCTTGGCCAGCGACATTTGCAGAAGCGGGTGCACAGCCTGAAACCAGTCAACAATCTGCTTGTTCTCAAACGAAGGTTTCAGTCCTTTTATATCTATACCGAACAAAGCTTTGGCACGGATGAAGTCGATTTCTGCCAAAAACTCGTACGAGGAGAGTAAGGCAGGAACTTGCGGGCGCACCGTAGCCGAGAATTCCGTCAGGATGCGGATGATTTCACGGCGTTCTTCTCCTTCCAGCTCCCGGATTCGGTTGTTGGCTTCTACCACTTCTGCCGGCTCGATGAACACCGTCTTTCCGGTGGCTGATTCATCGTGTACAATACCTCTGATTTTGCGCTTCATGCCGGGAGCAACCGGGATGACCAGACGTCCGTCGCGCATGGTGGGAGTAACATCCTTGTCTACATACCCTTCCGATTGTGCGGCACGGAGAATGCTGTTCAGGCTGCGTGAAATACTTCCCGTAGTAGCCGAGAGCTCCCGTCGGATGCGCAGAAGTTCCGCAGAAGCATTGTCCTTTATCTTTCCGAACTTGTCCAGGATGCTGTCGATACGTGCGATGAGTTGAGGGAATACTAAAATATCTTCCGCCAGTTCACGCAGGGCAGGATAAGGAGAATTTTCCGTTTCCTCTTCTTCGTCAGATTGCTGAAGGAATCGTACAATGTCGCGAATGGTTTCCAGTGAACGGCGAAGGTCGAACAGCTCCTGTTCGTCCATATACATACCTTCCACACGGATACGTTTCAGAGAAGGACGTACATCAAAGAAATATTGTGCCGGAAAATCTTCCTCTTCCTGCGTAATCCGTACAAATTCAACCACTTGTTCCAGGCGTCGGTTGATTTCATCGTAATTGTCCGAAAAAGTCATTTCGTCCACTCGTTCTTCGCCTAATGTACTTAGGCACTTGCCTTTCAGCAGTTGTCGTATCTGGTCGAATCCTATCTTCTGTTCGAAATTATGAGGGTATATCATGGCTTGTTTGTTTCGTTTTTTCTGCCTGCAAAGGTACGACAATGAAAAAAAATAATCAAAAAAGGCGGTAAATATTTGCAGATTTCAAAATAATGCGTACCTTTGCATCGCCTTTGAAAAACAAGGCAACTCTCACGAAGAGTTCTGGAGAGGTGGCAGAGTGGTCGATTGCGGCGGTCTTGAAAACCGTTGTACCGCGAGGTACCCGGGGTTCGAATCCCTGTCTCTCCGCAAGGAAATAGTAATTCTCGTAAAATCAAGGTTTTACGAGAATTTTTTTTGTTCTTTCTCAAAAATGAAAAACAGAAAAGTTGGCACTGATTTGTTTTTTAGGAGAGAAATGGTTAACTTTAAAAATGCATGAAAGAAATTCATATTAAAATTATCGATAAAATGAAATCCTTGTTATTCCTTTATTTCTGTGTGGCAATGGCTTTTTCTGCCATGGCTTCTTCGGTATCTGACACGTATGTGATTCCTAATCCTCAGCAGATGGTGTGTGGGGACGGTCATTTTGTGCTTCGTACACAGGCTTCTTTCTCATGTAATCTGACAGGAACTGATAAAGACGATTTTGTATCTTATGTGAGTAACTCTCCTTTATCGCTGACTTATAAGAAGAAAGGAAAGGCTGACATTGTTTTTAAACTTGTCAGTCCGGAAAATGCGAAGATGAAAGAAGAGGCTTACCGCTTGAAAGTGACAAAAAAAGGTATTCAGGCTGAGGCTACTTCAGCTTCGGGGTTGTTTTATGCTTTTCAGTCTATTGTACAGCTGGCGCGTGAGAGTGGGAATGATACGTACCAGCTTCCTGAAGTGACGATAGAAGATGCTCCTCGCTTTTCGTATCGAGGCATGCACCTGGATGTGTCACGTCATTTCTATACAAAAGAATTTGTCAAGAAACAGATTGATGCGCTGGCCCGTTATAAGCTGAACCGTTTCCACTGGCACCTGACGGATGGAGCCGGATGGAGAATTGAAATCAAGAAATATCCGGAGCTGACGCGTGAAACGGCTTATCGTCCTTTCCCAGACTGGAAAAGCTGGTGGAACGGCGGACGTACGTATTGCAGACAAGATGCTCCTGGAGCTTCCGGAGGATATTATACGCAGGAAGATGTGAAAGAAATTGTAGAATATGCCCGTCAGCGTCATATCACGGTGATTCCGGAAATTGAAATGCCGGCTCACTCGGAAGAAGTATTGGCAGCTCTTCCGCAACTGGCTTGTGGAGGTGATTTGAAACCTGGTGGAGAGTTTTGTCCGGGAAAAGAACTTACTTATGAGTTCCTGACCAATGTATTGAAAGAAGTGATGGAGTTGTTCCCTTCAGAATACATTCATATTGGTGGAGATGAGGCAAGTACCAACCATTGGAAACAATGTCCCGACTGTCAGGCACTCATGAAAGCAGAGGGAATGAAGGAAGAAGGTGAATTGCAGGAATATCTTGTATCCAGAATTGAGAAGTTTTTGAAAGAGAACGGCCGCAAGATGATTGGCTGGGATGAGATTCTGACAGGCGAGTTGGATGAAACTTCTGCCGTAACGGTGTGGCGTGGAGAAGATAAAGGTGCAGAATCGGTAAAAAGAGGATTGCGTACCATCTTGTCACCGGGAGCATATTGCTATTTTGACAGCTATCAGGATGCACCGCGTACGCAGCCGGAAGCTATCGGAGGATACCTCCCACTGGAGAAGGTTTATTCATACGAACCGGTGACGGAGGCTTTCCCCGCTGATAAACTGGATTGCGTGTGGGGCGTACAGGGAAATGTGTGGACGGAATATATACCGACACCCGAGCATGCTGAATATATGATTTATCCTCGTTTGCTGGCTTTGGCTGAAGTTGCCTGGACAAATCCGGAGCAGAAAGACTGGAAACGTTTCCATGCAGAGGCTTTACAGGAAGTAAAGGTGCTGAACTCAATGGGCTACCATACTTTTGACTTACAAAATGAGGTAGGAAACCGTCCGGTAGCATTGAGCGTGGATAATCATTTGGCAAAGGGGAAGAAGGTGGAATATGTACGTCCTTATTCGGACTCTTATCCGGCAGGAGGAGAATCGGCATTGACTAACGGCATACATGGCGGTTGGGTATATACCGACCAGCGCTGGCAGGGATTCCTTGGAAAAGGGGCCGATGTGATTGTGGATTTGGAAAAATCACAACCTATTCAGCAGCTTTCCATTGATTTCATGCAGTTGAGAGGTCCGGGGGTGTTCCTCCCGCAGAAAGTCAGCTTCCTGATTTCAAACGATGGAAAAGAATATACACTTCTGAAAACCATCACTACTACACTGCCCATTACGGACGAACAGTTGACCATTCAGACGTATGACTGGACAGGTAGTTGTGAGGCTCGTTACGTACGCGTGCAGGCTGATATCAATCCTGAGGCCGGCGGTTTCTTGTTTACTGATGAATTTGTCGTAAAATAATAAATGTCAGGTAGTCGGGAGCACATAGCTGAAGCGCAATAAGCCTATCAGATAGTGTGCTCCCGCTTGCTGAATGAAATGTAAGGTGGGTTGTATGAATCCGTTGTCTGAACAGGGGATTTTCCATGTAAATTCACTGGCCCATTCGTATGAAGGGGAAAATCGGGCGTAGTCGGTGAACAGTCCGCCTTCTGTTTTTCCACATTGCCAGGTGAGACCTGCGCCGGCATAACTTTTGCATCCTCTAGAGGCACCAGACTGGAATGAACCTTGCAGGAGTGCATGCAGACCGGGAGCAAGACGTTGCTCTGCATATCCCCAAATTATTTTTCTCCTTTCTTTTTCTGTCTTTTCTGGAGTTCCCTCTTCATAGTCCATATACATGCCGCTATGTAGAGCAAAGCCCACATGATAATTGCTGTCATGGTGCTGATAGTTTAGTGAAGTGACACTGAGTATTCCGTCTTGCTGCGGGCAGAACCGGAATACGTTTTCTTTTCCGGCAAACCGGTAGTAACCTTTTCCGTTGTATACCGATGCTTGTAAGGACTATCGTATGAATTGCAATTCATAATGCAGTCCGACGGAAGCTACCGGATAATTGGCTATTTGGTAATCGGCGGACAAGGTAGGGAAGATACCACATGAACTGTTGGTGAATAACGAGGTGGCAGGGGAAGTGAAATAGTCTTCATTCAAGTTCCGGATACCGAAAAAGAGCGAGGAATGACCGAACTGTTGCTGGACGCCCAATGTAGCGAGGGCAAGTGGATGGTTTTCTTCTTCAATGTTGGAAAAGGTCTGAAAATCATCTGCCAGTGATTCGGCGCGGGTTCTGGCTGTACTGATGGTGGCAGCTTGTAATGTCGTGTGTTTGCCTAATGAATGAGTGAAATCCAGTCTTAGCAGATTAACCCAGTTACTTCCTTGTTTGAAATCGCTTTGTAGTTCTGTGGTGTAGCTTACTTGAAGTTCCTGAGCCAGGCCGCAGTGACAGGACACTGCGGCGAGGAACAGGAACAGTTTCATGAATCTTGTCATAACCATTTGGTAAAACGATGAATATACCAGTTCTTAATTAATTGAGTCAGTATGCAGTAGGACAACAGGATACCGATGAGCCAGGGGAAATAGCTTAATGGCAGTGCTTCCAGTCCGATAGAGCTTCCGAACGGGGTGAAAGGCAGCAGGATACCGATGGCCATAATCAGCAGGGTAAGTCCGGTTACTTGCCAGGAGGCACAGCTTTGTATGAAGGGGACTTTCCGGGTACGTATCATGTGCACAATCAGGGTCTGCGACAGCAAGCCTTCGATAAACCATCCGGATTGGAACAGCGTTTGATGTTCCATGCTTTGGCATCCGAACGCATACCACATCACCAGATAGGTAACGATGTCGAAAATGGAACTGATGGGGCCGATGAATATCATGAAGCGGCTCAAATCGGAGGCATCCCATTTGCGTGGCTTCCGGAGGTATTCTGCATCCATCCGGTCGAACGGAATCGTGGTCTGCGAAATATCGTACAGCAGATTTTGAATCAGCAGGTGGATGGGGAGCATGGGCAGGAAGGGAAGGAACGCACTGGCTGCCATTACACTGAACATGTTTCCGAAGTTGGAACTGGCTGTCATCTTGATGTATTTGGTGATGTTGCCAAATGTTTTTCTTCCTTCCAGTACACCGTCTTCCAGTACCATCAGACTTTTCTCCAGCAGGATAATGTCGGCACTTTCTTTGGCAATGTCTACAGCGGAATCTACCGAGATACCGATGTCTGATTGACGCAACGCTGCGGCATCATTGATTCCGTCGCCTAAGAAGCCCACCGTGTGCTGTTGCGCCTGAAGCAGGGTGATGATTTCCGTTTTCTGTATCGGAGTAAGTTTGGAAAATACGGTCGTCTGGTTGACTGCTTTCATTTTTTCCTCTTCACTCATCGTTTCGAAAATGGGGCCTGTCAGGGCATTGTCGGTGCGGATACCCACTTGGCGGGCGATGGTGCGAACCACCGCATCATTGTCGCCGGACAGAATCTTGATTTCAATGCCGTGTTCATGCAATTGCTTGATGGCGCTGGCTGCCGATTGCTTAGGAGGATCCAGGAAAGCCAGATACCCAATCAGTACCATGTCTTTCTCGTCCTCGATACGGAAATCGCAAGTCTTGTCCAGGTAGCTTTTGTGGGCTACGGCAATGACACGCATGCCTTGCTTGTTCATCTGTTCAATGATGTCGCGTGCCTTGTTTTTCAGTTCGATGGTCATGGGGTGCACCTCTCCATCAAATTCAGCATGCGAGCAGATGTCCAGCATTTCTTCTACGGCTCCTTTGGTGATAATCTGTCGTTTCCCTTGACGATCTTCTACCACTACCGACATTCTTCGCCGGGTAAAATCAAACGGGATTTCATCTACTTTTGTGTAATTATCCTTCAGGTATTCCAAAGACAAGTCTTTTACGTGCGACAGAATGGCTTTGTCCATCAGGTTCTTTAATCCGGTCTGGAAGAAACTGTTGAAATAAGCGTGGCGTAGGATACGTCGGCTTTCGTCATTGCTTCCATCGGCGTTGATGTACTTTTCCAATACAATCTGGTCGCAGGTAAGGGTACCGGTTTTGTCCGTGCAGAGAATGTTCATCGCCCCGAAGTTTTGAATGGCATTCAGGTCTTTTACAATGGTTTTCTTCTTTGACATGGCTACGGCACCTTTGGCCAGATTGGCAGTAACAATCATCGGGAGCATTTCAGGAGTAAGTCCTACAGCTACTGATACGGCAAAGATAAATGCTTCCAGCCAGTCGCCTTTAGTCACACCGTTTACCAGGAAAACGAACGGAATCATGATGAGCATGAATCGTATCAGCAGGAAACTGACTTAGCTGATCCGCTGACTACATTAGAGCCCATGAAGCAGATGTTTTCCAGCTCAATTACACTTCCTTTGCTGTGCTTGTTTCCTTTGGCCTCCGGACGTTTTTCTATCGGGTCTGATTCTCCCGTCAGGGAAGACTGGCTTACAAACAAGTCTTTTGCTTCAATGATACGCATGTCGGCAGGAATCATGTCTCCTGCAGCAATCATGACAATATCTCCGGGAACGAGGTCGGTTATGTTGATTTCTTCGTCCTGGTTACCGGCTCGTTTTACGTAACAGGTATTGGTCACCATTTTAAGTAAGGCTTCACTGGAGGCATTGGCTTTCCACTCTTGCCAGAAACGTAGTATGCTGCTGGCAATAACCATGGTCAGGATGATTATAATGGCTGTCCAGTCCTGTTCACCTGGGTTGGCTAACAGTACGTCGAGCACAAAAGAAATGATGACCAGCGCCGTGAGTACGCCAATAAAAGGATTAATAAAAGCTTTGATGAAAATCGATACAGGATTCTTTTTCTGCTCATGTTCCACTTCATTCTTCCCATAGAGAGACTGTCTGGCTTCCACTTCTTCTTGTGTAAGTCCGATACGGCTTGTCTGGAAATAGCTGAAAACTGTGCCCAGTGTCTGACTTGCTGCTAAAAATACCTTTTCGCCATTAAAGGTGAATGTGGTGCTACTTTTTCTTTTCTTCCACATGATCATTAAAATTCATAGGGTGATTACTATGTTTTCTTTTCACGTGGCAAAAGTAGGCAATGCCCCCGACAGAGGCTGTTAGAGAAATATTAGAGTGGTATTAGAAAACTATTAGAATTTGTGAGACTAATTTCCTGATACCACTCTGATGGAGTTTATTTTTCTTTGAATGGATGTGCCAAAAGATTAAATGTGAGGAAGTTCGATGATGAAGGTCGTTCCTTCTCCTTGCTTTGAATGTACGGCTATACTGCCTTGGTGCAGGGCGATGATTTTCTGTGCAAGCGCCATACCGATGCCATGTCCTTCCGTATGCTGTTCCTGCTCTCCGCGATAGAACAAGGTGAAAATCTTTTCTTTTTCTGCATCCGACATACCAATTCCGTCATCCGACAGGCGGATAATGGTCCATTTATCCCAGTAGGAGATCTGAATGAAAGAAGATTTGTCGTCCGAATACTTGCAGTTATTCTCAATCAGGTTGGCAAAGGCAATGTTTAGCAGGTAATCATTACCCATGACAGTAATCATCCGGTCGTCTTCCGCATCTTCCTGTTCAAAAATCAGTTCGATGTGGTATTCCGGATGGGCACGAAGAATGATTTCCCGTGTATCAAGTAATAATTCATCCAACCGGATTTCATGCATCTTGATTTGTTCTTTTTGGTAATCTGCTTTAGCCAAATTAAGCAGTCCGTCAATCAGTTTTGTCATTCGTCGGGCATCCTGTAGCACGTTCTGCATGGCTTGACGATATTGTGTTTCTGTACGATCCTTCTGCAGACACAAATCCAGTTCCGCAATGAGGGCAGCCAGCGGGGTTCTCATTTCGTGAGACACGTTGCTGACAAACATTTTCTGGGAGTTGAATGAAATTTCAAGCCGCTCCAGTAGTTCATTGAAAGCCTGGCTTAGTTCCCCTAATTCGTCTTTCTCGTTTCTTACAGGCAGACGCTGGTCAATACGCGAAGCGGTAATCGTTTCTGCTTCTTTTACGATTTCCCGGATAGGTTTTAAGGATGCCCGAACCAGGAAATAGCAGGTAATAAATAAAAGCAGGAGACCGATAAAGAACAGGATGACCAAGGTTTTCTGAAGTTCCAGCAGGTTGGTGTGTCCGTAACCATCGTAAGCTGCAGCCGTTACAATATAAGTCTGTCCGTTGAAAGGATAAACCATCCCGACGGCCTGGTATTTTCCGATATAAAATTCAATTTCCTTTTGTTGAAGAATCTGGGCAATCATTTCCGGATTCTCTTTGACAATATCATTGTCGATGGCGTCGTGGTAGAGCATGTGAAAGTCTGTGGTATATACAGCCACTTCCACCTCATTAATAAACTCCTTATTATTCAGGTAGATGGATTGCATGATGTCGGCATCTACCTGATTTTGCAGGAACAGATGTACCTTGGTGACAGCTTCACTCTTCAGGTTATGGAAGAAGGTATTGCTTCGGATATGCTCGCTGACCAGATAGATTAAGGTCATACAAAGCAGAAATACCACAGCTATGACTCCGGTATTTTTGAGCGTAAGTGCGGTTTTAATTTTCATGGCTTTTCGTCAGTAAGAATAAATCCGATTCCAGGTTTGGTGTGAATCAGTTTGGTTTCAAAGTCTTTGTCTATCTTTTTGCGCAGGTAATTGATGTACACATCGATAAAGTTGGTACCGGTATCGAAGTGGGTATTCCAGACCTTTTCGGCAATTTCTATCCGGCTGATGACCCGTTCTGCATTCTGCACCATGTAAGTAAGCAGGTTGTATTCTTTCGGAGATAAGCGGATGAGGCTACCTTGGCGCATCACTTCTCTGCGGTTGGTATCAATTTGAAGGTCTTTGTAGGTAAGTTTTTCGGGAGTAACAACAGATACAGTTGCTTCTGCTTTTCTTTTCAGAAGTACTTTAATGCGTGCGTTCAGTTCTCGGAAGTCGAAAGGTTTTACCATGTAGTCATCTGCACCTGCATCAAATCCGTCGAGTTTGTCGTCGGTTGAGCCCAAAGCTGTCAGCATAAGTACAGGAATATGCGGATTCGACTTGCGTATCTCTTTGCAGAGTTCAAAGCCATCCAGTTTGGGAAGAATAATATCCGAAATAACCAGCTGAAAAGAGTGAGATTGGAACAGACGAAGCCCCATGGCTCCATCGTATGCCACCATGGTGTGATAGCCATTTTCTTCCAGTCCGGTTTTTAGCAAATCGGCTACTCGTTTATCGTCTTCTATGATTAAAATACTGTACATAATAATAAATTGAATAAGTCAGACAGGGTCTGTTTTTATATTTAATCAGGGAAAAGTCAAGTGGAGTAGAAAAGAAAAAGTGGAGCATACAGGACTCGAACCTGCCACCTTTTGACTGCCAGTCAAACGCTCTAGCCAGATGAGCTAATGCCCCATTTGTTTTTGAAGTTGTCACAAAGGTACAACATTATTTCAAAAAAACAAGAAACCTGCTCTATAAAACAGAAGAAAACCATTAGTTTTGCGTCGGTTTATCAAAATAGAAAAGACTTATGAATTTACAGATACGCAAGGCTACATTGGATGATTTGGACCGTTTGATGGAGATATTTGAAGAAGCCCGTCGTTTCATGTGTCGCACGGGAAACCCTAATCAGTGGATTAACGGCTATCCCCAGCGAGAACTGATACAGGAGGAAATAGAAGCTTCTCACTGTTATGTGTGTGTAACGGAGGATGGAAGAGCAGTGGCCACTTTCTGTTTCATTCAGGGACCCGATCCGACCTATGCACGCATTGAAAACGGGGAATGGCGAGACGACTCTCCTTATTATGTGATTCATCGGCTGGCATCCGACGGTTCCTGCAAAGGTGTAGGAAAAATGTGTGTGGACTGGTGTTTCCGTCAGTGGCCGTGCCTGCGTGCCGATACCCATGCAGACAATAAGGTGATGCAACATTTGCTGCTTTCTACAGGCTTTGTGTATTGTGGAATTATCTATGTGCGTAATGGAACTCCACGACTGGCTTATCAGAAATTAGCTTAGAAAGAGACACTTTCCCTTAATAATGCTTAATTGGTGAATATTTTCCATTGGAAATTTATTCTTTATGTAATTATTTATTTTCTTTGCGAAAAGTTTTCATTAGAAAATAATAACAAAGAAAATAAATAGTTATGAAGTATGTAATTGTTGGTGGGGTAGCAGGTGGAGCCACTGCGGCTGCCCGTATTCGAAGAAACACGGAAAAGGCTGAAATCATTCTGTTTGAGCGTGGAGAATATATTTCTTATGCCAATTGTGGTTTACCTTATTATATAGGTGGGGTAATTCAGGAACGCGATCGCTTGTTTGTACAGACTCCGGAAGCATTCTCCACTCGTTTCCGCATCGATGTGCGGGTACGTTCGGAGGTTATGGCAATTGATACCGCCCGTAAAGAAGTGAAGGTACGTACTTCGGACGGAAAAGAATATACTGAAACGTACGATAAATTGCTGCTTTCACCGGGAGCATCTCCTGTGCGTCCTCCTTTGCCGGGAATCGATAATGAAGGAATCTTTACCCTGAGAAATGTGGCAGATACAGACCGCATCAAGGCTTATATGCAGAGTCATGAAATAAAGAAAGCGGTGATTGTTGGAGGTGGTTTTATTGGGTTGGAAATGGCCGAGAACCTTCATCATGCCGGTATTGAGGTGGCTGTAGTAGAGATGGCTGATCAGGTGATGGGACCAATCGATTTCTCTATGGCAGCACTGGTGCACGGTCATCTGCAACAGAAAGGGGTAAAACTGTATCTGAAACAGGCCGTGGAAGCCTTTGAAAAGACCGATTCCGGACTGAGAGTCAAATTCCAGTCGGGGTTACAGGCAGAAGCTCAGCTGGTTATTCTTTCCATCGGTGTACGGGCAGAAACTCGTCTGGCTGTAGAAGCCGGACTGAAGTTAGGAGAAATGAAGGGTATTTATGTAAATGAATACCTGCAGACTTCCGATGAGTCGGTGTATGCCGTAGGTGATGCCATTGAATATCCGCATCCGATTACCGGTAAGCCGTGGTTGAACTTCCTGGCCGGACCGGCCAATCGTCAGGCACGTATCGTAGCCGACAACATGACATTTGGCAACCGGGTGAAATATGAAGGCTCTATCGGGACTGCCATAGCGAAAGTGTTTGACTTGACTGTGGCTTCTACGGGACTTCCCGCCAAGCGTCTGAAAGCTTTTGGCATGCCTTATCTGTCGGCAACCATTCACTCTGGTTCGCATGCCGGCTACTATCCCGGTTCCCTGCAGATGGACATCAAGATTACTTTCTCTCCTGAAGACGGTCGTTTGTATGGGGCACAGATTGTGGGATACAATGGGGTGGATAAGCGCATTGATGAATATGCACTGGTCATCAAGCAGAAAGGAACCGTATATGATTTGATGCAACTGGAACATGCCTACGCACCTCCTTTCTCTTCCGCCAAAGATCCGGTAGCGGTGTCGGGTTATGTGGCTGGAAATATCTTGAACGGCAAGATGACTCCTCTTTATTGGAGAGAGTTGCAGCAGGCCGATTTGACTAAGGTGACCTTGGTGGATGTACGGACAAAAGACGAATATGAACTGGGGCACATTCCTGGAGCGGTAAACGTACCTTTGGATGAAATGCGTTCACGGATGAAGGAAATTCCATCGGACAAACCAGTCTTCTTGTATTGTGGAGTCGGCTTGCGCGGCTATCTGGCTTCCAACATTCTGAAAGAAAACGGTTATAAGGATGTGCGCAACCTGATAGGAGGTATCAAGACCTACAATGCGGCGGTCACTCCGGTTTGCCAGCCGGAAGAAGCATGTGCCGTAGCCTGCTCGTGTGAAACGGCTGAAGGAAATTCGGATTGCAAAAAGGTACATGTGGTAGATGCCTGTGGCATACAGTGTCCTGGCCCTATCTTGCGTTTGAAAAAAGGGATGGAGGAACTGAAAGCCGGTGAGCAGATGGAAATTCATGCTACGGATGCCGGCTTCCCGAGAGACGCAGAGGCATGGTGCCGTACTACCGGAAACCGCTTCCTTTCCTTTAAGTCGGAAGGGGGAATCTATAAGGTAGTGGTAGAGAAAGCGACTCCTTGTGCCATAGAGGCTTCCCGTCAGGACGTGGGAGAGAAGGGAAAAACTTTCATCCTTTTCAGTGATGACCTTGACAAAACTTTGGCTACCTTTGTGCTGGCTAACGGTGCGGCGGCTACGGGTAAGAAAGTGACCATCTTCTTTACCTTCTGGGGACTGAATGCCATCAAGAAGGAACGGAAACCCTCGGTACAGAAGGATATTTTTGGAAAAATGTTCGGCATGATGTTGCCTTCCAGCTCCCGGAAACTCAAGCTTTCAAAGATGAACATGGGAGGTATGGGTACGAAGATGATGCGCTACATTATGAACCGTAAGGGAGTCGATTCGTTGGAATCACTTCGCCAGCAGGCCATTGATAATGGAGTAGAATTCATTGCTTGCCAGATGTCGATGGATGTGATGGGAGTGAAAAAGGAGGAACTGCTGGACAACGTCACCATCGGTGGGGTAGCGACCTATATGGACCGTGCCGAGGAAGCCAATGTAAATCTGTTTATTTAAGTATGGAAAAAATAAAATGTATTTGTGTGATGAGAGAGCTCTTTCGGGCTCTCTCTGAACTTGAATCCCGTTTGATGCAGTCGCATGGAGTGTCGCTGAACGAAGCCATGGTGTTATGTGCTATTGGCAAGGAGCGGGTAGCGGCCAGTACGATTGTAGAGCGTACGGGACTGACTTCCTCGCATGCCTCCAAGGTGATTCGTGCGGTGGAAGAGCGGAATCTGTTGGTGCGTGCTTTAGGCGAGAAAGACAAGCGGCAAATGTATTTCTCTCTGACAAAAGAAGCGCATAACTGTCTGAAGGGAATACGCGAGCAGGGGATAGATATACCGGAGCTGTTGCAACCCTTGTTTGCTTCTTATGCGGAGGGAGTGTCTGATTCGTGTGAATAAAAGTGAGTGAAAGGATGAAAAAGAAGAAATTTGAATTGGAAGTACCGGGTGGAGCCGACAAAGTCTTGTTGCACACCTGTTGCGCACCGTGTTCATCGGCCATTATCGAATGTCTGTTGAATCATGGCATACGCCCTACTATCTATTATTGTAATCCGAATATCTATCCGTTGGAGGAATACAATATCCGTAAGGACGAGTGTACCCGCTATGCCCAGTCGTTGGGCTTGGATATTGTGGATGCAGATTATGACCATGCATCCTGGCGTTGTACGGTGGCCGGATTTGAAAACGAGCCGGAGCGCGGAGGGCGTTGCCTGAAATGCTTCAAAATGCGTCTGGCCGATACGGCCCGTTATGCGCATGAACACGGTTTCTCAGTCATCACGACCACGTTGGCTTCCTCTCGCTGGAAAAGCCTGGATCAGATTAATGAAGCAGGGCATTGGGCTGTAGCTGCTTATCCCGATGTAACCTGGTGGGAACAGAACTGGCGCAAGGGGGGCTTGAGTGAGCGTCGTATAGCCATTATCAAGGAATATAATTTCTATAACCAGCAGTATTGCGGCTGTGAATTCAGTATGCGGAAGCACGACGAAGAACCTACTCCTTCTTCTCTTCCTCTTTCTTCGCCTCAATAGGCATGGTGTTGTCCTTATAGGCGGAGAAACCTTTTACTTTTACGCGTTCTTTTTTCTCTTCCTCGTTGATAGCTGCCTGACCTAACTGGTTCATGTTGTCCTTTATCACATTGTGCATGTCAAAGAAATAGTCCAGCAGCATTTTCATGTGTTCTTCCAGTTCTCCTTCTCTGGGAGAGAAGAACGTGTGGCAACGGGAGTGTAGTCCGATGGTCTTCTCATCGTCGTCCGCCATATAGACGGTAGTGACCAGTGAGTTCACATTGGCCAAATTGATAATCTCTTTCAGATAGGGAAGTGCTTCGTTGTCGGCATTGATGGAGCCCCACCACGGATTCCAGATCATGATAAATCGGTTCTCTTCTTCTGCCGCAATATAGAAATCGTCTCCCTGATATTTAAAGGTGATGTGATTTTCTTCATTCACCTTAGGCTGGCAGCCTATTTTCTTCAGTACGCTGATGACGAGGTCTTTCGTGGTGACTTCGTCCTGTTCGTCTTTTGTCATTCTTTCAATGTATTCCAACCGTTTCTGACGCTCGCGCAAGAAGCGCAGGGCAAACAATACGACCGGCCAAAGGGCCAGTGCAATGACGGCAATCAATAAGGTTATTTCGCTGATGTGTGTCATGGTACGGTTTTTTAAAGGTTATGAATAGATTTTTTCTTTATATATTCTAAAGATAATAATTTTATTTGAAAACGGGGAAATGCATTATACTTTTTTAAACAGGAATTATGCAGCAAAACACTGAATCCGTTGTTTATAGTATGTAATCAATTAAAGACATAGATTTATGAAAAAGATGGTATCAATTCTGATATGCGCACTGGCCTTGATGGTCGGACATATTCAGGCTCAAGAAGTTGAGTTGACCAAAGAAGAAAAGAAAGCTCTTCAAGAGAAAATAGACAGTATCCAGCATGCAGAAGCAGTGGAAGCTATCAATGCAAAGAAGTTTACCCTTGAAGCAGACCAGGTGGTGTTCAAGTATGGGCAGACGGCTTACGTCACATCGAATACCAACTTTGTGTCTGTAGATGGAGAAGATGCAGTGGTGCAGGTGGCTTTCAATATTCCGGCGGCAGGTCCTAACGGACTGGGAGGCGTAACGGTAAATGGAAAGGTCTCTTCTTATGAGATGAGGACTGACAAGAGGGGGACGCTCTATTTATCCATGAATGTAATGGGTGTCGGCATTTCGGCTCGTCTGGACATCAGCATGCCGAAGGGAACGAATAATGCTACGGTTACCATTACTCCGAATTTTAATTCCAATCGTCTGACCCTGAACGGGGTGATACTTCCGGCTTTCAAGAGCTCAGTATTTAAAGGACGTTCAATTTGATAAAACAAGATGAATTATGAGAAAGATGTTGTTTTTTGCGTGTCTGTTGTTGGGGTTGTCGGCTTGTGAGAAAGACCCTGACATGAATCAGTTGGACGCGGATCTGGTGGTCTACACCGATTATGACAAGGATGCCGACTTTGGTGGTTATAAAACGTATTTCTTGCCTGACAGTATTTTAGAGGCAGGTGGTCATCGAGCTACCTACTGGAAGGATGAAAATGCAAAGGCGATTATTAATAAGGTTGCCGCAGAAATGGATGCACGCGGATACACCCGTATCCTTGATCCGGAAAAGAAGGAAGAAGCCAATGTGGGCTTGCAGCTTTCCTATGTGGCTCAGACAACTCAGGTCATTACCGGTGGCTATTGGGGCGGCTGGTGGGATTATGGTTTCTGGGGCCCCTGGTCTGGATGGTATTATCCGTATCCTGTGTCCTATTCCTATAATACCAATACCTTGGTGATGGAGATGGTCGACCTGACTGCCGATGAGGACGGCACACAGAAAAATCTTCCGGTGGTGTGGTATGCCAGCGCATCAGGATTCCAGTACAGCGGACAGTTTAATCAGATGATGTTGCAGAATTCGGTGGTACAGGCTTTCGAGCAGTCACCTTATATCAAATCGGTTAATTAATTAGAGGAGGAATTTGAAATGAAGATAAATATATTGAAAAAGATGACACTGCTGGCCTTTATGTGTCTGGGAGTGGCTGTAAAAGGATTTTCGCAATACGATATCAGCAAGACTACTTTGAAGGTGGACTGGCAGATGAATGCGCCTTTTTCTACTGATTTTGCAGATAAGTTGAGCGGATGGGGAATGAACTATGAGTTGGGCTATCAGTTTACGCCTCGTTGGGAAGCTGGAGTCTTTGCTTCTTTCCATACCAATCATAAGTATGTGGGGCGTCAGACGTTGTCATTGTCGCCTACGGAGTCACTCACTACCGATCAGCAGCGTTCGGCGTTTCAAGTGCCGTTTGGTGTGATGGGGGCATATAATCTCTCTACCAACCGTTATGTAAAGCCTTACATCGGAGTGAAGGCAGGTGCTATGTTTGCCCGTAATACCACTTACTTTGGTAGCGGAGGTGTGTACGACAAATCATGGGGATTCTACGTTTCTCCGGAAATCGGTCTGAAAATTTATCCGACAGGAAAGAAATGGGGATTCCATGTAGCCGGCTACTACAGTTATGCTACGAACAAGACGCAGACATTGACTTGCGACATTGAGGGGCAGAACCATGCCGGTTTCCGTTTGGGTGTAATCTTCTGATAAATCTGGATAGAGTATAAAAAGAAAAGGTCTGAACTTTTGTTCAGACCTTTTTTTGTAGCCCGTGGGGGAATCGAACCCCCCTTTCAAGAATGAAAATCTTGCGTCCTAACCGATAGACGAACGGGCCATCCTCTTGCGCCGGAATACCGTGCGTATTATTTTTTTTCAGTAGCCCGTGGGGGAATCGAACCCCCCTTTCAAGAATGAAAATCTTGCGTCCTAACCGATAGACGAACGGGCCATCCTGATTGTGTGTTGAGGCGTTTCTCAATCACGGGTGCAAAGGTACGACTTATTTTTGAATATGCAAGCGTTTTGTGAAAAAAAATATGCATAATGATTCAAAAAAGTGCAGAAAGTAGCTTCTGTGGGGTTCTGGAAGGGGGTAAAAAACGCAAGTGCGTTTGAATTCAAACGTAAGTACGTTTTAAGTGAAACGCAAGTGCGTTTGGGATAAAACGTCTTTGCGTTTAAAACAAAACGCAAGGACGTTCTTTTTCAAAGATGTTTACACACTTTTTTAAGTGATAATTAAAAGTGTGTTTTATCGATGGTGAGGTCATAAAAAGTTCTTTGATTTTTTTCATTAGACGTTTTTCTTTTTTCTATAATTCTATTATGTCATATTCTTCTGTATTTTTTAGTTCTGATTTTTTTTATTAAGAATTACACATGTCTGGAATTTGTTTTTCGAATAATATGATTACTTATGAATAGATTGAGGATACTTATGTGCTTTTTAGAGAATTGAAAAAATATATAAACTGTATCTTACTATTGGAACTTTCAGGATTAAAATTTATTGTATAATCTCTTTTAGAACACCTTAAAAGGCATTTCTGTACAATTTTCCATGTATTTGTACAATTCTAATTATATATATATTTAATTAATCTATAATATTGCAATGCAAATCAAAAATAGAAACCTTAAATATAGACGAAATAGTAGAAGAAGTGTATATAAACAAAAAATGTAATTAACAATTTTATTAAAAATGTATGTATGAAAAACATTAGTTTTATGGCAATGTTTGCCGCTTTCCTATTGACAGGGTGTAAACAGGACGCCCAAGTGAAATTTGCTGGTGAGGAAGGTGCGAAAGTTACCTTTAGCGCATCAATTAATGAACAGAATGCTCAAGATGTATCTCGTGTTACAGGCGTGACTTGGGATGATGGTGATGAAGTGAGTATTTCTTGTGGTCCTACACAGCGCAATGTATTTTATCGTTACAATGCAAGTGATAATTCTTTTACCTCTATTAATGCATTTGATGAGATTTGGTTATTGGGGAATGAAGAATATGATGTAACAGCTTATTATCCTTGTATGGGGGAAGAAGGAACGACTCCTCCTGTTCAGAATGTAGAGATTACTAGCGATAATCAGGCTAATGCAGAAGAACGTGTTAAATATGATTATTTATATGCAGCAACTAAAGCTACTAAGGCTGAACCCAATGTGCATTTGAATTTTAACCATGTGATGAGCCGGGTGAACTTAAAGTTTGTTCCTGGAACAGATCCTGATGGCAATCCTGTAACCTTGAATAGCATTGAATGTTATTTGGTTGGAATGAAGCTGAAAGGTACATTCGATACTACGACTGGTGTCGCAGCTGTAACTGAAGATGCAGCATTGGGGGATTTGAGACAAATGCTGACAGCTGATAATGATTATACTTTTACGGCTTACTTATTGCCTCAAACGATAAGTGCAGAAGGATTGGAGATTGAAGCTGCTATGACTACAGCAGATGGTCGACGGATTTATTATTACTTGGAGTTGCCTACTACTGATTGGCCTGAATTGAAATCAGGATATTCTTATAATTATACGTTGACTGCCAATGACTATATGACAGCCGATCCTACAGTTTTGGAAATTTCAGGCACTGATATTAACCCTTGGACAGAAGTAAATAAAGAAGAAACTCCTGATGCGAAAGCTTTAGGTACTGAAGCATATGTGAATGGATCTGAATGGGGTGAAATGGAAAATGAAGAAATTGTCCCAGTGGTAAAATAATTATAGGTTCATATATTTAAATGAATAAGAGATGAAAATTTATAATAATCTTTCAATATGTGCTTTGGCTGGTCTGCTTGCTTTTACAAGCTGCACGAAGGAAGAAAGCTTGGGAAATGGTTCTACAGCACAGACTTTTCAGATTAGTGTTTCTGATATGGGTTTTCAAGGGATATCGGATGGACGTGCCATAGACGAAAATTTTAAAACAACTTTCGTAAAAGGGGACGCTATTGGAATGTATGGTGTAGAAAATGGTCAACTGGTAGATGGAATTTCCAATCGCAAATTTACTCTTAATGAAAAGGGGGTATGGGATTTGGATGGAAATCCTATAGAGTATGATAGTGAGCGTTTCAAAAATATCACATTTTATGCTTATTATCCATATCAGGAGAATGTGGCGTTTGATCCTGCTGCAGAAGATCCGTTTGCGGAATTTGTTGGTAATTGGGAAATTGCAGCTGATCAGGGAAGTACAAAGTATACAAAAAGTGATTTAATGACAAGTGCAAGTAAGGCAGAAGATGGGCGTTTGCAAGGTAAGGTAACCTTTTCAATGCAACATCGCATGGCTTTAGCCGTGTTGAAAATGCCTAATCTGGTCTATGATTTCACAAATGGTGGTTTGGACGATTATAGTTTGAATGTGGCTCCTAAAGAGCTGTTTATAAATGATGTGAAAACAACTCCATATTACGATGCTGCCAGTGGTACTTATATGGCTTTGGTAAAGCCTGAAACTGATTATTCTATTTCTGGTACTTATCAGGGAGCTAAGGAAATGTCATTTAGTGCTGCAGGAAGTCTGGCTGGTGGTAAAGCTAAGATGTATACCATTAATGATCCTAATAAAATAAGTTATACATTACAAATTGGTGATTTCCTTTGTGCAGATGGTAATTTGGTTAGTATAGATGATAAGATAGTTCCAGATAATGCAATTGGTGTTATTTGTTATGTAGGTAATCCACAACCTCATGTAACTCATCCTGAAACAAATAATAATGTAAATGATGCTCTATATCGTGATTATCCCAACTGTACTCATGGTCTTGTTTTGGCTTTGAATAATGCCAATGATGTTATTGATAGATTTAGTAGCAAAGGCTTGTTTAGTACTTGGTTTACTTCAGATAAAGATTGGAGTGATAAGTTTATAGGTTGTAATACAGGTAATTCAACAAGTCCAATAGTGATGTATCCAGGATATTTAGGATATAATAATACTACTTTATTGACAATGTGTTATGAAAGAGGAACAAAAGATCCTTGTACTACTGCATATACTAACATAATCTCTTATCGTGATCGAGTTTCAACTCCTTCAGCCTCTTCGGTATGGTTCCTTCCTAGCTTGGCTGAATTAGATTTAGTATATCAAAATATGAATACATTGAATAAACAGATACTGGCTGCAAAAGGAAATGATTTGATTTCAACTGCTAATGGATCTAGAAGTGATTTTTATTGGAGTAGCAATGAACGAAACGATTCATTTATGTGGGTACATAATATGGATGGAGGTACTAGTTTTGTAAATCGAAGAGATAATGGTACTAAAGGTTATTTCCGCATGATGTTAGCTTTTTAAAATCAAAAATGTAAAACGGCAATATGAATAAGAAAAAGAATTATATAAAAAGAACCGCCCTTCCTATGGCGATGCTTCTTTCAGCTGTAGCTGTTTCTCCACTTTTTGGGGAAAAGGCATATGCTGCGGTAGAAGCCACTCAACAGCAGGGAACTATCAAAGGAACGGTTGTTGATAGTAATGGTGAACCCGTTATTGGTGCGAATGTCATCATTGAAGGTACTTCTACGGGTACTATTACAGATATTGATGGTGTGTTTATGATTAATGCCAAACCTGGTACGAAATTGACAGTTTCTTTTATCGGATATGAGTCGGTAACCTTACCGGCAAAGGCAAATATGCGGGTAACCTTATCAGATAATTCGACCATGCTGGGTGAGGTGCAAGTAGTGGCATACGGTGTACAGAAAAAAGTCAGTGTGACTGGAGCTATTTCAAGTGTAGGTTCTGAAGAATTGCTGCGTACTCCAGTAAGTTCGGTCACTAATGTGTTGGGTGGTCAGATGACAGGTTTGACAACCGTACAGTATTCTGGTGAACCGGGTGCGGATGCTGCAGATATCCTGGTGCGTGGTAAGGCTACTTTCAATGATTCATCTCCGCTTATTCAGGTGGATGGTGTAGAACGAAGCATGACTGATATTGACCCGAATGAAATTGAGAGTGTGACAGTATTGAAAGATGCTTCTGCTACAGCTGTGTTTGGTATTCGTGGTGCAAATGGTGTAATTTTGATTACAACAAAGCGCGGTAAGGAAGGAAAGCCGAAAATTTCATTCTCAACTTCGGCAACGGTGCTTCAGCCTACCAAGATGGTGGAACAGGCTAATTCTTATCAGTATGCCACTTTCTACAATCAGTTGATGAAAAATGATGGCAAAGATCCCGTTTTTTCAGATGCAATTGTAGAGAAGTTCCGCACTCATTCTGATCCTATACGTTTCCCGGATACTCGCTGGGCTGACTATATTATGAAAAGTGCAGCACTACAGAGTCAGCACAACATGAGTGTTTCTGGAGGTACCGACAGAGTGCGTTACTTTATTTCTGCTGGTGCATATACACAGGGTGGTTTGTTTAACAGTTTTAGCTTGCCATACGATGTAAGTTATTCTTACAAGCGTTTTAACTATCGTGCAAACTTTGATATTAATGTCACTAAATCAACCCTTTTATCATTTAATGTGGCTGGAAATGTAGATAATAACAGTAAGCCTCACACGAGTCAGGGAACGTCTGGTATGATTAAAAATATGTATTATGCTACTCCCTTCTCTAGTCCGGGTATTGTAGATGGAAAATTTATCACTACAGCTACAGATTATAATGATGAACAATTGCCATTTACCGGAGGTACTGGTATGGCTTATTATGGAGCTGGATTTGATAAAGTCAGCAACAATAAGCTAAATGCAGACCTTTCACTGGAACAGAAACTTGATTTCCTTACAAAAGGACTTTCATTGAAGTTGAAGGGTTCATATAATAGTGGATTTGTAGTAACAAAGACTGGTACTGGAGGAGCTGTGGCAACTTATACTCCTGTTTTACAGGAAGATGGAAGCCTTGCTTATCGTAAATCAGGTGAAAATACAGATGTAAAATATTCATATGGTACTGGTAAATCTCGTGACTGGTATATGGAATTAGGAGTGAATTATGCTCGCTCTTTTGGCGATCATAATGTAACTGCCCTTTTCTTGTATAACCAGTCAAAGGAATATTATTATGGAAGCATGTATAGCGATATTCCTCGTGGATACGTTGGCTTTGTTGGCCGTGTGACTTATGACTGGAAAAACCGCTATATGGCTGAGTTTAATATTGGTTATAATGGTTCTGAGAACTTTGCTCCAGAACGTCGTTTTGGTACTTTCCCTGCAGGATCTATCGGTTGGATTATGAGTGAGGAAAAATGGTTCCAGCCTTTAAAACCTTGGGTAACTTTCCTTAAGCTTCGTGCCAGTGTCGGATTGGTAGGTAATGACCGCCCGATTAATAAAGATTTGCGTTTCCTTTATACGCCTGATCCTTATGAAGTAAATAATTCTGGTTTGCCGAACCGTAATGGAGGTTATGCTTATTCTTTTGGTATAGAGAATGGTACAGCTAGTTTGGGTGCACGTGAATCTTCAAAAAATAATGCTAATGTAGGATGGGAAACCGCCTTGAAGCAGAACTATGGTGTAGACATGAATTTTTTTGACGACCGTTTACGCACTTCTGTCGATTATTTCCAAGAACATCGTAAGGATATCTTGTTGATTGATGGTACAGCTCCTGGTCTGTTGGGTTTCATGGTACCTTATGCTAACCTTGGAGAGGTTAAAAGCTGGGGATGGGAACTTTCACTGAACTGGAATGATAAAATTGGGGAAAATTTCCGCTATTGGGCAACCTTCAATTTGTCTTATAACCAGAATGAAATCTTGGAAAATAAACAGGCGCCTCAAAGTTATGATTATCAGTATACTAAGGGACGCCGTATCGGAGCTCGTTCACAGTATGTATTCTTCCGTTATTATGATGAACAAACTCCAGAGTTGTATGAGCAGACATTTAATCGCCCATATCCAGAACAGATTCAGACTTTGAGAGATGGAGATGCGGTATATGTGGACTTGAATGGTGACCGCAAAATTGATACAAATGATATGAGTTACGATTACGGTTATACAGATGATCCGGAATACATGGCTGGTTTGACTTTAGGGTTCAGCTGGAAAAACTGGGAAGTAAATACCCAATGGACGGGTGCCTGGAATGTGAGCCGTATGATTTCGGATGTATTCCGTCAGCCTTTCTATGCAGCTGCTGATGCTTCTCAGGGAGGTTTGCTGGCATATCACTTGAATAATACATGGGCAGAGGAAAATCCTTCACAGAGTGCTAAATATCCTCGCGCAACTTTTGACAATCGTGATAATAACTATGCTACTTCTACATTGTATGAACAAGATTCTAAGTATTTGCGATTGAAAACATTGCAGGTTGCTTATAATTTTAATCTTCCTGTAATGAAGAAGTTAGGATTAAATACATTCCAGTTGGCATTCAGTGGATATAACTTGTGGACTCTTACTCCATATCTGTGGGGGGATCCGGAAACTAGAGCATCTAATGCTCCTTCTTATCCCTTGTCTAAAACTTATACATTAAGCCTGAAGCTAGGATTTTAAAAAATAAAGATTGAAAATATGAAATTAGGATATAAACTTCTGTTCGGCGCATGTGTAGCAGCTAATTTAGTAGCTACATCTTGTGTAGACGATATGAAATTTGGCAATTCTTTCTTGGAAAAAGCACCGGGAGGGAGTGCAACCATAGATACTGTATTTGGGAGTGTAATCTATACACAGCAGTTCCTGAATTCAATATATGGACGTCAATATTATGGTCTACCTTATAAAGATGATACTTCTTTACCTGTATCTAGTAGTCCGTATTGTGGAAAAATTGAGGCTTTAACAGACTGTTGGCAGTTGCATTGGCGTGATGCCCAGTTGTACACTCAATACTATAGCGGTATTCATACAGCAAACTATAGCCGTCGTCAGGATAAATTCTGTTACAATGATGAGAAAGTATGGGAGGTTGTACGTTGGTGTTGGCTGTTGCTGGAAAATATTGATCGTGTGCCAAATCTTGATGAAAATGAGAAGGCACGTATGATTGCTGAAGCAAAATGTCTGATGGCTGTACGTTATTTTGATATGTTCCGTCATTATGGTGGTCTTCCTTTGCTGACTGCCTCGTTCGAAGGAAATGAGTCTAGTTATGAGTGTCCTCGTGCAACTGTGGAAGAAACAGTGAACTTTATGATTAAGTTGCTGGATGAGGCGATTAATTCTGGAGCACTTCCTTGGGCTTATGGAGTCGGAGACGATGCTGATGGAAGTTCTACTTATGTAGGGCGATGGACAATGGCAGGAGCTATGGCATTGAAATGTAAAATCTGGCAGTTTGCGGCATCTCCTTTATTTAATGATAATCAGGGTTATGCAGGAGGCGCTTCCGAAGCTGAACAGCAGCACTTGGTATGGTATGGTGGTTATCGTCAGGAACTGTGGGACAATTGTTTGAAAGCGTGTGAGGACTTTATGCGCGAATTGCAGGCTCGTGGGTTCTATGAATTGAATCAGTCTGTAAACACAACTCCAGCAGGTTATCGTTATGCATATCGTATGGGATATTTGTATCAGGGTAGTAAAGAGGTTCTCCATTCTGTACGTGTACAAATGGGAGATGCTTTTAACTCCAGTACTTATTTCTGGCATAATTGGAGTGATTTGGGGCGTAACTCTTATACTCCTACACAAGAATATGTGGAAATGTTCCCGTGGGCTGATGGAAAACCTTTTAACTGGGAGGAAACAGAAGCTGCTGGAAAACTGGATGAAATGTTTATGAAAGGAACATTGGCCGATAAGAATCTGGAATTGACACGTGACCCTCGTTTGTATGAAACCGTGATTGTTAATGGTTTGCCTAAAATGTTGGACTGGTCGAATACGGCTGGTTTGATGTCAGGACAACCTTATGAACTTTGGGTAGGCGGTTACGATGCCGGAAATAACTCTAAGTTTGAAACCATGCGTTTTGCTACAGGATATGATAACATGAAGTATTATATCGGAACTGAATATCAGCGTAAGTATTGTCAGTGGGTAACTTTACGTTTATCAGATATCTATCTTACTTATGCGGAAGCATTGTTACAAGCAAAAGGAGATAATCAAGGTGCTTTGCTTTGGATTAATAAAGTGCGTGAACGTGTTGGATTAGGTAAACTGGAAGATTGTAATCCAGAAAAAAATCTGACATCTAACAAAGATAATCTTTTGGAAGAATTATTGCGTGAACGTGTGTGTGAGCTTGGTATGGAAGATGCGCGTTTCTTTGATTTGATTCGCTATAAACGTGCGGACCGTTTTGAAAAAGAATTACACGGGTTGCTGATTTACCGTTTGAATGATAAAGGCGAACGTATAGAAGAGAAATGGTTTGAAGGAGACCAAAATAAAGGAGCTGCGCAGCCTGTTCATTTTGATTATGAGAAATTTACTCTTTATAATGTGCGTCGTTATTGGTGGGATTATGGCTTTGAGCCGAAATGGTATTTGTCACCGTTCCCTCAAACTGAAATTAATAAAGGTTATGGATTAATTCAGAATCCAGGATGGTGATTTATAAATGTATATGTAATTGATTTTTGATAATAGCTTTATGAAAAAATATAGAAATCTGATGTGGGCATGCCTTGCCAGTTTGGCTATTCCTGCTGGTGCTCAAGATGCAGACAACAATATCAGAGGTATGGTTGTCGATAAATGGGGGCATCCGGTTTATGGTGCTTCTGTCATGGTGAAGGGTATGCCGGAAACTAGAGTAGAGACTGATAAAGATGGAAAATTTTCAATAGAGGCTTCTGCTGGGCAGCAATTGAATATTGTGTCTGTGGATAAAGGTATGACTACAGTAAAGGCTGAAGGAAAATCATTGGTAAAAGTTGTGCTGAATTATGCAGGACAGTCTATCGATGTAGGAGCGGGCCGTACTTTTACTCGTTCTGAATCTACAGCAGCAGTATCTACTATTTATAATGAAGATTTTGATAAGCGCAGTGCTAAAAATGTATCTAACTCTCTGATAGGACAGGGTATGGGTATGATGGTCCTGCAAAACTCAGGAAACTATGCAGATGTGGAACCTACTTTCTATGTGAGAGGACTTCAGAGTTTGTCTAGCAGCTCTCCATTAATATTGGTTGATGGACTGGAAAGAGATATGAGTTTGCTAAGTTCTGAAGAAGTGGAATCTGTATCTGTTCTGAAAGATGCCGCAGCTGTTGCTTTGTATGGTTATAAAGGCATAAATGGAGCAATTTTGATTACGACCAAACGAGGTAAATACAATTCTAAGGAAATCAGGTTTACATATGATCATGTAAATAATTACATGAACCGTAAACCGGAATTTGTAGATGCATCTACCTATGCTCAAGCTTATAATGAGGCGTGTGGTTATGAAGGGTTATCTCCTCGTTATGCAACTAAGGAAGTGGAATATTTTCGTAATGGAGAATATCCTTATTTATATCCGAATGTAAATTGGTTGGAGGAAACTTTCAAGAATTCAGGTATTTCCAATAAATATACTATTGAATTCCGTGGAGGTGGATCTAAATTCCGTTACTATTCTATGCTTGATTTAGTAACAGATAGAGGTTTTATAAAAGAAGGTGATATGAATGATGGGTATTCTACTCAGAATAAATATTCACGTGCAAATTTACGTACCAACATGGATATTGACGTGAGCAGAACCACAAAACTGAAAGTGAATATTTTGGGAACTTTGTCCGAATCTCTTCGACCAGGTGCTTCAGCAAATCTTTGGGACATGATTTACACTGTACCTGCAGCAGCTTTTCCTATTAAAGATGAAGATGGATTATGGGGAGGAAACAATACCACTTGGTTAGGTACTCAGAATCCGGTGGCTCAATCACAAGGAGCGGCTTATTCTAAGGGACATACGCGTAGCTTGTTTGCAGATATTATATTAAATCAGGATTTGTCTGCCGTTACAGAGGGACTTGGATTCAATTTCCGTTTGGCATACGATAATTATTCTTCAATTTGGGAAGATCATAGTCAGGCTTACCGGTATGGAGGATATGTGGTGTCTTATGATGAGTTGACAGGACCTTTGTATACTCGTACAACAGCTGGTGAACCTACTGAAATGGGAAAGAGTGCAAGTATTAATAATTGGGCACGTCAGTTCAATTTCTCTGGAGGTTTTGATTATAATCGTACTTTCGGTGATAAACATGATGTGTATTCTCAGTTGAAATGGGAATATGAATATCGTGATTCATACGGATTGAATACGACTATTTATCGTCAGAATGTGTCATGGTTTACTCATTATGGATATGACAAGCGTTATTTCCTGGATCTGGCTTTGGTTGGTTCTGGTTCTAGTCTGCTTGCTCCAGGACATAAATGGGCGTTTTCTCCTACAGTTTCTGCAGCATGGGTACTTTCTGAAGAATATTTTATGAATAATGCAGCATGGATTGACTTTTTGAAACTTCGTGCTTCATTTGGTATAATCAATGCAGATTATTTGCCAGCTAGCGATGTATATGATTATTGGGATCAGATTTATACCACAACAGGTACACGTTATATGTTCAATAGTGCGTATGATTCTACATTTGGTACTACAGAACTCGGTCGTTTGGCTAGTACAAATTATACGCATGAAAGAGGATATAAATATAATGTTGGTGTAGATGCTACTTTGTTTAAAGGCTTAAATCTTTCAGTAGATGCGTATTATCAGCGTAGAAATAATATTTGGGTTTCTTCTGAAGGTAAATACACTGCTGTCTTAGGACAGACCCCTCCGTATGAAAACGCAGGTGTGGTAGATAGTTGGGGAGGTGAGTTTAGCCTTGATTATACGAAGCGCATTGGAGATGTAGTATTGAATGCAGGAGGTAGCTTTAATTGGAATCGAAGCGAAATTAAAGAGCAGTTGGAAGAACCTAGAATGTATGATAATCTTGTACAAACAGGTCATTCATTGAATCAGATTTATGGTTTGGAAGCTGTAGGTTTCTTCAAAGATGCAGATGACATAGCTAATAGCCTGCCTCAAAGTTTCGGAACTGTATATCCAGGAGATATTAAGTACCGTGATGTGAATGGAGATAAAGTAATCAATAGTAATGACGTAACGGCTATAGGTTATAGCACTGTTGCTCCAGAAATTTACTATACGTTCCATTTGGGAGCAGAATGGAAAGGACTTGGATTTGACGCTCAGTTCCAGGGAACAGGCCGTTATTCTGCCATCCTGAATACGAAGAGTATGTTCTGGCCTTTGCTGAGCACAACTACGCTTTCTACTCATTATTATGAAAATCGTTGGACTCCTGATAATCAAGATGCAAAATATCCTCGATTGAGTACTCAGAGCAATACGAATAACTACCAGACAAATACGGTGTGGTTGGCAGATCGTTCGTTCTTGAAACTCCGTAATATTGAAGTTTATTATAACTTCCCTAAATCATGGTTGCAGAAAACAAAATTCATTGGAGATGCAAGATTGTATGTACGAGGAGTTGATTTGCTGTGCTTTGATAAGATTGATGTGTTAGATCCTGAATCTTATGGAGCGACAAACCCATTGAACAAGAGTCTGATTGTTGGTTTGAAAGTAGGTTTTTAATCTTAAAAGAAACGAAGAATGAAACTTAGAAATATTGTCTATGGTATGTTGTGTATGGGAGCATTGGCTTCGTGCTCAGACCAAATGAACTACCATGAATATAATAATTATGATGAAGATTTTGTGAAGCTGAATTTTGGAAATGTAGGAGGTCTGGTTACTACTATTTACTTGGATCTAGATACCGATTTTGGAAATTATTCAGGTGCAGTAATGGGATCGGCTACAGATGAATCACAGTATGCATATACAGGAAATTCTATTGAGACATTTTATAACGGGGCTTGGAGTCCGATAAATGCTCAAAGTGGGACATGGAATACTTGTTATTCTGGTATCTCTAATTGTAATTTATTCTTGGATAAGTATCTTGGCCTGACATTTCCAGAGTTAGAGCAGAATGCAGACTATAAGCCTCAGATGTTCCGTTATAATAACTACCAGTATGAGGTACGTTTTTTGAGGGCTTATTTCTACTTTAATTTAGTGCGACAATATGGTGATGTTCCATTTACAGATCATTTTATGTCTGCCGATGAAAGTAATTCTTTAGGTCGCACTCCTGCTAAGGATATATTTGATTATATTATTTCTGAATGTGATGAGATTAAAGATTTGATAATAGAAGATTATGCTAATCTTCCAGCAGATGTGGTACTTCCTAGTGAATCTCCTGAAACTGGACGTGTAAATAAGGCTACTGTATTGGCTTTGAAAGCTCGTGCAGCTCTTTATGCGGCAAGTCCGTTGTTCAACACGGAAAATAATCCAGAATTGTGGCATCGTGCAGCTACGGCAAATAAAGAGTTACTGGATTATTGTGTGAACAATCGTGGAATGAAGCTGGTAGATGATTATGCTTCTTTGTGGGATAAGAATAACTATAAAAATGCAACTGATGAGTTGATTTTTGGTCGTCGTGCCAACAAGGAGTCAAGTTCTATGGAATCTTATAATTATCCTGCCGGTATTGAAGGTGGAAAAGGAGGAAACTGCCCTACACAAAATCTGGTGGATGCATATGAAACTACCGACGGTTATCCGGTTCGCTTGGTTGATGGCGTATGGAAGGCAAAAGGAAGTACCGTGTTTAATCCTGCGAAACCTTATGAGAACCGTGATCCACGTTTGAAAATGACAATTTGTGTAAATGAAGAGGTGGAATGGCCTACTTGGAATGAAACTCCAATCTATACTTATCAGGGAGGTGCAAATGGACAGCCTTTGAATGGAGGTACTCCAACGGGATATTATTTGAAGAAATATTGTCAGGGAGATATTGACCTTCGTTCTAATAGTACTTATAAGTCAGCTTATCATACATGGATTACTTATCGTTTGGGAGAATTCTATTTGAATTATGCGGAAGCTGTATTCCGTTATTTAGGAAATGCAGATGCAACGGATGCCGAGTTTACTATGTCGGCTCGACAGGCTGCCAGTATGACGCGTGAGCGTAAAGGAGTGAATATGCCTGCTTTCCCGTTACGTATGTCAAATGAAGATTTTTGGGAAGCATATAAGAAAGAACGTATGGTGGAACTTGCTTTTGAAGGACATCGTTTTTGGGATGTTCGCCGTTGGAAAGAAGCTGATAAATATTTTTCAAGCGTAGACGGCTTGCAAATAACTAAGACTGGTGACAATGCGGATGGAACAGGTATCTACTCTTATGCAATTGTGAAGAATACTCGTCAGTGGGACGATAAGATGTATTTCTTCCCTATACCTCAGTCTGAAAGAATGAAGAATCCTAATTTAGGTCAGAATCCGGGCTGGTAAGCCTGGATTCCAGATTGGAAATCAAGTATAAATATTAAAAAATAAAATATATCATGAAAAGACTATTTACAAGTTTCTTAGGTGCTGTCTGTCTTTTTGCATTATCAGCATGTTCTGATGAAGAAACTCCGGTTCCACAACCAGGAGGTGGTGATACAGAAGAATTGCCTGCACTTCCCTCTGAAGTGGTAAAAGACGGTCGGGCTATGTGGGTAAGTTATGATCCTACTCCTGATGCGGATGCTAATGCTACGACTTTTATACATGGGGCTTTAGTTAGCTGGCGATTATTGCAAAGTGATCCATCTAATGTGGCATTTGATATTTATAAATCGGTAGATGGAGGGCAGGAAGTAAAATTGAATGTGGATGCATTGTTTAATTCAACTTGCTTTTTAGATGAAAATATAGACGTTACAAAGTCAAATCATTATCGTGTTACATTATCTGGAAATAGTGAAACTATTTGTGAGTGTGATTTTACGCCAGAGATGGCTCAAACTTATTATCGTAAAATTACATTGAATGCGAACCCTTCTACAATAGAGCTGCCTGAAAATGGTTATTATGTGGCTGATGATATTCAGGTAGGTGAATTGGATGGTGACGGTGAAATGGAAATCGTGATTAAGCGTGAACCTTATGATGGAGCTAATCAGGGGGGATGGCATAATGGTACTACTTTATTGGAAGCCTATAAATTGGATGGAACTTTCCTTTGGCGTATTGACTTGGGAGTTAATATTCGTTCGGGCTCTCATTATACTTCTTATATCTTGTATGATTTTGATGGTGATGGGTTGTGTGAAATTGCCTTCCGCTCTGCTGAAGGTACCCAGTTTGCAGATGGAAAGATGATTACAGGAGAAGATGGAAAAGTTCATGATTATCGTATTCGTGATTTAAATGGTGCCGGATGGGCTTCAGGTGCAAAACTTCCTACTACTTGTGGCTTGATTTTTGAAGGTCCTGAATACATCTCAATTTGTCGTGGGTATGATGGACGTGAAATAGCACGTACAGATAATATTCCTCGTGGAGGTGAAGGTTCTAAAGTAGAACGTGCTGAGTATTGGATGGATTATTGGGGCGATGATTATGGAAACCGTATGGACCGTTTCTTTATTGGTGCTGCTTATTTAGATGGGATTCCTGATCCATCAACTGGTGCTAGAACAAGTAATCCTAGTCTGATTGTGACTCGTGGCGTGTACAAGAACTGGCAGGTTTGGGCCTTTGACCTAAAAGGATCGGAACTGGAAAATCGTTGGAAATTTGATACCAAGGATCATGATGAAAAATGGTTGGCAATGTGTTCTCATGCTTTTCGTGTAGCAGACTTAGATAATGATGGAAAAGATGAAATTCTCTATGGACAGGCTGCAATTGATGACAATGGAAATGAACTTTGGTGCACTGGAAATGGACATGGAGACTGTTTGCATGTGGGTAAATTCATTAAAGATCGTGATGGCTTGCAGATTGTGGCTTCCTTTGAAGAAGAAAATACATATGCAGTACAAGGATTGGGGTATGGATGTCAGGTTATTGATGCACGTGACGGTTCATTAATTTCTGCTCATGGTGCTGGAATGCATGGTGATGTAGGGCGTTGTATTGTAGCAGACGTAGATCCTGATAGTCCTAATATGGAATTTTGGTCTTCGATGAATTCTGGAATGTACAATTGTGGAGGTTCTATAGATGTACCTATAAGTCCTGATATGCCTACTGGTATTGGTGGTGGTACGTTATATAATGCAGCAATTTGGTGGACTGGAGAATTGACTCGTGAGTTGTTTGACCGTGCTTTGATTGTAAGCTATAAAGCTAATCCGAGAACGAATAAGAACCGTCTTGTGAATTTTGCAACTGGATATGGAAGCAATGAAGGTAATCATAGTACAAAATATAATCCTTGTTATTACGGTGATTTCCTGGGCGACTGGCGTGAGGAAGTAATAATGGGCTCTTCAGACCATTCTGCGATTTATATTTTCTCTACGAATTATCCGACAGAGCATCGTTTCCCGCATCTTATGACAGATCATACTTATGATATGAGTCAGGCAATGCAGAATATAGGTTATAATCAACCCACTCATTTAGGCTATTATATCGGATCCAAATAATAGTAAACAAAAGTTAGTTAGATTTCGGTTGGCGTGTGAGCAAGTGATTGTGTGGACGCCAACCATTTTTTATTTTGTATAATAACAAAAGAGACTATTTCTCGGAAAAATGAAATAGTCTCTTTTGTTTTTTGATTGAATAAGACGAAAATTTAAATACCCCTTTCCTTGATAATGCCGTTCTGGTAAGCTACCAGCAGTTTCTTCAAATCTTCAATTTGTACCATCAGTTCGCGTCCTTTGTCGGTATCTTTCACCATCATGCGCTGACTGCTCAATTCTACGATTTGGGTGGTCGACTTAATGTCTTGTCCTTCTTCAATAGCTTTCTGGGTAGAAGTGAAGGGTTCGTGCTGTACAAGCTGGAAACCGCGTGAGTGGTACACCAATGTGTAGCCTGCAATACCCGTTTCCGGTTGGTAAGCTTTGGAGAATCCTCCATCGATAACCATCAGTTTACCGTTGGCTTTAATTGGTTTTTCTCCTTTGACTGCTTTTACCGGTACATGTCCGTTGATGATGTGGCGGTGTTCTCCTTCCACTCCGAATTCATCCAGAATCATGTCGCAGATATCTTCACGGTCGCGCAAGGTGTAATAATAGCCTTTCACTTCTTTATGAGTTTCCTTGTCGGTCAGGAAATAACGTTCGAAGGTAGCCATTTTACTCTTATCGAAGGCCGGAGAGTTCTTTCCGCACCACAGGTACCAGATAAAGTCTCTGGCAAATGCTTTTTCCGGATTATCTTCTTCTGCAAAATAAGCTGTACGGATAAGCTGGCCTACGCGCTTGAGCAGGGCTTCTCCCTTGTATTTCTTTCCAAGTATGTCTACTTCTTTAAGCGTTCCGTCGGCATTCATCGGCATAGAAGCGTGGAAGAGCAGGTTGGAGTTGCATACATTGTACATGCATCCGTAACGGAAAATACATTTCATGTGCTTGCGCAACTTTTCGCTTCCCGTAAAAGATTTGTGCAGTTTCTGTACGATTTCTTCTTCTTCTTCTGTCAACTGGTATGGGTTTTCCGGATCGATGGTCGGGAACAGGCAGTCGCGCATCTCATAATCTTTTCCGTCAAGCTGGAATACTTTCCGCTTGAAGTCGATGTGGTGCAACAGCAGACGGCTGTCCATGTCGAATTCCGGATGACGCCGGATGGCAGCAGCTTCCAGCTTGAACTGGATAATGGTGATGGCCTTGTGCATCTGCGAGATGAGCCGCAAGGTCTTGTCATTGTATGAACTGCTTTCGAGTGCAATCTTAGGAGCAAAGTATTCGCATGGGTCGTTGGCGTAGGCTTCCATAGCAAAGGTAGCCAGCGGAAGCAGGTTGATGCCGTATCCGTCTTCCAATGCCGGAAGGTTACCGTAGCGCATGGCCAGACGCAGGACGTTGGCAATACAACAGTCATTTCCTGAAGCGGCTCCCATCCAGAGGATGTCGTGATTACCCCATTGGATGTCGAAGTTATGGTAGTTGCAAAGTGTGTCCATGATGATGTGAGGACCAGGACCACGGTCGAAAATATCTCCTAAGATATGCAGTGAGTCGATGGTCAGTCGCTGTATCAGGTTACACAGTGCAATGATGAAGTCGTCGGCACGGCGTGTTTCAATAATGGTACGGATAATGACATTGATGTAAGCCTGCTTGTTGGGGTCCATGGGACTTTCGTGAAGCAATTCCTGAATGATGTAGGAGAATTCTTCAGGCAGTGCCTTGCGTACCTTTGAACGTGTATATTTGGATGATACATTCTGGCAGACTTTTACCAGCTGGTTCAGGGTGATGACATACCAGTCTACGAGGTCTTTTTCCACTTCCTTTACCAGTTGTAACTTCTGTTCCGGATAATATATCAGCGTGCAGAGTTCCTTTTTCTCCATTTCGCGGAGGTTGTTGCCGAAAATCTCGTTTACCTTCCGTTTGATAGCTCCGGAAGCATTGCGGAGCACATGCTGGAAAGCTTCGTATTCCCCGTGCAGGTCGGCCAGAAAATGTTCCGTTCCTTTCGGAAGGTTCAGAATGGCCTCCAGGTTGATGATTTCCGTGCTGGCTGCAGCCAGGTTGGGGAAATCGTGTGAAAGGAGTTCCAGGTAGCGGATGTCCTTCTGTATCATTTCCGGGGTAATTTGTTTGTAGGTTTTCATGATATTGAGTGATTTAAAAGTTGCTATAAAAATAACATGAGCACTAATTGTGCGATGATGACGCGGGTAAACATTCCGAGAGGGTAGACCGTCGCGTAGCTTACCGAAGGTTCATCTCCTGGAATGATGTCGTTGGCATAGTTCAGTGCCATCGGGTTGGCCATACTTCCGCAGAGCATACCGCATGTATTGCCGAAGTCCATTTTGCACAGACGAAGGGACACTAATGCCATGATAACGACAGGAATAAAGGTTATCAGGAATCCGATGCCTACCCACAAGGCTCCTTCCGGACGCATGACGGTTTCAAAGAAGTGCGCACCGGCATCCAGTCCAAGACAAGCCAAGTAAAGAGATAAGCCGATACCTCGGAGCATCAGGTTGGCACTGCGCGTGGTATAGGTCACCAGATGCAGACGAGGCCCGTAGGCTCCAATCAGGATACCGATTACAATCGGTCCGCCTGCCAGTCCTAATTTGACAGGTGAGCTGATGCCTGGAATGGCAATAGGAATGGACCCAACGATGAGTCCCAGTATGATGCCGATAAAAATAGAGGCTAAGTTAGGGTCTTTTAGCGTTTTTACGGTATTTCCTAATACTTTCTCCACATTCTGAATGGCTGCCGCTTCACCTACTACCGTCAGACGGTCACCTAATTGCAGTACCAGTCCCGGAGTGGCCAGCAGTTGTACACCGCTTCGCAGCACACGACTGATATTGATGCCATACGTGTTGCGCAGACGGAGTGAACCCAGTTTCTTTCCGTTGATTTCCGGTCGGGTGACGATAATGTGCTTGGAAATCAGTTTGCTGTCGATGGCATTCCAGTCAATGTCTTCTTTGTTCCAGTCCCGTTTTTCCTGTTCACCGAACAGAATGGTCAGTGTGGGCGCATCTTTTTCGGTCGTGATTACCAGAATACGGTCATTCTCTTTCAGTATCTTTTCAGAAGTCGGAATGCTCACGGTACCTTCACGCCAGAGTCGTGAGATGACGAATTTGGGATAGCCTACCTGAGCAATATCCTGTATACTCTTGTTGAAGATGGCGGGATTGTGTATCTGAAAAGTAGCAATGTACGTGTGGTTGGAGTCGTCGTGTTCATGCTCCTGCATGTCAGACGGGCGTACGAAGAACTTTCTGATAACGACGATGGCAAAAATAACTCCCACCACTCCGAGCGGATAGGTCACGGCACAACTGAGGGCAGCTCCACTGGTGGGCTCACCTAACTGTTTCAGTGTCTGCTGTGCGGCACCCAAGGCAGGAGTATTGGTAGTGGCTCCGCAAAGAATACCTACCATGTCAGGCAGACTGATGGGGGTGGTCATGCTCAGTACTACGGCCATTATTGTACCGAGGAAGATGACTCCTAATCCTAACAGGTTCAGACGGTATCCGCCTCGCTGAAATGAGCTGAAAAATCCCGGACCGACCTGCAGTCCTAATGAATAGACAAAGAGAACCAATCCGAAGCTTTCTGCATAGCTGAGCATTTGCGGATCGATGGCGAGCCCTAAATGCCCAGCCAGAATTCCGGTGAAGAAAACAAATGTGACTCCAAGGGAGATACCGCAGATATGAATTTTCCCTAACCCTAATCCGATTGCCGTAATCAACGACAGTATGATGACCGCCTGAAGAGCGGATTGTTCCACAAATAAATTAATTAGCCATTCCATGCTGCAAAGATATATACTTTGTGGAAAATAATTCTTTCGTGTCAGACAAAATGTTAGAAAAAGTATGCAGAAAAGAAATCCCCGAAAGGCTTTCATCGCCAATTTGGCCGATAAAAGTCTTTCGGGGATGATAAAATAATGGTAGGACTTGTATGCCGGAATTATCGAACGAACAACAGTTCGCGATATTTCGGGAGTGTCCACATCTGATCGTCGACAATCAGTTCCAGCTTGTCGATGTGGTAACGGATTTGTTCCAGCATCGGAGCTACTGTATCGTGATAAGCAATGGCTTTTTCACGTTCGCTGGTAATGCGGTTAGCCACCTTGCGGGCTTCTACCATTTCATCTACATGCTTCTTGATGAAGGAAGTATGTTCTGAAATTTCCTTGATGATAGCCAGGTTTTCAGCTGACAAGGTCTGAGCTTCTTCTTCTGAGAACAATGATTTCATCTTGTATGCATTGTCTATCAGTTTTGTCTGGTATTCAATGGCTACCGGAACCACGTGATTCATTACCAGATCACCCAATACGCGGGCTTCAATCTGGATTTTCTTGGTGTACATATCCCATTTCACCTCGTTACGGGCCTCCAGCTCTTTGCGGGTCATGACACCGGTTGATTCGAACATGCGGATGCTCTCCGGTTTCAGGTAGTTATCGAAAATTACCGGGCAGCTGGTTTCGCAGTCCAAACCGCGTCGTGCAGCTTCTACCTTCCACTCATCGCTGTAGCCGTTGCCGTCGAAGCGGATAGGCTTGCATTCCTTGATGCATTTGCGAACCACCTGGATGATAGCAGAAATCTTAGGTTCTCCTTGTTCTATCAGTTCGTCTACTTCTTTCTTGAACTCAATGAGCTGTTCGGCTACCGCTGTATTCAGGGCAATCATGGCGCTGGCACAGTTAGCTTCTGAACCCGGAGCACGGAATTCAAAGCGGTTTCCTGTAAACGCGAAAGGAGAAGTACGGTTACGGTCTGTATTGTCAATCAGCAGTTCCGGAATCTGAGGAATATCCAGTTTCATTCCCTGTTTGCCACCCAAAGACACTAAGTCGTCGTTGGTACTTTCTTCCAAGTGGTCGAGCACCTTGCTGAGCTGTGTTCCCAGGAAAGAAGAAATGATGGCAGGAGGAGCTTCGTGACCACCCAAACGGTGTGTGTTGGTTGCACTCATGATAGAAGCTTTCAGCAGTCCGTTGTGGCGGTAAACGGCCATCAGGGTATTTACTACGAAGGTGATGAAGCGCAGGTTTTCTTCAGAAGTCTTTCCCGGAGCCATCAATAAAGTACCGGTGCTGGTTCCAAGTGACCAGTTGTTGTGCTTACCTGAACCGTTGACACCTTTGAACGGTTTTTCGTGGAGCAGTACGCGGAAACCATGGTTACGTGCCACTTTTCTCATCAGTGACATAACCAGCATGTTGTGGTCTACTGCCAAGTTACATTCTTCGTAAATCGGAGCAAGCTCGAACTGGTTTGGAGCTACCTCGTTGTGGCGTGTCTTGACCGGGATACCCAGTTCCAGTGACTGGATTTCCAAATCTTTCATAAAGGCAGCTACACGGGTTGGAATGGCTCCGAAGTAGTGGTCTTCCAGCTGTTGGTTCTTGGAAGCTTCGTGTCCCATCAGGGTACGGCCAGTCAGCAGCAAGTCCGGACGGGCAGCATACAAGCCTTCGTCAACCAGGAAGTATTCTTGTTCCCATCCCAGGTAAGAGATGATTTTCTTTACAGAAGGGTCAAAGTAATGCATCACATCCAGAGCAGCCTTGTTTACGGCACGCAGTGCTTTCAGCAACGGAGCCTTGTAGTCGAGTGATTCTCCGGTATAAGCAATGAATACGGTCGGGATGCACAAGGTGTCGTCTACCACGAAGACCGGTGAAGACGGGTCCCATGCACTGTATCCGCGGGCTTCGAATGTATTACGGATACCTCCATTGGGGAATGAAGAGCCGTCTGATTCCTGCTGAACAAGCAATTTTCCTGAAAACTCTTCCAGCATGCCACCCTTTCCATCGTGTTCCACAAACGCATCATGCTTTTCGGCTGTACCTTCCGTCAGCGGCTGGAACCAGTGTGTATAGTGGGTCACCCCTAATTCGATTGCCCATTTTTTCATTCCGTCGGCTACGGCATTGGCGATGCTGCGGTCGAGGGTGGCACCGTTGTCAATCACATCAATGAGTTTGGCATATACGTTGCTCGGCAGATACTTGAACATTTTTTCGCGGTTGAATACATATTTCGCAAAGTATTCACTGGGGCGTGTTGCTGGCGAGGCCACTTCTACCGGTTTTTTGTGAAATGCCTTTTCTACTACTCTGAATCTTAATTTTGACATAATACCTTATTTCTTATTTTAAGTTATTTGATTTCTATATTTACAGGTTGTTTTGTTTACAGGCACTGACAAATTCGCTGGATACCTTCTTCGCATTGGTGGCGTTCGCCGAAAGAGGTCAGTCGTACATATCCTTCTCCGCTTGGTCCGAAACCAACTCCAGGCGTGCTTACCACTTGTGCTTCGTACAGAAGTTTGTCGAAGAACTTCCAGGAAGTCTGGTTGTCCGGTGCCTTTATCCATAGATACGGAGCGTTTTCTCCTCCAAAAAATTGTATGCCTGTCTTCGAGAGCATCTTTTTCATGATTCGGGCATTGTCCATGTAATATTGCACCATGGCTTTCACCTGTTCTTTTCCTTCGGGGGTATAAATCGCTTCTGCTCCTCGTTGGGTGATGTAAGATACACCATTGAACTTGGTGGATTGTCGCCTGAGCCATAGTTTGTTCAGCGGAATCCGTTTGCCTTCCAAAGTGGCTGCGGTCACTTCCTTGGGAATTACCATATATCCGCATCGCACACCGGTGAAACCTGCGGTTTTCGAGAAACTGCGGAACTCGATGGCTACTTTCTTGGCTCCTTTTATTTCATAAATGGAATGAGGAATGTCCGGATCTTGTATGTATCGTTCGTAGGCAGCATCGAAAATAATCAGTGCATCGTTCTCTATGGCATAGTTGACCCACTTTTTGAGTTCGCTTTTACTTAATACAGCCCCGGTAGGATTGTTGGGGTAGCACAAATAAATAATGTCGATGCGTTGCTTGGGAATTTCCGGGATAAAGTTGTTCTCTATGCGGCAGGGCATGTATACCACATTACTCCATTTGCCGTCTTTTTCCAATGTACCGGCTCTTCCGCATGAAACGTTTGAATCAATGTAAGCCGGATAGATAGGGTCTGTCACTCCGATGCTGTTGTCGTGGCGCAGTATATCGCCGATATTGCCCGTATCCGATTTGGAACCGTCGCTGATGAAAATCTCATTGGCATCGAAATAAATGCCGTGGGCGGCGTAGTCATGCTTCAAAATGGCTTCGATCAGGAAGTCGTATCCTTGCTCAGGTCCGTATCCTCTGAATGTGTTGGGATTCCCTAATTCACCGGCTGCTTTTTGCATAGCCTCTACACATGCTTTGGGGATAGGGAGGGTCACGTCGCCGATTCCCAAATGAATAATGCGGGCCTGGGGATGTGTCACTTTAAAAGAATTAACTCTTTTCACTATATCGGTAAACAAGTAGTTTTCCGGTAATTTGAGCAGGTGTTCGTTGACTAATGCCATTTATTCTTCTATTTGGCGGCAAAAGTACGAAAATCATGTCATTTTTAAAAGATTGTCCCTGCTTTATTTTTCTTATTTTTTGAAATTGATATAAGTCAATTATATGGAATTTTTCTTACTTTTGCATCTGAAATTTTTTTAGAAAATCGATACGAAAATGAATCCAGCTTTGCCTGCTACAAGAAAGCAGAAATTTTTGAGAGAGACCAAGGATTATTTAATGATTGCTTTGGGTATGATTATGTATGGCATCGGATGGACCGTATTTCTGTTGCCGAGTGATATTCCTTCAGGGGCGGTGCCGGGTATTGCATCTATCATTTATTGGGGGACCGGCTTTCCAGTTCAATATACCTATCTGATTATAAACTTTCTACTGCTTCTTCTTGCGTTGAAAATCTTAGGATTGAAGTTCTGCCTGAAGACCATATTTGCCGTCTTTACGTTGACGTTTATATTAAGTGTTATCCAAAATTTTGTTACCGGAGAGTTGATTCATGACCAACCTTTCATGTCGTGTGTGCTGGGAGCTTCTTTCTGTGGAGCCGGTATCGGAGTCGCATTCTCTGCCAACGGAAGTACAGGAGGTACCGATATTATTGCCGCCATTATTAATAAGTATCGTGACATCACGTTGGGAAGGGTCATCCTGATTTGTGACGTGATTATCATTTCTTCAAGTTACTTGGTGTTGCATAACTGGGAGAAAGTTGTGTATGGATATGTGGTGCTCTTTATTTCCAGTTTTGTATTGGACCAGGTGGTAAACAGTGCCCGTCAGTCTGTTCAGTTCTTTATTATCTCCAGTAAATACGAAGAAATAGGTGCGCGTATTAATAAAGACTTGCATCGTGGAGTTACTTTTATTGACGGTGTAGGCTGTTATACGCATAACGGAGTGAAAATGATGTTTGTCTTGGCTAAGAAAAGAGAATCCAACACCATCTTCCGTTTGATTAAAGACATTGATCCTAAGGCATTCGTCTCTCAGAGTGCGGTTATTGGTGTATTTGGTGAAGGTTTCGATCGTATTAAAGTCAAATAATTTGTAAATGAATAATATGATGACAAATATAGAAGTAGCCAAGATTATGGTTTCCGGAATGAAATGTATGTTAAGCCGGGAACAGATTCATGAATTGGCTGACATATTGGTTTGCAGGAAATTCAAGAAAGGCGAACGTATCCTCGACGAAGGAGAGGTTTGCCGTTCCATGCTTTACCTGGAAAAAGGACTGACTCGTCAGTTTTATTTTAAATACGATAAGGACCTGACTGAACATATAGCGTATGAAGGTGGGGTCGTGATTTGTCTGGAAAGCTATTTGAAAGAAGAACCTACCCGTCTGATGATTGAAACCTTGGAGCCTACCATTGCGTGGGATATTCCTAAAGATAAAATAGAAGAGTTGGCTTTAAAGGATGCAGAGATAGGAGTGTGGTATCGCAAACTGTTTGAAGCTTCCTTGATTGAATCTCAGGTAAAGGCTGATACGTTGCGTTTTGAGCCGGCGCATGAACGTTATAATAAATTGCTTCAGTTGCATCCCGAAATCCTGAAGCGTGCTCCTTTGGTCTATATCGCTTCTTTGCTGCAAATGACACCGGAAACCCTGAGCCGTGTGCGTTCTGCAAGTCTGAACGGATAAGTAAAATCTTTTGTTCATATAAAAAGGAATGGTTTTGTTTAGAACAAAACCATTCCTGCTTCAATCACCATTTTCTTATCGAAAGCCTGGTTGTCTTTATATGTCCGGGTCCATCCGTATCCACCGGCAAGGAACAGGCCGAATTTCTTTGTCAAGCTATATTCCAGACTTATTCGTGGTTCGATAGCATATAAACGGGCTGGATAACCGTGGTGCTTGTTTTCCAAAGATTCTATGTGATAATATCCAAGGTCGGCACTGAGGTCTAACTTGTCAGTCAGGCTGCGATATACGCCTGCACGATAGAATCCCGTGACGGAAAGTTTATTGTCTACGCCCAGATAGTATGCACCTGTACCGATTTGCGTATAAGTATATTTATTCTTGAACCGGATAGACAGGCTGGCTTTATTGGCGTTACCTCCGGATACAAGCATTTGCACACGGGTTTGTGGTTTCAGGTTGATGCAGCCAATCTGATGGGCCGTACTGTCCGTGCTGACATTGACAATACCGATCTGATAACCTTTGGAACTGTTTTTAGTATTGACATTTCCTACTCCTAACTGTACCCCTCTGTTAGTGACGCTGTAATTGAGCAAGGCAGTTTGTACCCCTTTATTTTCTACACTCACATTTCCAAGTCCGGCTAACTGCCATCCTTGGTTAGACTTTCCACTTACGTTTAATAGAGAAGTCAGTTGTACACCTCTGGAGGAGTTTCCGGAAACGTTCATCAATCCTCCGATAATGAGTCCGGCCTGAATGTCCTTGTTTACGTTGGCCAAGCCAGAGATAGCAAGTCCTCTGGTATCTTCGCTGACATTGACCAAACCGGCAATGCCAACACCTTTAATGTCTCCTCCGGAAATATTTCCCAAACCAGCAATGGATAAGCCGTATGCAGAAGTACCTGTGACGTTTGTCAATCCGGAAAGGATAAACCCGCAGGCTCTTTTACCCGTCACATTGGCAATACCGGAGATTTGTACCCCCGTAGATTTCAGTCCGGACACATTGGTAAATCCGGAAATCTGCATACCATACGAATTATAATGCTGAAGGCTGGAAATCGCGTTGATACCAAGTCCGTTCAAACAAGAATAATTGCTAAATAAGCCAAGGTTTACGTATGTCCTTGGCGGGAATTTCTTTTTATTGGTGATGTTCAGTGAAACATTCGGACCTTTTTTCAGAGCTGAGGCTGGTTTCGTTTCCTGTGCAGATAAGTGCGTTCCTGCCAGGATACCTCCTAACAGGAACGCGGATATAAATGTTCGTTTCATGATGCTACTTGACTTCTTGGTATAAGAAACGCTTGATGCTTTTCTTAGGTGTCTTTTCAAATTCTTCCGGATAAATCTTGATGCGCGTAATCTGAGAATAAGCAGGAAGTTCCGCATTCACCGCTACACGGTTTTCTTCCATGATTCTTTCAATATCGGCATCTGTCAATCCTTGTTTGTAGGCTTCCTCAAAGTCCGGATAGATAAGCGCAGCCAGTTTATGGTCGCTTTGCTGAATCACAATGTTTTCGCATACATACGGCAGGTTGCTTATCTTTTCTTCGATTTCTTCCGGGTAGATATTTTGTCCTGAAGGTCCTAACAGCATATTCTTGCTTCGGCCTTTGATGGTCACGTTTCCTTCTTCATCCATTACCCCCAAGTCGCCTGTGTGCAACCAGCCTTCCGCATCGATCGCTTGTGCCGTTGCTTCCGGATTCTTGTAATATCCTAACATCACGTTTTCTCCTCGGGTAAGAATCTCTCCTACAATATTCTGAGGGTCCGGACTGTCTATCTTTATTTCCATACGTGGTGCGGCTTTACCGCAAGACCCCGGTTTGTAGCGCAACCAGTCCTCGTAGCAGATAATCGGTCCGCATTCGGTCATTCCATATCCTACCGTATATGGGAAATCCAGACTTCTGAGTAGTCTTTCTACGTCCTGATTGAAAGCTGCTCCTCCAATAATGACTTCATAGAAATTTCCACCGAAAGCCTGCACCATGTGTTCACGTACGGCTTCCTTAATCTTATCGTTGATCAGAGGAACCTTCAGCAGAAGTTTCATTTTCAGCGTTTCCAGCTTAGGCAACACGTTCTTTTTGATAATCTTCTCAATGATAAGTGGAACCGAAATTACAATGTGAGGCTTCACTTCCGAGAACGCCTGGAAAATAATCTTGGGGCTTGGCATACGGGTGAGGAAGTACACATGGCAACCTGCACAGAATTCATAGATAAATTCAAATGCCAGTCCGTACATGTGTGCCATAGGCAAGATGGAGATTACCTTATTGCCAGGTTGCAGGGTCAACACCTCAAATGCGAACTGTGTATTCGACCATAAGCTGCGATAAGGAAGCATTACCCCCTTAGAGAAGCTGGTCGTTCCAGAGGTATAGTTGATAAGTGCCAGTTCTTCCGGAGTATCTCTTCGGTAGCTGACATGCTCCTTCCGGAAATTGCGTGGAAATTTCTTTCCAAACATTTCGTTCAAGTGTTCACGGGCATATTCCAACTGCTTGCTGCGGCATACTAACAAGGTAAAGTCGGTCATCAGAATGATACCTTCCAGGTTCGGCATTTCAGCCTCGTTCAACGCTTCCCATACCACATCTCCCACGAAGAGAAGACGGGCATCGGAATGATTGACGATATTATGTACATTGTCTGCCTTGAATTCATGAAGAATAGGAACTGCTACCGCACCGTATGTCAGGATAGCCAGAAAGGCTACTCCCCAGTGTGAACTGTTGCGTCCGCACAAGGCTACCTTATCGCCCGGCTTGATGCCACTTTCCTCCAGCAAAATATGCAGTTTTTCTATTTTACGTGCTACATCCTTGTATTGCAGAGTGGCACCTTTGTAGTCTGTCAGGGCATCCAGGTCCCAGTTCTTTTTGATACTGTCCTCAATGAAGGCCAGAAAACTTTTTTCCATATAATTGTATTTATAGTTTGCACAAAGTTATGCTATTTGTGCAAAGATACCTTTTTGTTTCAAGTTTCCAAACAAAATAAATTAAAACTATTTACGTTTGAAAGCTATCAGTCCTGTTTCGGCTGTTTATTTTACTTTTAGTTTAAAAATCTTTCCACCGTATGCAGGCAGTTCCGTGCAAGTGGGACTTTCGGGCGTGAAGCAGATTTTTTCTGTCTTTCCGGTAAGCAGGTCCTTGGCATTGCATTGGGCAGATGGAGTCATTTTGAAGTATTCAAATGCATGAGCCGGCACGTTAACTGCTACCTGAGTTGCCGTGTCGCTGAAGTTTACCATAATGAAGAGTACTTCCTGACCGTATTTACGCAAGAAAGCGTACTGCTTGTGCTCATTCATCTGCCATCCGTTCAGGTTCACATACATCAGGTCGAAGAATTCACCTTTGCTGATGGCCTGTTCTTTCTGGCAGATATGCAGGATGGTTTCGTAAGTTTTACGCAGTTCCTTTTCCTTTTCACTGAGCAGATGCGTATTCCAGCGTCCGCGGTTACTCCAGCGGTAAATGCTGTCTACGTTCCAATAGTCGAAGATAGTGGTTCGTCCGTCCTGTCCGCTGAAACCCTCGCAGTCCATTCCTTTTTCGCCCAATTCCTGTCCGAAATAGACCATGACCGGATTGCTTCGCAGGCAGGAAGATACGATGAAGGCAGGAACAGCCTTGAATGGATTGCCAGCAAAGAAGTCGGATGCAATGCGCTGTTCATCGTGGTTTTCCAGGAAATTCAGCATGTGGTCCTGAATGTCGTCTACACTTTGCCAGCAGTGGGTGATTCCGGTGGCTGAACCATATCCGCAAGTAATGTTTCTCAGCGTGTCATACAGTCCTACCTTATCATATAGGTAATCGAAATGTCCGTTGTAAATATAGTTACGGTATTCATTCGGATTGTACACTTCGGCAATAAAGATAATCTGCGGGAAGGCAGCCTTGATACGAGGAATAACCCATCCCCAGAATTCGCAAGGTACCATTTCGGCCATGTCGCAACGGAAACCGTCGATACCTTTTCCGGCCCAGTAGCTCAGTATGTCTTCCATTTTCTTCCAGGTGTCCGGTATCGGGTCAAAATGTCCTCCGGTGTGATGCAGGTAGTCCACTCCATAATTCAGCTTGATGGTTTCATACCAGTCGTTCCGGTTGGGCCATGCGTCAAAGCGGTCGTTTCCGGTAGCCTTGGCCGGCATTTCCTCGTAATTCCCTTGTTCCGGATCATAAAGGTCGATTTCGCCTGCCAGCTTCTGTCCCGGTATATAGTAGAAATTGTTTTGTGGATTGAAATCCTGAGAGCAGTCATCGTTCTCACCCAAATCCTTTACACCAGCCGGTTTGGCCAGAGAGTGATACTGCCGTGCCACATGGTTCGGAACGAAATCCATGATGACCTTCAGTCCGCATTCATGGCTGCGTGTAACCAAATGCTCGAATTCCTCCATACGCTTGTCTACATGCTCGACCAAGTCCGGGTCGATGTCATAATAATCGCGGATGGCATACGGAGAGCCTGCTTTCCCTTTCACAATGGAAGGGTGGTTCTTGGGAATGCCGTATGCAGTGTAATCCGTTTGCGAAGCGTGCGCTATCAGTCCGGTGTACCAGATGTGTGTAGCGCCTAATTTTTTTATTTCGTGTAAGGCCTGTTTGGTAAAATCATTCATCTTTCCACATCCGTTTTCTTCAAGGCTGCCATTCGGACGGCAGGTCTTGTTCTGGTTACCAAACAAGCGGGTAAAAACTTGGTATATGATAATCTTTTCTGTTGTTTCCATAATGTTTGAATAATTTTAAAAACGAAAAAAGCACGAATTATACTTTCGCACGGATAAGAAAGAGAATCCGTCTGCTTTGTATAATTCGTGCCCTTGTCAGACTCATGGCCTGATTATGCTATTCCATGCGCATTGGCGTTTTTGTTGATTTTCTTGATCAATCCTTGCAATACTGCACCCGGACCACATTCTGTGAAGTCATCAGCTCCGTCGGCAATCATCTGCTGTACAGTCTGTGTCCAGCGTACAGAAGCAGTAAGCTGTGCCACCAGGTTCTTCTTGATTTCAGCCGGATCAGTGTGTGGAAGTGCATCCACGTTCTGATAAATCGGGCATTTAGGTGTATGGAATTCTGTAGCGTTGATAGCAGCTTCCAGTTCTACTTTAGCAGGGTTCATCAGCGGAGAGTGGAACGCACCACCTACTTTCAGCGGGAGGGCACGTTTGGCACCTGCAGCTTTCATCAGTTCGCAAGCCTTGTTGATACCTTCGATGCTACCAGAAATCACAATCTGTCCCGGGCAGTTGTAGTTGGCTGCCACACAAACTTCTCCTTCAGCGGCAACTGAAGCACAGATTTCTTCTACTTTCTCATCAGGCAATGCGATGATGGCAGCCATGGTTGACGGCTGAGCTTCGCATGCTTTCTGCATAGCCATGGCACGTGCATACACCAGTTTCAATCCGTCTTCGAATGACAGAGCACCGGCAGCTACCAAGGCAGAAAATTCACCCAAAGAATGTCCGGCAGTCATTTCTGGCTGGAAAGCGTCGCCCATGCACAATGCAGAGATTACAGAGTGCAGGAATACGGCAGGCTGTGTCACCTTAGTCTGACGCAAGTCTTCGTCAGTACCTTCGAACATGATGTCTGTAATGCGGTAACCTAAAATATCATTGGCTTTCTCGAATAATTCTTTAGCGAGCGGAGAGTTTTCGTACAGGTCTTTTCCCATACCTACGAATTGTGCTCCTTGTCCAGGAAATACAAATGCTTTCATAATGATTATCTTTCTTGTTTATAAGTTATTGTCTGCAAAGGTAATGATTCTTTTGAGATATTACTCATTTTTGTCGAAAATGTGCATGGCGACGGGGGAGTGGAAGTGGTTCAACGGGCCGTGTCCGCCTCCGATGCAAACGTCTTTTCCAGATTCAATACCTTTGTATACATATTGTTTGGCTTTCTTTACAGCTACAGACATGGGTTCTCCCAATGCCAGAAACGTGGCGATGGCAGAAGACAAGGTACATCCTGTGCCGTGTGTATTCCGGCTGTTTACTTTCGGGGCTGTAAACAAGTGCGGGGCTTCTTCCGTAGCCGTTTGCAGCACATCGCACATCAGTCCTCCGTCCAGGTGTCCTCCCTTGATGAGCACTCCTTTACATCCTAACTTCAGCATTTCTTTAGCCTGACGTTTCATGTCTTCTACGGTGCGGATTTTTTGTCCGGCCAGGATTTCCGCTTCACTCAGATTGGGAGTGATGAGGCTGGCCAGAGGTATAAGCCGGGTAGTGATGGCTTCGATAGCTTCGTCTTCCATCAGCTTGCATCCGCTGGTCGACACCATAACCGGGTCGAACACCACGTATTCAGGATGATATTTGAGGATAGATTCAGCTATTACCTTTACGATTTCCGCGTCGTTAATCATCCCGATTTTCACAGCTTTCGGGCGAATGTCGTCCATAACGGCCTCTATTTGCCCTTTCACGTAAGCGGGAGGAACGGGGTGAATGCCCGTTACTCCGAGCGTATTCTGCACGGTAATGGCAGTAATGGCACTGGCTGCGTATGCACCTAACGCAGATATGGCTTTAATATCAGCTTGTATGCCTGCGCCACCGCTGCAGTCGGAACCGGCGATGGTCAGGACGCATGGATATGTTCTCATTTTCAGTTGATAATTTTTTGCAAAGATAGGAAATATTCAAATTAATGAGTTAACTTTGCGATATTATCAAGAAAAGTTTGTTATGAATCCAATGAATAACCATGTGGTCATTATGGCCGGAGGCATAGGCAGTCGCTTTTGGCCGATGAGTAGCCCGGAGATGCCCAAGCAGTTTATTGATGTGCTGGGTTGCGGACGTACGCTCATCCAATTGACCGTCGATCGTTTTAAAGATGTATGTCTGCCGGAAAATTTCTGGGTGGTAACCTCGGCCAAATATGCGGAAATAGTAAAAGAGCAGCTTCCCGAAGTGCCTGTTGACCATATTTTGTTGGAACCTTGTCGTCGTAATACTGCACCTTGCATTGCGTATGTAAGCTGGAAAATCAAGGTACGTAATCCGAAAGCCAATATCGTGGTGACACCGAGTGACCATGTGGTAATGAACGTACGTGAGTTTGCCCGTGTAGTCACATCGGCCATGAAGTTTACGGCCGATTCGGATGCCATTGTGACATTGGGAATGAAAGCCAATCGTGCGGAGACTGGTTACGGCTACATTGAAGCGGACTTGTCAATGGCCTGTCCTTCCAATAAGGAAATCTATCGTGTAGATGCGTTCCGTGAAAAACCAGACCTGGCTACGGCAGAACGCTATTTGCAGCGTAACAATTATTTCTGGAATGCGGGAATCTTTGTCTGGAATGTGAATACCATTGTCAATGCCATCCGGGTATATCAGCCGGCCATGGCAAGAGTGTTCGAACGTCTGCTTCCTTATTATTATACAGACAAGGAACAGGAGATGGTGGATGAGCTCTTCCCGACATGTGAAAATATCTCGGTGGACTATGCCGTGATGGAAAAGGCAGATGAGATTTATGTATTTCCGGCTTCTTTCGGATGGAGCGACCTGGGTACCTGGGGTTCTCTTCATGAAAATTCCAAGCGTGATGCGCATAACAATGTCTGCATCGGTTCGAATATAAAAATGTATGAATCGCGAAATTGCATCGTACATACCACTCAGGAAAAGAAAGTAGTGGTACAGGGGCTTGACGGGTATATCGTGGCTGAAAAAGACAATACTTTGCTGGTATGCCGCTTGACGGAAGAACAGCGAATCAAGGATTTTTCTGCGGAATAAGAAAATAGACAAAAGATAAAAAGAAAAGGGACAGACGTGAAAAATACGGACTGTCCCTTTTCTTATTTATATACCTTTAAATTTTATTTGAGTGCAGCAAGTGCGGCATCATAATCCGGTTCCTTTACGATTTCCGGAACCAGCTGGGTGTAGATAACCTTTCCTTCCGGATTGAGGATAACCACGGCGCGAGCCAGTAATCCACACAGCGGGCCGTCGGTCATCAGCACTCCGTAGTCTTTCCCGAAAGTAGAGGTATAGCGGAAGTCAGACAGAGGAATAACGTGTTCGATTCCTTCTGCCGTGCAGAAACGTCCTTGTGCAAACGGAAGGTCTTTCGAAATAGCCAGTACCAACGTATTTTCCATTCCGGCTGCCAGTTTGTTGAACTTACGTACAGAAGCAGCGCATACTCCGGTATCCATGCTGGGAAAGATGTTCAACACTACAAATTTTCCTTTGGCATCAGCCAGAGAAAAAGTGCTTAAATCGCCTTTTACCAGTGAAAAGTCGGGAGCCTGTACCCCTTTTTGTATAAACTCTCCGGCCAGTGCTACGGGAGTTCCTTGAAATAAAGTTGTTGCCATAATGATTCTATTTTTGAATATTCGTCATAAATATAACAACAAAAACCATAAAATGTTTTTGGAGATAGTGACTCCGAGCATTTTTTTCACTTACTTTGCATTCGCTAATCATTTATGGGAAAATTGATGGAACGAAAACTGAAAGACTATGCAGTTCTGATGCTGAAAGGAATGGGAATGGGAGCCGCGGATGTAGTTCCCGGAGTCTCAGGAGGAACCATTGCCTTTATCGTAGGCATTTATGACGAACTGATTAACTCGATTAAAAGTATTAATCTGGAAAGCCTGAAACTTTTCTTCTCTGGAAAATGGGCGACTTTCTGGACGAAAATCAATGGTAATTTCTTGTTTTTTCTGCTGGCAGGTATCGGTATCAGCGTATTTTCATTGGCCAAGCTGATTACATGGCTGTTGGTAAACCAGCCGATATTGGTGTGGTCGTTCTTCTTCGGACTGGTGCTGGCGTCTACCTGGTTTGTATCGAAAGACATTAAGGAGTGGAAGAGCTGGAAAACGTGGGTGGCTTTTGTCATTGGGGCAGTGGTTGCCTTTTATATTACCGTGGCAACTCCGGCTGAAACACCTTCTAATTTGCTTTTCATTTTCCTGTGCGGAGTCATTGCCATTTGTGCCATGATTCTTCCGGGCATTTCCGGTAGTTTCATTCTGGTGCTGTTGGGCAAGTATTTTTTCATTATGGATGCAGTGAAAACGCTTGATGTAGTGGTGATTGCTGTATTTGGAGCAGGTGCCTGCATCGGAATTACCTCTTTCTCGCGTATCTTGTCGTATGCGTTGGCACATTTCCGCAACATCACGCTGGCGGTATTGACAGGCTTTATGTTGGGCTCCCTGAATAAGGTTTGGCCTTGGAAAGAGGTGGTAGAGACATTTGTCGACAGCCACGGAGAAGTAAAGCCTTTGATAGAAACCAATATATTGCCTAATGCACATGTGCCAGAAGCAGTAGTGCTGATGGTAGTAGGCTTTTTCTTAGTGTATTTTCTGGAGAAACTTTCGGCTAAGACACCGGTTCGTTAAGGAGTTTCTTTATAGGTATACGATGCCGCTGGAGAGATTTTGAGCGTCTTTTCAGCGGTATTTTTTATGCTTTTCATAAGAACAAGAGAAGGGGTGAAAAAACGTAAGTGCGTTTGATATGAAACGCAAGTACGTTTGAGTTCAAACGCAAGTACATTTTACTTCAAACGCACTTGCGTTTTACTTTAAACGTCGAAGCGTTTTAAAAGAAATGCCCTTGCGTTCTGAATCAAACACAAGGGCATTGTTTTATAAGTTTTTTAACTCCTTAAAATCAGTGTAATAAAGGAGTGCTTTTATCTCCTCACTTTTATTTGTTGATTTTGCTCCATGTATCTTTCAATGATACGGTGCGGTTGAATACCAGGTGGTCAGGAGTAGAATCTTTGTCCACATTGAAGTAACCGATACGCTGGAACTGCAGGTAGTCGAGCGGTTTGGCATCGGCCAGGAATTTTTCTACGTAGCATTCGTTCAGCACTTTCAATGAGTCCGGATTGATCATTTCCTGCATGGCTTCTAGCGGAGAGCATCCTTTGGCTTCACGTATAGCTGCCATTTCATCGCGCGGGTTTTCTACCTTCCACAAGCGGTCGTACAAACGTACTTCTGCTTTCAGGCAGTGGTTGCAGCTTACCCAGTGGAGCGTACCTTTCACCTTGCGGTTAGCTTCCGGCATACCGCTCTTGGTGTTCGGGTCGTACTCTGCATACACTTCCACCACATTTCCGTTTTCGTCTTTCTTGCAACCTGTACATTTTACGATGTAGGCATTTTTCAGGCGAACTTCCTGTCCCGGAGTCATACGGAAATATTTTTTCGGTGCATCTTCCATGAAGTCATCGCGTTCCATCCACAATTCACGGCTGAATTCAATGGTATGTGTACCGGCGCTCAAATCTTCCGGATTGTTGATGGCTTCCATTTCTTCCACTTGTCCTTCCGGATAGTTGGTCAGAATCAGTTTCACCGGATTCAGAACGGCAGATACACGGGTAGAACGTGCGTTCAGGTCTTCACGAACGGCACTTTCCAGCAAAGCAAAGTCGTTCAGTGCATCGTATGTAGTATATCCGATTTTGTCAATGAATTTGCGGATAGACTCAGGAGAGTATCCACGACGGCGGAAACCGCAGATAGTCGGCATACGTGGGTCGTCCCATCCGTCTACCAGTCCTTCTTTTACCAGTGTCAGCAGGTTACGCTTGCTCATCAGTGTGTAGCTCAGGTTCAGTTTGTTGAATTCATACTGATGCGGGCGGTTGTCGTCCAGGTCTTTTCCGTCTTTCACCCAGTCTACAAACAAATCGTAAAGCGGACGGTGTACCACGAATTCCAGTGTACACAATGAATGTGTTACTCCTTCAAAGAAGTCGCTCTGTCCGTGTGCGAAGTCATACATCGGGTAAGCCTTCCATTTGTCACCGGTACGGTGGTGAGGAGTTTTTACCACACGGTAGATAACCGGGTCGCGGAAGTGCATGTTCGGGTTGGCCATGTCAATCTTGGCACGCAGTACCATCTTGCCTTCTTCAATTTCTCCGGCATTCATTTTCTGGAACAGTTCCAGGCTTTCCTCAATCGGGCGGTTACGATAAGGACTTTCCGTTCCCGGCTGGGTAGGAGTACCTTTCTGGGCTGCAATTTCTTCCGAGGTCTGTTCGTCTACATACGCCTTTCCTTCTTTGATAAGACGGATAGCGAAGTCCCATAGTTGCTGGAAATAGTCGGAAGCATAATATTCATTTCCCCACTGGAAGCCCAGCCACTGGATGTCTTCCTTAATGGCTTCTACATATTCTACATCTTCTTTCGTCGGGTTTGTATCATCGAAACGCAGGTTACAGGTTCCTCCGTATCGCTGTGCGATTCCGAAGTCCAGACAAATGGCTTTTGCATGTCCGATGTGCAAGTATCCGTTAGGCTCTGGCGGGAAACGGGTTTGAATTCTTCCACCGTTTTTACCTTCCTGCAAGTCTTTCTCTACAATTTGCTCAATGAAATTCAGGCTTTTCTTTTCTGAATTTTCGGTTGTATTTATTTCTGTCATACGGAAACTTTTTGTTTTTTCTTTTAACTCTGCAAAAATAGTAAAAATAATCTCCTTATAGATAATTGGAAAGAATATTTCTTCGGAGCTACATCCTTTTACTTAAATTTGCTTATCTTTGTAGAGCGCGAAGATGCATCTTGTTAATAATGCCAAAGGAAAGACAATGAAAAAAAACGCAGAATGTGTTTTATGACATGTTTTTTTATTTGGTTACCTGAAAAAAAGGCCGCATCTTTGTGCCGTTATCCTGAAAACAATCTTTTTACCTTAAGAAAAAAAACTAATACCTATTGAAAACTTAAAAAGGCCCTTTGTGAAAAGCGCCTTTTTTTTGCCCTTACATTTGCATTTCAGTTGTGTTTCATCGTGTGATTTTTGTGTGTCGCCGCAGGTTTTCTTTGCGTGTATTCAGAAACTTTCCGTATCTTTGGGGGATATTAATTAAGGTAGAACTATGGCACAACCATTGGCTGAAAGAATGCGTCCGAAGACGCTGGATGAATATATTGGCCAGAAACATCTGGTGGGAGAAGGGGCCGTGTTGCGCAGGATGATTGAAGCGGGGCGGATTTCTTCGTTTATTTTGTGGGGACCGCCGGGAGTCGGAAAGACCACCCTGGCGCAGATTGTAGCGAACCGGCTGGAAGTTCCTTTTTATACACTGAGTGCGGTTACTTCGGGAGTGAAGGAAGTGCGTGAGGTGATAGAAAAGGCGAAGGCCAACCGTTTCTTTTCTCAGCAAAGTCCGATATTGTTTATTGATGAAATTCACCGTTTCAGTAAGTCACAGCAGGACTCATTGTTAGGAGCGGTCGAAACGGGGGTGGTGACGCTGATAGGTGCCACTACCGAGAATCCGTCGTTCGAGGTAATCCGGCCGTTGCTTTCCCGCTGCCAGTTGTATGTACTCAAGTCATTGGAAAAGGAGGATTTGCTTGAACTGCTTCATTTGGCCTTGACTAAAGACCCGATACTGAAAGAACGGCAGGTGGAGTTGAAGGAAACGGATGCCATGTTGCGCTACTCCGGAGGAGATGCGCGTAAGTTGTTGAATATTCTGGAACTTGTGATAGAGGCAGATACTGCCAATCCGGTGATTATTACCGATGAAAAAGTGGTGTCAAGCTTGCAGCAGAATCCTTTGGCCTATGACAAGGAAGGCGAGATGCATTATGATATTGTTTCTGCTTTTATCAAATCCATTCGTGGCAGTGATCCCGATGGAGCCTTGTACTGGCTGGCCCGTATGGTAGAAGGAGGAGAAGATCCGGCATTTATAGCCCGTCGTCTGGTAATTTCTGCTTCAGAAGATATTGGTCTGGCCAATCCGAATGCACTGTTGCTGGCCAATGCGGCCTTTGAGGCAGTGATGAAAATAGGGTGGCCGGAAGGGCGTATTCCATTGGCTGAGGCTACGGTGTATCTGGCCACCAGTCCGAAAAGCAATTCGGCTTATGAAGGAATCAATTCGGCATTGGAGCTGGTACGGCAGACGGGAAACCTTCCGGTTCCGCTGCATTTGCGCAATGCACCTACCAAGCTTATGAAGCAATTGGGATATGGAAAGGACTATAAGTATGCGCATGCGTATAAGGGAAATTTTGTCAAGCAGGATTTCCTTCCGGAAGAGATTCGTACACAGCGTATCTGGCATGCACAGGATAATCCTTCCGAGCAGAAGCTGAAAGAGCGGATGGTGAGCCTGTGGGGTGATCGTTTTAAAGAATAATATGAATATATAGTTTTAAGAAGAAAGATATGAAGATTGTAATATTAGACGGATATACATTGAATCCGGGAGATTTGTCATGGGAACCTTTGAAGGAATTGGGGGAAGTGACCGTGTATGAACGTACGGCTCCGAAAGATGTTTGCAAAAGAGCAGAAGGAGCAGAAGTGGTGTTTACGAACAAAGTAGTGCTGGATGAGGCTGTGCTTGAAAAGCTTCCTTCACTGAAATATATAGGTGTGCTGGCTACAGGATATAATGTAGTGGATGTGGCTGCAGCCGCCCGAAAAGGAATTGTGGTGACAAACATTCCGGCTTACAGCACCAGCTCGGTGGCTCAGATGGCATTTGCACACATTCTGAATATTGTGCAGCGTGTGGGATATTATGCCCAGGAAGTAAGTAACGGAAAGTGGAGTCGTCAGGCTGATTTTTCTTTCTGGGATGCGCCGTTGCATGAACTTGATGGCAAAAAGATAGGTATTATCGGTTTTGGAAATACGGGACGGGCTACGGCACGTATCGCAGTCGGTTTTGGTCTGGATGTGTATGCTTATACCAGCAAGTCGGCCATGGAACTTCCGGCTGATGTACATAAGTGTCCTTCAATGGATGAATTGTTCCGTAAGTGTGATATCGTGAGTTTGCATTGTCCGTTGACGGAAACAACTCGTGAACTGGTGGATGCCCGTAAACTGGACTTGATGAAGCCGTCCGCTATTTTGATTAATACCGGTAGGGGAGGCTTGGTAAACGAGCAGGATTTGGCGGATGCACTGAACAGTGGCAAAATTGCTGCTGCGGGTTTGGATGTGCTTTCTTCTGAACCACCTCGTGCAGATAATCCGTTACTGAAAGCACGTAACTGTTTTATCACGCCACATCAGGCGTGGGCTACGAAAGAAGCGCGTGTTCGACTGATGCAGTTGGCCGTAAATAACCTGAAGGCTTTTCTGGAAGGTAAACCGGTAAATGTAGTCAACAACTAAAAGGAAAGGAAATCATGACGAAAGAAGAACGTATACAGAAAGCTGTTGCGCTGTTCAAGGAAGGATATAATTGCTCACAGTCAGTCGTTGGAGCTTATGCGGATATGTATGGTTTTACCTTCGAGCAGGCATTGCACATGGCTGCTTCGTTTGGAGGAGGTATCGGGCGCATGCGGGAGATATGCGGTGCGGCTTGCGGTATGTTTCTGCTGGCGGGTTTGGAACGCTGTGCAGTGGATGGGGCAGACAGGGAAGGAAAGGCTGCCAATTATAAATTGGTGCAGGAACTGGCTGAAAAGTTTAAGGAAGAATGCGGAACCATCCGTTGCAGCGAACTGTTGGGCTTGTCAAAGAAAGAACCTATTGTAGCTACACCCGATGCCCGGACCGCACAGTATTATGCCAAACGTCCGTGCGCACGAATGGTGGAAACGGCAGCAAGAATTTGGGGCGATTTCTTGGAAAATGAAGGGAAATTGTAATAAGAAGCTGTTTTTTAGGTTGTAAAATGAAAGTTTTCTCTTTTTTCTTCACGCCTTTTCTTGTTTTTTGTTAATTTTGCCGCAGTTTAATGCACGTCAAGTTTAGATGTATAATTATAAAAGCAAAAAGACTATGTTAAAAGAAAAAGCAGGTGTCATTGCCGGACAAATCTGGGAGGCACTGAATGAAACAGAAGGCAAAACTCAGAAACAGCTTAAGAAAGAAGCTAAATTGAAAGCAGACAAGGACTTGTTCCTGGGTTTAGGTTGGTTGTTGAGAGAAGACAAAATTGAGACAAGTGAAGTGGATGGAGAGTTATTCGTGAAACTGAAATAATTCTTAAAGAAAAATAGAAAAGTGCGCTGGTTGGAAGTTTTTTTCCGGTCAGCGCACTTTCTTTTTGTGGTGTTCAGGAGTGATAGCATCCTTTGGCTGTATCTTCACATTGCGAGCCTGGGGTTTCAAATTCGATGGTAGAATGGGTAATTCCGTGTTGGGATAACAGTTGTTTAAGTGCATGTTTGGTACATTCAATCTCATTCAGACTGGTAATTACCACGTGAAGGGTAGCGGCATTTTCAGTCGTACTGACAGCCCATACATGCAGGTGATGCCAGCTTTCCACTCCCTGTGTCTGACTGATTTCCTGCTCCAGTTTGTCGAGGTGAATGTGCTCAGGCACGGCATCCAGTGTAAGGTAGAGACTCTCTTTCAAGAGTTTCCAGGTAGAAATCAGGATAATGAGGGCTATGCCCATTCCGATGAACGCATCGAGTGCGTAATAATGGGTCAGGCTGATAAGGATGCCCGAGATAACTACCCCGACGGATACCAGTGTATCCATGGCCATGTGCAGAAAAGCTCCTTTGATGTTTAAGTCGTTTTTTCGTCGGCTCATCAGTAGCAGGGCGGTAGCTCCGTTCACTAATATGCCCGCTCCGGCAGTCCATGAGATGGCTTCACCGGAAACGGTGCCGGGGCTATATAATTTATAGATACTTTCAATCAGAATCCCTCCTACGGCAATGAGGAGTATGACGGCATTGGTCAGCGAGACAAGTATGGTACTTTTTTTATAGCCATAGGTGAAATGGCGATTTCCTTTTCGTGCCGCCATCCGGATGGCAAAGAGTGAAAGCAGTAAGCTGAATATATCACTCAGGTTATGTCCGGCGTCAGAGAGCAGGCCTAAGGAATGGTAGGAAAAACCAATGGCCGCTTCGGCTATTACGAACAACAGGTTCAGGATGATACATACGATGAGTGTGGTACTGACCGATTCGATGGCATGATGGCTGTGCGTGTGTGAATGAGAGTGTGAATGTGACATAGTTGTAGCTGTTTTATTATGAGGCGAATTTACCTCCTTTTTTGCTTTCTTGTATCAGTTATGTAATAATAACAACCGGGTTGCATAAATAGATGGGGATAATAGCGGTGTAGAGTGGGGATTCCATGAAAATATGTATCTTTGTGCAGATTAATAAAGTATAGGACATGAAAAAAATGTTGTGCCCGCAATGCAAAATTGCAGCGATGTATGTGAAAAATGAAGCAGGAGAGCGTCGGTTGGTATATGTGACTTCTGAAGGAGAAGTCGTACCGAAAAAAGAAGATGAATCGCTTGAAGGATTTGATTTGAACGAGGTCTTTTGTCTGGGGTGTTCCTGGCATGGAAATCCCAAACGATTAGTAAAGTATTAATTTCATTGTTGTTTAAGTAGTCAATTTAGCCGGAATCTGATGATTTGGCTATTTATCATGATTTTTAGGCTACTTTATTTTGATAAGAAAAAGAATCGAAATAAGAAAATATACTTATCTTTGTCTATATTTTATGCTTTTTAAAGAATAAGGATAATTATGGAGAAAGTTATTATTAACTCGTACGAAGAGTTCGAAAAATTGGTCGGTCAGCAGATTGGAGTATCAGAATGGCTTGAAATTCCGCAGGAACGCATCAACCAGTTTGCAGATGCTACATTGGATCACCAGTGGATTCATGTGGATGCAGAGCGTGCCAAAGCGGAAAGTCCTTACAAGAGTACAATTGTACACGGGTATCTTACCTTGTCTTTGTTACCTTATCTGTGGAATCAGATTATCGAGGTGAACAACTTGAAGATGATGGTGAATTATGGAATGGACAAGATGAAGTTCGGCCAGGCAGTATTGTCAGGTCAGAGTGTACGTCTGGTGGCTGATTTGCACTCATTGGTAAATCTGCGTGGAGTGGCAAAGGCAGAAATCAAATTCTCCATTGAAATTAAAGACCAGAAGAAGAAAGCGTTGGAAGGTATTGCTACTTTCTTGTATTATTTCAACTAATACGCAGCAAAGAATCTGTTCGGAAGTGGACGCAGCAGGAAATAGTTTGCTGCGTACATGCTTCCGGGATTATTCAGAATTTTAAAGAGGTATAGAATCCGCAATAACCGTCACCGGCTACGGGGCTGATGGCCAAATCATGTTTCTTGGCAAACGGACGGGTAAAAAGATAGGAGCTTCCTACTCCGATGGCCGCGCCGGCCGCTACATCCCACCAGTCATGTTTTTTTCCGTATACACGGCTCCAGCCTACATAAGTAGAGACTACATAGGCAGGAAGTCCCCATTTCCATCCGTAACGTCGCTGGATGAAAGAGGCAGCTGTAAAAGATACAGAGGTATGCATGGACGGAAATGAATGATTGTCGCTGTGGTCGGGACGTTCTTTTTTAACTGCATATTTCAATGCGTATGTAACTCCTAACGTGGTAATTCCAGCCAATGCGCCCTGTTTCAGTCCTTGCCAGTCTTTTTCAATAAGTATGGCTGTCAGTCCGGCTACGGGAAGCAGTACGGCACCCACATCGCCGGAAGTACGTACGGCTTTTCGGGGCTGGCTGATTTCAAGCTGTTGTGCCTGTAAAGACACGCTGAGGCAGAGTGCTGCCAAAAAAATCATGACAAGTTTCATGACAGGGTAAGAATTTTAGGAATGAATATTATTAATCCGACAATGGCTGCGCTGATAGCCAGAATCAATACGGCACCAGCTGCCAAATCCTTTGTACGCTTGATAGCTTCGTTGTATTCTGGTGAAACTAAATCGGCCAGTGCTTCAATGGAAGAATTGACTGCTTCTGCAGCCAATACGGAACCAATGGCAAACACGATGGCTATCCATTCAGTGGAAGAAAGTCCAATTAGCCATCCTGCCAGGGTTACACATACTGCGGCAAAACAATGAATCCAGGCATTGTGCTCGCGTGTAATCAGCAGACGGATACCGTTTCCAGCGAACTTAAAGCTCCGTAAACGCTTCCGTAAGGTAAATCCTTCATTTTTCATGCGGCAAATCAAATTTCAACGGTCACTTCCACGGGGCAATGGTCCGAGCCGAATATTTCCGTGTGAATCTTCGCTTCTTTCAGCTTATCGGCAAGGCTGGCTGAGGCCAAAAAGTAGTCAATACGCCACCCTGCATTCTTCTCGCGTGCCTTGAAACGGTAAGACCACCAGGAATAAATGTTGGTTTGCTCGGGATAGAAGTAACGGAAGGTATCGATGAATCCGGCATCTAACAGCAATTGAAATTTTTCACGTTCCTGGTCGGTAAAGCCCGCATTCATCCGGTTGGTTTTCGGATTCTTCAGGTCGATTTCCTTGTGAGCTACATTCAGGTCACCGCATATCAGTACGGGTTTGCTTTGGTCTAACTTCTGCAAGTAAGCGCGGAAATCATCATCCCAGGTCATGCGATAGTCCAGACGTTTCAGTCCATCCTGTGAATTCGGTGTGTAGACTGTTACCAGAAAGAATTTTTCCATCTCCAGTGTAATGACACGTCCTTCATGGTCGTGCTCATCAATTCCCAGACCGTAAGTTACTTGCAGGGGCTGGTGCTTGGTAAAGATGGCAGTACCGGAATATCCTTTCTTCTCGGCATAATTCCAGTAGGAAGTATAGCCTTCAAAAGAGAGGTCAAGCTGTCCTTCCTGCATCTTCGTCTCTTGCAGGCAGAAAAAATCAGCATCAAGTTGGGTAAATATGTCTCGGAAACCTTTGTCGCAGCAGGCACGCAGCCCGTTTACGTTCCAGGATATAAGTTTAATCATACAAATTATTTTTTCAAATCAAATAAATAAGTCAGACGTCCGCCAATGTAAGAATGGGCAGAACGTGAGAAATAATTTTTTTTACTGTTGTTGTAGAAATCGCTCAGACCGAAATAATAACGGGCTTCCAGAAGGAAATGACCGATACCTGTACGTATTTCCAAACCTCCTCCTCCTACGATTCCGTAGTCAAATTTTCGGTCGGCAAATTTTCCGTATTGTTCATCAGTCCCTTGCGGACGGTTGGTGGTATCCCAGGTCGACGGGTCGCTGTAAAATTCTTTTTCGCCTAAAAGGAAGCCTACTTGCGGACCCAGGTTGATGATAAATCGGGCTCCATTTCCTTTGTCTTTCCCGAAAGCCAGATGGGCCAGCAGAGGGACTTCTATGTAGTTCATGGCACGGTGGTAGGTATTGTTACTTCCGTCTTCAATGACTTCCTTCCATCCTCGCTGGGAAAAGTTGATTTCTCCCTGTATACCACAAATCATTTTGAAGTATTTCTCAGAGATATAACGGACTGTAAGACCAAATTCCGGTGCAATGAAGTTCGTCTGCTTGATGCTGGGGGTGAAACTGACAGAGTTTAAGTTTACTCCTCCATTGATTCCCACGGATAGATTATGCCGTTCGTCTTGCAATTGGGCAAACAACGACAAGGGCAGCATGCAAAGCAGACAGCATATAAAAATCAGTTGTCGGTATCTTTTCATTTTATTCAAAATCAAGTTTGATCAATTCATAATTCTTGGTCAGATGAACAAAAAATACTTTCCGGTTGATAAAGCCACCCCAGTTGTTAACTCTCTCAAATTTGAATCCCGTCTGAATAGGGGTAACCGAAACTTTATCCAGATTTTCTTCGAATTTATTGCCTTGTTGTGACAAGCCCTTCAGGAAGAAATATCCCGTATCAAATCCCAGCATACCGTATTTGGGGAAAGTGTTCGCCATGTCTTTGCTATACCAGCGGCGGTAGCTTTGGGTGAACCGGACAGCTTCCGGGAACAGGTTGTTGGTATAGAACGATGAATAGAAATACGTATCCAGTTCATAGAAGCTGGCCAGATGTTCCTGTGTGTAAGTTTGCCATTCCGGATAACCGAACAGGTGCATGTCGAAATGCGGATGTGAACGTAATACATTAGTCAGCTGAGGAAGTATCCGGGTCAGTGCCGAACTACGTCCGGAAGTCGGAATAAAAATATTTTCCCTCAGTGTATCCATGGCTGCAATGATTCTTTCCGGAGCGATTTCGCTGCTTAGCTGAATCTGCTTGAAGTCTACACGGTTGTCTTTTAACTCGCTTTTCAGGCCATTGATGAATTCATTTTTTTCCTTGTCTCCATTAGCCGGATCGACAAATATGATGCGGGCCTTACTGAATTTACGGAGAAAATGGTCATACGCTTCTGAGTAAAAATAAGATTGCGGTGTGTTAATCTGATAGACCATCGGATTATTGAACACCTGGTCCACTTTCGGAGCAAAAGGAACGACCAGTCGTATTTTGTTACGCTCTGCAAAATTTGCCAGCGGTTCGATGTTTGAAGTATGGACAGGTCCGAAGATGATGTCCATATTCTTCATTTCCGGTTTGTTGAGAATGCTTGAAATAACATTGGTGCTGCCTTTCGTGTCGTAGGTATATAAATCAACCGAAACACCCTGACGTTTCAAACTGTCTACGGCAATCAGGAAGCCTTCGTAATATTCCACCATGCGGGTCTGCTCTTCAGGTTTGATACTTCCGGAAGCAGTGAACGGAAGCATCACGGCTGCTTGAATGGTCCGCAGGGATTTAGAAGCTGTTTTGCTTTGCTTGAACAGTTCTTCATTGGATGGTGTTTGAACCATTGTGGGAGTAGGCGTTGCTGCAGGCTGGCTGCTCTTAGGGTAAGGAATAAAGATGAACATACCTTTTTTCAGCTTCCCGTTTTTCAATTCCGGATTTAGCGCCAGCAAATCTTCTTGTGTGATGCCATATTCCTGACAGATGCTGAAGATAGTTTCCTTTCGTTCCACTTTATGCATTTCTTTCCATCCTTTCTGGGTAGTAGAAGGAGTGGAAGATTGAGCTGGAGCGAGGGGAGTGACCGGAGCCGTCACACTTTCTGTAGGGATTGAGATTACCTGTCCCACGCGGAAATTGCTGGCACTCAGACCAGGGTTGGCATCGCAGATAGCCTGTGCGCTGATATTGTATTTCACCGTCAGCTGGTAAAGCGTTTCTCCAGCCTGTATGGTATGGAATCTTCCATTCTTGCTGGAAGAAGAGGAATTCGCCTGAGGAATTTTCAATGCTTCTCCTACCCGGATTTGCTTGTCGCTTCCCGGATTCAAACGTACAATGTCGTCAATGGACACATGGTACATGTTTGCAATGGAGTAAAGACTCTGTCCTCTGCTTACTGTATGTAGAAAATAATTGTTTCCGTTCTGTGCGAAGGTAGTTATTCCGGCGTTTCCTAAAGTCAAAGCCAGCGAAAGGCAAACTATCTGAAAGAATCTCATGGTTATTATGGATTTGTTGAGTGGCAAAAGTACAAAAAAAATTGCATTGTCGAATGAAAATGGAGAAGTAAATATCTCTATCTTTGATTCCTGAAGATAGGATGCGGTTCGGAAGTAGAACCGAAAAATACGTTTTTCGTTCATACTTCTCTCACCTTTCACTATCTTTGCAAAGATATCATTGAAGGATAATGTATGACTGAAGGAACAGAAACGATTTGTGTACAAGGAGCTCGGGTACACAACCTGAAAAATATAGATGTGGAAATCCCTCGTGACAGCTTGACGGTGATTACCGGGTTGAGCGGAAGCGGAAAGTCTTCTCTGGCATTTGATACGCTGTTTGTAGAAGGACAGCGCCGTTATATTGAGACCTTCTCTGCCTATGCCCGTAACTTTTTAGGGGGGATGGAACGGCCGGATGTGGACAAGATTACAGGATTGAGTCCGGTGATTTCCATCGAACAGAAGACGACGAACAAGAATCCACGTTCTACCGTGGGAACAACCACCGAGATTTATGATTATCTGCGACTGCTGTTTGCCCGTGCAGGTACGGCTTATTCCTATCTTTCGGGCGAGAAGATGGTGAAATATACCGAAGAACAGATTCTGGATTTGATACACCGTGACTATAAAGGAAAACGCATTTATATCCTGGCACCTCTGGTGCGTACGCGTAAAGGACATTACAAGGAATTGTTCGAGCAGGTACGTAAGAAGGGCTATCTCTATGTACGTGTAGATGGAGAAGTGAAGGAAATTGTACACGGCATGAAGCTGGACCGTTACAAGAATCACGACATAGAGGTGGTGATTGACAAGATGGTGGTCACGGAAAAAGAAGAAAGCCGCTTGAAGCAGAGTGTGGCTACAGCCATGCAGCAGGGTGACGGATTGTTGATGATACTGGATGCGCAGACGGAAAGTGTACGTCACTATAGCAAACGCCTGATGTGTCCGGTGACGGGACTTTCTTACAAGGAGCCTGCACCGCATAATTTCTCGTTCAACTCTCCGCAGGGGGCCTGCCCGCGTTGCAAGGGACTGGGATATGTCAACTTGATTGATGTGGACAAGGTGATTCCGGACCGTTCACTTTCGGTGTATGAAGGAGCTGTGGCTCCGTTGGGGAAATACAAGAACGTAATGATATTCTGGCAGTTGGAAGCGTTACTTGAACGATATGAAGCTACGTTGAAGACACCGGTGAGTGAGTTGCCGGAAGATGCCATCAATGAGATTCTGTATGGATGCGATGAACGCCTAAAGATTAAGAGCACACTGATTCATGCCACTTCCGATTACTTTATTTTATACGAGGGCATCGTGAAATACATTCAGATGATGCAGGAAAAGGAAGCTTCTGCCACCGCACAGAAATGGGCGGAACAGTTTGCCAAGACGGATGTGTGTCCCGATTGTAAAGGAGCACGTCTGAACAAGGAAGCCTTGCATTTCCGTATTCACGACAAGAATATTTATGAACTGGCTACGATGGACATCAGTGAGTTGTATGACTGGGTGTGCCATGTGGAAGACTTTCTGGAAGACAAGCAACGCCTGATAGCGACGGAAATCCTGAAGGAAATACGTACCCGACTGAAATTCCTGCTGGATGTGGGACTGGACTATCTGTCATTGAACCGTTCATCAGTCACACTTTCGGGAGGGGAAAGTCAGCGTATCCGTCTGGCTACGCAGATTGGTTCTCAGCTGGTGAATGTGTTGTATATTCTGGATGAACCCAGTATCGGACTGCATCAGCGTGACAATATCCGGTTGATTAACTCCTTGAAAGAACTGCGCGATTTGGGAAATACCGTTATCGTAGTGGAACATGACAAGGACATGATGCTGGCTGCGGATTACGTGGTGGATATGGGGCCGAAAGCCGGTCGCTTGGGTGGTGAAGTCGTTTTCTCCGGTACACCGGAAGAAATGATGAAGACCAACACCCTGACATCGCAGTACTTGAATGGAAAAATGAGCATCGAAGTTCCGGAGGAACGAAGAAAAGGCAACGGGCATTCTCTCGTGTTGAAAGGTGCACGTGGAAACAACCTGAAAGGCGATGATGTGGAGTTTCCATTAGGAAAATTGATTTGTGTGACCGGAGTATCCGGTAGCGGGAAGTCTACCTTGATAAATGATACCCTGCAACCGATTCTTTCCCAGCACTTCTATCGTTCGCTGCAAGATCCTTTGCCGTATGACAGCATTGAAGGGTTGGAATACATTGACAAGGTGGTGAACGTAGACCAGTCGCCGTTGGGACGAACCCCACGTTCAAATCCGGCTACCTATACCGGAGTCTTTTCCGACATTCGTAACTTGTTTGTCGGTCTTCCGGAAGCCAAGATTCGCGGCTATAAGGCAGGTCGTTTCTCTTTCAACGTGTCAGGCGGTCGCTGTGAAGCATGTGGAGGGAACGGTTACAAGACTATTGAAATGAACTTCCTTCCCGATGTGCTGGTGCCGTGTGAGGTCTGTCACGGAAAGCGTTATAACCGTGAAACGTTGGAAGTGCGCTATAAAGGTAAATCCATTGCCGATGTGCTGGACATGACTATCAACCGGGCAGTGGAATTCTTTGAAAACGTGCCGCAGATACTGAACAAAATCAAGGTGTTGCAGGAGGTGGGATTAGGATACATCAAGTTGGGACAGCCCTCTACTACTTTGTCGGGAGGAGAGAGCCAGCGTGTGAAACTGGCTACCGAGCTGGCTAAAAGGGATACCGGAAAGACTATCTATATTTTGGATGAACCGACCACCGGACTGCATTTTGAAGACATTCGGGTACTGATGAACGTGCTGAACCGTTTGGTAGAAAAAGGAAATACCGTCATTGTCATAGAGCACAACCTGGATGTCATTAAGATGGCAGACTATATTATTGATATGGGACCGGAAGGCGGAAAGGCCGGAGGACAGTTGCTGGTATGCGGTACACCGGAAGAAGTGGCCCAGTCGGGTAAAGGATATACATCCGGATTTTTAAAAGAAGAACTGAAAGGAGTAACAAAATAATGGCAAAAGACAAGATTGCAAAAACCAATGCGGCCCGTTTGCTGGACCGGGATAAGGTGAAATATGAACTGGTTCCTTACGAGGTAGATGAAAATGATTTAAGTTGTGTACACGTAGCCGCTACTTTAGGAGAGAACATCGAACAGGTATTCAAGACACTGGTGCTTCAAGGAGATAAGTCGGGTTACTTTGTCTGTGTGATTCCCGGTGAGCACGAAATCGACCTGAAGCTGGCAGCCAAAATTTCAGGCAACAAGAAATGCGACCTGATACCGATGAAAGAACTGCTTCCGCTGACGGGATACATTCGTGGAGGATGCTCTCCGATAGGGATGAAGAAGCATTTCCCTACATATATTCATCACACATGCAATGATTTTCCTTACATTTACGTAAGTGCAGGAGTGAGAGGCTTGCAGGTGAAACTGGCTCCGGCTGATTTAATCAAGGTGAGTCAGGCTGAAGTTTGTACTTTATTTTAACTTGATAGAAAAAGAATTTATAATTTATGGGATACGGAAAATGGATTGGGGGAATCATGGGTTTCATGACCATGGGACCTCTTGGAGCCTTGGCAGGATTTGCCATCGGTTCTTTGTTTGATAAAAGCGTGACAGCACAGGAGGAAATGGACGGTGGCTATGGAAGCACGGCACAAGAAGATGTGTACACAGGCCAGCGCAACAGTTTTTTATTTTCTATGCTGGTCATGGCTTCGTATATCATTCGTGCCGACGGACGCATCATGCACAGCGAAATGGAGTTTGTGCGTCAGTTCTTGCGCGTGAATTTCGGAGAGGCTTCTGTCAGTGAAGGAGAGCGTATTTTGCTGAATCTGTTTGAACAGCGCAAGCGCATGGAGCAGAATGACCCTTCTGCCTTTCGCCGTACCATTCGGGAGTGTGGAGCGCAGATTGCTGCCAATCTGACGTATGAACAGCGTCTGCAGTTGCTCGATTTTCTGGTGAAGATAGCACAGAGTGACGGAAATGTTTGCGCGGCAGAAGTAGATGCCTTAAAGGAAGTGGCTCAGTCCATGCAGTTGTCCATGCAGGAAGTTGATTCCATGTTGAACCTGAGAGGCGATTCGCTGGAAGATGCCTACAAGGTGCTGGAAATCGAACCTACAGCTTCTGATGAGGAAGTCCGTAAGGCGTATCGTAACCTGGTACTGAAACATCATCCTGACCGTGTGGCTACATTAGGTGAAGACATCCGGAAAGCTGCCGAAGAAAAGCTGCAACGCATTAATGATGCCAAGGAGCGTATTTTCAAGGCAAGAGGAATGAAATAAATACCATAAAGGCCTGCTTCGTTTTTTACGTTGCAGGCCTTTATTGTGCTTCTTTTATTATTTTGATACACAGTATTATATATTCTGCGAGTACTTCCTAAGAAGTATTGCAGTACTTCCTTGGCAGTACTCCAGTACTTTCGGGGAAGTACTGAAGTACTCCTTAGAAAGTACTGGTTAGTCGAACCAGTTGAATCCGTCTTCCTTCAGGTCAAAGTCCAGATTTTCTGTGACTCCTGCCTGTTTCAGGGCCTTGCGAATGATTTCTTGTTCTTGGAGATTCAGTTTTCTGTCTCCTCTTCTTCTTTCAAAGTAAGGATTCCGTCCGAAGCGTGCAATCAGAACATTCATAAACTTCTGGTATTGTTCGGGATACATTCGCTTTTTCATTTGTGTGAAGCCGCGCATGTAGGTTACGGGAGCGGCATCACGGTAATACGGGCATGAATGGTCTTTAGTGCATCGGGTAGGATTGGCCAGATGTAGAAAAGCTTCTCGTTCCAATAATACCGGATAAGCCAGTTGACGAAGACAGGTGGAACCGCAAGTGCAATCTGTATGTACGCATACGGAAAAATTGGCCGGAGCCTCTTTGTAAGGATTCTTTTTCATAAACGTGTTTTTTATGTTTGAGTTTGATGACAAACTTATATAAAATTATGTTATAACGTATAAGTATTGTCGTTTTTTCTGCTTTTTATATGATATTTGTTGTGCTCAAATTGTATAATGTTAAATGTTTGGTATGTTTGACATCGTGATAAGTTACGATTATAGAAATAGCTTCTTCGCATAATGGAAAGTTTTGTTCCGTCATATTATGCGTATTTTTCTATTCAGGAAGACACGATCTTTAATCCTATAATAGACACTATCAACGTAAAAATAAAGAAAAGTCTCCCAAAACTTACAGGCTCTTTAAAAAAGAAGATTCCTATCAGAACCGTACCGACAGCACCGATACCCGTCCAAACAGCATAAGCCGTACCGATAGGTAAAGTCTTCAAAACCTTAGTTACAATATACAAACTAAGCGCAATAGCACTTGCCGTACCTATACACCACAAACCTTTTTCAAATCCTACAGTCTTGCTCACTTTGTTAAGGCAAAAGGTAAAAACGAGTTCGATACACCCGGATACCACTAAAAGAAACCAATTCATAGCTTTAATTCTTTTTTGGTTGCAAATTTCGGTATTTGCGGTCTGTTTCTTCTTTACATGTTTTAAAAAACGATTTTACATTTGATAAATTCATTTTATTTGTGCTCTAATACGGCTCAAATTGACTTGAGAAATCCCCAGATAAGAGGCAATTATGCCTAATTGTACTCGTTGTATTATGTCCGGATATTCATTTATAAGTTCCTGATACCTTTCCAATGATGTTTTGAATTGCCGGGCTATAAACAATTTTTCCGACTTAATGCAAGCGTATTCCGCATACCGGCGTCCCCAGTTGGCTATATGTATATCGTTCCGATATAAATCCTGCAACCGCTCCAAATCAATTTCATACAAAACACAATCCTCCAATAGTTCTACTGTGGCATATTCTCCCAGACCTGCAAAAAGAGTTTGCAAAGGAAATATAAGATCTCCTTCTTGACCGAACCAGAATGTAATTTCCTTGTCATCCTTATGTGCATATGCCCGGGCAATTCCTTTCTTTATGAAATAAGATTTTGTTTCCTTCTTATTTTCCCGATGCAAGTGAAATTTTTTAGGATATTCCATTTCTGATATCGAAGCAATCAATGTATCGAGGGAAATTTGAGGTAATTTATAAATGCTATTTATTATATCGTTGATATTCATCTCATAAAATCTATGGCATAAAACAATTATGAAAAACAAAATTATTAAAATGCCATTCATATAAAACGAAAAACGATATTTTTTATTACTTTTCCGATGAAATCAGTGGCTATAGCTTCACCTCTTTACCTTTCCGTTGCTACAACATGAGTGATATATGGTCTTCCATAATCCCTCAAATTGTAATGCACATTTATGAATAAATTCATCATAATCAGGTATCTAAAAGGCTATATTTTGATATGCCAGAACAATAAGCAATGAAAAAATGCATCCCAGATTTTACTTTCATTTCTTTGTCGGGTCTTTTATGTAGAACGTCAGTTCAAACGAGCTCATGAACAGGAACGTAAGGAAAAAAGGTATAACATAAACATTCAAAGATTATGAGACCAACAAGAAAACTGAAAATAGCGATGATGGCGATAGCCATTCTTCTTTCATGCAGAACTGCGGATGCACAGCGTTGGCGTTGGCACACACCGCCTTACCGGGTGGTAACCGTAGTTACCCGACCGGATGTAACCGTCCATGTCGGCAACCGTTTTACCCAAAAGGAACGTTTCAGGATGGCTATGGCTTATTTGAAGAACCACGATTATCTCACGGTGAAGATATATGCGAAGATGACGGAATTGTCGAAAGCGGCGGCCAAGGCTGAACTTGACGCTTTTGCAGCCGACAAGGACAGACCCATCGAAGCCGTAATAAGAGGGAAAAAGAAAGTGTATGTATTAAGAAAGTAGAACATAAGAAGTTAGGATTATGAAAGGATATAAGGAATGGATCGCACTTGCTTTGATAGTCGGAATGGTAACGCTGTTCAGTTCATGTGCCGTACATAGGCACCAGCAACCTCACCGTCATCATCCGCACCGCCACAAGGTGGTGATTATCGCAGAGCAGGCTACAGAGACAGAACAAAATACGGATTGTGTCACCTTTGAAAAGTGTTTGGCTATAACCGAACCGGATTCTTATGGCAGCACTGAATGACACGGATATAGTTTCAGCTCTTAAAAAAGATGCCGAAAGCGGATTCCGGCTCTTGATGGCGAAATATAAGGAAGCTGTATATTGGCACATCCGCCGACTGGTCGTTTCACACGACGATGCACAGGATGCAGCCCAAGAAACGTTTGTCCGCATATTCCGTTCTTTCCGTCAGTTTAAGGAAGATTGCTCGTTAGGTGCATGGATTTACCGGATTGCCACCAACGAGGCTCTGCGCATATTGGAACGCAGGAAGGACGAGCGGCTTTCTTTTGATGACCCGGAAGCCGGGACAAGCAGCCTGATGGCTGACGAATATATGGATTACAGCGATTTGGAAGCGGTGAAACTTCAAAAGGCTATCCTGTCATTGCCAACCAAGCAGCAACTGGCTTTCAACCTGCGCTACTACGATGAATTGGGGTATGACGAGATAGCCGCCATAACAAGCTCCACGGTAGCCAATGTAAAATCGAACTATCACATCGCCAAAGAGAAGATAATCAAGTATATGAACTCGATAGATTAAGGATATGGAAAAAGGATTTGACTTCAATCGGATAGGAAAACGTATGCCTTACAAGACACCTGAAGGTTTCTTTGATGAAATGGAAACCAATGTGTGGGAAGAGGTGCAACATAAACTTCCACAAACTCACAAGCGCACGACATTCCGTCTGCTTGTTTTAGCCGGAACTATGGCTGTAGCCGCAAGCATTGCTTTGCTGCTCGTGTTCCATCCTTTCTCCCCTAAGGAGGGAACCGACAGTTTTTCCAGCGTGGAGCAGGCTTTTGCCAATCTGAGCCATGAAGACCAGGCTTATATGCTTGCTGTTTATCAAGAAGATATATTTATGAACGAATAAAAAGAGTAGCAATGAAAGGCATTATCAGACTATTGTTTTTGGTTGTCGCTTTGACAACCTTCTGCGGCACAGTTTCAGCGCAAACAGACAAGCAACGTCTCACTCGCGAGCAGTTGGCAGAGGTGCAGGCCAAGCATATCGCCAAGGAAATGGCGATGGACGACGCGACAAGCCAGCGCTTTATCGACACCTTTTGCCAGTTTCAACGGGACATTTGGGCACTCGGCCCACGTCCGAAACAGCCACACAGCCAAATGACCGATGAAGAAACGGAACAAGCATTGAAAGACCGTTTTGCCCACAGCCAAAAGATACTGGACTTGCGGCAGAAATATTATGGCATTTATAGTGAGTTCCTGACGCAAAAGCAAATCCGGCGCGTTTATGAACTGGAGCGGCAGATGATGGACCGCCTGTCAAAACAGGGCAAAAGTAGGCGTACAAACCGATAAAAACAATTCATAACTTAAAAAAATTATATCGTATGAGAAAATTAATTATGGTCATGCTGATAACCGTTTCTATGGTTCCAGCCATCTCAGCACAAGAGAATAACCGTCAACACATGACACCGAAACAGCGTACCGAACAGCGTATCCAAAAGTTGGATGAGAAGCTCTCGCTGACCGATAATCAGAAAAAGCAGATACGCGACCTTTACGCAGACTTCTATAAACAGAAATATCCCAAGGAAAATCGTAAAGAAGCGATGGAAAAGCTGACAACGGACATTGCGGCTGTATTGACTTCTGACCAGCAAGTGCTTTACAAGCAATTGCAGGAGGAGGCTGCAGCTGAAAGACGGAAACACGCATCTAAGAACTGACGGACATGAGGCTTGTTAAGAAGAAAGCCTGCCTCCTAAGAACCACGTTTATCCTTGTTGGCATTCTTTTTAGCTTCAAGGTTTCTTTCGCTTCCGCTTCGTGTACAACACCTATCACATTTTCTTTTGAAAGCTGGACTTACGAGAATGTCACATTCCCGTACAGGAAGGCTGTGGTCGCAACCGGAAGCGGACAACAGGCTCCCATCTTGGTGGTTTACCTGCATGGAGGACCCAAACGTGGCAATGACAATGTGCGGCAAATGCAGGAACAGGCTATATTCGCTATTGCCGAATATCTCAAGGAAAGGAATATCCATGCGGTGATGCTTGTACCACAATGCCCAGACTCACTTACATGGGGAATTGAGACCAATGAAGCCATCTGGCAGCTCATAAAAGAATACACAGAACGTGGCGAAGTGGATACACGCCGCATTTACCTGTTTGGTGGTTCTATGGGAGGCACGGGTACATGGCTCATGGCTTCTGCTTATCCTTGTTTTTTCGCTGCCGTCATGCCTGTAGCGGGCAATCCGGAAACCAGTGATTACAATCAGGTAGCAAAGACTCCGGTCTATACGGTAATGGGAAGTGAAGATAAACTGATGACCATTCCGCGTGTAAATGATTTTGTGGAACGGCTGAAAGAAAAGGGAGGAGAAGTCATAATGGATGTCGAAAACGGCTGGGGACATGTGCAGACTTGCACAGACAGTTATACGCCCCAACGTCTTGATTGGATTTTTAGTCATACTCGCCAATAAGTATGGCCATAATAATGATTAACACAGATAGAAAAATGAAAAATAAGATTATCGTATGTCTTATGTCGCTGCTTGGCATTGCTTCCTGTTCGGATAGCAATGAGAAATTGACTGATACCACTCAAACATCTACTACAGGCGATTGGGTTGCAGTCCTCATTGACGGGCTTTACACAAAATGGAGCGCAGGCGATACCATCTTGTTGCTGCAAAACGGACAGACGGCTTTCGCCGAAGCGCAGCAATCAGGCAACATATCAAGCCTTTCAAGTGACATGGAAAGTTCTTTCGTTGAAAGCAATCCGTTGTATGGCATCTATCCGGCAGGCAATATGGTGTCTTTCGACAATGAAAGCGTCACCGTGTCTGTCCCTTCCATTCAAACAGCAGGAAATGACGGATATGACAGTAAGGCGGCTATATCAGTATCCCGTGCCTTTTCCGACTCGCTGTGCTTCCGATCGGTGTGTGGCGGTATAAGACTAAATTTCCAAATGTCGGGCGTAACGAAGGTGGAGCTGGAAAGTGTCGATGGCTATGCCTTGTCCGGCAAAGCCAAATTTGAATGGAATGAACAGGGACTTCCGGTTGTTGCCGAAACGAGCGACACCGATTATATCCTCATGTACAATGCCCCTGATGAGTCCGGCTTCCTGCCCGGAAAGGATTATTTCATCTCCACCTTGCCGTGCGACCTTTACGGAGGCTACAGGCTGTCCATTTACAAAGACGGACTGGTCGCCGATTATTTCGGTGTGCATCAGACGGTGGAACGTACCTCTTACATCACCCCAAATGATTTGGTGGAGAGCGAGTTGGAGTTTGACGACCCTGATGCTCCGCTTGTGGAAGAGGAACGTCCGGAACTGGATGCCACTACCACCGCCCTTCTGCGTCAATACCAGCAGAACCCCACCGAAGAAAACAAGCAGGCGTTGATGGAACAAATGGGTCTCCGCTATGACAAGGTTGTCGCACGGAAGAAATCCAAGCTGCGCGAATTGGAAAGGGAAGCATTAACACCCGACCTTGTGGAAGAAATGCAAGAGATTGTGGATGAGATGGTGGAGAACCGTGACATTCGGCTGGAACAGCAGTTCCTAAGACTGATAGACCCACGGACTGATGACAACCCCAATGACGCTTGGCTGGTGTTGCACGGTGCGCCTGAACAGGATGCCTACATTGGTTATGCACCTGTGACGAATGTCGAATACGCCGCTTTCGACCCTAATTTCAATTATGAAGCAGGAACGGAAAACTATCCGGCGGTAAACGTCACGATTGCCCGAGCTACGGCTTACTGCGATTGGCTTACAACACAGGATGGCGCACACGCCTATCGCCTCCCGACCGACGAAGAGTGGGTTCTTGCCGCAGGCCACATGCCCAAGGACGTTTCCATGAACTCCGGCTATGTGGAATCTGGATTGACGGCGGTGGATGCTTATAGTCAGACAACCGGAGCGTGCGGCGGTATTGACTTTTGGGGTAATTGCTGGGAATGGACTTCATCAACGGATACGGACGGCTTGTATATCATCAAAGGTGGTAGTTGGGATTCCGACCGTGACGATTGTCGCAGCGAGAAATCAGATGTCGTGAGGGATGGTACTCAAGGCTATGCCAATGTCGGCTTCCGGGTAGTAAGGACAACCCTCTAATTTCTAACATTTATATTTATTTCAAGTATGAAAAAGTTATTTTTAGCAATGGCCATAGCCATTGTGACGGCCACTGCTGTGTCCGCCCAAAAAAGCAACAAAGAGAATATGATGGTGGTATCGTCCGTACAGACGGATAAAAACGATGGATATGAAGGCAATTCCGCTATCCGTTGCGGAATTATGTTTAACATCAAACTCTCAGGAGTGACAAAAATCGAATTGGAAAGCGTTGATGGCAATCCGCTGGCAGGCAAGGCGAATATCAAGGAGAACGCGCAAGGAGATGCAACAGCAGAAGTGATAGAGAACGAGAGCACCATTATCACATTCGAGGCTTCCGACAAATCCGGCTTCACGCCCGGAAAGGATTATTATATCTCCACCTTGCCTTGCGACCTTTACGGCGGATACAGGCTTTCCTTTTACAAAGATGGCCTTGTGGCTGATTACTTCGGTGTTCATCAGACTGTGGCATTAGGAACATTTATAACTCCCGGCGACTTAGTGGAAAGCGAGTTGGAATTTGACAAACCGGATGCCCCGCTTGTTGAAAAGGAAAAGCCAGAGATGGATGCCATGACGCACAAGCTCTTCATCCAATACAGGAGGAAGCCGACCGAAACCAACAAACAGGCATTGCTGGAACGTATGGGCATCCGCTATGACAAGGTGGTGGCAAGGAAGAAAAACAAACTTCGCGAACTGGAACGTGAGGCAAGGACTTATGGTATTGTAGAACACATGCAGGGCATCGTGAATGAAATGGTGGAGAACCGGGACATACGGATACAGCAGCAGTTCCTGCGTTTCATCGACCCTCGCAAGGATGAGAACCCAGATGACACTTGGATGGTATTACGTGGCGCATCGGTTCAAAACGCTTACATCGGTTATACCCCTGTCACCAATGCAGAATACGCTGCCTTTAATACAAAGTTCGTGTATGATAATGGGGAAGGCAATTATCCTGCCGTGGGCATCTCAATCGAGGATGCCGAAGCCTATTGCGACTGGCTCACAGCCAAAGACTCCAAACATACTTACCGTTTGCCGAGCGAAGAAGAGTGGATTCTTGCCGCAGGCCACATGCCCAAGGACGTTTCCATGAACTCCGGCTATGTAGAACGTGGACTGACTGCCGTAGATGCTTATGCGCAAAGCAAAGGAGCTTGTGGTGGAATTGACTTTTGGGGGAACTGTTGGGAATGGACTTCATCCACAGACAAAGACGGTCTGTATATCATCAAAGGCGGCAGTTGGGATTCCAAACGTGACGATTGCCGCAGCGAAAAATCAGACGATGTAAGAAACGGTGCTCAAGGCTATGCCAATGTCGGTTTCAGGGTGGTAAGAGTGGATACACACTAAAAATATCACTGACTTGATTTTGAAGACACGTAAAGAGGAGTCAACAAAACTGATGCTGGTACAGGTCTCCAATCGTATCTTCTTGATGAAGATGGTCAGGGAAAGCAATACTTCTTTCTCCAGTTCCACAAAACGGTTATAAGACCTCTGACGTGGAAAAAGGTGTTTCAGATGTTTGCAGAAATACTCTTTGTAATAATGTTTGAAGCAGCGAAAACCGCTGGAATAAGAATAACTATAATCTCGGCATCACTCATGTGGTTGGGTTTGTTGCAATGTCTGTTTTTTTGTATTCAATCATATATTTTTCCTCTTGCAATGCAAATTCCTTGCAAAAATCATCGGCCATACAATAAATCTCTGTAATTTGGGACTTTCGGAACATAGTGGTAGTCGTTAAATGTTATAATTCAGCACTATAAATTTAATACTTTTATCGCTATGTTCCTGTTTTTCTCAATAGATTATATTTAATTCTTATATTGAACTCACGTTAAAATAGGAGTTATAACCATAGTTATAGCTCTTGGACATGTGATAAAGCGACTTTCTGTTTTTCGTAAGTCACTGAATTGTAGGAAGTAGGGTTACAGTCAATTTTGAGGGAATGTACTGGATGTATTTGTCTTCGACTTCCCGAACCATTTGTCAATGAGCAGAGCCAATGCGCCATCACCAGTTACATTGCAAGCAGTACCGAAACTATCCATGGCAATGTATAGAGCAATCATCAGTGCCTGTGCATTCTCATCGAATCCCAGCATGGACGACAGGATACCGAGCGAAGCCATGATGGCACCTCCCGGAACGCCCGGCGCAGCTACCATTGTCACTCCTAACATGAAGATAAATCCGGCGAACATCTGGAAATCGTAGGGAATATCCTGCATCATCATCAAGGCCAGGGCACAGGCCACAATCTTCATGGTACTTCCGGACAGATGGATGGTGGCACACAGAGGGATGACAAATCCGGCGATACCTTCATTCACTCCGTTTTGTATAGTCTGTTTCAGGGTGACGGGAATCGTAGCGGCCGATGATTGTGTACCTAATGCCGTAAAGTAGGCCGGCATCATTCTTCCTAACAGGCGGAACGGGTTCTTGCCTACGAACATTCCGGCGATGCAGTATTGGAATATCAGCAGGAAAATATGCAGAAGGAAGATGATTCCGATAATCTTGACAAAGACAGCCAGCACGTGGAATACCTGTCCGGAGTGAGTCATGTTGAAGAAGATTCCGAAGATGTAAATCGGAAGCAGGGGGAGTATGACAGCCTGTATGGTCTTGACAATGATTTCCTTGAAGTCGTTACACGCATTTTTCAAGTAATTTGTATCCAGATGTGCCAACCCCAGTCCGACGGTAAATGCCATGACGAGGGCAGTCATCACGTTGAGAGGTTCCGGAATGGCTACCGTAAAGAAAGGGGTAACACCTTTGGCCTCACTGATTTCGGATAAAGGAATATTTCGGGTAATAAGGTCAGGAAATAAGGTTTCTCCTACACCGAATGAAAGAAAACCGGAGAACAGTGTGGCCCCGTAAGCCAGAAGTACAGTGGCTACCAGCATCTTTCCGGCGCCTTTCCCAATATCGGCAATGGCGGGAGTAACCAGTCCGACGATGATAAGCGGAATGATAAAATTCAGGAACTGGCTGAACAATGCGTTGAATGTCACGAACACGCGTACGGGAAGTTCCGGTGAAACCGTTCCGGCAGCAATACCCAGTGCGATGGCAATCAGAATTTGTGGCAGGAGGCCTAGTTTAATCTTTTTCATATCGTTGACCTTTTGGAGCAAAGATAGTATAATAATCCTGAATAAATGATACACCCTGCCTGGAGAAATGATTACTTTTGTGTCCGTGAAAAAATAATTTAACGAAATTATGGAATCGACTCAAAAGAAGATTAACAAAGTAGAGCTTCGAAACTTGCAGATTGAAGACTACGCACAGCTTGCCCAGTCGTTTACCCGCGTATATGCAGATAAAGATGTGTTCTGGACACACGAACAAATTGAGAAACTAATCAGTATTTTTCCCGAAGGACAGATTGTAACGGTTGTAGATGATAAGATAGTGGGGTGTGCACTTTCCATTATCGTAGATTATGATATGGTGAAAGGTGATCATACCTATGCCAAGGTGACCGGAAATGAGACTTTCAATACGCATAATCCGAAAGGTAATATTTTGTATGGTATTGAGGTGTTTATTCATCCGGAATATCGTGGATTACGCTTGGCACGTCGTATGTATGAGTATCGCAAGGAGTTGTGTGAAAAGTTGAACCTGAAAGCCATCATGTTTGGTGGCCGAATCCCCAACTATTACAAATATGCAGACCAGATGCGTCCGAAGGAGTATATAGAGAAAGTCCGTTCGCGTGAAATTTATGACCCGGTACTGACTTTCCAGCTCTCCAATGACTTTCATGTTCGCAGAGTGATGCGTAATTACCTTCCGAACGACGAGGAGTCAAAGCACTGTGCGACTTTGCTTCAATGGGACAATATTTATTATCAGCCGCCTACAGACTCTTTTGTGGACAAAAAGACGACGGTGAGAGTCGGACTGGTACAATGGCAGATGCGTTCTTATCAGACGTTGGATGATGTGTTTGAGCAGGTAGAGTTTTTTATCGATGCCGTATCGGGCTACAAGAGCGATTTCGTGCTGTTCCCTGAATATTTTAATGCACCGCTGATGGCAAAATTCAACCACATGGGTGAAGCTCAGTCAATCCGTGCATTGGCACAGTACACGGAGGAAATCAGAGACCGTTTCATTAATCTGGCCATCAAGCACAACATCAACATCATTACCGGTAGTATGCCTTATGTGAAGGAAGATGGTGGCCTTTATAATGTAGGTTTCCTTTGCCGTCGTGACGGAACATACGAGATGTACGAAAAGATTCATGTCACTCCCGATGAAGTAAAGAGCTGGGGATTGAGTGGAGGAAAAAGAGTACAGACTTTTGAAACTGACTGTGCTAAAATCGGTGTGTTGATATGTTATGACGTGGAATTCCCGGAACTGTCTCGTCTGATGGCAGATCAGGGCATGCAAATTCTGTTTGTTCCGTTCCTGACCGATACGCAGAACGGATATTCACGTGTACGTGTATGTGCGCAGGCACGTGCCATCGAAAACGAATGTTTTGTGGTTATTGCCGGAAGTGTAGGTAACCTTCCTCGTGTGCATAATATGGACATCCAGTATGCGCAGTCGGGAGTCTTTACTCCTTGTGACTTTGCCTTCCCAACCGACGGAAAACGTGCAGAAGCTACTCCGAATACGGAAATGATTCTGGTTTCAGATATTGACCTGGATTTGCTGAATGCACTTCATACTTACGGAAGCGTACGTAATCTGCGCGACCGTCGTAACGACTTGTATGAACTTCGTATGAAGAAGAATGCGTTAGAGAATAATTGAAGAGTAAAATAAAAGGCATAAAAAATCCCTAGGTTGCATTGAACGACCCGGGGATTTTTTGTGCTTACTCTTTGTATAAATCTTCATGATAATCAAACAGCCATTCCGCATCGGCCAATAGAGGATGGTGTTTGTCTTTTTCTGAAAGGATGACCTTTTCCGTCGGAATTCTCCAGTCAATTTTCAGTGCCGGATCGTTCCAGGCAATGGCTCCCTCGCTTTGAGGTGCATAGAAGTTATCACATTTGTACTGGAAAATAACTTCGTCGCTCAATACGCTGAATCCGTGAGCGAATCCGCGCGGAATGAAAAACTGGCGGTGGTTGTTTTCTGTCAGTTCTACGGCTACGTGCTGTCCGAATGTCGGGGAACCTTTCCGTATATCTACCGCCACATCCAGTACGGCTCCTTTAATGACCCTTACCAGCTTGCTTTGTGCAAAGGGAGGTTTTTGGAAATGCAGTCCACGCAATACTCCGTAACTGGATTTACTTTCATTGTCTTGTACAAAATGAATGGTGCGTACCTGCTTGTCAAAATCTCTTTGGGAAAAAGATTCAAAAAAGTAACCTCTCTCATCTTTAAACAGGCGAGGTTCAATGATGACCACTCCTTCAATCTCTGTCTTTATTACTTCCATTTTTATATGATGAAAATCATTTATTGGTTGTTTCTTTCCAATTCGTCGATTACCTTCAATAGATATTGGCCGTACTGGTTTTTCAGCATCGGTTGTGCCAGTTCACGCATCTTCTTAGGGGTAATCCATCCTTGTCGCAGGGCAATGCCTTCCAGGCAGGCAACTTTCAGGCCCTGGCGTTTTTCGATGACTTCGATGTAAGTGGATGCTTCAGCCAATGAATCGTGTGTACCGGTATCCAGCCAGGCAAATCCTCTGCCTAAAGTCTGTACTTTCAGTTCACCATCGGCCAGGAAACGCTGGTTAACGGTGGTAATTTCCAGTTCTCCGCGTGCGGAGGGTTTGATTTGTTTGGCTACTTCTACGACCTTGTTAGGATAGAAATAAAGTCCTGTTACGGCATAATTTGATTTAGGATGCTGTGGCTTCTCTTCAATGGAGAGACAGTTTCCTTCTTTGTCGAATTCTGCCACTCCGTAACGTTCCGGGTCACTTACCCAGTAACCGAATACGGTAGCTTTTCCTTCTTCTTCGGCCATGCGTACTGCTTCTTTCAGCATGACGGTGAAGCTGTTGCCATGGAAGATATTATCTCCTAATACCAGGCAGGCTGCGTCATTGCCGATAAACTTTTCTCCAATAAGAAAAGCCTGTGCCAATCCGTCGGGGGAAGGTTGTTCTGCATATTCAAAGTGTACTCCGAAATCACTTCCATCGCCTAGCAGTCTGCGGAATCCCGGCAAATCATAGGGAGTAGAAATAATCAGGATGTCACGTATTCCTGCTAACATCAGGACGGATATGGGATAATAAATCATGGGTTTGTCGAAAACAGGAAGAAGTTGTTTGGAAACTCCTTTTGTAATGGGGTAGAGGCGGGTGCCTGAACCTCCGGCAAGAACAATACCTTTCATTTCTGTTGTATTTAAGTTGGTTTTCTGCAAAGAAAGCTGTTTTTTGCGAGAACTCAAAGATAAGAGGAGGTAAAAGGGGGTAAAAAGTCGTTTTTGTAAAGAAAAATGCAATTTCCTTTCTTCAGGTATTGCAGGTTTAAAAAATAGTTGTACCTTTGCAACGCATTTGAGAAAAACAAGTGCAGCGGACATCGGTTCCTTGGATGAGTGGCTTAGTCAGCGGTCTGCAAAACCGTGTACGGCGGTTC